>Ga0210403_10000479_pt1 | contig 41929 bp, 44 predicted proteins | sample IncBWC19MmetaG_FD_150863 | JGI IMG/M metagenome (GOLD analysis project Ga0210403, IMG submission 150863) | Forest soil microbial communities from Barre Woods Harvard Forest LTER site, Petersham, Massachusetts, United States - Inc-BW-C-19-M | ecosystem: Environmental > Terrestrial > Soil >...
TGCCTGCTGAGCGCATCCAAAGACCCGCTCACGGTGGGCCTCAACATGCGCCTCGGGAGCCTCGCATGGGCCACGCAGATGGCAGGCGAAGCGCAGGCCGCCGCCACCAACGGCCTCACCTTCTCCCTCGGCAACGAGCCCGACCTCTACGACCTGCCCAACTACGCCTCGCTGGACAAGCCGCTGCCCGGCGCCGAACTCGCGGCAGCCAACCTCTACCTGCAGCAGGCCGCCTACGTGCGCCCGGCGTTGGGGAGCGCCGCCGTCATCGGGCCCGAACTCTCCACTCCAGCCCACTGGCGGGCCCAGCTGCCGCGCGTGATCGCCCAGCTTCATCCGCAGACGGTGGGCGTCCACATGTATCCGCTGAGCGTCTGCCGCAACGCGCGGGAAGCCACCCTCTCCGGACTCCTCTCCTCACGCGCCGCCAACGGGCCCGCGAGGCTCGCGTGGGTGGTCGCCGACGCTCGCTCCGCCGGTCTGCCGGCGATCGTCTCGGAGGCCAACTCCGTCTCCTGCGGCGGCCGCGCGGGGGTCTCCGACACTCCCGCTGCAGCCGTATGGGCGGTGCGCTTCGTCCTCTCCGCGCTCGAGAGCGGCTTTCAAGAGGTGCGCTTCCACTCCAGCGGCAACCCCTACGACCCCTTCCTGGTGCGCGGCGCCGAAGTCCTCGTGCGGCCCTTGGGACGAGCGCTCGCCGCGCTCAACGCCTGGTTGCCGCTCGGCGCCACGCTGCGCACCGTGCAGGGTGCGCCGGGACTCCTAACCAGCGCCGTTGCTCAACCCGGCGGTGGGATGGTGCTGATCCTCGATAACGAGAGCGGTCACGCGCGCTCGGCGACGGTGCGCAGCGCCCGCGACGTACGCGAGACGCTCGTTACGGCCTCGTATGGCGGGTTGCCGAGCAAGCTCGCCCACCCAACCCACGGCCGCCTACATATCTCCGTTCCCGCCAACAGCGTGGTGACCATCCTGCCGACGAGGTGACCGCGCTCGGCCGATCACCCGACGCACCGCCATGACGCTCACCCCTCCGCCGCCTCCCGCCCTGCCTCCTCGCTCAGTCGCGCAAGCTCCTCATCGCTGAAGGGCGGCAGCTCGGTGTCGAGCACCTGCCGCGCGCGCTCCAGATCCTTGGCGTTGACGAACACGGTGCGCCCGCCCGAGCCGCCCATCTGGGGACCGCCGTAGTTGCGCTGGGCGATCGCATGGATCCCCGCCTCCTGCAGCAGGCGGCTGCAGATCAGCTCGGCCTCTGCCTGGTTGCTCGCCGTGGTCACGCTGCGCAGCGCATCGGGCATCTCGGGCAGCCTAACGGTCGCCCAGGCCGAAGCGGGCAAATGTTTTGCCCATAGTCGTTGACGCGGGATGCGCCACGCGGCAGAATCGAGTGATGGCCAACCCGGACCGCCTGACCGCGCTGGACTCTACTTTTCTACATCTGGAGGATCACTCGGCGGCACATATGCACGTGGCCTCCGTGATGGTGTTCGAGGGCGAGGCGCCCACGCTGCAGGAGCTCGTGGAGCACGTCCAGGGCCGCCTGCACCTGGTGCCGCGCTACCGCCAGCGGCTGGCGTTCGTGCCGCTCGGGCAGGGTCGCCCGGTGTGGACGGACGACCCGCACTTCAACCCCCACTACCACGTGCGCCACACCGCGCTGCCCAAGCCCGCCGACGACGCTGCGCTGAAGCGCCTCGCCGGCCGCGTGTTCTCCCAGCGCCTGGACCGCTCCAAGCCACTGTGGGAGATCTGGCTCGTGCAGAGCATGTCGCGCGGGCGCTTTGCGATCGTGGCCAAGACCCACCACGCGCTCGTGGACGGCATCTCCGGGGTTGACATCACCACCGTGCTGTTCGACACCGCGCGCGAACCCGCGCCCACGGCGCCGCCCACGCCGTGGAGCGCAAAGCCCCTCCCCGGCCCCGCCAAGTTGCTGGGCGAGGCGCTTATCGAGCGCTCCACCGTGCCCGCCGAGATGGCCCGGGGAGCGCGCGCGCTGCTGCGCACGCCTCGCAAGGCGCTCGCCCAGGTCAAGGACGGCCTGACGAGCGTGGGCGCCACCACACTCGCGGGCATCAACGCGCCAGCGCCGTCCAGCCCGTTCAACGTGGACATCGGGCCGCACCGCCGCTACACCTTCCTCGACGCCGACCTCGAGCGCTTCAAGGCCATCAAGGACTCCCTCGGCGGTACGCTCAACGACGTGGTGCTCGCCTCAGTGACGCTCGCCCTCGGTCGCTACCTGCGCGCGCATGGCGAGAACACCGATGGGCTGGTGCTGAAGGCGATGGTGCCGGTGTCGGTGCGCACCAAGGCCCAGCGTGGCGCGCTCGGCAACCAGGTGGCCGCCATGTGGGCGCCGCTGCCGGTGGGGGTGGAGAACCCCGCGGAGTGCCTGCGCAAGATCGCCACTGCGATGGCCGACCTGAAGAGCTCCGGTCAAGCGGTGGGCGCGCAGGTGCTCACCAACCTCGCCGGCTTCGCGCCGCCCACCATCCTCAGCCAAGCCGCCAGGCTGCAGGCGCGCCAGCCGTTCTTCAACCTGGTTGTCACCAACGTGCCCGGGCCGCAGTTCCCGCTGTACCTGCTCGGGCGCCGCCTGGGCGTGCTCTATCCCGTGGTCCCGCTCGCGCAGCGCCAGGCGTTGGGGATCGCGGTGATGAGCTACGACGGCCACCTCGGCTTCGGCCTGCTCGGCGACTACGACGCGCTGCCCGAGCTCGAGTCCATCGCCCAGGCGCTGCAGTGGGCGATCGCCTCGCTGGCGCGAGCCGCCGGCCTGCCCCCCACCCGCAAACGCATCGCCGGCAAAGGCAACGGGCGCCGCAGCGCCGCCGATCGCACAGGCACCAAATCCTTGACCGGCCCGAGCCCCGCCGGAGACCCCGCGAGCGCCGGCTGACGCACGCCGGGAGCGCCGCGCCCGCGTCACTGCAACCCTCGCCCGCGACGACCCCCGCCGGCACGCCCCCGCGCCCGCAGCACGGCGTGCGAGACTCCTGCCCATGCGCCTTGGCCTCTGCCAGCTGAACGCCACCGTCGGCGACATAGCGGGCAACGCCGAGCGCATCCGCGAGGGCATGGCCGCGGCGGCGCAGGCGGGCGCCGAGCTGGTGCTGTTCCCCGAGCTCGCGCTCACCGGCTACCCGCCGGAGGACCTGCTGCTGAAGGAGCACTTCCTCGCAGACGCCGAGGCCGCCCTGCGCGAGCTCGCCGCAAGCGCGCAGGGGATCGTGGCGGTGGTGGGCTTCCCCGAGCGTGCCGAGGACGTGTTCAACTCCGCAGCCGTGCTCGCCCACGGCGAGGTGCACGCGATCTACCGCAAGGTCTACCTGCCCAACTACGGCGTGTTCGACGAGCAGCGCTACTTCCAGGCGGGGCCCGCCGGGGCGGTCATCGACCTCGCTGGGCAGCGCCTCGGCCTGACCGTCTGTGAGGACATCTGGGAGCCCGGGCCGCCGGCCAGCGAGGAGGCCGTGGCCGGGGCCACGCTGATCACCAACATCTCCGCCTCCCCCTACCACGCAGGCAAGGGCGCCGAGCGCGAGCGCATGTTCGCCCAGCGCGCGCGCGACAACCTCGCCTTCGTCGCCTTCTGTGGCCTTGTGGGCGGGCAGGACGAGCTGGTGTTCGACGGGCACTCCTGCGTGATCGACCACACCGGCGCCACGATTGCCCGCGCCGCCCAGTTCCAGGAGGAGCTGCTGATCTGCGACCTCGACCTCCAGGCTGCCGCCGCCGCGCGCCTGCGCGACCCCAGCCATCGCCCCGCAGCGCGCCGCAGCGAGCGCCGCGCGATCGTGCTGCCGCCAGTCCTCGCCGCCGCCCCCGCTCCAGTCCCAGCCGGGCACGCGCCACCGGCTGAGTCGCCGGCCGTGACACGGCCCGAGCTCTCCACCGCCGCGAAGCTCGCGCCGCTGATCGAGCCCGTGGAGGCGGAGGTGTACGCCGCGCTCACGCTCGGCCTGCGCGACTACGTGCACAAGAACGGCTTTGGCGACGTCGTGCTCGGCGTCTCCGGCGGGATCGACTCCGCGCTCGTGGCCTGCCTGGCCGTTGACGCGCTCGGCGCCGAGCGCGTCAACGCCGCCATCATGCCCTCGCGCTACTCCTCATCGGGCACCCAGCAGGACGCGCGCGAGCTGGCCGCGCGGCTCGGGGTGCGCGCGCACGAGCTCCCCATCGAACCCCTGGTGGACGCCTACGAGCTGGCGCTGCGGCCCGAGTTCGCCGGGCGCGAGGCCGATCTCACCGAGGAGAACCTGCAGGCGCGCATCCGCGGCAACCTGCTGATGGCGCTGTCCAACAAGTTCGGCTGGCTGGTGCTCACCACCGGCAACAAGTCTGAGATGTCGGTCGGCTACACCACGCTCTACGGCGATCTTGCGGGCGGCTTCGCCGTCATCAAGGACGTTCCCAAGACGCTCGTCTACCGCCTGTGCGAGTGGCGCAACTCGCCCGCCGGCGCCGCGGGCGCCACTGGGATCGGCGAGAGCGCGAGCGCGATGGGCGCGGCGAGGCCGCAGAGCCCGATCCCCGTCTCGATCATCGAGCGCGCGCCCTCCGCGGAGCTCCGTCCCGAGCAGCGCGACGATGACTCGCTGCCGCCGTATGAGGTGCTGGACCGCATCCTGCAGGGCTACATCGAGCTCGACCAGAGCCGCGAGCAGCTGATCGCGCTGGGGCTGCCCGAGCGCGACGTGGACCACGCCATCCGGCTGGTGGACCTCGCGGAGTACAAGCGCCGTCAGGCGCCGCCGGGGATCAAGATCACCCCGCGCGCGTTCGGTCGCGACCGGCGCGTGCCCATCACCAACCGCTACCGCGGCTAGGCCGCGCCAGCGCCGCAGCTAGGCTGCCGGGCGTGCGTCTCACCGCCCTCGTGCTCGTCCTGCTCTGCCCGCTTGCCCTCGGCGCCTGCGGCGACACGCTCCAGGACAAGGCCATCCCCCACAACATTCTCGAGGGGCTGGTCGTCTCGCCGTTCCCGGTCTACTGGGCGGGCGGGTCCTTCCGTGGCATGGCCATCACGGACGCCTCCAGCGACCCCGGCGGCAGCATCGACGTGCAGTACGGCGACTGCCTGGAAGGCGGCCAGGGCACGTGCCTGCCGCGCCTGCGCGTGATCACATCGCCCGACAACAGCTTCCTGCCGGGTGGCTCGGCCGCCACCCAGCCCGCGCAGCTGCGCGGCATCAGGGCGATCATCGGCCAGGGCGGCAACACCATTCTGATCGCCACCGGACCGGTGGTGGTGGGCATCTACGCCAACGATCCCGCGCTGGCCCGCGCGGCGGCGCGCGTGGTGGTGCCGATCAACGAACCGGGCGTGCCGGGCGGCCCGCTTCAGCCGCCACTGCCCGACAGCGGCTACGGCTCAACGCCGCTGTCCTCGCAGGAACCCACGCCGCTTCGCCCCCTGCACTGAGCGCTAGGAGTTCGCGGACAGCGGGCCGGGGAGCGCGGGTCGCTCCTCGCCCGGGCGCGCGCCGCGCACGGCGATCGTCATGCGCGTGACCGCGCAGGTGCGATCAGCGTCGTCGCTGAAGCGCACGTCCCACACCCACGTGGTGCGGCCGCGGTGCAGGCGTGTGGCATGAGCGCGCACGGTGCCCTCGGTCGCCGGGCGCAGGAAGCTCGTGTTGTTGGAGAGGCCCATCGCGATCTCGCCCTGCTCGATCACGCCCAGCGCGGTGGCCAGCGATGCCATCGACTCGGCCATCGACGCGTACACCCCACCGTGCACGAGGCCCGCCGGCTGCTTGATCTCCGGGCGCACCGTCACCTGCGCGCGCACCTCCGTGTCGCTGAGCTCGAGCAGCTCGAGGCCATAGAGACGGTCGAAGCCCCGCATCACCGCGTTTAGCTCCTCGAGGCTTGGTGGGGGCATGCGCGCGCCACGATAGCCTACGATCCGCCGCTACGGTCCTCGCCGGCTCACCGGCTCCGGCGGCTGACCGTCACACATCATGAGCAGATTGGACGAGCTCCCACCCGACCAGCGCGCCGCGCTGTCCCTGCTGCTCGGCCAGCGCAAGAGCTATGCGGAGGTCGCCGCGATGCTCGCCATCTCCGAGGGCGCGGTGCACGACCGCGCGCATGCGGCGCTGGCGGTGCTGGCGCCGCGGCTGGCGCGCGAGCTCGCACCCGAGCGCCGCGAGGAGATCGCCGACTACCTGCTCGCACAGCAGCCGGGTGTGGCCGACCGACTGCGCACCCGCACCTTCCTGAGCGCCTCGGAGCCCGCGCGCGCGTGGGCGCAGGCACTCGCAGGCGAGCTCGCCCCGCTCGCCTCCGGGCCACTACCTGAGATACCCGTGGCCGCTGCTGTGGCGGGCGCGGGCGCGGCGAGCCCCGCCGTAGGCCTGCTCGCGGCGGCCGAACGCGCTCCCGGCGGCGCCTCCCCCTCGCCCTCCGCACCCTCCGGCTTCGCCGGCGCGGGCTCTCCCGCCAGCTCGCGACTCGGCGGCGCGCTGGTGCTCGGCGCGATCGTGGCCGCGGTGGTGGTGGCGATCCTGCTGCTCACCAACGGCGGCTCCAAAGCGCACTCCCCCGCCGCTTCCGCGGGCAAAGCCGCCGCCACCGCAGCCGCCCCCACGGTCAACGCGCGCATACCCATGAGTTCCCCCAGCCGCGCCGGCCACGGCCTGGGGCTGCTCGAGGTGGCCTCCCAAGGCTCCAAACGCGCTTTCCTGCTGATCGCGGAAAAACTGACGCCCACGCACGGCTTCTTCTATGCGCTGTGGCTCTACAACGGGCCGGGCAGCCATGAACCGCTCGGCCGCGCTCCCGCGGTGGCCTCCAACGGCATCCTGCAGGGCGGCGGCGCGCTGCCCGCGGACGCGGGCCAGTTCAGCGAGGTGCTACTCACGCGCGAGACCAGCATCCACGCCACCCACCCCGGCAGGGTGATCCTGCGCGGGCGCTTCACGCTCGGCGGCTGAGCAGCGCGAGCTTGCCGGGGTTCATGATCCCGGCGGGGTCCAGCTCGGACTTGACCGCGCTCAGCGCGCGTAGGCCGCCGCGGCCGATCTCGTGCGTCATCCACGGCGCGTGGTCGCGCCCCACAGCGTGGTGGTGGGTGATGGTGCCGCCGCCCGCAACGATCGCCTCGCTGGCCGCGCGCTTGACCGCGTGCCACTGCCCGATGGGGTCCTGATCGTTCTGGCGCGCCAGGAACGTGAAGTACAGCGAGGCGCCCGTCTCATACACGTGCGAGACGTGGCAGGCCACGAGGCCGGGCGTGCCCTGGGCCTCAAGCGCGCCGGCGATCGCACGACCCACCGCGCCATGCAGCGCCTGCAGGTTGGCCCACTGGGTGGCCGTCTCGAGCGTCTCCACCATCACTCCCTGTGTGAGCAGGTCATCGCGCAGGTAGGGGCCCGAGAAGCGCGAGGCAAGCCACGCCCTTCCGGGCGAGCGGCCCACCGCGAGGCCACCGAAGCCCTTGGCGAGGCCGAGCGCGCGCCCGCGCCTGAAGGCCACCTCCTCGGGCGCGCCCTCGAAGCCGAGGATGGCAAGGCAGCCCTCGCTGTAGCCGCGCGCGCCGAGGTAGGCGCGCCCGAGCCGGCCCTTGACCCCGCCCGTGCCCGCGAGCGCCAGCGACATGCGCGTCTCCGCCTCGTCTGAGAGCCGCGCCACCTCCGGCAGCGCGTGCTCGCGCGCCAGCGCGCGCAGCGCCTGCGCGCCGGAGGCGAAGTCCTCGAAGAACACGCCCTCATAGATGCGCTCGCGCGGCGCGGGGCGCACGCGCAGCGAGAGCTCGCTGATCACGCCCAGCGTGCCCTCGGAGCCCACGAGCAGCTGGCGCAGCCCCGGTCCCGCTGCGCTTGCGGGCAGCGCCTGCAGCTCGATGTCGGCCGCGGGCGCGGCCAGGCGCATGCCCAGCACCATCTTCTCGATCGAGCCGTAGCCGCTTGAGGCCTGCCCGGCCGAGCGCGTGGCGGCGCAGCCGCCGAGCGAGACGTACTCATAGGACTGCGGGAAGTGCCCGAGCGTGAGCGCTCGCGCTGCCAGGTGGCGCTCGAGCGTGGGCGCGCGCATGCCGCCCTGCACCGTGACCGTGGAGGACTCGCGGTCGAGGCTCAGCACCCTGCCCATGCGCGCCATGTCCAGCGCCAGCACCGCGCTGTGCTCGCCCGCCAGCGGTGCCACGCCGCCCACAACGCTCGTGCCGCCGCCGAATGGCACCACGGCCACCGAGGCGCGCGTGCACAGGTCGAGCACCGCGCGCAACTGCTCGTGGCGCTGCGGGTAGAGCACCGCGTCGGGTGCGCCCTCCGGCTCGCCCGCGCGCAACCGCACGAGGTCGGCGTAGCCCTTGCCGGCGGCGTGCAGCACGCGCGCGTGGTGGTCCTCGCGCAGGCCGTCGGAGCCGAGGATGCCGCGCAGCTCATCGCCGAGCGCGTTCTGCAGCGCAGAGCGCGGTAGGCGCACGCTGCCGAGCGCCACGGGCGGGCGCGGGCGCTCGGCCAGGCCCACCGCCTCGCGCAGGAACCCCAGGGCGTGGGCGGGCAGCGCCGGCGGATGCGCCGGGTCGCCCCAGCCCCACCAGCGCATGGTGGCGGGCTCGTCCTGCTCAGCCACTGATCCGCTCCAGCCCGTCGAGCGCCTGCTCGAGCGTGTCGGCGGCGGCGCGGCGCACCATGAAGCCGCCGAAGCGAGGGAAGAAGCCGCTCAGCACCTGGCGCAGCTCGATCGTGACCTCGGTGGCGGGGGCGCCGCTCACGCCGGAGCCCGCCCCGTCATCGCCCCCGTCCACAGCGCGCAGGCGCACCTCCGTCACGGCCGAGCTCAGCACGCGCTGAAAGGGCGTGCCGGCCACGCGCTGCTCCCAGGTGAGCGTGCGCGCGTACTCGTCTGCGGCCGTCATGCTGAAGTCCGCGCGTACCACTTTGCCCTTGGAGGTGGTCATCACCTCGGTGAACTCGTCGTCCTCCACGTCCTCCACGCGCGTCACGCGCGGCCACCAGCGCGGCAGGTGGTGGGGGTCGCGCACGACCGCCCACAGCTCCTCCACCGGCGCTGCGATCCTGCGGCGACGACGCGCGGTGGGCACGGCCGCAAGCTTAGGACTCGTAGGCCAGCAGGGCGTGCACCTCGTGCGGTGAAAGCCTGGAGCGCCCGTCAAGGAAGGAGAGCTCCACCAGGAAGTTGCAGCCCACCACCTCGCCGCCGAGCTGCTCAACGAGCTCGCAGAGGGTGGCGGCGGTGCCGCCGGTGGCGAGCAGGTCGTCGTGCACCAGCACGCGCTTGCCGCTCGCCACAGCATCGGTGTGAAGCTCGAGCTGCCCTGCGCCGTACTCCAGCAGGTATTCGGCGCTCACGGTCTCATAGGGGAGCTTGCCCGGCTTGCGCGCCAGCGCGAAGCCAGCGCCGAGCTCCAGCGCGAGCGCGGGGCCGAGCAGGAACCCGCGCGCCTCCGCGGCCACCACGCAGTCCACCTCAAGCGGCCGCGCGTGCTCTGCCAGCAGGCGCACCGCCTCCGCCAGCGCATCGGCGCTGGCGAGCAGTGGCGTGATGTCCTTGAAGCCGATGCCGGGCTTGGGGAAGTCGGGGATCTCGCGGATCAGCGAGCGCAGATCAATGCGCGGGCGTGCTTCCTCGGCGGGGCTCAACTCACCGCACGATCTTGCGCAGGTCGCGCACCAGCAGCAGGTGCTTCAGATGCGTGGCCACCGCCGCCAGGTTCTCCAGCGCCTCCACCGCCTCCTTGCGCCGCTGCGGGTTGCGCGAGCGCAACGCGGGCGCGAGGATCTGCTGCAGGAGGTTGGCCTCGCGGTCGGCGGAGGAGCGGAACACGCGCAGGTTGCGCCCGCCCACGCCGTAGCGCGCCAGCTCTGCCACGGCCGCGATGATCTCGCGCTCGGTCTCATCGAAGTAGCGCACGCCGCCGCGCATCTCGCCCTTGACCACGCCGTACTCTTCGAGCTCGCGCACCAGCTTGGCCTCAGCCTTGGTGTCCTCCAGCACGTCGTCCATCGAGTACAGCGCGCCGGTGACCTCGCCCACGCTCACGCTCGGGCGCCACGCGCGCGCGCCGTCGCGCCCCACGCGCCCCGGCGGTGGGGTGGCAGCCTCGCCTGCGCGGCCGGCGGCGAGCTCCTGGCGGATCACACGCAACGGCAGGAACTCGTCGCGCTGCATGCGCAGGATCGTGCGCAGGCGCGCCACATCGCCCTGTGTGTAGAGGCGGTAGCCGCCGGGGGTGCGCCGCGGCGTGAGCAGCTTCTGGTCCTCCAGGTAGCGGATCTTGGAGATGGAGATGTCGGGGAACTCCTGCGCGAGCGCCTTGCACACCGCGCCGATCGTCAACGACTTCTGGCGCTTGGCGATGTCGCCGCCGCCGGGCACGCCCTCGCCGAGCTCGAGGTCGAGCCCCGGGCCGCCGGGGCCGCCGTCGCCGGATGTTGCCTGCAGCGTCATCAGCGCGCGTGGAAGGTGAGCTTGTACTTGCCGATCTGCACCTCGTCGCCCTCCTCCAGGCGACGCGACTCGATCCGCGAGCGGTTGACGTAGGTGCCGTTCAGCGACCCGCAGTCGTCGAGGAACCACTGCTCGTTGCGGCGGATCAGCAGCGCGTGGTCGCGCGAGACGGTGACGTCGTCGAGGAACACCTCGGAGTCCGGCCGGCGGCCGATGCTCATGCGCTCGCCGTCGAGCGCGAAGCTCTCCCCCATCCGTCCGCCGCCCGCGCGGATCACCAGCATCGGGCCGGCCGCTGCCACCGAGCCCATCTCCACCGGCACGAGCTCGCCGGTCTCATCTATGCGGTAGGTGGCGGTGACCGGATCCCCGCCTGCGCCGCCCGCGCCGCCGCCCACGGCCACGTGCGCCAGCAGCGCTCCGCAGCGCTGGCAGTAGTTGGCTGCCTCGCCGTTGACGAAGCCGCACTCGGTGCAGTGCAGGGCCATGACCTTGCCCCGGCTACTGCCCGTTCGGCTGGCGGTGGGCGAGGATGTCGGTGAGCCGCTGCACGTCCTCGCCGGTGATGGTGATCTCACCGTCTGAGTGCTTGTGGCGCAGGCGGTTGACAAGCTCGGCGCGCAGGATGTCAATCTTGCCGTGCAGGATGCGCCGCCTGTAGGAGATCTCGGTCTCCTCCTCGGTCAGCTCCCGAATGACGTCTTTCAGCTCTGCATCCGTCAACGAGCCAAGGTCGGGGAACGTCTCGTCCATCGTGGCCTCTTCTTCTCTCGCGGACTTGGCGCCGGTGTCGCGTGGCGAACGTCCTCGCGGTCCGGCCAGGAGCGCCAGTATAGCCCAAAAGGTCAGGCTGAGCTTGAGGCTATGACGGGGCCTCGGCGCCCGCGGCGCGCACGTCGGAGCGCACGTACAGCACGCTCGCCAGCAGTGCCAGCGCGAGCCCCACGTACAGCAGCACCTCGGCGAAGTCGCCGAGTCCCACCATGGCGAAGAAGAACGACCCCATCAACGGCGCCACCGCCAGGCGGCCCGGCCAGTTGATGCGCAGCTCGCGCCCGCGCGCAAGCGCGTAGCGCCCGAGCGCCAGCATGGCGAGCTCACGCGCAGCCAGCACCGCCAGCGCCCAGCGCGGCAGCAGATCGAAGCGCCACGTGACCACGACCCCGCAGATCACCAGCAGCCGGTCGGTGACTGGGTCCATCAGCGCGCCCAGGCGGCTGTACTGGCGCGTGATGCGCGCGGCGATGCCGTCGGCGTAGTCGCCCCAGCCGATCACGGCGAACAGCGTGGCTCCGAGCGCGCCCGTGCCGTCCCGGCTCGATAGCGCCACCACGAGGAACACGGGGATCAGCGCGAGGCGCAGGAAGCCGATGGCGTTGGGCACCGTCCACGGCCGCAGCGGCGCCCCGGACTGCGTCTGCGGTGGCGGGGGCCCCGAGCGATCGAGCCCGAACAAGCGGCGCAGCGTGAGCCGAGGCCCTGTGCGCGCCGGGTCCTCGCTCCCTAGGGGAGGGTCTGCCACAGCGCGTCCACCGCCCGCAGAAGCTCCTCGGGCTCGGCGGTCAGGGGCAGCCCCTGCGCCTGCTCGCGGCCGCGGCGCACCTGCACCTCCACCTCGCCGGACTCAAGCGTACGGCTGCCCACGGTGAGCCGCAAAGGGCAGCCCAATAGCTCGGCATCGGCGAACTTCTCTCCGGGCCCGAGGTCGCGATCGTCGTAGATCACCTCGACGCCGCCGTCGCTGAGCGTGCGGTAGAGGCCGTCGGCGGCGTCACGCTCGGGCGTTCCGTGCTTGCCGACAGCCACCAGGTGGACAGCGAAGGGCGCCAGCGCGCGCGGCCAGGAGATGCCGTGCTCGTCGGCGAACTGCTCCACGGCGGCAGCCACGATGCGCGCTGGGCCGATCCCGTAGGAGGCCATCCACACCGCCAGATCCGCTCCGTGCTCGTCGAGGTAGCGAGCGCCGAGCGGCTCGGAGTAGCGGGTGCCGAGCTTGAAGATGTTGCCCACCTCGATGGCGGTGAGAAGCTGGATCGGCTCGCCGCCCACCTGATCGCTGCTGAGCATCTGCTCTTTGCCGAGCTGCGCGCGCACCACCTCGCTGTTGGCGGCGTAGCCGGACTCGGTGAGCACGATCTGATCCTCACCTGCGGCGCAGGGCGCCATGTACTCGTGCGCGCCGACGCCGCCCATCATGCCCACGTCGCCCTCCACGCGGTAGAAGTGCAGGCCGGTGCGCTCGAAGATGCGGTCGTAGGCGCCGATGTGCAGCTCGTAGCGCTCGTCCATGCCGGCCTGGTCGCGGTCGAAGCTGTAGGCGTCCTTCATCACGAACTCGCGCGTGCGCAGCACGCCCGCGCGCGGGCGCGGCTCATCGCGCTCCTTGACCTGGAAGTGGTAGACGATCAGCGGCAGGTCACGGTAGGAGCGCACTGCTTGGGCGATGTGGAAGGTGACGGCCTCCTCGTGGGTCATGGCGAGCACGAGCTCAGAGCCCTTGCGGTCGGTGAGCTTGAACAGCTCGTCTATCTCAAGGCGCCCCGTCTTGCGCCACGGCTCGGCGGGCTGCAGCACCGGCATCAGCATCTCCTGGCCGCCGATGGCGTCCATCTCCTCCCTGATGATGGCCACCACGCGCTGGTGCACGCGCCAGCCGGCGGGCAGCCACGTCCACATGCCCGCGCCCATCTGGCGCACCAGGCCGGCGCGCACCATCAGCTTGTGCGAGAGCGCCTCCGCGTCAGCGGGCGCCTGCTTCTCGGTGGGCAGCAGATATTGGGAGAGGCGTGCCATGCGGATGGCAGAGCCTAATCCATGGCGACCGGGCGGCCCGAGCGAGGCCTGTCGGCGTGGGTGCCCCTTTGATAGAACAGCGGTCATCCACTGATCCACCGATCCTCGACCGAGATCTCGAGAGGAGCCCCAATGGCCTACTCCGTACCGCCGCTCCCCTATGCCTACGACGCACTTGAGCCGCACATCGACAAGGCGACGATGGAATTCCACCACGACAAGCACCACCAGGCCTATGTGGACAAGGTCAACGCAGCGCTTGAAGGCACGCCGCTCGCGGACGCGGCGATCGAGGACGTGCTGAGGGACCTCGGCGCCGTCCCCGACGCCAAGCGCGGGGCCGTCAAAAACAACGGCGGCGGGCACTACAACCACACGCTGTTCTGGGAGAACATGAGCCCGGACGGCGGCGGCGCGCCTGGCGGCGAGCTGGCGGCTGCGATCGACTCGGCCTTCGGCTCCTTCTCAGACTTCCAGGCCAAGATCAAGGAAACCGGCGTCAACCAGTTCGGCTCGGGCTGGTCATGGCTGGTGCTCGACGGCGGCAGCCTCGCGGTGGTGGGCAGCGCCAACCAGGACAACCCGATCTCCGACGGCAAGACGCCGCTGCTCGGCGTGGACGTGTGGGAGCACTCCTACTACCTGAAGTACCAGAACCGCCGTCCCGACTACATCGACGCGTGGTGGAACGTCGTGAACTGGGGCAAGGTGGCGGAGCGCTTCGCCGCGGCTTCCTAGCCGGTCCTCGCCCTCTCCGGCGGGCCCCGCGTGCGGCCCGTCGGAGGACGCGCTGCGGCGCTGGCCTAGCTGCGGCTGAAGCGCCGCCCCGCCACCGGCGAGACCGACTCGTCCATGTTGACCGCGCCCGCCGGCTCGAGCATCTCCTCCAGCACCTCCGCGGCCAGCTCGTCGTTCTCCGCGGCAGCCGCCTCGAGCATGGCGATGCGCTCTGGCGTCATCGCGGTCTCGTCCTCGTTCTCGGCCAGCCATGCCCGCGCGGCGGCGGCCTCGTGCTCGTTGCGCTGCACGCGCTTGCCGGCGGCGTAGTAGCGGTCGATCTCCTTGAACAGCTCATCCACCAGCTGCTCGGTGGGCACCTTCTTCAGCGGCTCGCCCTTGGAGTAGATCATCCCCATGTCTTTGGCGCCGGTGATGCCGAAGTCGGCGTGGCGGGCCTCGCCGATGCCGTTGACCGCGCAGCCGAGCACCGACACCTCGATCGGGTCCTCGTAGGCTTCCAGGCGCTGCTCGACTTCGGTGACCACGCGGTCCATGTCGAACTGCAGGCGTCCGCACGTCGGACAGGCGATCAGATCGGGGCCGCGCTGGCGGAGCTTCAGCGCCTTGAGGATCTCCCAGGCGACCTTCACCTCTTCCTCGGCGTGGAAGGTGGAAAGCGAGATCCGGATGGTGTCGCCGATGCCGTCCGCCAGCAGCGTGCCGAGCCCCACGGCCGACTTCAGCGAGCCCGACCACTTGGTGCCGGCCTCGGTCACGCCCAGATGCAGGGGGTACGGGATCCGCTGCGCCAGCATGCGGTTTGAGGCAATCGTGTTGGGCACCGACGTGGACTTCATGGACACCTTGAAGTTGTCGAAGTCCAGGCGCTCCATCAGCTCCACGGTCTCGATCGCCGCTGTCACCAGCGCCTCCACGGGGTTGTCGTACTCGAGCTGGCGCAGGTGCTTGGGCAACGAGCCCGAGTTCACGCCCACGCGCAGCGGCGTGCCGTGCTGCTTGGCCAGCGCGATCACCTCGGCCACCTTCTCGGGACCGCCGATGTTGCCGGGGTTCAAGCGCACGCAGTGGGCGCCCGCCTCGATCGCCTTCAGCGCGAGCGTGTGATTGAAGTGGATGTCGGCGATGATCGGGATCGGCGACTCACGCACGATCGTCTTGAGCGCCTCGGCGTCCTGCTCGCGCGGCACCGCCACTCGCACGATGTCCGCGCCCGCCTCGGCCACCGTGCGGATCTGCTCCATCGTGGCCGCCAGGTTGGCGGTCTCGGTCTTGGTCATCGTCTGCACCGCCACGGGCGCGCCGCCGCCGATGGGTACGGGGCCGACGTGGATCTGGCGCTTTGAGGACATGGGCTGGATTCTAGATGGCCGCGCGCACGCACCGGGCCGCCCGGGCCCGAGTGTGCTGGGCCCGCCCGCACGGCCCTACCAGGCGCGGCGCGCCCGCACCGCCTCGAGCGCGTAGCCGCCGAGTGAGATCGGCGACATCACGAACTGGTAGCAGAAGAAGTAGAACAGCAGACCGCGCTTGTTCTTCCTGATCTTCAGGTCCACCGACCTGAAGACGCGCCGCTGGTGGTAGAGCATCACGCCCCCGAGCGCCCCGTTCAACGGCAGCACGAGCAGCGTCATGGGTCCGACGATCGCGAAGTTGCCCAACAGCGCGAGCACGATCCCCGGGATGAAGGCGAACGTGAACGCAGCGTCCACGAACGGGAACAGGAAGTTCCCCGCGACGGAGTGGGAGTAGAACTTGCGCTGGGCGAGCAGCCCGAGACCGTGGTCGCGCAGGCCCTCGATCATCCCCCGCGCCCATCGCCGGCGCTGGCGCGCAAAGGCGCCCCAGTCGGTTGGGACGTCCGTGAACGCCACGGCAGTGGGCTCGAACACGCTGCGCCCGCCCTGCAGGAGCATCCGCCAGGTCAGGACGATGTCCTCGCCGATGCGATTGGGCCAGCCGCCGGCGAGACGCAGCGCAGTGCTGTCGTAGACGCTGAACGCGCCCTGCGCGACGAGCGTCCCCTGCAGCAACGACTGCCCGCGCTTGACGGTGGCGATTCCGAGGAAGTAGTCCCACTCCTGCGCCCGGGTGAGCAGGTTCGCGCGCGAGTTGCGCACCAGCACGGCCCCGGCGACGGCGACTGTGTCGGGCGGCGAGGAGAGCAGGCGCGCCACCGCCCGGCGCAGCGAGTACGGCATCATCAGGGTATCGGCGTCAATCGTCGCCAGCAGCGGCGCGGTGACGGTCTCAAGCGCCGCATTGAGCGTATTCGCCTTGCCGCCGTGCTCGGCCGCGAAAAGTCGCACCCGTCGCTCGCGTTCGGCGTACTCCGCCACGACCTCGCGCGTGCGGTCGGTCGAGCCGTCGTCGGCCACGACGATCTCGATGCTTCCCGGGTAGTCGGTGCGCAGGGCGAAGTCGAGCGTCTCAGCGATCGAGTCCTCCTCGTTGTAGGCGGCGATCAACACCGCGATCTGGGGGAAGTCCACATCGAGGCGCAGCGGCGGCGGCCGGTCGACGACGATCGAGATCAGGAGCTGGATGTTCAGGTAGCCGGGAATCAGCGCGATGCCCGTGATCACGACGATCGCCATCGGAGTGCCGATGTCGTGGCCGAGCGAGCGGATCCACGCCTGCGAGAGCCAGAGCGAGAACCCCACCCACAGCAGCCCCCCGACGACGGTCAGGGCGACGCGCGCCCACAAGGGAACGTAGGGCCCCCGGCGCCGCCGCTCGGGAGGGCCGCTTGGGGTCGGCGCGGCGATGGCACGCCGCAGGGGTGCGCCGGACGGCGGCGCGACCGCCGCCCCGCGCCGACCGGCGGTCTCCGGCGAGACGGGCGGGCGCGCTTGCATGCGGTGCTTGGAGAGTTGTCCCATCTGGAAGTGTGGGGCTCCGGGTCGTCGGCCTGTCCCGTTCCACCCATCGGCACGACGGCCACAGGGCTAAAGAGGATCGGTACGGTCCTGCGTGGATGTCCGAGGTCTACGCCACCGCCGGTGGCCCCCTGGCTCGCCTGGCGGCCCCGTTCGCTGCGCGCGCCCGCGCTCGCCGGCACGAGCGCTTCTTCGCCCGCACGGGCCTGGCCGCCGATGCCCGCGTGCTCGACGTGGGCTGTGGCGCGCTCGGCCTGCGCGCGCTCGAGCCACAGCTCGACATCACGGGCGTGGACCTCTACGACCAGCCCTCCTACCCGGGCCCCTTCGTGCGCGCCGACGCCGCCGAGGGACTGCCGTTCGCTGACGGCGAGTTCGACCTCGTGTACTGCTCGAGTGTGATCGAGCACGTGGCGCCCGAGCAGCGCGCGGCGTTCGCCGCGGAGGTCCGTCGGGTGGGACGCGGCTGGTTCGTGCAGACGCCCGCGTTCTCGTTCCCCATCGAGCCGCACTCGCTGCTGCCGGGCGCGCACTGGCTGCCTGTGCGGCAGCGCAAGCCCTACTGGCGCCTCGGCGCGACGGGTGGCTGGGAAGAGATCTCGCTGCTGCGCCGCGCGGAGCTGGAGGCGCTGTTCGGGCCGGCGCGCGCCGAGCGCATCGGCCCGCTGGCAAAGAGCTGGGTGTGCCTCAGCCCGCCAAGCGGCTGATGTCGTTGCTCACGCCGTTGATCACCAGGAACAGCAGCAGCACGATGCCCACGGAGCTGAAGCGGTACATGGCAAGCAGCGAGATGCGCTTGCCGCGCACCTTCTCCGCCAGCGACCACAGCACGTGCCCGCCGTCGAGCGGCAGGAACGGGAACAGGTTGATCACCGCCAGGACCAGCGAGAGGAAGCCGAGGAACACGAGCGCGTAGCCTGGCCCGGCCGCAACGGTGCGCTGGCCCGCCCGGGAGATGCCGATGATGCTCGAGACCTGGTGGCGAACCTTCGAGCTCGTGAGCGCCTTGCCGAAGTTGGTGATCGTTTCGGTGGTGAGGTGCCACATCGCCGTAAGCGACACGCCCGCGGCGCCGAGCACGCCGTAGGGCTTCGGGGCCGCGCCAAAGCCGAAGCCCACGAGCATGCGCCCGGCTTCACGGCTGTAGCGCGGGTAGATGGACACCGTCAACACCCGCCCGCCACGGCGAACCGTGAGCGCGACGGGCGTAGCTCCCACGCATCCGTCCTTCGCAACGCCAGCACAGCGATGGGCGCCGATCCTCTGCATCGTGGTGGCCACGGTCGCGGGCACGCCGTCCACGGCGAGGATGCGGTCGCCGGGGCGCAGCTCGCGCGCGGCGGGGCGGCTGGCGTCCACCGCCGCCACCGAGGTGGTCGGCACGATCGTCTGCTGGGAGGGGTCGAGGCGGCCGATCGTTTCGGCGCCGTGGAGGCTGCCGTTGAGGAGAACCGCCGAGAACAGCAGGAAGGCGATCGCGATGTTGACGAACGGCCCCGCGAGGATCACCGCGATGCGCTTCCAGGGCGGCTGGTTGTAGTAGGCGCGCTTGGCCACCTCCGGGTCGAGGTCCTTGATCTCCTCTGGGTGCATGCCGGTGATCTTCACGTAGCCCCCCGCGGGGATCGCGCCGATGCCGTACTCGGTCTCGCCGCGGCGCACCTTCACGAGCATGGGCGGGAAGAACAATGAGAACTTCTCAACGCGCATGCCCACGAGCTTGGCCACGGTGAAGTGCCCGAGCTCGTGCAGCACGATCAGCGCCACGATCCCAAGGAGCGTGAGAACCCAGCTCATGGCCTCAGTGTGGCACGCGCCCGGCGGGGGTCCGGCGGCCCCATCGGGCGCAGCGGGCGCTCAGCCAAGCTCCAGCACGGCCTCGCCGGCGGCCGCGCGCGCGAGGCGGTCGGCCTCATACAGCGACTCGAAGGAGTGCACGGGCTCGGTGGGTAGCGTGGCGAGCGCGCGCTCGATCACCTCGGAGATCTCCAGGAAGCGCAGCCGGCCCTCCAGGAACGAGTGCACCGCGATCTCGTTGGCTGCATTCAGCACGCACGGCGCGGTGCCGCCCTCGCGCGCGGCCTCGCGCGCCAAGCGCAGGCACGGGAAAGCCTCGAGGTCCACCGGCTCGAACGTCAGCGCGCCCACCTCCGCGAGGTCCAGCGGCACGATCGGCAGCTGCACGCTTTCCCCTCCGTGCAGAGCGTAGGAGATCGCGATGCGCATGTCCGGGGGGCCAAGGTGGGCGAGCATCGCGCCGTCGGCGAGCGCCACCAGGCCGTGCACCAGCGACTGAGGGTGAACCACCACGTCGATCCGCTCATACGGCGTCCCGAACAGGTGGTGGGCCTCCATCACCTCCAGGCCCTTGTTCATCAGCGTGGCCGAGTCGATCGTGATCTTGCCGCCCATCGCCCAGGTGGGATGCGCGAGCGCCTCCTCCACGGCAACATCCGCCAGGTCCTCGCGGCTGCGCCCCCTGAAGGGGCCGCCGCTGGCGGTGATGGTCAGGCGCTGCACCGCCCCGGGCGGCTGTCCGGCCAGTAGCTGGTGGAGCGCCGTGTGCTCGGAGTCCACCGGCACGATCTGCGCGCCCGTGGCCTCCGCGAGCGCTGTGACCAGCTCACCGCCCACCACCAGCGACTCCTTGTTGGCAAGCGCCAGGTCCATGCCCTCACCGAGCGTGGCCACCGTGGGGCCGAGGCCGGCCGAGCCCACGAGCGCGTTGAGCACCAGATCCGCGCCGGACTCAACCACCAAGCGCACCAGGCCCTCGGGGCCGGCCAGCACCGTTCCGTCCGTCCACGCCTCCGCCGCGCACGCCGCGGCGTGCTCGTCGGCGAGCGCGATGCGATCCACGCCGTGCGCGCGCGCCTGCTCCACCAGCGCCGCCCACGAGCGCTCCGCGGAGAGGCCCACGAGCTCGAGCTCATCGCTGCGCAGGCACACATCGAGTGCCTGGGTGCCGATCGAGCCCGTGGAGCCGAGGATCAGCAGGCGCTTGGTGGCGGACATGCGCCCGATCATACGGGCGTGGCCAGCCGCCGAACCGCTCTAGGAGTAGGTGTACTGGTCTGCCGCGGATTTCAGGCTCGCCACTTTGTTGACCACGACGGTCACGTCCACCGTGCCGGCAGCGTGCGCGGGCGCGGTCGCGGTGCAGGTGGTGCTCGAGGAGCAGCTCACGCCACCGGCTTTGACGGTGCCGAACCTGACCGTTGTGGCGGTGCTGCCAAGGGCGAAGCCCGAGCCGGTCACGGTGACTTTGGTGCCGCCCGCCGCGGAGCCCGCGTTGGGGCTGAGGGCGGTGACCGTGGGCACGTACTTGAAGTGGTCGTAGAAGCTGATCGCGCTCGTGCCGCCGGGCGTGGTGACCCTCACGTCCACGATGCCCACCGGCCCAGGCGGCGCGGTGGCCACGATCTGCGTCGAGGATTTCACGCTGAAGCTCGCCGCCACGGTCCCGAAACTCACGGCCGTGGCGCCCGTGAGGTGCAGGCCCGTGATCGTGACCGTGGTGCCGCCGCTTGCCGGTCCTTTGGCGGGCGCCACTTTGGCCACGGTGGGCGCGGGCAGCGTGCCCACCACCACCGAGCGCGCGGTGCCGATGCTGGTACCGTCGCTCGCGAACACGGTCAGCGCCACCGTGTAGATGCCCGCCGCAGGGAACGTGTGCGTGACGGTCGGCCCCGTGGTCTCGGTGGGGAAAGTGAGGCCCGGGCCGTCGTTCCACTGCCAGTTGTACCTGGACACGCCGCCCGGCGCGGTTGAGCCGGTGGCGTTGAAGCTCACTTCGTTGCCCGCGCCCGCAGCGCTGGTGAAGGTGGCGGTGGGCTCTGCGCCTGCGAAGCTCAGGCGCTGCAGGCACTGGTGGGTCTGGTTGCTCCACTCCTGCTGGTACCAGTACTCGTGGCCGTTGATCAGCTGGTTGTACTTCGAGCCGTTTTCGGCCGTGCCGAGCGGAGTGCCGAATTCCGAGGATTCCGTGAAGGTCCTGCACTTGTCGCCGTTCTCGCCGCCCGTGCCGCCGATGTCGGTCCAGGCGTTGTTGGGTTCGGGATCGGTGATGGACTCGTTGTGCTCGTGGCTGAGCCCACCCTGAAGCGCACCGTCGGAGGTCGAGCCGTTGGGGTGGTTGGCGCTGTCGCAGCCTTCGTTGCCGGTGACGTAGGGATCGTTGGCGTACACGATCACGCCGGCGCTCAGGGTGATGGCGCTGTGGTAGGCGCAATAGCGCGGCGCGCTGGTGCCGACCGAGCATTCGGTGCCGCCGGGTCCGAAGCAGTCTTCCACGCCCGGTGGGGTCAGCAGGAAGTACTCGTGGCTGAGATCGGTCGGCAGGCTGTGGGCGGCGATGTATTTCTGAAGCTCGGCGCGCAGCTGCGCGTCGGTGAGGCAGATCGCGGCCTTGGTGCAGCCGTTGGCGGGATATGGGTCGGTGTCGATGAGCGCCCCCGCGAAATGGGATTCGTAGGCCGCGAACGCGCCTGCCGCGTCGTTGTACTGCGCTGAGACCGAGTCCACGTTGGCCTTGCCGCCACTGTCGTGGGCTAGGTCTGTGAAGTAGCGGTTGAGGCCCGGCTGGTAGTCGGCGGGGTAGGCGGGCGCGCCGGCCGGCTGCCAGTAGAGCGCGTAGTTGCTGTTGGAGGGCATCACCGGCCCGCCGTTGTAGTCGAGGTTCGAGAACAGGCTGTCGAACCTGAGCGGCTGCGCTGCGCCGCGCAGCGGCTGGTAGCTGATCGTGGGCCCGCTCCGCAGGTGCACGATCACCGCCGAGGCGCTGCTTGCGCCGATCGCCAGGACCGCAGCTGCGAGGCACGTGAGCAGCATCGCCGCCCAGGACGCACGTGACCGCACTCGCTCCATGTTCCCCTCGTTCCCTCGGTTGTTGCGCTCTAACCCTCTACATCGAGCTCGCGGTCCCCCTTATCCCCGGGGACCGCGTGTGATAACGCTACACGTCACGGCACCCAATTGTCTAGTAACGGGCTGGCTAATGCACATAGGCAGCCCACACGTAGTAGCTGACCACCGCGGTGAACAGCACCGCGTCGAGGCGGTCCAGCGCGCCGCCGTGGGCGCCGAACAGCCCGCCGGAGTCCTTGGTGTGGGCCTCGCGCTTGATGAACGACTCGAACAGGTCCCCCACCGGCGCGGCGAGCGCCACGCCGAGGCCGAGCACGAGGGCGTGCGAGCCCGGCAGCCAGTCCTGATAGCGGCCCGCCACCCACACGCCGAGCACCGCGAACACCATGCCGATGAGCAGGCCCTCGCGCGTCTTGTTGGGCGAGATCGCGGGCGCGAGCGGACTCCGCCCGAACATGCGCCCGCCGAGGTAGGCGCCGGTGTCCCCAACGAAGGTGCCCACGAGCACGTCGATCACGATGCCGAGTCCGTGGGGCAGGCCGCGCAGCATCACCGCGTGGGCCAGCGCGAAGCCGATCCAGTAGATGCCGAGCAGCGTCAGCGCAAGCCCGCCCACGCTCGGACGCGGCTGCAGGAGCGTGAGGCCGAACACGAGCGGCAGCGCAGCCACGGCCACCAGCAGCACCTGGAACTGGTCGCCATAGAGGGCTGCGGCGAGTAGCGCCGCGAGCGCCGCGAAGCCGCCCAGGCGCACCGGTCGGGCGCCCGCGTACATGGTGTAGAGCTCGTGCATGCACACGCCGCCGAGCACCAGCATCCCGAGCGCGAACACGAGGCCGCCTTCGATCACCAGGAACAACGCCACCGCGATCGCGGGGATGGCGGCGAGGATCCGCGCGCTGAGCTCCGAGCGCGGCTGTCCCCGCGACGGCCGCGATGGGCGGCTCGCGCGCATACGGCGGGAGGGCGCACCGGGGCTGCGCCGACGGGCCTGACGGGCGCCCTGGGTATGTGGCCCGCTGGCCATCAGCCGCTCGTCATCGGCCGCCGAAGCGGCGCCTGCGCTCGGCGAACTCCGCCAGGGACTCCTCCAGCGCCTCGCGCGTGAAGTCCGGCCACAGCTCGTCGCGGAACACCAGCTCGGAGTAGGCGGACTGCCACAGCAGGTAGTTGGACAGGCGCCGCTCGCCGCTGGTGCGGATGATCAGGTCGGGGTCGTGCATCTCGGGCGCGTACAGGCAGGCGCGGAAGTCCTCTTCGCTGCCGCCCTGGAAGCGCCGCGCCGCGTCGAGGATCTCCGCGCGGCCGCCGTAGTTGAACGCCACGAACATCGTTATCCGCGTGTTTGCGTGCGTCAGCGCTTCCGCCCAGGCCATCTGCTCGGCCAGGTCTTCCCCCACGCCCTCGCGGCGTCCGATGAAGCGTATGCGCACGCCTTCGCGATCGAGCTCCGGCGTCTCGCGCGCGATGCGCTCGGAGAACATCCGCATCAGGCCCTGCACCTCCTCCACCGGGCGCGACCAGTTCTCGGTCGAGAACGAGTACACGGTGAACTCCTCGATTCCCAGCTCAGCAGCGTCGCGCAGGCGCGCCTTGACGGTGTCGGCGCCGGCGCTGTGCCCGTCGTTGACGGGGATCCCCCGCGCGCGCGCCCAGCGACCGTTGCCGTCGGTGATGATCGCCACGTACCTCGCCACCTGACCAGCTGGGGCGCCTTCGGTCGCCGTCGCGCCTTCCGAGGCCTGACTCAGCCCTCCGGGCTGTGTGCCCGTGGCCGCCGAAGCCCGTTCCCCGGCGGCGTCCATCAGACTGCGAGGATCTCCTCTTCCTTGGTCTTGAGCACGCTGTCCAGCTCGCCGATGTGGCTGTCGGTGTGCTTCTGCAGCTCCACCTCGGCGCGGTGCTCGTCATCTGAGGACGCGTCGCCCTCGGCCTTCAGCTCGCGCAGGTGCTGCATGGTGTCGCGGCGCACGTTGCGGATCGACACGCGCCCCTCCTCGGCCAGGTTGCGCACCACCTTGACGAGCTCGCGCCTGCGCTCTTCGGTGAGCTCGGGGACCACCAGGCGCACCACGTTGCCGTCGTTGGAGGGATTCAGGCCCACGTCGGACTCGTTGATGGCCTTCTCGATGGCCTTGATGGAGGACTTGTCGTAGGGCTGCACCGTGAGCAGGCGCGCCTCCGGCGCGGAGACCGTGGAGAGCTGGTTCAGCGGCGTCATCGCGCCGTAGTAGTCCACCACGACGCGGTCCAGCAGCGACGGGCTCGCGCGCCCGGTGCGCACGGTGGAGAACTCGTGGGCGGCGGACTCCACGGACTTCACCATGCGCTCGTTCGCGTCGGCCAGCAGTTCGTCGATCAGGTTCTCAGCTGCCATCGTCCTCTCCCGCCGATGTGGATACGAGGGTGCCCACCCGTTCCCCTGAGATTATCCGGGCGAGACTTGTGTCGTCATCCATGTTGAACACGTTGAGCGGCATGGCGTTCTCCATGCACAGCGCAAGAGCCGTGGAGTCCATCACACGCAGGCGCCGCTCGATGGCCTCCATATGCGTTATCTCGGGGATGAACTTCGCGTCTGGGTCCAGCGCGGGATCGGCGGTGTAGACGCCCTCCACGCCGTTCTTGGCCATCAGGATGATCTCCGCGTGGATCTCCGCCGCGCGCAGCGCTGCGGCGGTGTCGGTGGTGAAGAACGGGTTGCCGGTGCCGGCGGCGAAGATCACCACGCGGCCCTTCTCCAGGTGGCGCATGGCGCGGCGGCGGATGTAGGGCTCGGCCACCTCGGAGACGCCCAGCGCGGACTGCACGCGCGTGTTGGTGCCCATCTTCTCCAGCGCGTCCTGCAGCGGCAACGCGTTCAGGAGCGTGGCCAGCATCCCCATGTAGTCGCCGGTTGCGCGGTCCATCCCCGCAGCCGCTCCCTTCATGCCGCGGTAGATGTTGCCTGCGCCCACCACGATCGCCACCTCCACATCCTGGTCGCGCACGTCGCTGACCTGGCGCGCAACCGCAGCCACGCGCTCGGGGTCGGTGCCGTAGTCCAGCTCGCCCATGAGAGCCTCGCCGGAGAGCTTCAGCAGGATGCGTTTGAAGGCAGGGGCCATCGCCTTCGCAGCCTATACCCGCCCGATCCCTACTGGCCTACTGCGAATCTGGCGAAGCGGCGTATGACGACGTTCTCGCCGGTGCTCGCCGTCAGCTCGTCGCGCAACTGCTGCACGGTCTTGCCCTCGAACTTGGGGTTGTGCATCTCCTGCTCGAGCAGCACGATGCCCGCAAGCCACGAGTCCAGCTTGCCCGTCACGATCCGCTCGCGCACGTTCTCGGGCTTGTCCGCAGCCTCCTGCTCGTAGATGCGCGCCTCCGCGTCGCGCGCCTCCTGAGGCACGTCCTCGCGGCTGACGTAGCGCACGGTGGGCGACGCTGCGATCTGCATCGCCACCTCGCGCGCGAAGGTCACGAAGTCGTCGTTCTTGGCCACGAAGTCGGTGTTGCAGTCCACCTCGATCAGCACGCCCACCTTGGAGCCCGCGTGCAAGTAGGCCTGGACGGTCCCCTCCGTGGCCGCGCGCTCGCCGAGATCCTGGATTTTCTTGCCCTGTCGCACGCGCAGGATCTCGATTGCCTTCTCGACGTCGCCCTCCGCCTCGGTGAGCGCCTTCTTGCAGTCCATCATCCCCGCGCCCGTGCGGTCACGGAGGGCCTTCACGTCCTTTGCTGCGATCTCGGTCGTGCTCATTTCTGCTCTGCCTCCTTCGCGGGCTCCGCGCCCGGCACGGTCTCATCGGCTGTCTCCGCGACCGCTACCGTCTCGGCGACCGGCTCCGGAGCGGGCGGCTCGGGCGCGGCGGGCGGCTCCGGCGCGGCCTCGGCGACCGGCTCCGGGGCGGGGTCCGCTGGTGCCTGGGCCGCGGGAGCGTCGCCCTCGGCGCTTTCGGCCACCGTCTCGGCGGGCGCCGACTGCGGGTTGGCGGGCTGTCTGGCGTCTGTGCCTGCGCTCATCGGGGTGGGCGACTCGGCGTTGGGCTCGAGGGTCGTGGGATCGACGGGTGCGGGGGGCACGGGAGTGCTCCCGGGCGCCGGCTGCTGCTGTGCGGCCGCGGCAGCGGCCTGTTCGGCTGCGGCTTTGTCCTCGGCCGCCTTCTGCGCCTGCTCGGCGGCCTCGCGCTTGGCCTGTTCCTCGGCCTCGCGCTTGGCCTGCTCTTCCGCTTCGCGCTTGGCGCGGGCCTCGGCCTCCAGGCGGGCCTTCTCCTCGGCTTCCTTGCGTGCGCGCTCCTCCTCGGCGCGGAACACGGAGTGGCCCTCGGAGACCACCTGTCCGATGGCCTGCGTGATGAGCGCGCAGGAACGGATGGCGTCGTCGTTGCCGGGGATCACGAAGTCGATGCCATCGGGATCGCAGTTGGTGTCCACCAGGCCGATGATCGGGATACGCAGGCGCCTGGCCTCTTTGACGGCGATCTCCTCCGTTTTGAGGTCGATCACGAACATCGCGTCAGGCACGCGCTGCATGTTCTTGACGCCACCGAGGTTGGCGCGCAGCTTGGCGAGGTCGGCCTGGGCGGCCATCCGCTCGCGCGTGGGCAGCAGCGCGAGCTGGCCCTCGGCCTCATAGCGTTCGAGGTCGTGCAGGCGACGGATGCGCTGATTGATGGTCTGGAAGTTGGTCAGCAGCCCACCCAGCCAGCGGTGGTTGACGAACGGCATGTCAGCCGCTTCGGCAACGTCCTTGATGGTGTCGCGGGCCTGCTTCTTGGTGCCCACGAACAGCACGGTGCCGCCGCGATGGGACACGTTGCTTGCGAACTCCTGCGCCTGCGACAGCAGAGAGGAGGTCTTGAGCAGATCGATTATGTAGATGCCACCCCGCTCGCCATGAATGAAGCGGCGCATCTTCGGGTTCCAGCGGCGCGTCTGATGACCGAAATGGACTCCGGCCTCCAGCAGCTCCGCGATGCCAACGTCAGCCACGGGCTACTCCCTTTGATATTGCGTTTTAGGTTGCCGTACGGCGGGGAACGGACCCGGAGCCCGCGACCTGTTGGTCGCCTCTCCGGGCAGGGCCGTCTCCCGTGAGCCCGCACGGGTCGAAGATCCGAATTGAACGGTTGAGGATAGCCTCTATCGGCCTCCCCCGCCCTCGGCGCGTGCCAGCGCCTGCTGAAGATCGTCCGGCAGCGGCGATGTGACCTCCACGGGCTGGCCCGTGAGCGGATGCTGGAAGGCCAGGCGGGTGGCGTGTAGGAACTGGCGCTGCAGGCCCAGCATGCCCGCGGTGCCGTACTCGGGGTCGCCGCACACCGGGTGGCCGATGGCGCGCAGGTGCACGCGGATCTGGTGCGTGCGCCCCGTCTCCAGGCGCAGGCGCAGCAACGAGGTTGCAGGCAGCGCCCGCTCCAGCGTGAAGTGGGTGCGCGCCTCGCGCGGGCTCTCCCCATCGATGGCCATGCGCGTGCGCACGCGGGGATCGCGTCCGATTGGCGCCTCGATGGTGCCGCTCCGCGCCGGCGGGCGGCCCTCCACGAGCGCCAGGTACTCGCGCTCGATCTTGCGCTCCGCGAGTGCGGCCTGCAGCAGCCGGTGGGCCTCCTCCGAGCGCGCCACCACGAGCAGGCCGGAGGTGTCGCGGTCCAGGCGGTGCACGATCCCGGCGCGCTCGGACTCGCCTCCGGCGATAAGGGGAGCGAGCAGTTGCGCGAGCGTACGCTCACGATGGCCGCGCGCGGGATGCACCACCAGGTCGGGGCCCTTGTCGATCACCATCAGGTGCTCGTCCTGGAAGGCGATCGTGAACGGCTCGTCCGCCGCGGCGTCGGGGTCGGAGGCCTCGGTCACGAGTCTCCTCGGCGGGCGCCGTCGATCAGCATGAACAGGATCGCGATGCCGAGTGTGATCGAGGCGTCTGCGAGGTTGAACGGAGGCCAGCCGAGCGGGAGCTTGATGAAGTCCGTGACCGACCCGTGGCGCAGGCGGTCGATGATGTTGCCCAGCGCACCGCCCATGAGCATGCCCGTGGGCAGCCACATCAGCTGCCGGCCCGCATGGCGGGCGAAGTACACCAGCAGGATCAGCAGCGCCACGCCGATGAGGATCGTCACCGCCAGGTGGCTGCCCGGCAGGAAGCCGAAGGCCACGCCGTGGTTGCGCGTGTTCACGAGCTGAACGCCCGGGAACACGCCGCGTTCTTCGCCGCCCACGATCGAGCCCTCCACCAGATGCTTGGTGAGCTGGTCGGCGGCCAGAACCACCGCCAGCACCAGCGCTGCGAGCAGCCAGGCACCGGCCCGCCGATCCACCGCTCTCCGCATCGCGCAGATCAGCCGTGAATGATGCCGGCGACCACGACGCTGTTGACCAGGTACAGGCTGAAGATCGCGAGCATCGGGCTGAAGTCCAGGCCGCCGAACGACGGCAGCAGCCGGCGGAAGATGCGCAGAAACGGCTCGCACACCTCGCGCAGGAAGGAGAGGATGGAGTCGGTGGTGCGCGAGTAGGGCGGGCGCAGCCCCGCGCTGAACAGCAGCTGCGTGACGATGTAGACGAAGATCAGCAACGTGTAGACGTAGATGAGCGCGGAGAGGAAATCCGCGATCTGCGTGCGCGCGCTGGCCAGCACCACCACCATCATCATGCACGCTCCTCCAGCACCGCGTCGAGCGCGTCGCTGAACGCTGCACGCACGCCGCCGCGCTCGAGCGCGTCGAGACCGCGCGCGGTGAGGCCTCCGGGCGAGGACACCTCGCGCCGCACCGCCAGCGTGTCGTTGTCGCGCCTGCGCAGCAGCTCAGCGGTGCCGGACAGCGTCTGCACCACCAGCTCCGCGCCCTGGGCTGCGGGGATGCCGCGGCGCACGCCCGCGTCGATCTGCGCCTCCGCCACGAGCGCCACATAGGCGGGAGCGCACGACATCAGCCCCATGGCCACGTCGATCAGCGCGTCATCGAGCACCACCAGCGTGCCCAATTCGGCAAACAGCGCCGCCACCTCGGCGTCGAGCTCCGCGCGCGCGGGGTCGCCCGACGCTGCGGCGGGCGCATCGGCGGCCTGTACGACCGCGCCACTGCGCACCTCCACCGGGAGCGAGGGCAGGAAGCGGTACACCGGCCGGTCCGGATAGGCGCCCGCGAGCGCCTGCAGCGGCGTGGCCGCGAGGATCGAGGCCACCGCGCGCGCGTGCGGCGCCACTTCCGCCGCCACCGCCTGAAGCTGCGAGGGCTTGTGGCACAGCACCACCAGGTCCGAGCGCTCAGCCACCTCGGCGTTGCCCGCCAGCGCCTCCCCGCCAACCTCCGCCGCCAGCGCACGAGCGCGCTCGGCCACAGGATCGGCGCACACCAGCGGCCTGCCCCAGCCCCGCGCAAGCGCGCGCGCCATGTTCCCGCAACCGATGAGTCCTACTTGCATCGAGCCTCAGGACTGATTGAAGAAGCCCTTCTCGATGAGGCGTGCGCGCTCCTCCGCGGAGATCTCCACGTTGCGCGGGGTGAGCATGAAGACCTTGTCGGCGATGCGCTGCATGCCGCCGTCGAGCGCGTAGGTGAGGCCGGAGGCGAAGTCGATCAGGCGCTTTGAGAGGTCGGTGTCGGAGCTCTGCAGGTTGAGGATCACGGGGATGGAGTCCTTGAACTTGTCCGCGATCTGCTGGGCGTCGTTGAACGACTTGGGCACCACCAGATGCACGCGCACGTCGCCGTTGCCGCGGGCTACAGGCTTGAGCACGGTGGCCGAGCGTCCGCGTGCGCCACGTGGGGCGCCCGCCTCAGCGGTTTCGTCCTCGGCGAAGATGTCGTCGTACTCGTCGCGACGGCGGCGTAGGCGCCGCACGTTGGGACGCTCGCGGTAGCGATCCTCGATCTCCGCCTCAGGCGGGATCTCCTCCTCGTACTCGTCGTGGTGGTACTCCTCGGCTAGGCCGAAGTACACGAGCGCGCTGTGCCAGGAGTCACGGAAAGCCATAGATACTGTGCGTCTTCGCCCGGCGAGCCGGTTTCCCTGCAGATGCTAGTGCCTTGCAAGCGCGAAAGCTCGCACGCTGCGAGCACTCCAAGGCCGCTAATCGTACAGATTCGTGCCGATTCGCACGATTGTGGCGCCCTCCTCGACTGCCACGAGGTAGTCCTGGGAGGTTCCCATCGACAGGTGCTCAAGGCCATGCTCCTGTGCAAGCTCGCGCAGCGCAGCGAACCACGGTCGGCTTTGCTCGGGGTCAGCCGCCAGCGGTGGCATCGTCATCAGGCCCGCCACCGGGAACGCGGAGCGCGCGATGTAGGCGTCGATCTCGCCCGGTGCGATGCCCGCCTTGTCGCTCTCGCGCGCCACGTTTACCTCGAGCAAGATGCGCAGGCCGGGTCGTGCGAGCGCGGCGTGGCGCTCGAGCTCTGCCAGCGCGGACTCGCTGGCCACCGAGTGGATCAGGCGCACGTACGGCACGATCGTGCGCACGCGCCTGCTCTGCAGCCGGCCGATGAAGTCCCACTGGAACAGATCCCCGTAGGCGGCTGCCTTCGCCTGCAGGTCCTGCGCGCGGTTCTCGCCCACGATCCGCACGCCCGCCTCGGCGAGCACAGGCAGGTCATCCACCGACACGTACTTGGTGGCCGCCAATACCTCCACCGCTCGGCGCTCGCCGTCCGAATGGAACGCCGGGGCGCGCGCGGCAGCCGCCGCGATCTCCGCACCGACGCGCTCCAGGTTGGCGCGCACCCGCGGCGCGGCCAGGTTGCCGATCAGCTCAACCACGCCACACCCGCCTGGCGTCCCGCACGCGTGCCTTCGCGGCGGTGAGAGAAGAAACGCTCATCGCAGATCGTGCACGCCGCCGCATGCTCCACCTCCGCCACGCCCGCCGCCAGTAGCCGCTGCTGCGCGATCGCGCGCAGGTCAAGCCGGCCCACCGTCTGCGCAAGGCCAAACGCCGCGTGCACCTCAGCGCCCACCTCGTAGCAGCACGCCCCCGCGCAGGGCCCCACGATCGCCCGCAGCGGCCCGCGGTGGCCCTGCTCGCGCAACACGCCCACACCTGCCTCGAGCACGCCCGCGGCGAGCCCGCGCCAGCCCGCGTGGAGCATCGCCACCGCGCCGTCGCCGACGAGCGCCACCGGAACGCAGTCGGCCGCCAGCACCATCGCCGCCACACCGGTCAGCGCGGTGGCCTGGCCGTCGGCCTCATCGCGCCCCGCGCGCGGTGCGTGCGCCACGGCCTGCGCGTCATCGATCCAGGCCACGCGCGTGCCGTGCACCTGATAGCCGCGGGCCAGGCGCAGCGCGCCGATGCGCGAGCGTAGGCGCTCGCGGGCCGCCTCGCCGTGCTCCGCAAGCTCGCCACCCACGCTCGAGAGGTTGCCGTGCGCGCGATCGGTGAACAGCACCCGCCCTCCCCCCGGAAGCTCGAAGGTGAGCTCCGCTGTGCTCACAGCTCGATCTCCAAAGCCGCGCGCAGCTCCGCCTCGCGTTCGTCCCGCAGCTCGCCGTCCAGCTTCAGGTCGAGCACGCGCTCCAGGCGCAAGCCGATGCCGGGCCCCTCCGCGAGCCCCGCAGCGATCAGGTCCGCCCCACCGATCTCCAGGCGCACCTCACGCAACACGCCAAGCCATTGCTCGGCCTTGCGCCGCACCTCCGCAGAGCGCCGCCCCGCGAGCGCCGCAGCCATCACCACCGCCTCCACAGGCCGGCGCGCGAGCGCCGCTCGCAACTGCGATGGGCGCTCAGCGCGCTCGATGGCCGTCAACATCTCCTCCGTGTCGAACGCGCACGCGAGCACCCGCTCGCGTGTATCGGCGAAGAACTCGAAGCTGTCCATCAGCTTCGCCGCCGCACGCCGCGCGCCGGCTGCGGGCTCGCCCTGCTCCTGCGGGTGGAACAGCACCGCCATCTGCAGGATGTCTGCGATCGCATCTGGCGGCATCAGCGCATAGGCGTCCCTCAACAGCGGCTCATCGAACGGCGTGGGCAGCGCGAGCGCCGCCAGCACGCCCAGCTCGCCCAACTCACAGAAGGACGCGCCCGGCACCGCTTCCTCGGTCGCCAGCCACAGCTCAGCGCCGATGCGCGCACCGGAGACGGTGCCGAGGGCGCCGCCCTCAAGCGCGCTCTCTGCGAGGCGCGCGGTGCCGGGCTCCACATCGAAGCCGAGCCTCGCGCGGTAGCGGCCCAGGCGCAGCAGCCGGAGTGGATCGTCCAGAAAGCTCCGCTCGTGCAGCACGCGCAGGCGTCCCGCGGAGAGGTCGGTGAGCGCGTGCTCCACCGCGTCCAGCTCTCCCGCGCGCGCGCCGCCGAGCGGCACCGCCATCGCGTTGATCGTGAAATCGCGCCGCGCCAGATCCTCCGCGCTCGTGCCCGTGCGCACCTCAGGCAGCGCGCCCGGGCGCGCGTAGGACTCCGCGCGGCGTTCCGCGACGTCGATGCGCCCGTAGATCCACTCCACCATCGCGGTGCCGAAGCGCTCGTGCACGGTGGTCTCGGGCATCCGCGCCGCGTTGCCGGGGAGCCTCGCAGCGAGCTCCGCCGCCACCTCTGAGGACCCCTCCGCCACCACCACGTCGAGCTCACGGGGAGCGCGCCCCAGCAGCAGGTCGCGCACCGCGCCGCCCACCAGCGCCATGTCCTCGCGCTCGCGGGCGAGTTGCAACAGCTCGGCCCCGCCGGGCCGCCGCGCCAATGCGTCGATCACCAGCGCGCCGGGCGCGGTGGCCTCCGCAGCGGTCTTCTCGATCATGCGCAGCCCTCTCTCACAGGACCAGGCTCGCCCTCACCGAGCCACCCGCACGGGGATCCCCGCCGCGGCCAGGTGCTCCTTGGCCTCCGCCACGCTGAAACGGCCATAGTGGAAGATCGACGCGCACAGCACAGCATCCGCGCCCGCGCGCAGCGCCTCAGCCAGGTGCTCCAGCTCGCCCGCGCCACCGGAGGCGATCACCGGCACGCTCACCGCCGTGCTCACCGCCGCGGTGAGCTGCAGGTCATAGCCGTCGCTGGTGCCGTCGCGATCCATGCTCGTGAGCAGTATCTCCCCCGCCCCCCGCTCCACGCCCTCGCGCGCCCACTCCACCACGTCGCGACCGGTGGCGGTGCGCCCGCCCGCCAGATACGCCTCCCAGGCCGCGGGCACGGACGCAGGCACGGCCTTGGCGTCGATCGCCAGCACCACACACTGCGCGCCGAACACCTCCGCCAGCTCGTTGATCAGCCCGGGGCGCTGGAGCGCGGCCGAGTTCACCGACACCTTGTCCGCACCCGCATCCAGCACGCCCTGCGCGTCGGCCACCGAGCGGATGCCGCCGCCGATGGTGAACGGCACGAACACCTCATCGGCGGTGCTGCGCGCGAGCCTCGCGATCGTGTCGCGCTTCTCGTGCGTGGCGGTGATGTCGAGGAACACCAGCTCATCTGCGCCCTCGCGGTCGTAGTGCGCGGCCAGCTCCACCGGGTCGCCCGCGTCGCGGATGTCGACGAATTCCACGCCCTTCACCACGCGGCCGCCATCCACGTCCAGGCAGGGGATCAGGCGCTTGAAGTGCACGCCCCAACCGTAGCCTCTGGCGAGGGACTCGTCAGCCGCGCGTTGCGGCCGGTCACACCACGCCGGTCGCGGGGAAGGAGCGACATTGCATCCCGAAAGCCTCAGCCCGCGAGGACCGCGTGCGCCTGGGCGATCGTGAAACGGCCCTCATACAACGCCTTGCCCACGATCACGCCCATCAGGTTCTCGGCGCCGGCCTGCTCGCGCAGCTGCGCCAGCGCCTCCAGGTCCGACAGCTCGCCCACCCCACCCGAGTAGATCAGCTCGCCTCCCGCAGCCGCCCGCGCCACCGTGCTCAGATCCTCGAGGTTCAGGCCGCCGAGCATCCCATCGCGGTCCACGTTGGTGTAGGCAAGCTCGCGCACACCGCGCTCGATCAGGCTCGCAAACAGATCCCCCACGGCGACCTCAGCGGCCCTCGTCCAGCCCTCGATCGACACCGCGCCGGCGCGCACGTCCACCGACACCACCACGCGCTCGGGGCCGTGCTCGGCCAGCGCCCGCTCCAGCAGGTCGGGGTCGGTGAGCGCCGCAGTGCCCAGGATCGCGCGCTCCGCGCCCGCGTCCAGCGCGCGCTCCAGCGCCTCCAGCGAGCGCAGCCCGCCGCCGTACTGCACGGGCACGCCGAGCAGCGCAATCCGCCGCAGGTGCTCGATGTTCACGGGCTCGCCCCGCTTGGCGCCGTCGAGGTCCACCAGGTGCAGCCGTTGCGCACCCGCGCGCACCCAGCCTTCGGCTGCTGCCAGCGGGTCGGCGTCGTAGACCTTCTTGGCCTCGAAGTCGCCCTTGACCAGGCGCACCGCCTCCCCGCCGAGGATGTCTATCGCGGGGTAGAGCCTCACGTGGCGAGGGGCGCCGGTGCAGCCGCATCTGCCGCGGCCGCGATACAGACGCGGGCGAAGTTCGCGAGCAGTCGCAGGCCTGCCGCAGAGGACTTCTCGGGGTGGAACTGAACGCCGTAGAAGGAGCCGCGCTGCACCGCGGTGACGAAGCGCGAGCCGTACTCCGCGGTGCCCAGCACGTCCTCAGCCGCGGCGGGCACCGGCGCCAGCGTGTGCACGTGGTAGAACGCGCATCGCTCCGGCAGGTCGGCCACGAGCGACGAGCCGGGTTTCACGAAGCTCACCTCGTTCCAGCCGATGTGCGGCAGCTTCAGCGGCCCCGACTGCAGCGGCAGGATCTCCCCCGGCACGATGCCAAGGCCCTCCGCGCCGCCCAGCTCGCTGGAGGAGTCAAACGCCAGCTGCATGCCCAGGCAGATGCCGAGAACCGGCACGCCCGTGGCCACGCGCTCGCGCAGCAGCTCATCCAGGCCCAGCTCGCGAAGGTTGCGCATCGCCCGCGGGAACGCGCCCACCCCCGGCACGATCAGCCCCGCAGCCGCACGCAGCCGCGCCGGGTCGCCGCTCACGCTCGCGTGTGCGCCCACGTGCTCCAGCGCCTTCTCCACCGAGCGGCGGTTGCCCATGCCGTAGTCCACGATCGCGATCTCCACGGGCTCCTCCAGCAGGCGAGTCATGAGGTGAGCGTGCCCTTGGTGCTCGGCACGCCCGTCTCGGTGGGATCGATCGCCACCGCCTGGCGCAGCGCGCGGGCGAACGCCTTGAACGCCGCCTCAATCATGTGGTGGGCGTTGCTGCCGGCCTCCACGCGCAGGTGCAGCGTGATCTTGGCCGCGTTGGCCAGCGCGCGAAAGAACTCCTCGGTGAGCTCGTGCTCGAAGCCGCCGGTGGCGCCCGGTGGCAGCGCGGCCTCGAACAGCGTGAACGGGCGCCCGGAGATGTCGATCGCGCAGCTCGCGCGCGCCTCGTCCATCGGCACGGTGGCGGCGCCGTAGCGGGTGATGCCCGCACGATCCCCCAGTGCCGCATCCAGCGCCTGGCCAAACACGATCGCGGTGTCCTCCGCAGTGTGGTGCGCGCCAGTCTGCAGATCGCCGCTCACGCCGAGGTCGAGGTCGATGCGCCCGTGGCGCGCGAGCAGGTCCAGCATGTGGTCGAGGAAGCCCACGCCGGTGTTGCGCGCGCCAGCGCCCGAGCCTTCGAGGGTCAGCGTGAGGCGCACGTCGGTCTCCGCGGTGGTGCGCTCGATGGTTGCCGTGCGGCTCATGGCAGCAGATTCTCCCCTACGCGGGCCTCCATCGACTCCGCGTGCACCACAAAGCCCTCCGCGCGCGCTATCGGAGCGCCCGCCGCAGCCAGCCTGCCGGCCGCCTCACCCACGCTCACCTGCGACATCCGCCTGCGGAAGTGGCGCGGGGAGAGCGTGGAGGCAAACCGCGCCGCGCCCGCCGTGGGCAGCACGTGGTTGGAGCCCGCCACGTAGTCGCCGAAGGCCGTGGCGCTCTCCGCGCCCACGAACACGCAGCCCGCCGAGCGCACCGACTGCGCCAGCGCCTCCACGTCTGAGCCGATCAGCTGCAGGTGCTCGGGGGCGAACGCGTTGGCCAGCGCCACCGCCTCGCGCGCGCTCGCCACCTCCACCACCGCAAACGCCGCCTCGCCCACCGTGGGGCGCTCCACCACCAGCTCCTCCAGCAGCGCCGCCACCGCCTCGCACGCCGCCGCGGACGGCGCCACGGCCACCACCAGGCTGCCCTCGCCGTGCTCCGCCTGCGCCAGCATGTCCAGCGCCGCCAGGCGCAGCTCGCCCTCGCTCGCCTGGGAGCCGAGCGCCACCAGCAGGTCGCTGGGGCCCGCAAAGCCGTCGATGCCCACGATCGCCGAGAGCTGGTGCTTGGCCTCCTGCACGTACAGGTTGCCGGGGCCCACGATCACATCCACGCTGGCCACCGTCTCGGTGCCGTAGGCCAGCGCCGCTATCGCCTGCGCTCCGCCCATGCGGTACACGCGCTCCACCCCGCACAGGCGACAGGTGCCGAGGATCACCGGGTCAACCTCGCCGCCGGGGCCCGGCGGCGAGCACACCGCCACATCCACCACACCCGCCGAGCGCGCGGTGACCACGCCCATCACCACCGTGCTCGGGTAGGGAGCGCGCCCGCCGGGCACGTACACCGCCGCCGAGGCCACCGGCACCTCGCGCAGCAGCACCCGCTGCCCCTGCGGCAGCGACACCGCCACGTCGTTGCTCACGCCCGCGTCCGCCACCAGCGCCACGTTGGCGATAGCCACCTGCAGCCCCGCCACCAGCTCGCGCGGCAGCGCCAGCAGCGCATCATCCAACTCCTGCGCGGACACCAGCAGCAGCGGCGGCTCCCCGCCCGCGGTGTCGAACGCGCGCGTGTAGCGCTCGAGCGCAGCGTCGCCCTCAGTGCGAACCGCCTGCAGGATCTCGCGCACCGGCTCGCCCACCGACGCGCCGTCGGGCACGAGCGAGCGCAGGTGCTCCGCGGCTGGGACGGCGCCCCCCATGCGCTCCACCTCCGCGCGCGCCAGCCGCTCGATATTCATCTCAAGCTGCGCCCGCCGGCGCCAGCCCGCGCAGCTGCTCCAGCAGGTCATCGATGCGGTCCGCCTTCAGCTTGTGCGCCACCGGGTTGGCAATCAGCCGCGCGGTGCACACCACGATCTCCTCGCGCACGATCAGGTTGTTCTCGCGCAGCGTGGTGCCCGTGGCCGTGAGGTCCACGATCGCCTCCACCAGGCCGGTGAGCGGCGCGAGCTCAACCGAGCCTTTCACCTCCACGATCTCCGCCTGCCTGCCCGTCTCCTCTAGGTGGCGTGCAGCGATGCGCGGGTACTTGGTGGCCACGCGCATCACCCCCAGGCGCCGCAGCGCCTCGAGCGCCGGGTCCGGCCCCTCCTTGCTGGCCAGCACCATCGTGCAGCGCCCGTAGCCCAAGTCCAGCAGCTCATACACCTCCCGGCCGCCTTCTCCCGGCCGCTGCGCGGCCTGCTCCAGCAGCACGTCCTTGCCCGTCACGCCAAGGTCCGCAGCGCCCGCCTCCACGTAGGTCGGCACGTCGGTGGGACGCATGGTGATCACGCCGATGTCCTCGAACAGCAGCTTGCGATCGTTGGAGCGAAGCTCCTCGGTGTCCAAGCCCAGCGCCGCCAGCATGTCCACCGTGCCGCCGAACAGCGCGCCCCGGGGCACAGCGATGATGAGGCCTTTGGTGGGGCTCATGGCGTCCGCTCGCCCGCGCCGGCTGCGCCGGAGCGCAGGTCCGCCAGCGCTCCGGTGCCGCGCTCCTCGCCCGCGAGCGCGATGTGCAGGCGGTCCACGCCCAGCGCGAACCCCACGGCTGGCAGGCTCCGGCCGAAGCGCCCGAGCAGGTCGTCATAGCGCCCGCCGCCGCCGATCGGCGCGCCCAGCGCGGGGTCGTAGACCTCGAACACCGCGCCGGTGTAGTAGCCGATGTTGCGCACCAGGCCGAGGTCGAAGATCACGCGGCCCGCAACCGCCGGGTCGAGCAGGTCGTGCACCAGGCGCAGGCCGGCCACAGCTTCAAGCGCCGGCGCCGGCAGGTCCGCCAGCACCTCCGGGCCGCCCCGCCGCTGCGGGATCTCAAGCAGCAGCTCCGCGGCCTCGCCGCCCAGCCCGGACTCCTCCAACATGCTTTCCAGCCCCACGAAATCGCGCAGCGCCAGCGCCTCCAGCAACCCGGCGCGCACCTCCTCGGGCACGCCCAGGCTGGACATCAGCGCGGGGAACAGCGACGCGTCGCCCATGCCCACGCGGTAGTCCTTCAGGCCGGTGGCGTCGAGGGAGTGGCAGAGCACCGTCAGCGCCTCCGCGGTGCCCTGCGGCGCGGGCGAGCCGATCAGCTCGATGCCCGCCTGCAGCAGCTCGCGGGGCTGGCCACGCTGGGGGCGCACGCCCCGATAGCAGTGCGCGAAGTAGCAGAAGCGCAGCGGCGGCTCGCTGGCGGCGTAGCGCGTGGCCACCACCCGCGCGATCGGCACCGTCATGTCCGAGCGCAGCGCCAGTACCGCGCCAGCCTCGTCGAACACGCGGTAGGCGGGGCGCGCCTCGGCCATGTCGGCGCGCGCGAGCACCGACTCGTACTCCAGCGCAGGCGTGTAGATCTCGCCGTAGCGGTGGCGCTCGAACACCCCGCGCAGGGTGTCGGTTATCGCGCGCACCTCGCGCGTCTCGTCGGGTAGCACGTCGCGCGTGCCGCTGGGGATCGGGTGGATCATGCGACCCGAGGTTACGCGTTAGGCGGGCACGGGCTCCGTGGCCACGCGCTCGATGCGAGCGCCGAGGTCACGCAAGCGCTCATCTATGCGCTCATAGCCACGGTCGATCTGGCGGATGTTTCCGATCTCGCTGCGCCCGTCCGCGCACAGGGCCGCCAGCAGCATGGCCATGCCCGCGCGGATGTCCGGGGACTCCACGCGCTCGCCCCGCAGGCGCCGCGGGCCGGTGACGATCGCGCGGTGCGGGTCGCACATCACGATGTCAGCGCCCATCAGGATCAGCTTGTCGGTGAAGATGAGGCGGTTCTCGAACATCCACTCGTGCACCAGGATCGAGCCCTCCGCCTGCGTGGCCAGCGCCACCGCTATCGAGGTGAGGTCGGCCGGAAACGCCGGCCAGGGGCCGTCCTGGATCTTGCTCTTGTACTCCCCCACGTCCGCCTGCACCACCAGCTTCTGGCCGCCGGGCACGAACAGATCGTTGCCGTGCAGCTCCGAGCGCAGGCCCAGCCGTTCGAAGACGAGGCGGATCATGCGCAGGTCGGCAGGCACGGTGTCCTTGATGCGCAGCTCCCCGCCCGTGACGCCCGCCAGCGCCATGAAGCTGCCGATCTCGATGTGGTCGGGCGCCACGTTGTGCTCGCAGCCGTGCAGCCGCTCGGCGCCGTTGACGGTCACGAGGTTGGAGCCGATGCCGTGGATGTCGGCGCCCATCTTCACGAGCATGCGCGCGAGGTCCTGCACGTGGGGCTCACACGCAGCGTTGCCGATCACCGTGGTGCCCGGCGTGAGCGCGGCCGCCAGCAGCGCGTTCTCGGTTGCCATCACCGAGGGCTCGTCCATGAACACGTCCGTGGGGCGCAGCCCGTTCGGAGCGCTGAGCACGATCTCGCGCCCGCATTCCGTCAGCGCGCCCATCGCGCGGAACGCGTCGAGGTGCGGGTCAAGGCGCCGGCGCCCGATCACATCGCCGCCGGGAGGCGGCATCACCGCGCGGTGGAAGCGCGCCAGCAGGGGCCCGGCGAGCAGGAACGAGGCGCGGATCAGCTCCGCCAGCTCCCGCTCCACCTCCACCTCGTGCACGCCCGCCGCACACAGTGCCACCTCATTGGGCCCGCGCCAGGCCACCTCCACGCCGATCGAGCGCAGGATGTCGAGCATCGCATCCACGTCGCGGATGCGAGGCACGTTGCGCACGATCACCTCGTCCTCGGTGAGGACGCTGGAGGCGAGGATGGGCAGCGCGCCGTTCTTGTTCCCGGCCGGAACCAGGGTGCCCGACAGCGGCACGCCGCCTTCGATGACGAACTTCTCCATGAGCTTGGGGCGCCGCCGTGGACCCTGCTCGGGCCTGTTGGCGTGGCGCTCGGCAAGCCTAACAGCCATCTCTGAAGTCAAGTTCTAGACGCCGGGCGATCGACCTGCATCGAGCCTCCGCGCAGCCGTCCTGGCGACGCCAGGCAGTCGTAAATGCAACTCACGTTGCAGCCCACGTGGCTCCTATCCCGCTCTGCAGAGCCAATCTCCAGCGCGAGAGCCGAGGCGCACGCGTGTTCGTATCGGGTCCGTCCGAGCGGGCTCGTACCTTGCGAACACATGTTCTGCTCATCGCGAACATCACCGCTTGCACAGCGCGCGCTCGGTGCCCTGCGCCTGACCCGCTCGTTCCTCTTGCTCGAGGACGACTACGACGTCGACTGGGAGGTCGACCCGAACGAGCACTCTCAGGCGCCCCATCCGCACCGAGTGCCGCTGCGCGGGCGCTGTCGCGACCGCCGGCCCGGGGAAGCCGCGGTCCGGCGCGCTGCGCACAAGCACGTGTGCCTCTCCCCCGTGGGTGGCACGACCGTTCCGCGCGCGAGCGGTCCCGCAGCGGGCACGCGCGGCAGCACGCCCGCCTGCCTGTGCCCTTCAGGGTGTGTGTGCCCTTCAGGGCACTTGCACTCTCCAGGATGCTAGAAACCCGCGCATGGACCAGCGCGTCACGGTCATCACGCTCGGCGTCGTTGACCTCCCGCAGGCCAAGGCCTTCTATGAAGCGCTCGGGTGGCGCTCCAACACCCCTGCGGACCTCGGCGTGGTCTTCTTCCAGGCGGGGGATCTCGTGGTGTCGCTGTGGGACCGCCACAGCCTCGCCGAGGACAGTGGCGTGGAGCTCGGCGAGGGCTTCGGCGCTGTCACGCTCGCGCTCAACCTCGACTCGCCTGCTGCGGTGGATCGCGTGATCGATCAGGCCGCCGCCGCAGGGGCGCGGATCGCGCGTGCTCCCGGAGAGACCTTCTGGGGCGGCTACTCGGGTGTGTTCGTGGATCCTGACGGGCATCCTTGGGAGATCGCCCACAATCCGCATTGGACGCTTACGCCCGACGGGGGCGTGGTGCTCCCGGAGTAGGTGGCGGAAGGGCAGGGCGCGCGGGTCAACAAAGGCGCCCGAGCACCCCGCTGTGAAGGCCGTTTACGACGACGGGCCGCCCTGGGGCGGCCCGCTGTCCTGCGGAGTAAAAAACCGGCGGCGTCCTACTCTCCCAGGCCCTTGCGGGCCAAGTACCATCGGCGCTGAGGGGCTTAACTGCTCTGTTCGGAATGGGAAGAGGTGTCTCCCCCTCGCTAAAGCCACCGGAAAAAGGCGAGAGACCACGCCCTCCAGGTCCTTCAAAACTGCACAGCGCCACACCGGGTACCACTAAAAAAAATCCGTCAAGCCCTCGACCCATTAGTACCGGTCTCCTTCAGACGTTGCCGTCCTTCCAGATCCGGCCTATCAACCTGGTGGTCTACCAGGGGTCTTACTCCCTCTAGGGGATGGGAGAGTTCATCTTGAGGCCGGCTTCCCGCTTAGATGCTTTCAGCGGTTATCCGATCCACACGTAGCTAGCCTGCTATGCCCTTGGCAGGACAACAGATACACCAGAGGTGCGTTCATCCCGGTCCTCTCGTACTAGGGACAAATCCTCTCAACTCTCCAACGCCCACGGCAGATAGGGACCGAACTGTCTCACGACGTTCTGAACCCAGCTCGCGTACCGCTTTAATGGGCGAACAGCCCAACCCTTGGGAGCAACTCCACCCCCAGGATGCGACGAGCCGACATCGAGGTGCCAAACCGGGCCGTCGATGTGGACTCTTGGGCCCGATAAGCCTGTTATCCCCGGAGTACCTTTTATCCGTTGAGCGACGGCACTTCCACTTGCTACCGCCGGATCACTAAGACCTGCTTTCGCACCTGCTCGACTTGTCAGTCTCGCAGTCAAGCTCCCTTACTACCTTTACGCTCTACACACGATTTCCAACCGTGATGAGGGAACCTTTGTGCGCCTCCGTTACATTTTGGGAGGCGACCGCCCCAGTCAAACTACCCGCCTGGAACTGTCCAGCACCCGGATTCACGGAATGCTGTTAGAAACCCAATACACCAAGGGTGGTATCTCAAGGTTGGCTCCACGCCGGCCGCAACCGGCGCTTCAAAGCCTCCCACCTATCCTGAGCGAGATGCACCGAATCCCAATACCAAGTTGTAGTAAAGGTTCACGGGGTCTTTCCGTCTAGCCGCGGGTACTCGGCATCTTCACCGAGACTGCAATTTCACCGAGCCCCTCGTT
>Ga0210403_10000480_pt1 | contig 41868 bp, 32 predicted proteins | sample IncBWC19MmetaG_FD_150863 | JGI IMG/M metagenome (GOLD analysis project Ga0210403, IMG submission 150863) | Forest soil microbial communities from Barre Woods Harvard Forest LTER site, Petersham, Massachusetts, United States - Inc-BW-C-19-M | ecosystem: Environmental > Terrestrial > Soil >...
GTGTCGTCGTGATAGACCGCGCACGAATGACCATTCAGTTCGGGCATTGGTCCTGCTGTGAGCAGAGTCAATCACGGGGAAGAGTCCGTGCGCACACAGACCGCTTCGTTAGGGTCTTCGTTGTATCGCCGATTTGGCGAAATCGGAATTAGATTCTGGGTTCAGTGTGAGTTGGTGATTTCGCACCCGGTCCGAAAAGAATAACGCTTGTAATCAACTTGTCAGGGGCCAATCGCTCCCTGAATTGCCGCGCTATCATTCCGTGGTCGTCAAATAGGAGAGCCTATGAGATACACCGGACTGAGTGAGATAGAGGGAGTGAAGAGGCTACTAATTTTGTTGCTCCTGAAAATCGGCACGCCCTCACGAGAGATTGGAATGGCGCTGAACATACATTCGTCTGTTATCCGTCGAATGTTTCCCGGGAAAGAGATACGAAAAATAAAGACTCTGAAGTAGACGTTAGACCGAACGCACGTCGGGAGTATCACTACATTCGTAATCCTTCGTACACAGGTGGGGCTATCACCTTATTTCGGCGGGGCTGCCTTTCAGGAATCGTTGGCCCTAGGTTTTGACAGTCGAGCTAGGACTCTAGACGCTCGCTTTGGCGGCGGCCTCAGGAGCTCCAGTCTTATCCGTTGTGACTCGAACGGCCTCGATCTTCAACCCTTTATTCATGTCTAAGCGCTGCTTGCGGTCCAAACTCTTCACGAACTCTCGCGTCGCCTTGCCAATCGCTCCAGCGATGCTGCTCGCATCGACTTTTATCGAACGGCCCTCGGGACCAACATTACGGTCTTCATATTTCAGTGTGACGTTGTACGTGTTCAAAGCGATCTCCCTTAACGGTCGTTTTCAGCGGGTTGGGTCTGTCAAATTCATTTTAGCGCACTTCTTGAGGCCGTTTGGAAATCCCCCGCAGCTGGGAATCGGTAAGTCGTTCATTCTAAAGGTCAGGAACAGTATGGTTGGACGTTCGGAATTTAGTAGTTTTTCAAACGGCTGAGAACCGCATCTCTATCGTTCGTCTGGCGGAACCTCGCGCCAAGTCACGATGGCGAAAGCCGCAGCCGGTAAGAAATCCGCAGGGCCACGCCCATGTGGGTTCAAATTCCCACCGCCCATTTTCGCAAATCGGTTTCCAAAATCGCATCTCATATAAGCGCGACCACATGTAGAACCCCCTCACTGATGGGCACCCTTCTTTCTGGAAGGGTTGCGGGCCGGACCACGGTAGTAATCGAACCATCCGCCTGTGACCTGCCATGTCTGACGCTCGCCGCCTCTCTGCCTTGAAACTAATCGAATGGTCGAAACCCATCGGTCCCTCGAACAGGGAAAGACACTACATCAAGTCCTCGCCGAGTCGGAATACCGTGTTCACTGTAAAGGTTGTACTGTCTCGTGGCGAGGCCGCAAGCACAGCGTAAACGACTCCTGGAGTGCCGTGACTTACGTACTAGGGGAAGGTAACGCCGCTGAGCTTATCGGGATAGTGACCTCTAGAAGCGCGCCCGGATTGGCATTTTGTAGCCGCAGTCCGCCGCCAAATTCCTTCACTCTTTGCCGCATCCCCCCGATACCGATTCCGATACTCCCAGGCCGAAACTCGAGAACGTGGTCGGCGATGCCCTTGCCGTCATCGCGAACGGTGACCACGATTTGGTCTTCCGATTTCACGAGTCCAACCATTACTTTGCGCGCCCCGGAGTGCCGGAAGACGTTGGTGAGGGCCTCCTGAACGATACGAAAGATGGCGGTTTCCAGCTCCGGTTTGAACCGAGGAAAATCTTCCGGCGGTACGTCCATAGAAGTCTCGATGCCGCTACGCTCGGTAAATCCCCCCAAGTACTGCGAAATCGCGCAAGACAGGCCGACTTCATCCAGCAAGGGCGGGTGCAAGAGATGAGAAATGCTACGAACCTGCTGGATCGCACGGCCCAGCGATGCGCCACTGTCGGCAACCGCTCTTTGCTTCCATTCGGGCGGCAGGTCTGGCCTCAGAATTCCGTCCAGCATCATCTTGACCGCACTCAGTTCTTGCCCTAGACCATCGTGGAGTTCCCGGGCGATCCTGCGGCGCTCTTCATCCTGAGTCGCAATCAGACTGTTGGAGAGGCGGCGCAGTTCATGGTTCAGCGTTTCCAACTGCTTGGTCTTGCGATACAGCTCTGAGAAAACGCTAACTTTTGCTCGCAGCAGCTCAGGAATGACCGGCACAGAAATGTAATCCACGGCCCCGCGCTGGTATCCCTGGAGGCGGTCCATATCGGTTAGGTGCACGGCGGAGATAAAAATGATGGCCGTCTGTTGAAAACGAGGATGCTGCCGAATCATCGCTGCCAGTTCAAAACCATCGAGTTCCGGCATGCTGACATCCATAAGGACAACCGCGACGTCGGTTCTGAGCAGACATTCCAGAGCTTCTTTGCCCGAATTAGCCTTGATCAGGTTCTCGCCGAGAGCATCGAGGATGACTTCATAACTGAGGAGCTTCCCGGGCTGGTCGTCGACCATTAGGATGTTCACCTTTTCGTTCGCGGTCATCAGCTTTCTCACCTCACATGGGCGTGGCCCTCGCAGGCACGGCCGAAATCTGCCCTTCGCTAGAACGACCGAGGCTACCGGTGCAGCCACATACGCAACGCCGAGAGGAGCTGTTCCGTATTCACCGGCTTGGCGAGATACTCAGAAGCACCAGCCTCAAGGCATTTCTCACGATCTCCCTTCATAGCTTTGGCGGTCAACGCAATAATCGGCAGGCGCCGGAACGACGTGTTCTGCCGCATAACCTGCATGGTCTCATAGCCATCCATTTCCGGCATCATGATGTCCATCAGGACGATCGCAATGCCGGGTGTGGATTCCAGCGTTGCGATTGCTTCGCGACCGGTCCCAGCGGTCAGCACAACCATGCCACGTCGCTCCAAAACGCTGCTCAACGCGAAAATATTTCGCACGTCGTCATCCACCACCAGCACCTTCTTTCCGACTAAAGCGTCGTCTGAACGATGCAGCCGCTCCAGCATCTTCTGTTTTGCCGGGGGAAGTTCGGCCACGACGCGATGCAAGAACAATGCCGTCTCATCCAGGAGGCGTTCCGGCGACTCCACGCCCTTCACCACGACGCTACGGGCCAGAGTATGCAGGCGGCCATCTTCTTCTGATGACAGATCCTTGCCGGTGAATACGACGACCGGTAAATCGGTCAGCGCTGGCGTGTCGCGGAGACGTTCCAGCACGTCGAAGCCCGACATATCGGGAAGACGCAGGTCGAGCACCATGCAATCGAACGACTGCTCGGCAATGGCCGCGAGCGCCTCGGCGCCACTCGCGGCAACGGAAACACTAATGTCCTCATCGCCGAGCAATTCGCGAATACTGAGTTGCTCCGCAGGGTTGTCTTCTACAACTAACAGCCGCTTCAGCCGCGGCGCCGAGTATTCCTTAATGCGGGCGAAGGCGGTATCGAGTCCTTCGCGCGTAGTCGGCTTAGTCACAAACGCGAATGCCCCGCGCGACAAACCGTGCTGGCGGTCCTCGTCCATCGTCAGTATTTGGACCGGGATATGACGTGTGGCCGGATCCTGTTTCAAGTGATTGAGCACCGTCCAGCCCAGCATGTCCGGTAGAAAAACGTCCAGCGACACCGCACTTGGACGAAATTCACGAGCCAACGCAAGAGCGTCGCTGCCACGCGCAGCTACCAGGACCTTAAATCCCTTGTCGTGTGACAATTCGCACAGCACGCGGGCGTAGTGCGGATCATCTTCAACGATCAGCAAGATGGCATCGTCTGGCCGCAGGTTTTCACGGTCGTCAGGGACTTGCTCGGGCGGGTGCTCCGGCAGGCTTGGAACAGTTAGCTGAATGGACGTGGTAGACGACGCGGTTCTTCTTTCTAAGAGGCTGACACCCGTCGACGGACCGACATACGTTTGGGGCAAATAGAGCGTAAACGTGCTGCCTGCGTGCAGAGCGCTGCGCAGTTGGATTTCGCCACCCAGCAAACCTGCCAATTCGCGGCTAATCGCCAGCCCAAGGCCTGTGCCGCCGTACTTACGGCTGGTGCTGGCGTCCGCTTGTTGGAAAGCCTCGAAAATGATGCGCTGTTTCTCGGGCGGAATCCCAATGCCCGTGTCCGCAACCTCGAAGGAAATTACCGAGGGTGCCTTGCTAAGCACGGGATGCTCAGCGCTCCAGCCGCCTGTTGCAACGGAAATGGCCAGACGTACACCTCCGGATTCGGTGAACTTAAAGGCGTTGGAAAGCAGGTTCTTCAGTACTTGTTGTAGACGCTTCGAGTCGGTGACCATGCTGCGCATCAGGGCAGGATCGGTTTGTATCTCAAAACTAAGCCGCCGGTGCTCGGCCTCGTGGCGGAACGGGCGACCCGTCATTTCGAGCAAGCTCGCGAAGAAGACTTCTTCGGCGTCGACAGAAACCGTACCAGACTCGATCTTCGACAAGTCGAGAATATCGCTGATGAGATTCAGCAAGTCCGTCCCTGCTCCGTGAATGGTGCGGGCAAACTCCACCTGCTTCGATGTGAGATTGCCATCCGGATTCTCGGTAAGCTGCTGGCCCAGGACCAGGATGCTGTTGAGGGGCGTTCGCAGCTCGTGAGACATGTTAGCCAGGAACTCGGACTTGTACTTCGAAGTAAGGGCCAGTTCCTTGGCCTTCTCTTCCACAGCTCGACGTGCCTGTTCAATTTCCTGGTTCTTGCGTTCCACTTCTACGTTCTGCTCGGCAAGTTGCTGGGCTTTCTGTGCAAGTTGCTCGTTGGTTTGCTGCAATTCGGTCTGCTGGGTTTGCAGTTCTGTCGCCAATTGTTGTGATTGCTTCAGCAAACCTTCCGTCTGCATCGTTGCCTCGATGCTGTTGAGGACGATGCCAATGCTAGAGGTCAATTGCTCGAGAAACGACAGATGCGACGCGGTGAACGCACTCAGCGAGGCCAGCTCAATCACGGCCTTAACGCGGTCCTCAAAGAGAATCGGCAGAACAATAATATTGCGCGGAACGGCTTGAAACAAACCCGAGCGAATGGGCAACGCATGCGCCGGCACGTCGGAAATCAGCATGCGCCGCTTCTCCGCAGCACACTGTCCCACAAGACCCTCTCCGATGCGCATGTGGTGGCCATGCCCGTCCTGGCCTCCATCGGCGAAAGCAGACAAGAGCACCAGGTTAGAAACCTCCTCCGCTTCCATCTGATAAATCACACCTTGCTGGGCGTTGACCAGCGGTGCCAACTCAGATAGAAGCATTCGGCCAACGGTGGTCAGGTCGCGCTGCCCCTGCAACATGCCCGTGAAGCGCGCAAGATTCGTCTTAAGCCAGTCCTGTTCATTGTTGCGGTCGGTCGTGAGCCGCAAGTTGTCGATCATGGTGTTGATGTAGTCCTTTAGCTCGGCGACCTCTCCGCTGGCCTCCACTTGGATCGAACGCGTCAGGTCGCCCTTGGTCACCGCGGTAGTGACTTCGGCGATCGCGCGGACCTGGTTGGTCAAGTTGTCCGCGAGAAGGTTGACGTTACCCGTGAGGTCCTTCCACGTGCCCGCCGCACCCGGAACGTTAGCCTGACCGCCAAGGCGCCCTTCCACCCCTACCTCCCGGGCGACTGTGGTTACCTGGTCGGCGAAGGTCGCCAGGGTGTCAGTCATATTGTTGATGGTCTCGGCGAGTGCAGCGACTTCGCCCTTAGCGTTTACCGTGAGTTTCTGCGTAAGTTCGCCGTTGGCGACGGCGGTGACCACCTTCACGATACCGCGCACCTGCTCGGTGAGGTTCGCGGCCATTACATTGACGTTGTCGGTCAAGTCTTTCCAGGTGCCCGCGACCCCCGGGACCTTCGCTTGCCCTCCCAGTTTGCCGTCCGTGCCCACTTCGCGCGCGACGCGGGTCACCTCCGCGGCAAAGGCGTTCAGCTGGTCCACCATGGTGTTAATAGTGTTCTTCAGTTCGAGAATTTCGCCCTTCACGTCCACGGTGATCTTGCGAGACAAGTCGCCACGCGCCACTGCTGTGGTGACTTCGGCGATGTTGCGCACCTGCCCGGTCAGGTTCCCAGCCATCGCGTTGACCGAATCTGTCAGGTCCTTCCACGTGCCTGCCACCCCAGGCACGTTCGCTTGTCCTCCCAGGCGCCCTTCGCTGCCGACCTCGCGCGCCACGCGCGTTACTTCCGCGGCGAACGACCGCAACTGCTCGACCATGGTGTTGAGCGTTTCTTTGAGCTGCAAGATTTCGCCACGCACGTCCACCGTGATCTTGCGGGAGAGATCGCCGCTGGCAATTGCGGTCGCCACATCGGCGATATTACGGACTTGGCCAGTCAGGTTGCTGGCCATGAAGTTCACGTTGTCGGTGAGGTCTTTCCATGTGCCGCCTACACCGGGCACCTGCGCCTGACCACCTAGCTTGCCTTCCGTGCCAACTTCGCGAGCGACGCGGGTGACTTCACCCGCAAAGGCATTGAGTTGATCGACCATGGTATTGATGGTGTTTTTCAGCTCCAGAATCTCGCCTTTCACGTCCACCGTGATCTTGCGAGACAAATCGCCGCGCGCTACTGCTGTGGTGACTTCGGCGATGTTGCGCACTTGGCCGGTCAGGTTTCCGGCCATGGAGTTGACGGAGTCGGTGAGATCCTTCCAGGTACCCGCGACTCCCGGCACGTTGGCTTGTCCGCCGAGCTGACCTTCGCTACCGACTTCGCGCGCCACGCGCGTGACTTCGCCGGCGAACGCATTGAGCTGATCGACCGTGGTATTAATAGTTTCCTTAAGTAGAAGGATTTCGCCGCTCACGTTGACCGTGATTTTCTTTGACAGGTCGCCACTGGCGATGGCCGTCGATACTTCCGCGATGTTGCGCACCTGCCCAGTCAAGTTGCTGGCCATGGAGTTGACCGAGTCAGTGAGATCCTTCCACGTCCCCGCCACGCCCGGGACCTGCGCCTGGCCCCCCAGTTTTCCGTCGGTGCCGACTTCGCGCGCCACGCGCGTGACCTCCGAGGCGAAAGAGCGCAACTGATCCACCATGGTGTTCAAGGTGTCCTTGAGCTCGAGGATTTCACCCTTCACGTCTACCGTAATCTTGCGAGACAAGTCGCCGCGTGCCACGGCGGTAGCGACCTCAGCAATATTGCGCACTTGGCCAGTCAGGTTGCTGGCCATGAAGTTCACGTTGTCGGTGAGATCTTTCCACGTGCCCGCACCAGGGACCTGTGCCTGACCGCCCAGCTTGCCTTCTGTGCCAACTTCACGCGCCACACGGGTGACTTCACCCGCGAACGCATTCAATTGGTCCACCATGGTATTCATGGTGTTCTTTAGCTCAAGGATTTCACCCTTGACGTCCACGGTGATCTTGCGAGACAAATCGCCACGCGCGACAGCGGTGGTTACCTCCGCAATATTTCGCACCTGACCGGTCAGGTTTCCGGCCATGGAGTTCACGGAGTCGGTCAGGTCCTTCCAGGTGCCCGCGACACCCGGCACGTTCGCTTGTCCGCCAAGCCGGCCCTCGCTGCCGACCTCACGAGCCACGCGCGTCACCTCACCCGCGAACCGGTTCAGCTGGTCCACCATGGTGTTGAGCGTCTCTTTGAGCTGCAAGATCTCGCCACGTACGTCCACGGTGATTTTGCGGGAGAGATCGCCGCTGGCGATGGCCGTCGCTACCTCGGCGATGTTGCGCACCTGGCCAGTCAGGTTGCTGGCCATGAAGTTCACGTTGTCGGTTAAATCCTTCCAGGTGCCCCCAACGCCGGGTACTTGCGCTTGGCCTCCCAGCTTGCCTTCGGTGCCCACTTCGCGCGCGACGCGGGTGACCTCACCCGCAAACGCGTTGAGCTGGTCCACCATGGTGTTGATGGTGTCCTTGAGCTCGAGAATTTCGCCTTTCACGTCCACGGTGATTTTGCGAGACAAATCCCCGCGGGCCACGGCGGTAGTGACCTCTGCGATGTTACGCACCTGAGCAGTCAGGTTTCCTGCCATGGCGTTCACGGAGTCGGTCAGATCCTTCCACGTTCCGGCGACACCAGGGACGACGGCCTGGCCTCCGAGCTTGCCGTCGGTGCCGACTTCGCGGGCGACGCGGGTCACTTCCGACGCGAAGGAACGCAACTGGTCGACCATCGTGTTGATGGCTTCTTTCAGTTGCAAGATTTCGCCACGCACGTCCACCGTGATCTTGCGGGACAGGTCGCCACTGGCCACGGCGGTGGCCACTTCCGCAATGTTGCGCACTTGGCCGGTCAGGTTGCTGGCCATCGAGTTCACGGAGTCAGTAAGATCCTTCCAGGTGCCCGCGACGCCAGGAACTTGTGCTTGGCCTCCAAGTTTGCCGTCGGTCCCGACCTCGCGCGCGACACGTGTAACTTCTGATGTGAACACGCTCAGCTGTTGAATCATGGTGTTGACGATGGTGGCGGAACGGAGGAACTCGCCTTCGAGAGGTCGCCCGTCGACGTCCAGCCGTACGGTTTGCGTCAAGTTGCCCTGCGCTACTCCGGCAATCGCGCGCGTAACCTCCGTCGTCGGCCGGAGCAGGTCTTCTGCAAGTGTATTTACCGAGATTTCCATCTCCCCCCATGCGCCTCTCGACCTGTGAAAGCGAGCGCGTTCTCGTGTACGGCCCTCTTTCCCCACAACTTGTCCGACCCGCTTCAGCTCCTGCTCCATTTGCTGGTTGGTAGAGACAATGTCATTGAAGGTGTCCGCAAGTTTTCCCGCCAGTCCGGTCCAGGATCCAGGAAGCCGCACGGAGAAATCGCCATCACGCACGGTCTGCAAACCCGCAAGGATGATGCTCAGATCAGGCTGCGAGGCCTCTAAAACGGCATCGGCCAGGGTGTTGCCGTTCGAGCCGATTTTCACTCGCGTGCTGGCTTTTGCGGTTGCTATGCTGTCCCTATTTCTCTTCATGCGGGTCTCCAACGCGATTGCAGGTTGATCGTCGGCCGAACTACCTTCTCGTGCGTTGCCGGTCACAATCGCTTTAGCGAGATACTATTTAGCAAAAATCTCCGACCACATGCCGCTTCTCGGAAGGCAAAACCGTACGCGACCCTCGTGAATTGCGAGAATGGATATGAAATACCACAGGCGCGGGCCTTACACTCTACAGTGTTTCGTGTATAGATCTCGGTCGGTAAACTAGGGGAGTGAAGCCACCCGGCTGGATTCGGCCCAACCTCATCAAGTGCGACACAAAGTGAGACGGGCATAGGTCTCCTTTTGGGAGAGGAAACGGGAAGGAAGGAGACAAGGACCCAACTTACACTATCTGTGTTTAGGTTCCGGGGTTCCAAGTGCCCGGCGTCGCAACAAACGGCCGAACACCGACGGCCGATTCCACGCTCTTATCGCCTACACTTCCACGATTTTGTTCTGGATCGCGTAGCGAACCAACTCAACTACCGAATGCAAATCAAGTTTCCTCAACACGTTTGCTCGGTGAGTTTCCGCTGTCTTGGTGCTAATCCCAAGCGATACCGCAACCTCTTTGCTAGACTTACCTTCCGCCAAAAGCTGGACAACTTCGCGTTCTCGTGGCGTTAGCCGGTTTTCGAAAGCTGACGAAGCGGGCATGGCGTGGGGGCCAACTAACGTGTTGGCGGCCTCAGACGTAAAGTATGAGCCACCGTTGACCACCGCTTTAATCGCAGCCGCAAGGTCTCGGGCGGCATCGGATTTCATGATGTAGCCGCAGGCTCCGGCCTTAACAATTTCTCCGATCAATTTATCCGAAAAATGCATCGTGAGGATAACGATTTTCGTCTCGGGAAGAAGCTGGGAAATCATCCGGGTCGCATCGAGCCCATTCAGTTGGGGCATTGAGATGTCCATAACCACTACGTCCGGCTCGAACTGCCGGGCGAGTGTTACCGCTTCGCGACCAGTCTTCGCCTCGGCACAAATCTCCCAACCGGGCCGCTCGGCTAGTAGATGCCTCAGCCCCAACCTAACCATTTCATGGTCGTCTGCGATTAAAATTCGCATCGCCCGCCATTGTACTCGATGTTTGACTCGTTCCCGGCTGGGGTCTTTGCCGAGTTCGCCGCCCAAAGACTCCAAGTTGCAACTACAGGAATCAAGGTATTGCTTCGAACACACAAGGACTATAGTTTCAAAACTCGCTGGGGATTGCTGGCCTGCCTACCTCCGCTTTCTCCTCCAACTGGGACGCGCAATGCACAAGTCCATTCTGATAGCTGATGACAATGAACTTGTTCGGACGGTCATTCGTTTTTTCCTTGAGAGCCACCAAGGTTTCGAGGTTTGCGGCGAAGCTGCGGACGGCCTTGATGCCATCGAGAAGGCGAAAAAACTGAAGCCCGACTTGATCGTATTGGATTTGCTGATGCCACGGATGAACGGAGTCGAAACGGCGTCCATACTGAAGGGCGTAATGCCCGGCGTTCCGATTGTTCTGTTCACGATGTATAAGGAGGTGCTGGGCAACGCGCTGACAACGGCCGTTGGTGTGAGCGCGGTACTCTCCAAACCAGACGGTCTTAGCAGACTTGTAGAATGCGCTCAAGGATTGCTCAGCTGAACGAAACTGTTGATTTTACTCGTGTTTGGATTTCTTTTGGTATTTCTTGGCCACCAATTCGGCCTCAATTGCGATTAACAAATTGCGCCCACCGTCTTCCTTCGAGACGACCCGCCGAACCCCTGCCAGCTTAGCTGCTGCTTCCAGTTCAGCGCTTTTGTACAGTGTATACACCACGATTGGTGTGGCGGGCATATTTCTGCAAATCTCACTAGCCGCCTGGAGTCCATCCAGGAGAGGCATCCTAACATCCAAAACAACCACGTCGGGTTGCAGTTCACTTGCTTTCGCCACGGCTTCACGACCATCTGTGGCCTCGCCGCAAATCTCCCAATGTGGGCGCATCACAAACAGAAGCTTGAGCGCAGCCCGCATTGACTCGCGGTCGTCCGCAATCAGAATCCTGGCCATACGGCTAATAGCCTACAGGGGGTTGCGCTGGACCGAAATACTGCAAACACCTTAGCCCTGGTACAAGTTCGAGGCACGGCACAATTGCTGACTGTGCGAGCGGAAGGACAGGCATAGAGTTCGCTGGAATCCTCGCCATGCTTTCTTCTTAGAAGACCCTGACGGTTTTCCTCCCGTCCCCTATAGCGGAAATTGGCCGGACGGAACCCCCATACCGCCAATCGAAGTAAAGGATTGAGCCTGTCAGCAAAGTCTATGCGACGGAGTTTTAGCCTCTCTCGGGTGCCACAAGCCGACCATAAGCACGTCATCGGGTACTCTCACTCTGGGCAAAAAAACCTGCTTGTTTGGGAGGGAGGACTCCGTAAGGCATTCCGGGTAACCGCCGCGTAACTGGGATAGGGGCTTTGAGCGTTTTTACCGTTTCTCGCGTTACGTAGAATCAATAAGTTACACACCTTCAATCGCTACCCGGGGTTCGACTCCCACCCCGGGCACCAGTTTTTCTGACTGTCGAAAAGAATATCTCCCGAGGCGTCTAGCTCTTGATGTGTGTTCGTTCTCCAGAGCAGAACCAGGTGCCAATTTCGCCTGTAACAACATCGTGCAGAATCTCTGCCCCTTTCCCTCATCTTCTTCTAGAATCTCTCTACCTTAACCCGCTTGACGCGCTAGTGCGTTGCCCGGGCAAATACTTTGCGTTTTGCCTGAGGAGGTCCGTGTGGCATCGAACGATTCTTTTGATCTGATTGTCATCGGCTGTGGTCCCGCCGGCGAAAAAGCTGGGGCGCAGGCTGCCTACTTTGGCAAGCGTGTCGCGGTCATCGAACGCGCCGAGGCGTTGGGCGGTAGCTGCATCAACACCGGCACGGTGCCCAGCAAGACGCTTCGTGAGTCTGCGCTGTATTTTTCCGGGCTTAAGCAGCGCGGCCTCTACGGCATCGATTACTCGCTCAAGGACAATCTCACCGTGCACGACTTCATGCACCACGAGCGCGAGGTCGTGGAGATGGAGCGCCAGCGTATCCTCAAGAACCTTGAGCTGCATCACATCGAACTGGTCCGCGGGCAGGCGGCCTTTGAAGACGCGCATACCGTGGCCGTTTCCAGTGCCAGTGGCACGCGGCGCCTGCGCGGCGAAGTCATTCTCATTTCCACGGGCTCCAAGCCGCACCGGCCGGCGGAGATCGCTTTCGACGACGTCCACGTTTTTGATTCCGACACGTTTCTGCAAATGGAGCGCATCCCGAAGAGCCTGGCGGTGATCGGCGGCGGCGTCATCGGCTGCGAGTATGCCTCGATCTTCATCGCCCTGGGCGTCAACGTCACGCTAGTCGACGGCCGCGATCGCTTGCTCCCGTTTCTCGACGCCGAGATTTCCGAGCGGCTCCGCGAGCGGCTGGCCGCGCTGGGAATGCAGTTTTGGTTCAACGAGCGGCCGGTGAAGGTGCAGTCCACGGCATCCGGCGTTGACTTGGCCATGAAGAGCGGCAAGACCCTGCAGACTGAATCGGCGTTGTTCGCTGCCGGGCGCCGCGCGGCAGTGGACGGCCTGGCCCTGGAAAAGGCGGGTCTGGCCATCAACGACCGCGGCTACATCGCGGTTGACGCCAATTACCGCACCGTCGTGCCGCACATTTACGCCGCGGGCGACGTCATCGGTTTTCCCGCGCTGGCCTCGACGTCGATGGAGCAGGGTCGCGTAGCGGTGTGCCACGCTTTTGGCTTCAAGTACAAACAACGCGTCGCGTCGATGCTGCCAATGGGCATTTACACCATTCCGGAAATCTCCGCGGCCGGCGAGACCGAGGAATCTTGCAAGGAGAAAAAGATCGACTACTGCGTGGGCCGCGCTCTTTATTCCAACAACGCCCGCGGCCACATCGTCGGCGACACCGCGGGACTGCTCAAACTTATTTTCGCGCGCGCCGACCGCAAGCTGCTCGGCGTCAGCATCATCGGCGAGATCGCCACGGAGCTCATTCACATCGGAATGGCGATTCTCGACAAAGGACTCACCATCGACGAGTTCATCGAACAGGTCTTCAACTATCCGACGCTCAGCGAGACGTACAAATACGCCGCCTACGATGGGCTGGGCAATCTCGCCGGCCACAAACTCCGCGAAGGCTAACCAATTCAGCGCGCGTTCTTCGCTCCCGCCGTCACATTTCTAGAGTTATGTGCCGGACTGCGGACTCTTCGCATCAAAATCGCCAAGGAGAAAAGCTAATGCCGTTGGTGCGTATTTCGCTGCGACAGGGCACCTCGCACGAATATCGTAAAGCCCTGGCCGATGGAGTGTATCGCGCGATGATCGAAGCGCTGGCCATTCCGGTCGGAGATCGTTTCCAGGTCATCACTGAGCATCCGGCCGAGGACTTGATCTACGACGCAAATTATCTCGGCGTGGAGCGCTCGGACCGCGTGGTCTTCGTGCAAATTACTTTGAGCACCGGCCGCAAGCCCCAACAGAAGCGCGTTCTCTACCGACGCATGGCGGAAATCCTGGCAGAATCGCCGGGCCTGCGCCCGCAGGACCTGCTGATCAATCTCGTCGAGGTTTCCTGGGAAAACTGGTCGTTCGGCAACGGGCAAGGGCAATACATGGATTCGTGATCTCGAGAAGGAAAACTCTTAGACTGTCCCATCTCTGCTTCTTTCGCTGCTTCACATGATGTAGATTCGACTCATGCGCGGTTCCCACCCGATTCCTGCCGTTTCATTGCTCCTCGCGTTGGTGGTAGCGCTTTATCCCATGCTCTCCGATTCAGGCGCGTCTTCGCGCAACAGTGCCGCCCGGGCCTCAGGCAACGCATACCTGGGTTTTGACCGGAATGTTTATCCTGGAGACGACGCTTTTCCGGTCTTGCGCAAGACCTTTTCGTTTTCGAGCTACTGGCTCAGCCCGCCGCCGAAAGAAACGGTCAACACCTGGCGCGGCAAACGCGAGTTGCTGCGTTCGCAAGGATTCGGTTTTGCCGTGCTTTATCGCGGCCGCTCCACTGGCGAGATCAAGACCGACGCCGTCGCCAAACAAAAAGGCGCGTCGGATGCGCGCAGCGCCGCCGACGCGGCGAAAGCGGAGGGCTTTGCTCCAGGTACGATCATTTTTCTGGATGTGGAAGAGGGCGGCCGTTTGCCCGGTTCCTATCACGCGTATTTGCGAACTTGGACCGACGAGTTGGCTGGAGCCGGATACCGTTCCGGCGTCTACTGCTCCGCCATTCCAGTCAGTGAGAGTGGCGGGGTAACGATCTCTACGGCCGCCGATATTCGCAACAACATCGGCGCACGCGAAATCGTCTACTGGGTTTTCAACGATGCCTGTCCGCCGTCTCCGGGTTGTGCTGCGCCTCGAATTCCGCCGCCAATTTCCGCGAGCGGCGCGGCTTACGCGGCGATCTGGCAAACGGCGCAGTCACCACGGCGCAAAGAACGCACCGCGCGCTGCGCGACGACCTATCACACGGACGGCAATTGCTACGCACCCGGCGACGCTGCCCACGCCTGGTTTCTGGATGTAAACGTAGCCAATTCACCTGACCCTTCCGCTGGCGCGAAACAATGATCGTTGGAAATGATCGTTGAAGGGGAGGGCTCCACCCCTCCTCTTATCGACGTTGCTTTTAGATCTGACCGAACCCGCCGTCCACGCCTATCTCGGAGCCTGTAATGTAAGAGGCGTCGGACGACGCGAGAAACGCCACGGCTGCGGCCACTTCCGCGGGCTGGCCAATTCGTTTCATCGGCACCTGCGCGACGATGCTCTTCGCGAATTCTTCGATCGCTTCCTTGGACAATCCAGTGCGCTCAAAGCCTGCGGGTGTCTCGATCGGCCCGGGACTTACCGCATTGACGCGAATCCCGCGACCCACCAATTCGGCCGCAAAGGATCTGGTGAACGAGCGCAGCGCCGCTTTGGTGGCGGCGTATGCCGAGCCATTAACCATGCCGATCTCGTTCGCCTGAGAAGTATTCAAAATGATGGAGGCGCCGTCGTTGAGGAACGGAATTGCTTTCTGGGTCGTGAAATACACGCCCTTGGCGTTGATATCGAACAATTCGTCGTACAGGCTTTCGCTGGTAGATGCGAACGGCACAAATTTATAAATGCCCGCATTGGCGAACAGTATGTCGATCTTGCCGAACTTCTGCGACACGGCGGCGAACAGCTTGTCCAGATCGCCAGACTTGGCGACATCCGCCTGGACCGCCAAAACGTCCTTGCCGATGGTCTTGACGGCTTCGTCCAGAGTCTTCTGGTTTCTGCCGGAAATCGCCACTTTTGCGCCCTCGTCATGCAGGCGCTGCGCGGTGGCTAGTCCGATTCCGCTGTTGCCGCCGGTCACCAGCGCAACTTTACCTTCGAGTCTTTCCATGGTGTTATCTCCTGTCTCACGTCGCGGCAGGCCGGCCGAAGCCGGCCTTGCGCTCTCAAGCGACTTCGATACTTAGATGAACATCTAAATGAGTGGTTGCATGAATTGTGCCGGTATTTGAGGCGGGGTCCGGCGTCTCTGGTGCCCGTCTGCGGAATTCGCTAGACTGGCAGGCCAGTGATGGAACGAGCCCAAGTCGAGAAAATCTCCAAGGCTTTTGCTGATAAAACGCGGCTGAAGATTTTCGAGGCTATCTCATCATGCAGAGCGATGAACTGCGGAGAAATCGTGGCTATGCGGGGAGTTACGCCCGCCACGGTCTCTCATCACTTGAAGATTCTCGCCGATGCGGGTTTGATCGAGTCCCGCCGTCAGGGGCAGTTTGTGCACAATCGTGTGATCCCCGAAGCGATCGACCAGTACATTCGCGCGCTGTCGCGCATAGCTCGCAGGAGCAAGCCCAGGAAGAAACGCTGACGCGACACAGCTTACTGCGTCGGGTTTCGCGGAAACTTGAAGTAGGGAAGCCGGACGCCGTTGATCACGATTTGGTCGGCTCGTATGTTGGTTGGCGCTTCAAACCCTTTGGTGCCCCCGCTGGTCACGAAATCGTCCTGATCCACGCCGTCGCCGCTGACTCCCAGGCCGCCCACCAGCGTTCCGCCGCGATAGAGTCCTGCGCTTCCCGGAAAGAACACGATTCCACTTTTGTTAGCGTTGACCGCGCCGCCCTGAAAGCCCTGGGTGCACGGATTCGCCGTATCCATTAGATAGAGGTTGAAGAACGGCCCGGGACTCGATCCGTCAATGCCTGGCGGAAACAGCGGCTGTGCGCCAAAGCTAATGGTGCGATTGGTGACCGCCGTTCCCATCGGCACCTGATTCAAGTCCGCCGCGGTGCGCGTCGGGCCGTCGAAGTACACCATGTTCCGCGCCTTGCTGGCCGCCACGTCGATGCTGAACACCGTGGCATCCACCATGCGCCGCAGCCCGATGATGGTTCCGTCCAGATCCGCGACCGCGATCACCATTCGCGTCTTCGAACCCAACGGCAGCCGGATCGCCGCGCGTTCCGTATTCGCTGTTGCTTCCGCGTTGTCCAGAATCGTCGTAACATCCGCAGCGGAAAGCCCGCCCATCGGTCCGGCTGCCGGAGCGATCAAATCGCCCTCTGGTGGCTGGCCTTGGCTGTCTGTCGGTCCCTTCGTGAAGGTTCCCGCCGAGCCTGCGACCGGGCCGGCGGAAAATCCCGTCGGCAAGGTTGCCTGATCCACGAACGGCAACGCGATACCCCCGATAAACACTACGCCAGGGGGAGCTGGGGTTGGTCCAAAGGAATCCCCAGGTCCCGTCCGTTGCGTGATCGATCCGACGAACGCCGCATATTCCGCTACGTTCAGATTGCTGCTGGCCGATGTCACCACACCCACTCCGCCCACAACCACGTTCTTGTAGAAGATCGGCACGCCGCCCGGATTCACGGTGTTCGGTTTTGAATCCATCATGTCGGCTTTGCCGGTCATGATCCCAAGACCTGGGCCGCCCATTAACGCCTGCGACGGAGGAACCTTGCTCTCGAAGGTTGCGTCGTTCACCAGCGTGCATCCGCGATTGGTGTTCTCAATTCCGTAAAGATCCGCGGTCGGCTGATTCATCACTCCTGGAGGGAAATGAATCCCGCTGATGAATCGCACCGTTCGCGAAGACAGCGGTGCCTGGTCGTTGCTGAAAAAGGCTCCGGTTCGCGCCAGCGAGACTGCCACGTCGTTGGCATCTTGTGTCAGCCCAAAATTCCCGATGGCCGCGCTGGGCGCGTTCGGTGTTCGAAATACCCCCAACAGGAACCCTGCACGGTCCACAACGGCCACGACCATATCCACGTCGACGGAATTTACCGCCGCCTGCACGATGTTTCTCACGTCCGCCGTCTGCAATGCTTGCACCGGCGCGACCACCGGCGGGCTTACTGGCGTACTGCTCCCTCCTCCGCAGCCCATCAGCAAAAACGCCAGCGCCAGCGCAATTCCAATTGCGAGTACCGCACCCATCGCAAGCATTTTTCTTCGCTGCGCGAGCGCGCGGCGCGACTCCACCGGGCGTCGCAATGAGTGGGCAAATGGCATGGAATAGGTCATTGCCTTGGTACCATACTTTCTCGCAGCCTCTTCACGCTGTTGCCCGTTACTGCGCGTATTAGTGAACGGTGCCGCTGTGCATCTGCTACCGGCGTTATCGAGAGACTTCCGTATTCTGGAAAAACTGTTGCTCCATTCCCGCGGATGTTGTTATCTAGAACCCGATTCCGCCCCTGGCGCAGACTCTTTCTGGCCCTAACGAATGGAACCTTGCGAACCGCGTGAACTTCGCCGCCTCTCTCGCGCCATTTGCGCCTGTGCGGTTCTTTTTCTCGGCGCGCAGATGGTCTGCTCCGTGCCGGCGTACTCCCAAGCGGAGCACTCATCGGAACAAGCTGCCGCTCAAGATCCTGCTACGGCCAGCCCGGCGCAAAGCCCCGCGCAAAATGACGTTCCGCAAGTGCGCGAATCCGGCCCTCCGCGCCGAATCCCGCGCCAGCAAGCGCTCACCGCTGCGGCTCTCGACGGCAATGTGCGCGAAGGCACTGCGCCCGCTGGCTCGCGCCCCGTTGCCGCAGCCCAGCTTAGCTTGCGCAACATTCAAACCGGCCAGGTTCTGCAAGCGCTTACCTCCGGCGAAGGAATTTTCCGGCTCCTCCCGATTCCCCCTGGGCATTACGAGCTGCGCGTCGAAGCCGAAAACTACTCTACCTTTATCCTTGCCGACCTGACGCTCAACGCCAACGAAGTCGTAACTCTGGAAATCTCCCTGGTGCCGACGGCCAGCATGGAATTCCGCTCGCGCCTGCCGCGCCTTCCGGAACTCGGTCCGCCCCCGCCGCCGGAATCGCTTCCTTCCCTGGGCACCTATCGCGAACTGCGCCATCGCCTCGATTCCGACCCGAACTACATCGCGGAGCTCTCCCCGGACACGTTACCCCCCGTCGGTGACGTGTACAATCTAGTTCCCAACCGCTGGGCTTTGCAACAACCGGATTATCGGCGCTACTCGCAAAAGGGCGAGTACGTGTACACCCGATCGCGCTGGTACGATCCCTTCAATCGCAACCGCCTCAAGGGAGACCAGCCCATCTGGGTCAGCGTCCTGGGTCAGCAAACCTTCCTGAATCTCACGGCTTCTTCGGAAACGTTTTTCGACGGCCGGCGCGTGCCGTCGCCCAGCGACGTCAGCGCGGAGCGGCCCGGCAGCGCGACCTTTTTCGGTCAAGGCGAACAGGCCTTCGTCGATCAAACGTTCCGCTTCACTCTCGATCTGTTTCACGGCGACGCCTCTTTCAAGCCCGTAGATTGGCGCCTTCGCATCACTCCCGAAGTCAGCGTCAACGATCTCGATGTCAGGGAGCGGGGCATCGTAAGTCCCGACGTGCGCAAAGGCACGAATCGCTTCGACGATCATCTGGGTTTACAGGAAGCCTTCGCCGAACTGAAGCTGCACGACCTGGGCCCCAACTACGATTTCATCTCCGCTCGCGCCGGCATCCAGCAGTTCAACGCCGACTTCCGCGGCTTCCTCTTTGTCGACGAGGAGCCGGCCCTGCGCATCTTTGGCGATCTGAAGTCCGACCGCATCGAGTACAACGCCGCGTACTTCAATTTCCTCGAGAAAAACACCAACAGCGGCCTCAACACCTTTCACAAGCGCCACCAACAAGTCACCCTTGGCAACATATATCTCCAGGATTTCATTTTCCCTGGCTACACCGTGGAGTTCGTCGGCGCATGGAACAAAGACGACGGCAGCGTGCATTACGACGACAACGGTTTCCTGGTGCGCCCCGCTCCGATCGGCAAGGTCATCAGCCAGAATCCCGGAGTCGGTCCCATTTCGCATCGCATCGACGTGGGCTATTTCGGCGTTCTTGGCAGCGGCCACATTCACCGGCTAAATCTCACACACGTTTTCTATCAAGCTTTTGGCAAAGATACTTTCAATCCCATCGCCAGCCGCCCGGTCACTGTCAATGCGCAGCTGGCCGCTGCCGAGCTTTCCTATGACCGCGACTGGATTCGCTACCGCGTTTCGGCCTTCTATACCTCCGGCGATGCCAATCCTCGCGACGGTCGCGCCCGAGGCTTCGACTCCATCCTCGATTTGGAGAATTTTGCCGGCGGCATCTTCAGCTTCTGGGATCGCGAAGCCATTCGCCTCACCGGCTCCGGCGTTTTGCTGACCACCCCCGGCAGCCTGATCCCCAGCCTCCGCTCCAGCAAGGATGAAGGTCAGGCCAATTTCGTCAATCCCGGAATTTTTCTTCCGAACGCCGGCGTGGACTTCGACATCACTCCCAAACTCAAGGGCTTCGCCAACGTCAACTTTCTCCGCTTCGAGCGCACCGAGCCGCTCGAATTCTTGTTGTTCCAATCGCCGATTCGCCACACCATCGGCACGGACTATGGCATCGGCGTAGAATATCGCCCGCCGCTCAGTGAAAACATTATCCTCACTGGCGGCGCTGCCGCCTTGCAGCCCGGGCAGGGGTTTAAAGACCTCTACAGCAGCCGAACGCTGTTCTCGCTCTTTGTATCCATGAAGTTTGCTTTCTGAGGCGTCACCTGATGCTCTCCTTCACGCCCAAATCCAGCGCCTCTGCTCTGCGCAACCTCTGCGCCCTCTGCGTCTCGGCGTTATCTTTTCTCTTTGCTGTCCATGCCAGTCCCAAGTTTCGCGTCCACGCTTCACAGGATGCTCCGACCTTCATCGGGCAATCGCAAGAAGACGCCGATCGCAAGTCCGCAGGCTGCATCTCCTGCCACACCTCCACCGCCGAACCGACGATGCATCCGACGAAGACAATTCATCTGGCGTGCACCGATTGTCACGGTGGCAATTCCTCTGTCAGCGTCGCGCTGGGCATGGCCCCTGATTCCGCCGAGTACAAGGCCGTCAAAGAAAAAGCGCACGTCCAGCCCCGCGACTCCAGCTTCAAAAACCGTTCGAATCTTCCCGAGCGCGCATTTACAAAATGGCTCAAAGAATCCGCCGACTACGTGAAGTTCGTAAATCCCGGCGACCTCCGCGTCGCCCCCGAAACCTGCGGCCCCGTCGGCTGCCACGCCAGCGAAACCCGTTCCGTCTCCACCAGCATGATGACCCACTCCGGAATGCTCTGGGGCGCCGCGCTCTATAACAATGGCGGCACTCCGTACAAGAACACGCATTACGGCGAAAGCTACGACCGCGACGGCAAGCCGCAAGCCATCAAGACCGCGCCCCCGCCGACCCCGGAGGAAACTCGCACCAAGGGCGTCATCCCGGAGCTCGATCCGCTCTACCGCTGGGAAATTTCGCAGCCCGGCAACGTCCTCCGCGTGTTCGAACGCGGCGGCCGCAAGAAAGCCGAACTCGGCAACCCCAATCGCGAGGAAGATCCCGGCAAGCCTGACGACCAACTCAGCGAGCGCGGCTTCGGCACCGAACTTCGCATCGATCCCGTCTTTCTCGGCCTGCAAAAAACGCGCTTGCTCGATCCGGTAATGTCGCTCCCCGGCACCAACGACCATTCCGGCGACTATCGTTCCAGCGGCTGCTCCTCGTGCCACGTCATCTACGCCAACGACCGCGATCCTTCCCACTCCGGCTCCTACGCCCAGTTCGGCCATTCCGGGTTCAGCGCCTCCTCCGACCCTACGATTCCCAAGAACGAGCCCGGCCATCCCATCAAGCACACCTTCACGCGTTCGATTCCTTCCAGTCAGTGCATGATCTGCCACATCCATCCCGGCACGAACATGGTCACCACCTACTTCGGCCTAACCTGGTGGGACAACGAAATCGACGGCGAGAAGATGTATCCGAAAGAGCAGCACAACCCCAGCGAAGAGCAGCGCTATCAAGCCTACTTGCGCAATCCGGAAGCCGCTGCCGCTCGCGGCCTGTGGATCGATAACAAATTCCTCGAGAAGGTCGGCAGCACCGAGCTCAATTCGCAATTGAAGACCACGCAATTCGCCGATTTCCACGGGCATGGCTGGGTCTTCCGCGCCGTCTTCAATCACGACCGCAAAGGCAACTGGCTCGACAAGGACGGCAAGCAAATCTCCTTCGACGACCCCGATCGTTTCGGCAAGGCCGTCCATCTCGCCGACATCCATCTCGAAAAAGGCATGCAGTGCGCCGACTGCCACTTCGCGCAAGACAATCACGGCAACGGCAAAATCTACGGCGAGCCCCGCGCCGCCGTAGAGATCGACTGCGTCGATTGCCACGGCACCATCCGTAACAAAGCCACGCTGGTCACCTCGGGTCCCGCCGCGCCAGACTCGCCACGTCCCGGCGAGCCTCGTGGCCGCCATCTGGACAGCCTCCGCACGCCCTGGGGTCTCCGCCGCTTCGAGTGGCTCGCCGACGGAAAGCTCATCCAGCGTTCCATGACCGACGAGCACAAAGAATGGGAAGTCGTTCAAACCGCGGACACCATCACCCCCGGCAACGTGCACTTCAGCGCAAAATCCCTCCGCGCCAAGCTGATCAACAAAGACGGCATCGTATCTTCACAAATGCCCGACGACGACACCCACCTGGCTCACGGCAATTCCTCGATGACCTGCTACGCCTGCCACACTTCCTGGACGCCCACCTGCTTCGGCTGCCATCTCCAAATGACCGCCAACGCACGCCGCCCCATGCTCCACAACGAAGGCCTGCTCACCCGCAACTACACCAGCTACAATTTCCAAGTCCTTCGCGACGACATCTACATGCTCGGCGTCGATGGCACGGTCACCGGCCATCGCGTAGCCCCCGCCCGCTCCTCCTGCGCCGTCCTCGTCAGCTCGCAAAACGCCAATCGCGAGTGGCTCTACTACACGCAGCAAACCGTCTCCTCTGCCGGTTATTCCGGCCAGGCATACAGCACCTTCGTCCCGCATACCGTGCGCGGCAAAGAAACCAAGCAGTGCACGGACTGCCACGTCTCCGCCTCCAACGACAACAACGCCTGGATGGCTCAGCTCCTTCTCCAGGGCACCAACTTCATGAATTTCATGGGCCGCTACGTCTACGTCGCCACCGGCAAAAAAGGTTTCGAAGCCGTGGCCGTTGCCGAACACGACGAGCCCGAAGCCATCTACGGCAGCGATCTCCACCGCATCGCCTATCCGTCCGACTACAAAAAATTCGTCGATCATCACCGCGAAATCTCCACTGCCTACGAGCACCCCGGCAACGTTCTGGACATTCAAGCCCGCGGCGAGTACGCCTACGCCGCCGACGGCCCCGGCGGCCTCCGGGTCTACGACATCGCCAACGTCGACAACAAAGGTTTCTCCGAGCGTATGACCACTGCGCCGGTCTCCCCCATCGGTCAGCGTTTCTTCGTGCCCACGAAAAACGCTGTCGCACTAGCCTCGCCTTCGACCCTCGCGGTCGACCCGCTGCGCCAGCGTCTACCGGAAAACGAAGAGCAAGCCATTCATCTGCTCTACGGTTTTCTTTATGTAGCCGATAAAGAAGAAGGCCTAGTCGTCGTTGGCACTCCCGACCTCAAGGCAAAAAGTCCCGGCGTCGGCACGCTCCTCGACGGCAATCCCGCCAACAATTTCCTCAAGCGCGCGCTAGCCTTCAATCCCGGCGGCGTCCTCACCGGCGCGCGCCGCATCACCATCGCGGGCACCTACGCGTATATCCTCCCGGACAAACATCTAGTGGTCGTCGATCTCGACAATCCGCTCGCCCCACGGATCACCGCCACCGTCGGCGCCCCCGCGCTCAACGATCCCCGTGGAATCGCCGTACAATTCCGCTACGCTTTCGTCGCCGATCGCGACGGCCTCAAAGTTCTGGACGTAACCGACCTCGCGCAACCCAAGCCGGTCGCCAACGCCGTCATCCCGTTCGAAGACGCCCGCAACGTCTACGTCGCTCGCACCTACGCTTATGTCGCGGCAGGGAAGCAAGGCCTCGCCATCGTCGATGTCGAGCATCCAGACAACCCGAAGCTCGACCAATTCTTTACCGCCGAAGGCCATCTCAACGACGTCAACGACGTAAAGATCGGCATGGTCGCCGCCAGCGCCTTCGCCTTCGTCGCCGACGGCAAGAACGGTCTCCGCGTCCTGCAAATCGTCTCACCGTGGGACGATCCCGCCCACTTCTCCGGCTTCAGCCCGCGCCCCACGCCCAAGCTAATTGCCACCGCCCATACCCACGGTCCCGCGCTGGCCATCTCAAAAGGCATCGACCGCGACCGCGCCGTCGACGAATCCGGCAACCAGCTAGCCGTCTTCGGCCGCCGCGGCGCCCGCCCCCTAAACCGCGCCGAATCCGAGGGCCTATACCTCCGGCCGGCACCGTCCGGCCCCCGGCCATACACGGTCACTGACGATCCCGAGGACCGTCCCTATTCAGCCCCGAACTCCTCCCCACCGGGGCCGATTGCCTGGCTGGACCGCGCCTGGCAATGGTTTTCCTCCATCCTTTAGTAGGGCAGGCTCCTGACCCCATACCCTATTGACTCTTTCGCGTCTTCTCTTACCCTTCGCCCAGGACATTCACCCTTGGCCTCCCCACCCAAACCCGCTCTTCAACCTCAACTCCTTTCCTTATAACCAGTTACCTCCATGCCGCATCTAAGTAAAAGCTAACAAAACATTCACGATTTATACGCATAAGACCCATTAAAATATTTCGTGACGGCCGGTACCAGAACCAAGCTAAGGTAAGAGGGTAGTTGCAAGCGCAGTTCCCAGGAAGAGGAGTACTAGAACATGCTAAAGCAGTATCTTCTGGCCAGCGATTTCGACCAGACGCTCAGTTTTAACGACTCGGGTGTCGTTCTGAGCGAACTCATCGGTTTCCACGCCTTCCACGACAAGGTCCAAGGCCTGTCGCAAATGAACCTCGTTCAGCAGGGCGCGGAGCTTGCCTATCTGATCCTTCACGATCCCGAATTTCGCCGCGTCCGGCGCGAACATCTCATCGAAACCGGCAAGCGCATCCGCCTCAAGCACGACGTCGCCCTTTTTGCGCGCGCTCTCGACAATCTTGCCGAGGGCTACAAAATCCATTTCAACGTCATCTCCGCGGCCCCGCAGGAGATCATTCAGTCCGCCCTCGAGGGCATCATTCCGCCCGAACACATCTTCGGCACGCGCTTCCGCTACAACGAATCCACCGGAGAAGTCGACTCCATCATCCGCGCCACCGCGGGCTGGGGCAAAATCACCGTCCTCGAAGAAATTCGCGCCGCCCTGGGCATCAGCCACGACCACATCATCTATATGGGCGACGGCAGCTCCGACCTCCCGGTAATGATGCACGTCAATCAGCACGACGGCCTGACCATCGCCGTCTCCGAGGTCAAGTTCATCACCCGCGTAGCCAACCGCACGGTCCTCAGCGACAACGCCATGAGCGTCCTAGTGCCGGTGCTCGAAGAAGTCCTGCGTTGGGACTCGGTAAAGATCCGCCGCTTCTTCGCCACCTACGGCCTCACCTTGCGTGAGTGGGACAAAATGCGCACCGACATGCTCACCATCGAAGAATCCAACGTCCCCGTAGTGGCCTCCGCAAGGCCACAATAAAAGTCCGACTGTAGGGGCACAGCATTGCTGTGCCCCACCTCGCCAAGATGTCAGCGCTCGCCCACCGGTTCTTAGCTCTGTGGGGTTTCTCTAGACGAAGCGAGCTCCGCCCTTCTTCCCAGCATCCGATTCCCTTACAATCTATCGCGGAGGCGGCCATGTCCAAAAAATCCATCCTGATGCTGATTGGCGATTTCGTCGAAGACTACGAGGTAATGGTTCCGTTCCAAGCGTTACTGATGGTCGGTCACGAAGTCCACGCCGTTTGCCCCGGCAAGAAATCCGGCGACACAGTCCGCACCGCCATCCATGATTTCGAGGGCGACCAAACCTACACGGAAAAGCCGGGCCACAATTTCGCCCTCAACGCCACCTTCGACCACGTCAAACCCGAGGACTACGACGCCCTGATGATCCCCGGCGGCCGCGCCGTCGAATACATTCGCCTCAATCCCCGCGTCATTGAAATGGTCCACCATTTCCACAAGGCCAACAAACCCATCGCCGCTATCTGCCATGCTGCGCAGGTCCTCGCCGCCGCGGGCGTCCTGGCAGGAAAGAAATGCAGTGCCTACCCGGCCACCGGCCCAGACGTCACGCTCGCTGGCGGCACTTACGTCAGCCTTCCGATGAATGAGGCCCTCGTAGACGGCAACCTCGTCACCGGCCCAGCCTGGCCCGCGCTCAACGCCTGGCTCGCCAAATTCCTAGGCGTCCTCGGCACCCGCATCGAGCTCTAGGCGCAAATTTTGGCAATACGTTTACTCGGATTGCCCCAGCCATGACGCATGCCATGCCATCTCATAAATAGGCATTGTGGGTCGCGGCTTCCGGTTCACTCTGAGCCTCGAAGGGCCGCGACATCAAACGCCAACAAGAACTGGGCTTCACCGGCTGCGGAAAAAAGTACCTTTTTTGGGGTCGGAGCTTTAGCTCCGACATAAAGTGCTTGCTTTCAATGGGCTTTAGCCCCTGAGGAAACACTCTTAGCGTTTTTCCGCAGCCTGTTTAGCCCCTGAAGGGTAGGGCACGGTTCTTACTGCTGCTGTTGTTGCTGCTGTTCCAACTCTGCGTTGGCCTCCGCGCTTCGAGGCTTCGACCGAATCACCGTAGTCGGTGGCAATTCTTCCGGCTCCGGCGCGTCCATCGACGACACCGAAACCATCACGCTCAACTCGCTCTCTGCCTCGCCCTTATACACTCCCCGCGTCGGCGGCACGTCCGCATAATCGCGCCCCACCGCCACCCGGATATGCCGCTCGCATCCCAGCAAGTTGTTGGTGGGATCGAACGAAACCCAACCCATGTCCCCCAAGTACGCCTCCACCCACGCGTGCGTCGCCCCGGCCGGAGACCGATCGTGCCCCTTATCTTCGTGATAGAGATACCCGCTCACATACCGGCACGGAATCTTCAACCCCCGCACCAGCGTAATCATGATGTGCGCGAAGTCCTGGCACACCCCGCGCCGCGACTCCAAAGCGTCATCAATCGGCGAATCCACGTTGGTGGTATTCGGCGCGTAGTCGAACATCTCATACAGCCTGCTGTTCAATCCCTGCAGCAGCTCCAGCGGATTCCCGTGCCGGCTCAGCTCCAGCTCGCCCGCCAGCTTCTCCAGCAGCGGCGTCGGCGTCGCAAATTGGCTAGGCAGTAGCATTTCCCAGTAATCGCCTTGCGCCACCCGCCCGTCCAGTTCGTTCCAATCGCTGGCGTCCTGCGCCCGCAAAACCGGAGGCGGCAGCACGTCCACGATCGCCTGCGCCGTGATCTCGATCAAATTCTGTTTCCCCGGAATATCGAAGTGGTGCACGCCGTTCCCGAAAAAGTCCCGGTACATGATCGTGTTCGCCCGCGGGCTCACATCTAGAGAAAAGCTCAAGCGCCGCTGCCGGAAATCCGTACGCGGCTGCATGCGGACTTCCATCACGCTTTCCCTAACCGCGGGATGGTAACGGAAACTGGTAATGTGCCGTACGGAATAAGCCATAGAGTCTCGCGAGCAAGTCTCGTTCGTTACATCGTTACTTCATTACTTCTTCGTTTCTTCTTACGAAGCCAGCTCCGATTCAATCTCGTAATCGAAATAAATCTGATGGATCGCGGCATGAATCTGCGCGCACTCGTTCCGCACATTCTGCAAGTACGCAGTGGCCCCCTCGGCCATAATCTCCTCGATCTGCGTGAAACTCATTTGCGCCCGCAATTTCCCCGCAATGCGCGTCGGCAATTTTTCTCGCCGTTCCGTCAGGTCCCCGATGACGTGCAGCGCCGCGTTGATGCGGTCCACCGAAAACCGCACCGAATGCGGAAACTCCGGATTGAGCAGCAAAAACTCCGCCACCCGCAGCGGCCGGATTTCCGCCGTTTGCGCCTTGCAGTAAGCTTCGAACGCCACGCAGGCCCGCAGCAGGCCTACCCACTCCAGATATTCTCCGCTCTCCACCGCTTGGTCCGCCGGTTGCGCCATGCGTTTGAAGTGCGTCTCCATCAGCGCCGCCACCGTGTCCGTTCGCTCCACGTATCTTCCCAGCTGGATGTACTGCCAGCCTTCGCCGTGGCTCATGGTTGTGTCGGTAATTCCCTGAAACAGGTGCGCGCCCTCCAGCACCGCCCGGAAAAACCGATGCGACTCCAGCATCCACGCCTCTCCCGGTCGCGTTTCCATCACCTCCAAATACAGTCGGTTCAGCTGCTCCCACATTTCCGAACTGCACTGTTCCCGAACATGCCGCAGGTTTTCCCGCGCCGTCGCTATGCACGAGACGATCGATGACGCATTTTTCCGGCTGAACACCAGCTCATTAACCAGCCGCGTCGGATCCACAGGACCTTCCGCCGCCGGCGTCCGCGTGGCCTCCAGCAGGAACCTCCAGCGCCCCGCGCCCGCTTCGGGTGACTGGTCCAGCCAAAGCTGCAGCTCCCCATCCACCAACCGCGCCGTGTGCTCTGCGCGCTCCAAATACCGGCTCATCCAGTACAGGCTGTCCGCTACACGCGACAGCATTCCGGCATCCCGCTGGAACGTCCGCACGAAATAATTTCTGGGTGGTCTCATGGCTTAACAGGCTGCGGAAAGAGTAGCTTCTTTTGGGGTCGGAGCTTTAGTTTATCCTGAGCCTCGAAGGGCTTCGACATAAAGTGCCTGCTTTCAATGGGCTTCAGAGTCTGTGTGGCAACGTAGCACAGGCACTCCTGCCTGTGCCAACTGCACCCGCAGCACCCATTGATGCGGGGAACGGACGCCCTTTTTAGCCCTTGAGGAAACACTCTCAGCATTTTTCCCCAGCCTCTTACGCCAGCTTCTTTCCATCAAATCCCAAAGAATCCTTCATCGCCGCTTCCGCGTTCTGCGTCACCCGGTCATCCCCGTTGCCCGCTCGCAGCACCCAGGTATCTTTGCTTCCCCCGCCCTGCGAAGAATTCACCACCAGCGATCCCTTTCGCAGTGCCACCCGGGTCAACCCTCCCGGCACCAGCGTCACCTTTTCTCCCATCAATATGTACGGCCGCAAATCGATATGTCTCGATTCCACTTCGCCGTCGATCAAACACGGCGCACTGGAAAGCGCCAGCGTAGGCTGGGCAATGTAGTTCCGTGGATCGGCCAGCACCCGCGCCCGGAATTCTTCCCGCTGTTGCTTGGTGCTGTGCGGCCCGATCAGCATTCCGTATCCGCCAGACTCGCCCACGGCCTTCACCACCATCTCTTCCAGATGGGCCAGCACGTGATCGCGCTGCGCCACGTCGGTCATCAGAAACGTGGGCACATTCGGCAGGATCGGCTCTTCCTGCAGATAAAACTTGATGATCTCCGGCACGTACGCGTACACCGCTTTATCGTCCGCCACCCCGGTTCCGATCGCATTCGCCAGCGTCACGTTCCCCGCCCGGTACGCGTTGAAAAGTCCCGGCACCCCCAAAATCGTATCCGGCCGGAAACACAAGGGGTCCAGGAAGTCGTCGTCCACCCTGCGATATATAACGTCCACGCGCCGCGGCCCCGCCGTCGTCCGCATGTACACCACGTTGTCGTGCACCAGCAGGTCGCGCCCCTCGACCAACTCGATCCCCATCTGCTGCGCCAAAAATGTGTGCTCGAAATAAGCCGAATTGGAAACTCCGGGCGTCAGCAACACGGTAGCCGGGTCCTGCTTGTACGTGCAATTCTCCGGCACCAGGCTTCGCAGCGTCGCCAACAGCGCCTGCGGGTACTGATCGATCGGCCACACCCCGTAATCCCGGAACATCGTCGGGAAAACCCGCTTCAATACCTTGCGGTTCGCCAGCATGTACGACACGCCGCTCGGCACCCGCAGGTTGTCTTCCAGCACCGCGAAATCGCCGTCCGGCAGCCGCACCAGATCCGTGCCGCAGATGCTCACGTAAATGTCCCCCGGCACATTCAGCCCGCGCATCTCACGGCGGAAATGTTTGCAGCTATAGACCAGCTCTCGCGGCACAATCCCTTCGGAAAGAATCCGCCCCTCGTGATAAATATCCCGCAGAAACAAATTCAGCGCGGTAACCCGCTGCGTCAGGCCCTTCTCAATTTTCGCCCACTCCTGCGCCGGAATGATCCGCGGCACCAAATCGTTCGGGAAAATCCGCTCGGTCCCTTCCTTGCTCCCATACACCGTAAACGTGATGCCTTCGTGCAGAAACGTCAGGTCCGCCGCCTGCTGGCTCTTCCGCAGCTCCTCCGGAGGCAACCCCACCAGGGTCCTATGCAGCGCCTGGTAGTGCTCCCGCGGCACTCCCGGCGCCTCGAACATTTCGTCATAAGCCTTGTCAAACCTGTAGTTTGGGAACGAAGGGGGAATCCGAAGTCGTGATGGCAGGGCCGTAGCAGTCATCTAGCTCTTTCCGTAAACCAGCAACCTGCTCGGCGTTTTCAGAACCGCCTGCTTAATATCTGAATGGTTCTGCAGCCCTGTTCCGAGCCATTGTGGGAGCCTAACTGTAGGTCCAGCCCATACCCCTGTCCAATGCAAATTCTCGATTCATCCGATGAGTTTTCCCGGACCCATTGCCAAAATCTAAATGGGTTCTAGTCTTGCCGCCCTTTAGAGTCTGTGTTGGCAGCGCCCTGTTTTCGTCAGGGCCCGGCCGCAGATTCCTCCGCGTTCCTGGAAGCTATGCTTGAGCCGCTCAAGCATCGAGCACGCCGCGATCACCCCCTTATTTGTAGATAAAGTACTTATTATCTGTAGCTTGCCTGGCGACCCCAGGAAATAACCCGAAAAAATCCCTCGCCTGGACATCCTATGTAACAAATGCTGTAATCCTACGTCTGAAAAATGGAACCCATGCTCACCGCCCGCCAAGTGTCGCCGTTTCCTGGTAGGGGCACAGCACAGCTGTGCCCAGCTAGCCCAGGCGTCAAGACGGTCGCCGCAACGGTCAGATCCTTTCGAGGTACAACCGAATGAAGCCGAAAACCAGCCCCAAGCTCTTTCTCCTTCTCGCCCTAGTGGCATTTCCCCTAGCCACCCGCGCGCAAGACTGGCGCCCCCCCACCACCCTCAAAAAGCTCCCCAACGGCCTCACCGTGGTCCTCTCCGAAGACCACTCCGCCCCCACCTTTGGCCTATGCATCTCGTACGGCATCGGCTCCCGCCTGGAGCCTGAAGGCCGCAGCGGCTTCGCCCATCTCTTCGAGCACATGATGTTTGAAGGCACGCCCGACGCCCCTAAAGGCGTCTTCGACCGGGTAATCGAGTCAGGCGGCGGCTTCAACAACGGCCAGACCACCAACGATTTCACCCAGTACTTTGAAAGCGCCCCCATCTCCGCTCTCGAGGCCATGCTCTGGCTCGAAGCCGACCGCATGAAGACCCTGGACTTCTCCGTCAAAAATCTAGACAACCAGCGCAGCGTCGTCGAAGAAGAAGTCCGCGTCAACGTCCTCAACCAACCCTACGGCCTGTTCTTCGCCTTTGAGCTCCCCGGCAAAGCCTTCGACAAATACCCCAACGCCCATAACGGCTACGGCGAGTTCAAGGATCTTGACGCCGCCACCATCGACGACGTCCATCGCTTCTACGACCAGTACTACTCCCCGAACAACGCCGTCCTCGCCATCGTCGGCGACTTCTCCTCCGACGAAGTCTTTGCCCAAGTCCAGAAATATTTCGCCGACGTTCCCAGCAAATCCACTCCGCCTCGTGCAGACATCTCCGAGGGCATGCTGGCGAAGGAGCGCCGTGCCACGGAAACCGACAGCCTCGCCAAGGTTCCCGCCCTAGCCGTGGGCTACCGCGCACCCTCCGCCGAAACCCACGACGCCTTAGTCGGCTCTATCGTCGGCGAGCTTCTCAACAACGGCCAAGCCGCGCTCCTCTACCAAGCCCTGGTCAAAGACAAACAAGTCGCCCTGTCCATCAACGGCGGCCTCAATTTCAACAACAACACGCCCTACGAGTACAAAGGTCCTACGCTCCTCGGCTCCTTCATCATTTATCCGCCGAACAAAACCCAAGACCAAGTCCTGGCGGCCTACGACCAGGTCATCGCCGACCTCGCCAAGAAGGGTCCGTCGCCCGCCCAGCTCGAGCGCATCTCCAACAAAATGCGCTCCGACTGGTACGCCCAACTCGAAATTCCGGTCTCCCGCGCCCAGGCCCTCTCTCACGCAGCGCTCCTCACGGGCTCGTTCGAGCGCGCCTACTCCATTCCCGCCGAGCTGGCCAAGGTCACTCCCGAAGAAGTCCGCGCCTTCACCGCCAAATATCTGGTAACCGCCAATCGCACGGTCATCAATCGCGTTCCCAAGCCAGCTGATAAGGCCGCCTCCGGAGGTGCCCAGTGAAATCCCGAGCCCTAACCATCGCCGCCGCTCTCTTGTTCTTCGCTGCCAACGCCAGCGCCCAAAAAGAAGAGCAGCCCCTCCCCAAGGACCTGCCGTCTTTCGGCCCAGAAAAACCTCTGCAAGCCCCCGCTGCCAAAGTCTCTAAGCTCGACAACGGCCTCACCGTCTGGCTTGTTCCGCAACCCGGCTTCCCCAAAGTTTCCTACGCGCTCGCCATTCTCGGCGGCTACCCCACGGATCCAAAGGACCACCCTGGCCTCTCGCAGCTCCTCACCGCCACCATCGACCAGGGCACCAAATCGCGCACCGCCCGACAGATCGCCGAGCAGCTCCAAGCCGCCGGAGGCGACCTCAGCGCCAACGTGGCCCGCGACTCCATCCGCATCACCACCGGCGTTCTGGCTTCCAAAGCCGCCGACGGCCTAGCCATCCTCGCCGACATCGCCCAAAACGCCACTTTCCCCGACAACGAAGTCGACCTCGCCAAGCGCAACCTCTCCGATTCGTTGGATCTCCAGGAAGCGGATCCGAGTTTCCTGGCCAACCGCGCCATGGCCAGAGTTCTCTACGGCGATTCCCCCTACAGCATCGTCTCGCCAACTAAACAATCCCTCGCCGCCATGACCCCTGCCGACCTCCGCGCCGATTTTGCCCGCCGCGTTCGCCCAGACCAGGCCCTGCTGGTCATTGTGGGAGACCTGTCTTCCGATCAAATGCTCGCTCTGGCCCGCGAGAAATTCGGTGCCTGGCGCGCCCCAGCATCACCCGCCTCCACGGTCCCGCCTCCGCCCCAGAACCCCCCGCCGCACTCGATCTTTTTCGTTGCCAGGCCAGATTCCGTGCAGACCACGTTGTCGTTGGCCGCCTTCGGTCCCAAGCGCAGCGACCCCGACTTTGAAGCCGCCGAAGTAGCCAACGCCATCTACGGGGGCACCTTCGGCTCCCGCCTCACCAGCAACATCCGCGAGGACAAGGGTTACACCTACACCCCAGGCTCTTCGCTCCAGACCTACCGCGCCTCCGGCACCATTCGCACCGGCGCCGACGTCCGCAACGCGGTCACCGCCCCCAGCCTCAACGAGATCTTCTACGAAATGAACCGCCTAGCCACCACCACCCCCACCGACCGCGAGCTCCAGCAAGCCAAGCGCTTCTTGGTCGGCATCGAGGCCATCCAACTGCAATCCCGCGACGCCGTAGCCGGTGAACTAGCCTCGCTCTGGACCAAGAATCTCCCGCCCGAAGAAATCGGCGCCTACGGCCAGAAAATAACGGCCATCACCGCCGAAGAAGTAGACGCCGCCGCCAAAAAGTATTTCCCGGCCTCCCGCGCGACAATCGTCGCCGTGGGCGAAGAAAAAGTAATCCGCGACTCTCTCTCCACCTTCGGCTTAGCCATAAACCCAGCCCCGTAGCCTGTCGGCTGTGGGGGCATAACCTTCGCCCTCCGCGACACCAAGTCAAGACGCATCGGCCCGGGACGGGCTAAAGCCCGCCCCTACAATGCCCGCGGATACAGCGCTGTGAGCGCTGGGCTTCCGTTCATCCTGAGGAACGAAGGGCGCGGCGAGCCACGCGACCCCGCCAAAACAAGACCCCCTACCCCAGCGTAAGCTGGTTGCCAAGCCGAAAGAAAGCGCCCGCCTCCCTTCGAGGGTCAGGGTAAACAGAAGTCGGCCGCTACAACGGCCTCGCTCCCTAGCCGCTCGAGGCCGTAACCAACGGCGGCACGCAATCCCGCAAAAGAAAAAGTCCCGCTCGGCGAGAACCAGGCGGGACTCCTTCACTTTCCTCTACTTCTTTACTTCATTGCTTCTTTGTTCTTAAGCGTTCGCCGCCCGCACCAGCGGCACATCCACCAAATGCTCCGCCAAGAACCAAACCTGCAACTCATTCGTCCGAATCACATCGCTGACGAGCAGGTCGTTAGTCCCATCGTCCCCAGCCTCGCTAGCTTGCTTGGCCATAGTCCGCGCTTCCTTCAAGATGGTCTCGTGCGCCTCCAACAGCCGCGAAATCTGCACCGGCGCTTCCTCACGCCCGCGCGGAGGCCGTGGAATAATCGTCGTTTCCGCCACGTCGGCCGCCATCGCAATGCTGATCGCCCCCAGCAACTGGATCCGCTCCGCGATGGTATCGACCAACTCGTCCTGCTCCCCGTGATGCTTGTCGAACAAAAGGTGTAGCTGATAGAACGTGTGCCCGGCCACCTGCCAATGGCTCTTCTTGTACAAATCCCGCAAAGTTATGGTGTCCGCCAGAACCTGGTTCAAATTCTCCGCGCTGTCCGAGCACACCTTTTCGTCCAACCCAATCGGCATCCGCGCAATCTTCCCGTAGGGCTGAATCTCCCGCGCCTTCTGGTGCAAAATCGGCTTGGAGCGTTCCGCCCCGTCCTCCAGTTGCGAGTTCTTCGTGTTGTTCTTCGGACTCATAAGCAATCTCCTCCTCAAGAAACGAATTTCGTTCGTACCCTCAGCCTGAAATGTACCGTGCCGCCGAAAATAGACCCGAAAGGCACACGTGCCCTCAGGTCAGCTGTCACTTAGATTGCCCAGCCAGCCAAAAGGGTGCGATTTTTCTAGATTTTCACAATCGCGGGGGTGTTGCGAACCACGGCGCCAAGGCGCCCTCGGCGGGGTGCCCGGGGGTGCCGTAGTTGCACCTGGAGCTTTTGACTTTTCCCCATCCCTCACTCCCGCTCCGCAAACGCCAACGTATACCCATCCAAATCCCGCACCCCAAACTCCCGCGTCCCATACTCCATCGACTCCAGCGGCCACACGATCTCAATCCTGTCTTTCACCCGCGCGTAAAACTCCTCCACGCCTTTCATCTCAAAATAAAGCGTCCCCGTAAACGCCGGCTTCTCCCCCAGATGCGCCCCGGTTGAAAGCAGCACCGCCGTCTCCCCCGCCTCCAGCATGCAATTCTCCCCGCCGCCATCATTCGCCGCCCGCCAGCACACTCCAACCCCAGCACCCGCGTGTACCACTCCGCAGCTCTCTCCAAATCCACCACCAGCAATACCGGCATCACTTTCTGGAATGCAGTCATCGCCCGCTCCTTCCGAATCGCCGCGAGTATACCCAAGCTCGCCTTTCCGCCTAATGTGAGAAACTCCCACTTGCTCAGCAAACTGGAGGTCCCGTGGCGTCCGTGTTCTCGCACGCTGTAGCGGCCCTCGGCATCGGAGCCGGCTTCTACCGGCCTGCAATTCCCAAACGCGTTTGGGTGATCGGCGCCGTGTGCTCCGTCGTTCCCGATATTGATGTCATCGGATTCCGTTTCGGGGTACGCTACGCCGACTTCTGGGGCCACCGCGGCTTCACGCACTCGCTCCTATTCGCCGCTCTCCTGGCCGGCGCCGCCGCGATCGCGACACCCAACTCGTCATTTCGAACGGATGTAAGAAATCCCTCTGTGTCTGGAGTAGTCCCGCAGCCTGCGATCAGCCGCCTCTCCCTCTGGATCTATTTCTTTCTCGCCACCGCCAGTCACGGCCTCCTCGACGCCATGACGGACGGGGGCCTCGGCGTCGCCTTCTTCTCTCCATTCGACAATCGCCGCTATTTCCTCCCCTGGACTCCCATCCGCGTGTCCCCGATAGGCGTCACCCGCTTCTTCGGGCATCGCGGCCTAGCCGTCCTCCAAACCGAGTTGCTCTGGATCTGGCTCCCAGCCGTGCTCCTCGCGGCCTTGGCCTCGCTGCTACGCCGGCGGGCCTCCGCTTCCCAGACATCGAGTGCTCATGAATCTCGACCAAGTTAGAGGATGGTATCCTCTCCCGGTGATTCCATGCCAAACAGCAACAGCAAACCCTGGGCTGGCCTCCCCACAACCAGCCAAAGTGATGCACCCGAGAAATTGGGTGCCGCAAACGAACTACAAAATCACACTGGCGTGCAGTTCGTTGCTCGCACTCCTAGCATTTTCCGCAGGCTGTTCACTCTGCAAGGACGAAGCCATCACGGAGGCCCGCTCCCCCGACAATTTGCGAACCGCGGCAGTGTTCTACCGAAACTGTGGCGCGACGACTTCAGAGTATGGACACGTGGTCGTGCGGCCAACTTCAAAAACCAGTTCCGAAGTCGAGCACACTGTCTTCACCGCACGATACGAACACGCAATCGGGATCGCGTGGAAAAGCCCGTCGGAACTTGTTGTAACGTGCCGCACCTGCAGAAGTGAACAAATAATGTTTCAGGTCAGCAAGGTGGGAGCCCTGAAGATTTCCTATGAACTAATGGGCGACGACATCCAGTGACTCCAACGGGCCTGATCCCATGACGGCATACTAATGAAATACTGATGAGCATAGTTGTTTGAGAAAACGCGGTTGGCCTACCCTTGCGAGGTTCGGTTTTGCAAGGATGGGGCATTCTTCTCCTGCCGTTTCACATTTTCTCCAGGGCCCCTCTGCTTAGACCGGTTTTTTCTAGCTTCTGCTCTTGCCATCGCGCCCGCGGGCACTTTTCTAGCACCTTTAAGGGTGCTATCATAGCGATGTGAGGATCGCATGCTCGACATCAAAAAAGACATTCAGGCCATGACCACTTTCCGGCGCAATCCGGGGCAGTTCATGAAGCATCTCAAGAAGACCAAGAGACCTCTGATTCTTACTATCAATGGCAAGGCGGAAGCGGTCGTGCAGGATGCCGAAGCTTATCAGCGCCTCCTCGATATCGCCGCGCAAGCCGATGCCTCGGAGGGAATCCGTCAGGGACTTGAAGATGTAAAGAAGGGCCGTGTTCGGCCAGCGCGCGAAGCCCTGGAACCGTTCCGGCGCGCCCATGCAATACCTCGTTAGGCTGGCCGACCGCGCCTTGCGAGACATGGAGGATATCTACCAGTTCATTGAGGCGGATGCTTCCAGCCAGGCGTTCGCGTGGTTCAACGGCCTTGCCGAAGCAATTTATAGCCTTGAGCGACTCCCTGATCGCGGCCCGGTCGCCCCCGAAAGCAAGAGGCTCCGTCATTTGCTTTTCGGAAAGAAACCCCACATTTACAGAATCATCTACGCCTTGGACAAAAGACATCGCATTGTAAATGTGCTTCACATCCGTCACGGCGCCAGGGCCACGCTTTCGACGGACTAAGAAAATCTCTGACCTCGCGGCCGGGTGGCGCAGACGCTCAGGCGGAACGAGAAGAAGAGTCAAAGCCCGCACCCTTAAAACCGAAGGGTGCGGCACCCAAATTCGTCTTTGGTTAACGTCACTGTCCCTTGGCCTTGCCCTTCAACTGCTTCGCCAGCTTCTCGATCGCTTCCGTCCTCTTGTACATTCCCACCGACAGCACGTCCGTCGTCGGCGTTTTCTGCACTTCGTGCCGCAATTCGCTGGTCAACTCGTACAGGCGCTCCACGCCGGCGCGAAAGTCTTTCTCGTCTTTCAGCAGTTGCGCCCTCCTGATAGCCTGCGGATCCAGCCCCGGAAGGGGTTCGTCTTGCGGCACCGCCCTTGGCGGCGGAGTTGGCATGCCCTTGTGCGGCTCTTGGGCCGCCAACCATCCGTTGCCGGCAGCCAGGCAACTCCCCAGCACCGCGGCGCTCGCCAGGAATCCACGTCGTGTTTCGCGCATTTCGCCCTCCCGGAGGCCGCAAGCCGTCGCCCGTCAGCGCGACGCCCGCAGCCGCCGCCATCCCACAATCTGCTCCCGCAAGGTATTCAAACTGTTGGCCGTGCGATCGGCTTCCATGTTCATCAAAGCGTACTGCTCTTCGGCCGAAAGCGGGTTTTGCGTCAGACGCCGATGCTCCTCGCGCAGGTCCGGCCATTTCTGGCCGGCGGGGCGCGACTTGCGCAGTTCCGCCGCCAGCCCTTCCAAAGTTCTGTTCACGTCGGCGGCAAACGCCGGAAATTCCTTCCGCATTGCTGGCCGCTTACCAGGTAGAATTCCGGTCTCAACCGACATCACCGCGTGCACGAAGCGATGCGAGCTCGCCAGCATCCCCAGCAGCAATTCTACTTCTTCGGCACGCGTTCCGGGCTCCGCCTGCATGCGATCGACGGAGGCTACGGCATTCGTGCGTGCACGCCGCGCGGCCAATCGCGCTTTGTCCAGCTCCGCCGGGTTCGCTTCGCCGGCTTGCGTTAGCGCATCGACCACAGAGGAGAAGTATGCGCGGTACGCATCCAGCAGCCGCGCCATCATTTCTGCCACCTGCGTGCGCTCCCAAGTGGGCCACGCCACATACGCGGCCAAGGCCAGCGCGCCGCCCGCGGCGGTGTTGATGCCGCGCAACAGAATCACATCTTTCGGTGCCGCACCCGTGAAGGAAATCATCAACACGATCAGAGCGCTGACCGCCACGCCGAAAATTCCGTAGTTGGCCGGTCCAACCCAACGCAGCAAGAAAACGAAGGCCCCGATGAGCACAACTTCCAACCCGATTCCCGGCGGCAAAAAGTGAAACATCGCCGTGGCCAGCAGAAGTCCCGCGATGGTTCCCGCAATGCGCAACAACCCCCGAGTGAACGTCACCGTGAACTCCGGCTTCAGCACCAGCACGGTGGTCATTGGCAGCCAGTAGGCGCGCTGCGTTTCCAGGCTGCGCGAAAGCGTCTCCGCGATGGCCACGGCGCACGCCAGGCGGATCGCGTGGCGGCACACCGCGGATTGCAAGCTCAGATTGGCGGTGACGCGCGCCAGGCTCCCGGTAAAACGCATGCGCCAAGGCCGCGCCTTTTCTCGCTCTTCGATGGCTGCGAGGCCCGCCGGCGTGGCTTCTCCCGCCATGCGCATGGCGGCGCGCAGTTGGCCGGCGAGCGCATCCATTTGGTACACGGCGTCGCGAATCACGGCGGCAAGAAATCCGCGCTGCGGCGTTTCGCTTCCGCGCAGAGAATCGATGGTGGCGCGCATTTCGTTCAGCGAAAGTTCATTGGCTGCTACGGACGTGTTGCGTTCGAGTGATTCACCGATGGTGGTCATCCAGTGGGCGGCGGATTCCAGAAAACTTTCGACCATCTCCGCGGGCGCGAACCCGAAGGTTTCTCGCCGCATGCGCCGGAGCAGCCGGCCGAGAGTGAACAAGCGCAGGCGAATGCGCTCGGCTTGGCTGAGCAGCGCGCGGAATCGTTCGCTCTCGACGCTGTAATCTGAAGCCCGCGCGGCCAGCGCCTCTTGCGCCCGCGTGCTGGGCTCCGCCGGCGGAGGCGCCTTCATTAGTTCGGCCGGCGAAGACGCCGCCCGCCCTAGAGCGAAGTAAAGATTCGCCAGCGCGCGGCGCTCCGGTTCGTAGGCGTGCACCGGCCACAGCGCCAGCGACAGGAACGTCTGGATCAGGCCGCCGACGAACGCCAAGCCGCTGGCTTGCAACGCGCGTTCCGGCGTGAGCACTTGTGCGGAGTACACGATCAGCACCACCAGGCTGATCACGCCCAGGCCCTCGGCGTTGGTGCCGAGAGCGATGGCCATGCCGGAGCCGAAGGCCCAGGCCATAGACAGCACCACGGCCGCGACGCTGTGGTGGCCTGCGAGTCCTCCGGCCATCACGGCGATGGCGCACAGCGCGCTGGAGGCCAGCATGCGCTTGCCGCGCTGGACGTAGGGATCGTGGCCGTCGGAGTATGCTACGTTTAGCGCGCCGCTGGCCACGGCCAAGCCGCCGAGCGGCATGCCCAGGGCAATCCCGGCGGCCAGCGGAACGGAAACGCCTACGGCGTTGCGTAGGGCGATCGCCGGTTGCATTTTGGCTACGTCGATGTGGAGCGTGCCGCGCCAGAAGGATTGCCACTTGTTGAGCTGCGGAAGTGCTTGGATTTTCGTTTCGGGCGATGGTGCGGCGTTTTGCGAAACGACTTCTGCGGCACGGGGCGCATCGCCCGGTTCCCGGTTTGCTGCGGCGTGCAGCTTTTCTTCGCGGTCCATCGCGCCTTCAGGATAGTCGAGTCGGTGGGATTCCGTGCAGCATTTGCGATCGGCGGGCACGGCCTTGCCGTGCCTCTACGGGGCGGTTGCGCGGGGACCGGGGACAGTTGGAGGCGTGACGTGGTTGCTGAGGAAAAGCAGGAATTAACACAGAGCACACGGAGATGGGATCACAGAGATCACAGAGATCACGGAGAAGATGGTCGTAACTTTGGCGGTTGGCAGGGCATCTCACTAGAAAATCCACTTGAGGAGTTGTCATGGAGAAACGCCGGTTGGGAAAGAACGGGCCGCTGGTTTCGGCCTTGGGACTGGGTTGCATGGGGATGTCGGAGTTTTATGGGACACGCGACGATGCCGAGTCGATGGCGACCATTCATCGCTCCGTCGAGTTGGGAATGACGTTTTTGGATACCGCGGATGTTTATGGTCATGGGGACAACGAAATTTTGGTGGGCAAGGCGATTCGCGGGATTCGCGAGAAGATTTTTCTGGCGACGAAGTTTGCCATTGTGCGCGACAAGGCCAATCCGGCGGCGCGGGGCGTCAGCGGCAAGCCGGAATATATTCGCGCGGCTTGCGATGCCAGCTTGAAGCGGCTGGGCGTCGATACCATCGACTTGTACTACCAGCACCGCGTTGATCCGAATACGCCGATCGAAGAAACGGTTGGAGCGATGGCTGATCTGATTCGCGCCGGGAAGATCCGGCACATCGGATTGTCCGAGGCTGGGCCGGCTACCATTCGGCGGGCGCACGCGGTGCATCCGATTGCGGCGCTGCAGACGGAGTACTCGCTGTGGACGCGCGATCCCGAGGATGAAGTTTTGGCTACCACGCGGGAGTTGGGGATTGCGTTTGTGGCTTACAGTCCGCTGGGGCGGGGATTTTTGACTGGGCAATTCAAACGGTTTGAGGATTTTGCCGCGGATGATTACCGGCGGCATTCGCCGCGGTTTCAGGGAGAGAATTTTCAGAAGAATCTCGATTTGGTGGCACGGGTCGAGGCTATCGCTCGGGAAAAGAAATGCACGCCGGGGCAGTTGGCCTTGGCGTGGCTGTTGGCGCAGGGGGAAGACATTATTCCGATTCCGGGGACGAAGCGGCGGTCGTATCTGGACGAGAATGCCGGGGCGCTGCAGGTCAAGCTTAGTGCCGAGGATTTGCAGCGGATCGATGAGGTGGCGCCGCATGGGGCCGCGAGTGGTGCGCGTTATCCGGAGACGATGATGGCGATGGTGAATCGTTGAGGGTAGGGTGAATCTGAACGAGGCCGAGCAAATTTGAAATCGTGCCGAGATGGGGCGCAGCAGTGCTGCGCCCCTATATTTTCGGATGAGTAGTGGCGAGTGGTTGGGTTGGAGGCAAGACGCGAGGAGGCCCGCGACCCTTCGAGGCTCAGGGTAAACAGTCCGCGGCCGCTACGGGAGCCGGGGATCGAATCAGCGTGCGTTAGAGCGACCTTGCCTATTCATTTAGACCTGCGTTGATTCGCCGGGCTAAAGCCCAGCGCCTACATAGAATAAAGAGCGGGTAGTTCGGGTTGCGCTTAGCGGCCGCCGGTTTGGAGTGATGGTAGCGTGAACTTTGGCGTGATTTCTTTGCGCTTGGACCAGTCGTGGTAGGTGTGGCATTCGAAGCAGCGGGATTCGGCGTGATCGGGACCCGGGGCGTGGCAGGTTTGGCAGGTCGCGATGCCCGGCAGCAGGATGTCCGTGGTTTCTGTGCTCTTCAGCGCTTTTTCGTGGCAACTTGCGCAGGTGAAGCCGCGGTGGGCGTCGTGATCGAATTTGGCGTGCGGCATCCATTTGACGGTGACGTTGGATGGGGCGACCTGCGGTAGCGGAGCCAGAGCCCTGGGAGTTGCGTCTTGCACTTGGGGCAGGGAAGCGCCATTCATTTGCATCAGCGTGTGGCATTGATTGCAGGTCTTGCGCCAGAGCAGTTCTTCGGCGATGGCGGTGCGTTCCGTAATCCATTGGGCCGGCGTTAGGATGCGCACTTCCGGCGGAATTGGTTTGCCGGTTAGGTCGCGGCTGGGATCGCGCACTACGCGGACGTCGGCTGGGTGCGCGGCGATGTACTCCTGAAATTTCTTCAACAAAAATGCATGCACTACTTCGGGTTTGTCGTGCGGAACGCCTTCATCGAAATGCTTGTCGAACGCGACCAGGTGGCAGGATGCGCAGGCGGTTGC
>Ga0210403_10000481_pt1 | contig 41822 bp, 27 predicted proteins | sample IncBWC19MmetaG_FD_150863 | JGI IMG/M metagenome (GOLD analysis project Ga0210403, IMG submission 150863) | Forest soil microbial communities from Barre Woods Harvard Forest LTER site, Petersham, Massachusetts, United States - Inc-BW-C-19-M | ecosystem: Environmental > Terrestrial > Soil >...
TAGATCTGCTGGTCGATTCGGAGCGCCATCCCTTCCCGCAATTCGGACGCCATCACCATGGGTTCCTCCAGATTTGATAGCGGCCTTTCTGCATGCCGCGTGCTGGATCTCTCGAAAACTGATATCAAGATTCTGCGCAAAAAAGAATCAAGGTTCAGAGGTGCCCATCCCGGCCCAAGAACGACTTCGTTGCAATCACACCAGCGCGTGCAGCTCGCCGAATGCATCGGCAAACCCTCAAACCCTCTTCGGATAATAGCCGGCCTCGATAAGGTGGCGTATCTTGACTTCGCTCATGGTTCGATCTCTCGGTGGAATGTCGTATACCTTATACTCCAAAAGTGGATTCTGCGGCGTGAGTCCGCTCACAGACTTATTGCACGCCTCGGTGTATGGATTCGGACAGGCAAGCTTTCTGGGAGGACTCTCCTATGCCGGAGGTATTCACGCCGCAACCTACGGGGGAAACGGATCGCCCCTCCGCAGTCAGTGCGATCAAACTGCTAGTGGCAGTAACATGCATGACGGCGTAGATGGCTACTCTCTTCCTCTGTGCGGGTACGCTCGACTGGCCGCGCGGCTGGCTCTTCGTGGTCGTATACGGAGCCGCAATGGGTGCGTTGACAGCGGTCGTGTCGCAGGACTGGATGTGATCCGCTTCCGCTGGTCTTCAATGCCGGAATGAGCTTTGCCCCCCGCCATCCTGCTCTTCTTAGCAGCCACGGCGTTGATTACGTGGGCGATGGCGATCAATCCCTGGGCGGAACATACGGTTCGGATTCAGACGGAGCGGGGCCAGACCGTGGTGCGTTCAGGACCGTACGGGTTTGTGCCGCACCCCATGTACGTCGGCGCGTTGGTTATGTATCCAGCCATGGCCTGCATGCTTGGATGAAAATAGGGATCCGCGAGCATTTGGCTGATAACGAGGACTAGGGGAGCTCCTGGTTGATGGTCGGCAGCATTAGAGTATCGGCGGCGGATTAGGGGAATGCGCATGGCTTCGAAGTAGTTGCCGTAAACGAGATAGTTGGACGCAATGTTCCAGCCTTCGCCACGGGTCGGGATATAGCCCTCCGGAGCGATCAAGCGCCCCGATCGCTGCCCCGCGATGGGCGGGTTTGAACTGAAGCCGACAGATTTCGAAAGGACGGCGGAGGAGCACCAGGATTGAGGAGTGGTGACCATGATCAAAACGTTGTTTTTAGGGAGAGTTGGAGTTGGCGCGAGGTCGTGTTGGTCAAAGTGATCGCACCCGCGAAAGGGATAGCATTCCCGAATTGATCCATGATCGCCCGATTGTCATTGGGAGACGTGAAGTTGGCATGGTTGATGACATTGAAAAAGTCTGCTCGGAACTGCGTCTTCATGAACTCTGTCAATGGAATAGTCTTCGAGACGGAACCATCGAGTTCTACCTCGCCAGGACCTGTGAGCGAGTTTCTTCTCTCATTTCCCATCAGCGTGCTGAACACCGGCGGGCTGAAGCACTGCAGCTTTACGTACTGATTAGGATTTCCAGGATTCACTGCAGTCTTGCATCCTGACCCATAACTCCGGTCAGGAAACTGATAGGGATCGCCGTTGTTCTCCCCGAGTGGATCTCCGGGAATAGTGACGGTGAATGGCGTCCCGGTCTCGAGGGTCAGGATCTGGCTGAGTTCCCAGCCCCCGAGTATGGCTTTCGCGGGCCGGTTCAAAGTCTCCGACACCGGGACATTCCATACGAGATTAGAAGTAAAATTATGACGAATGTCGGTGTCGGATAGGCTGCGTCTGCACGCACTGCAAAAGGGCAGAAGTGTCGAGATGGAATTCCGATATTGATCAGAGGCGGCAGATCCCGAACTTGTGTCGATGCTTTTGGCCCAGGTATACGATGCTTGAACCTGGAAGCCATGGGTCAGCCTCTTATCCACCTGGGTTACCAGTGCGTTGTAGTTATAGTCGCCGCCGAAATTTGCCATTTGAGTGCGCCCGATATACGGGTTGATCGTGGTACCCGTTCCGGCTGCGTCCGGACATACATTAACCGTGCCTCCCTGCGGTGTAGGCGTAGCGACAAACGGTTGCGAACAGGGCCACATATAGCCCAATGGGGTTTTAGTCGGGAGGACCAAATTGGCTCCATCCGCCTGGTACCACATGTGAATGCCTCGCGACCCAACGTAGCCCGCCAGGACGGTGACATCGCCAGGAAACTGGTGTTGAATATTTAGGTTCCATTGACCTACATAGTTACGCTGCGGGTCGTATTGCACGACATAGTAAATCTGCGATCCTGCAACCGCGGGATCGGCAAATGCCCCGGCCGCAGATGAAGCCCCTAAGACAAAGTCATTCGCCTGCAAAGGACCCACATTCGTAAGGGTGTGCTGGAACGGATACACACCATCCACCCCCGGTGCCATTTCAACTCGCAGAGGGAGCACATCGAATATCCCACCACCAGCCCTAATGGACGTCTTACCATCACTGAATGGATCCCAGGCCACGCCGATCCTTGGTTCGAAGTTCAGCTTCGTTGGGTTTTTGATGTAAGGGCTTCCGAGGAAAGGTACCGGCGGCGCATCCTTCAGCTCGCGCAGATTAGAGAGCTTGCCATTCACCTCAGTGATGATCGAAGCCATCTCATAGCGAAGGCCCAGATTGAAGGTCAGGTTCGACCGCACATGCACATCATCCTCAACATAAGTTCCGAAGATAAACTGCCTCACGCCGCGAGGCGTTACCGAGCCTGGAGTGTCAGCTTTGAACAAGGCTGGGGGAGCATTGGTCAGGAAATCGGACAGAGAGTTGTAAGTAAACGCCCCGCCCGGCGAGTCCGGCGCGAATGAGTTTGCCTGAATGTATTCGATATCGGCTCCGACTTTGAGCGCATGTCGCCCCTTGGTATAAAAGAGATTGTCATACCCTTGCCAGGAGCGGTAATCGAATTTGAAAGGTGAAGCAGTAACAACGCCGCCCGAGAAGGGCGTGAGAGGACCGATACTCACCGCCCCTGCTGACTCTCCCGGTATGAATCCCAGCGATGGATCGGTCGTCGCGTTGTTGATGGGCGTCGCGCCCGACGGCGATTGCACATTGTCGAGGTTTATACCAATACGCGCAGAATTGAGTAGCTGCGCGGTGAAGATGTGATTCTCCTCAACAGCAACCAGGTTTCTCCGTGTCGGATTATTCAGCAACTTGTTGTGAAACTCGTCAGGCAAGGTCTGCGAGGCCTTGTCGAACATGACAGTGGCAGAGATCCGGTCCTTGTCGGAAATGGTCTGATCGCCACGGACGATGAAGTAGTTCTCTGTCGTGTTTGCCGTACTTGTAAAAGCATATTGCCCGGTATCTGACCCTGGAACTATAACGGTCGGTGTCGGGTAAAACGCCTTGAGAAACCGCACTGCAGAGGGATCCGGCTGGGTGCCAGCGGGCAGAAACGCCCCGGAGATTGCATCCGGCGTCGGTACATTGACCGTTGAAGTCTGGCTCTGTGTCAGCTTTACGCCTTCATAGTTGCCGAAGATGAACGTCTTGTCCTTGCGGATCGGTCCGCCGAAGGTCGCCCCGAACTGGTTACGATTCAGCGCGGGGATGCTACCAGGAGCGTCGAAGTAGTTCCTGGCATCCAGGGCACTGTTCCGGAAAAATTCATAGGCGCTGCCATGTATATCGTTCGTCCCTGACTTCGTGATCGCACTGATGACGCCGCCCGAGGTTCGACCATACGCGGCCGAATAGTTGGTCGTGAGGACAGAGAACTCAGCTACCGAGTCCGTGCCCAGATTGCCTCCCAACACGCTCCCCGGCCCAGCATTCGCGTAGTCATTCACATTCACGCCGTCGATCAGGTAGTTGTTTTGCTGCGGTCGGCCACCAGAGATCGTCAACTGGAGACCCAGACCGCGTTTGACCCTGTCCGGAGCGTTGATCGGTGGCTGGTCCTGGACCTGGTGAACGCCTGGCTGCAGGTTGGCTAGATCCGTCCATGACCGACCGTTTAATGGAATTTCCTCGATCGTCCTGGCGTTGGTGACGCCACCTAACGTAGCGTTGGCAAGTTCGACTGCAGGAGCTTCCGACGTCACCGTGACCGTCTCAGAGCTACTGCCTACCTTCATCGACAGGTTCAAAACGAGTTCTTGGCCTACCGTGAGCGTTATCCCGTTGCGTACCTGGTTGGCGAATCCAGTCGCAGTGGCAGTGATCTGGTATCCACCAGGAGCGAGGTTGGGAGCAATGTAGAAGCCTGCGCCATTCGTCTCAGCTTTCGTGACTACGCCCGTCCCAACGTTAGCTATGGACACAGTGACGTGCGACGTTGCGGCACCAGTAGCATCTGTGACGGTACCAGTCACTGTCGAGCCCACAACCTGAGCGAACAGTCTGGATGCCCCATAGGGCCCCGTGAACAAGAGGAATATTACGAAAAATACCGGCGAAAGACTTCTGAAGCTGCGGAATAACATCATGAAGACGCCTCTCGACAAAATTGACCACCACGCCGGCAAGCGCGAAAGTATCCGGCGTTGCTGGGTGCTGGTAACAGTCCGTAGAAGTCGACCTCAGAGTGAGAGCTTGTCAGGTAAGCCAATTGAGATGGCATACCTGTTTCATCCCCAGAAATTAGTGCGAACTGCTGAACTGTTCAAAATTGGTATGGAGGTCATATCAGCATACAAATCCCGCTGTCAACACTTGTTTTAACTATTTTCACTAAGCATTGTTCAAGGAGTGTGGGTTGCGGTAGAGTGGTCCAACGTTAAACCATCGACGTTAGATGCGCTCGAGTTGCAGTTGGACTGTCTGTTCGAAAATGGTCCGCCCGCGGCCCTTTAGGGCGCCCGGAGTGTTCTCGACCGCCTAATGTGATTGCTCAACAGATCGCTGCTAGGGAGCTAATGATGCAAGCGTCACGATTCGTCAGAGCTTTAGGGTTGTTTCTACCTCTCATCTTTTCGCTGGCTCTGCCAGCTCAAAACCTTGTGCAAATCCATGTGCTCACAATTGTTGGCCGACCGCTCGCAGTTGCCGTGGGCGAGTCGCTAGGCACCTTCGCCAAATATGGCATCCAGGTACATATCGAGAACTCCCCGAACTCCGAGGAAATGCGGGCAGCATTGGCCTCTGGGAAAGGCGACCTGGCTTACGCAGCCGTCGACAACGCCGTGGCAATGGTGGAACTGAGCGCGGAGGATGTCACCATTGTCTCTGGAGGAGAAGGTTCGTTGAACGAACTCATCGCTCAGCCAGAGATAACATCGATTAAAGACTTACGCGGCAAGACACTTTTGGTGGATGCCGTCAATACTGCCTACGCGTTGCAGTTGAAGAAGATCCTGCTAACGAACGGGATGAAGCCCGGGCAGGACTACGAGATGAAGGCTTATGGTGGGACACCTTTACGGCTCGCTGCCTTACTCAAGCAAAAGGAGTTTGCGGCATCGATGCTCCCTCCTCCGTCGTCTATCGCTGCCAGGCGCGGAGGCCTGATAAGCCTTGGCGCTGTCGCCGATCTGCTGGGTCCTTATCAGGGACCGGGCCACTTTGGTCTACGCAAGTGGGAGCAGGAACACAAGTCCGTTCTCGTGAGCTATCTCGCCGCATTTGTGGAGTCACAGCGATGGATGATGGATATTGCTAACAAGCAAAAAGTCATCGAGATTATGACAAAGGAATATCACCTAGCTCCGGATGTCGCGGCTGAGGATTACGAACTCAACATGAATCATCAAGGAGGCTTTGAGAAGGATGCCATGCTTGACTCGCAGGGGTTCGAAAATGTCCTCAAACTGCGAGCAGAGATAGAAGGTCAATGGGGCGGTCACCCTCCCCCACCCGCCAAGTATTACGACGATTCATACTACACGGAAGCAAAGGATAAGCTTCACTACACGCGTTGAATGTGTTCTGACATAGGCTCTCGTCGAATCGATCAAAAGTACGTGCTGGGCTCCGGTAAGACTGGACCAAATTAAATGTTAGTCTCTGACCAAATTGAACCAAGAAATTGCCATTGCTTCGCGTCACTTGGAGAATGCGAAAGGAAGCGATCGATCGGTAATCGCTGGGACGAGCACGGTAACTGAAGCGTGCATTGGTGAGTTGAACCAGCCGCGGGCCAACTTCAGATTCTCCTACACTGCGCGTTTCGTGAACGAAGGACTCCCATTTCGGGGAAGACGCAAGATAAGCCCGTGCATTTTTTTCGTAATCTCCTTTTCAGCACGATTTCGTTGGAAGTGTACAGGCCGCGCGGCAAATTGCAAGACGTTGTCGTGCAGAGAGGCCCTAATTTCCCCATGGAGGGTGGCCCATTTCACCGCTCCGAGAAACTGAGCTGGCGACTCGTGCCAAACCGGTCTTGGCAGAACCTCAATTGGCGATAACAGTCAATTGACTTTACCGTGGGGACCGTCCCGAGGTCCGTAAAGGGGTGGGCTGACGCGGTAGACGAGGATAAGCGGAGCGTCGAGGCCGCGGATAAGGAGATGGCCAAGGCCGACCAGTGGTACGTGACCACAGGTCGGGCGATCTACGAGAAGACGGCCAAGAAGGAGCACGAGGCCGTGGATCAGAAGCTCGCCGAGATGAAGAACCGGCGGGAGGTGTGGGTCCGCATTGAGAGGGCAACTCTGCCGGTTGTGGCAGAGGAGTACAAGGAGCGCAGCAAGGCTGTCGAAGAGCGGAAGCGGCTGAATCTCGAGAGAGCCCCGCGCGAGCGGCAGGACAACAGCCGAGGGCACTGATTGCGCCTGGATTTGCCGAACGTGCCGTCGCAGTCGATCCGGGTTCAATCGCTAAACTTACTGAACGAGTCTAGCGAGGTGCTTACTGTTTTAATGGAGGGCCGTTGACGGCATAGCTCAATCGTGGCGGTTGACCGTCAGAGCAGCCTAGAGAAACCGGTGGCCAATCTACATATTCTCAATCATCCGCGTCGCAAACTCACTCGTCTTCGCCTTCGTCGCCCCTTCCATCTGCCTTTCAAAGTCATACGTCACAAACCTCTGCTGAATCGTCTTCTCCATCGAGGACTCAATCAGCCGGGCCGCTTCCTTCCACCCCAGAAAATCGAACAGCATCACCCCCGACAGCATCACCGACCCCGGATTGATCACATCCTTATCCGCATACTTCGGCGCCGTCCCATGCGTCGCCTCGAACACCGCATACCCATCGCCGATATTCCCTCCAGGCGCGATCCCCAACCCACCCACCTGCGCCGCCGCCGCATCCGAGATGTAATCCCCATTCAAATTCGTTGTCGCCAGCACGCTATAGTCCGACGGCCGAATAATGATCTGCTGAAAAATCGAATCCGCAATCCGGTCGTTCACCAGGATCTTCTCCTGCCACTTCCCCCCGCCATGCGACGCACCAATGCTCGCCACCACAGCCTTCACCTCGGCCACCACCGACTCGCCAAATTCCTTCGCCGCAAACTCGATCCCCGGCTCGATCAGCGCCGCATTCTCCTCGGGCGTAATCCCCGGATTCCCCTCAAGATTCCCCAGAATCCAGCTCTCCCTCTCAGTCACCGTGTCGTTGCGAAACTCCTGCACCGCGACCTCGTACCCCCACTCGCGAAACGCCCCCTCGGTAAACTTCTGGATGTTCCCCTTGTGCACCAGCGTCACCGTCTTGCGCCCTTCCTTCAGCGCAAACGCAATCGCCGCCCGCACCAGCCGTTTCGACCCCGTAATCGAGATCGGCTTCACCCCAACCCCCGAGTCCAGCCGCACTTTCTTCTTCGTGCCCTTCAACATCTCGTCGTTCACGAACGCAATAAATTTTGCCGCCTCCGCCGTTCCCTCGCGAAACTCAATGCCCGCATAAATGTCCTCGGTATTCTCGCGAAAGATCACCACATCCAGCTTCTCCGGATGCTTCACCGGGCTCGGCACGCCCGCGTAGTACTTCACCGGCCGTATGCACTGATACAAATCCATCAACTGCCGCAGCGCGACGTTCAGCGACCGAATCCCTCCACCCACCGGCGTCGTCAGCGGCCCCTTGATCGACACGCGAAAGTCTACCGTCGCCTTCACCGTATCGTCCGGCAGCCACTCCTTCGTCTTGCGATACGACTTCTCTCCCGCCAGCACCTCATACCACTGCACCGACCGCTTGCCCCCATACGCCTTCTGCACCGCCGCATCGAATACCCGCTGCGACGCCCGCCAGATGTCCCGTCCCGTCCCATCGCCCTCGATGAACGGAATGATCGGATGGTCCGGCACATTGTACTTGCCATCGCTGTACTCAATAGGTTGGCCGTTCGCTGGGACAGGGATTCCGTTGTAGCTTGTCTGCATCGGGATAACTCTCTCCTGAAAGGGATCAATCCGAGGGGCGAATACTAGCATTCCGCAACGATCGGTGACAACGATCTGCTGCGCCACTGGCCGCTAATCGTCTACTCCCATTCCCGTGCCCCGCGCCATTCACCAACGCTCAACCCGTCTGATAGACTTCTCGCCCGCATAGGAGGTGGCTTCCATGACATCGCTCGAACTCTCCGCAATCGTCGACCAACGCATGACCGATCCCGCAGTCCTCGGACGTCTGGCCTGCAACCTGCACAGTAACGACGTGCTCGAGCAGCGTCACCACGACAACCGCCACTTCACCGTCGTCTGGCAGGACTCTGGAGACTTCTGGCGCTGCATTATCTCGTCGGACGACAAAACCTCGCCGCCCCTCGCTCAGGTCGATCTCCACGAGAACGCCACTGTCCGCATCGAAACCTCAGAGCCCTGCCGGGTGACCATCTCGCCGGAAGAAGGCTTCCTGTGCCTGACCCGCTACAAGCGCCCCAGCTCCTAGAGCGTGTTTCTAAACGCCGTCTGAGCGTGCCCCAGAGACAGGCGAGATAGAAGAAGGCTCGATTCCTTGCGTCGCAAGCTGTTGAATCCAGGGAAGCAGAACTTTCATTCAGCCGTGATGACGTAGCGTTCTGAATTGCCGAGCACGGGGCCGATGGGCGAGGCTAACGACGAACCCGCATGGGATTGAGTGGCAGGTCATGCTGGGTTCACAACGACTATGCCACTTCGCTTTATACATCGGTCGGACAACAGAGCCGCAGCGATGGGAACGCGCTGCTTGATCCCCTTGGAGTAAAGAGAAATGGGCGAGTGGCGCCAGGAGTCGAGGCTCAGCAGGGCCAGAAGCCGATTGGCCTTGAGATCGATCAACGCCTCGGGTAGGTTGCGCAGGCGGCCGATGAGCTGGAGGTACTCGAGTCTGGAGAGATGGGTACGGATGTTCTTTATTCTGCTGGGGCCGGGGTTGCGATGCCGTACTTGATCAATTTGTAGGTCAGGTCGCTCTTCGAGAGTCCCAGACGACGAGCGGCTTCAGCCTTCGCTCCCTTCGTTTTGAGCAACATCTGTTCGATGGCAGTTCGTTCCCAGGTTGCGAGTGCGCTCCGAAGATGAAACTCCTCAGGCAGCGACAGGGTTGTAATGTTCGGCACGGAGCTATTGCCGGAGCTAGACCCTGCCACCGGTTCCGGAAGATCAATCCAGTCGATCTCAGAGTCATTGGCGAGAATGCAAGCTCGTTCGAGCAGATTGCGGAGCTCTCGGATGTTCCCTGGAAAGGCGTAGCTCATCAGCCGTCGGAGCACATCGGGATGCAGCGAGCGTCTGGATATCTTGAGCTCGCTCGCGATCCGCCGCAGAAGATAATCGGCGAGTTCGGGAATGTCCTCTGCACGCTCGCGCAATGGGGGCACCTGAATCGGCACGATCGCCAGGCGATAGTAGAGATCCTGGCGAAATCGGCCCTCCTCGACCTCCTTCAAAAGATTGCGATGGGTGGCCACCAAGACGCGCACGTTGACATCGCGGGCATTGGTTGATCCGACGCGGGTGATCTTGCCTTCGGCTAGAACCCGCAGCAGCTTCGCCTGCGCCGCCGCGGACATCTCGCCGGCCTCATCGAGAAACAGTGTCCCCTGGTGGGCGGTTTCGAAGAGACCGAAGCGAACGCGGTCGGCTCCGGTGAACGAACCTTTCTCATGGCCAAAGAGTTCGCTCTCCAGGAGGGTCTCTGAGAAGGCCGCGCAGTTGACGCTGATCAGGGGCTTCGTGGCGCGAGCGCTCGCCTTGTGGATCGCGCGGGCCACAAGCTCCTTGCCGGTGCCGGTCTCGCCGCTGATCAGGACGGTTGCCTCGGTGGGTCCAACCCGGGCGATCAGCTCCTTGAGCCGGGCTACCTTGGCGCCGCTTCCTCGAATCTCCGCGTGGCCCTCGAGATTGCCGACGGCGTTTCGTAAGAGTTCATTCTCGCGGCGCAAAAAGGTATGTCGAACCGCACGCTGCACGACTGCCTTGAGGTTCTCTGTCGAAAACGGCTTGGTCAGGAAGTCGAAGGCACCCTTGCGCATGGTCTCGACCGCAAGCTCTACACTGCCGTATGCGGTGAGCATGACGACCGCTGTCGGCGAACCGGAGGCCGACAGCGCGGTGAGGATCTCCAGCCCTTCGCCATCGGGCAAGCGCTGGTCGGTCAAGATGGCATCGAAGTCGTTGCTCTGGAGCGCCTTCAACCCCTCGCGCACGGATGCGGTTTCCACCAGAGAGTTGCCTTCGCCGCGCAGGTGCATCAGCAGCAGCTTGCGCATGTTCGGTTCATCTTCAACGACCAGGATGCGTGCCATACAAAAATCCTCTTTCCTCCTTTGCCGTTGGAAGAACCTTGTTGGAAATCGGGGGAAGGGTGAGGGCGAACAGGATGCGCTCCTCCTCGTTCCGTTCGAGGACCAGATCCCCACCATGCTTTTCGGCGATGCTCCGGGCGATGGCCAGGCCCAGTCCCGTTCCTCCGCGCTTGGCGGTAAAGAACGGCTCGAAGATCTGCGGCACAGCCTCGGCAGGGATCGCCGGCCCCTCATTTTCGATCGCGATCCGTATGCCCTTGGCGCATTGCTTGACCTCCACGGAGACGTGGCCGAAGTCCGGGGAGGCATCGACCGCATTCAACAGCAGATTCAACAGCGCCTGTTGCAGCTGCCCCTCGTTGCCGTAGAGAAGGCAATCCTCGTCTGCGAGAAGATTGAACTTGATCTTCCTGTTCAAGGCCTGGGCCCGGGCTATGGAGAGGATATAGCCGACCAATGCGATTGCATCGACGCGATCGAACGAGGAGATACCGGGTTGCGCGTAGGTGAGGAAGTCGGTGGTGAGTCGCTCCAGTCTGCGGGCCTCCGCCACCGCGACCCGCGACATTTCCAGGCGGTCCTCGGCGGAGAAGGCGTCGGAGGCGGAGGCCTCAAGGGCGCTTGAGATGATCGCGACCGGGTTTCGGATCTCATGCGCTAATCCACTCGCGAGCCGGCCGACCGCCGCCAGTTTTTCTCCTTCGACCAGGCGCGCCTTGGCCTGCTCGAGATCTTCCAGCCGCTGCCGGAGTTGCTCCTCGCGCTTGCCCAGCAGATCCACCAGCCACCAGATCAGCGGCCCCACAAGGAAGTAGATCAGTATCAGCGTCGTCGCCTCAAGCAGCTCGCCGAGCTGATAGGGCGGTTTAAAGTCCGCCGCGTAACCGACCCAGGAAAGCACACAGGCCGCGGAGATGGCGGAGGTGGTCAGGGTAATCGCCAGCGAAAAGTAGAGCGCCGCCTCCAGCACGGGCTGGATCAGCAGGCCGAAGTAGTGCGTGTGGAACTGCCGGGTCGCCGCCGCCAGCAGGAAAGGAAGAGCCAGATTCCAGGCAACCGACAGCGTGGCGAGGATCCGTGCTCCGTTGTGGGTCAGTTCCGAACGGTTGCGCAGAATTCCAAGCTCCACCAGTGGAAAAGCCATCCCCAAGATGGCGACCAGAAACATGGATCTGGGGGTCGGGAAGCGGAAGTACGAAATCAACAACTCGGCGAGGACAAAGATCATCAGAATCGCGAGGTTCAGCGTTGCGATGGTGCGTCGAGCCTTGACGGTACTCACCAGGCGAAGATGGTTGGATTGGATCGTACTTACTCCTTTATGACCGGCGGAGCCATCGTTCTGTTCGTGCGATGCCCCTCTGCCTACAATACCGCTCTACCGCGGTGCGTGATGCAATTATGTCGCCATCCGGCTAGACTCAAACCAGACTGCAAAAGTGGAAGCCAGCGAGCAAGGCATCCTGGACTGGTTTAAATCCTTGAACTAGATAGTTCAAAACTTTGAACGACTGAGAGCCGGCAACGAACCGGAGTCCTTCAAACCCTGGAACTGGTGCCCTTAGTTCGTTTGGCATGCCTCGTGCTTACCAACGGTTGTGCCGCGGACCTGCGATTGCGCGCGGCGAAAGGGGCCTAGTATTCGGAGCTACGGTATCAGGGAAGAAGGAGCCCTCCGGCAGCGAGGGGGCACGAGGCGGCTTCTGGCCGCTGGCTTTACACTGCTGGCCTCAGTCTTCGCGGCAGGGATCGCACACGGCCAAACTGCTCTCACGCTGCATCAAGCCATCCAGCTGGCCGAGAATAGTGCGTTGGCGCATCAGGGACAAGACCAGGTTGACGCAGCGCGTGGCTCTGCCCGGCAAGCCAACCTACGGCCCAATCCACGTCTCTACCTTCAATCAGAGGACCTCAGGCCGTGGGCGAACAACTTTGACTTCGCCAACGGAACGGAGGACTACGGCTATCTCGGCCAGACCTTCGAGACAGATGGGAAGCGAGCCAAACGGGGCGATTTCGCGAAGGCGAATATCCGCCGCTCTCAGGCGGAGCAGGAGTTGCTCGAGCAGCAGATCGCCGGCCGGGTGGCAAGCGCCTACTGGGCCGCTGTGGCGAATGCACGCATTGTGAAGTTGCTGGAGGACGACCTGAACGCGGTCGACGATATGGTTCGCTACCACAAGGAACGGGTCGATGCGGGCGCCATGCGCGGTGCCGATCTGCTGCGGATGCAGATCGAGCGAGATCGCTTGGTGATGTCGCTCGAGGCCGCCCGCCGCGACATGACCCTGACGCGCATCGAACTGTTTCGTCAGATGGACCGGCCCCTGGATGCGCAGGTGCAGCTCGCGGATCCCATCGACAATGTGCTTCCCATCGAGAGCGAGACAATCGCCACGGTGCTCGCAGCGCGGGCTGACGTAGCGGCTGCGCGCGAGGCGGTGAGCGCCGCCCAGGCTGAGGTGAAACTCCAGAAGGCGCTCGGCATCCCGGATGTTGATCTCCTCGGTGGCTACAAGCGAAACAGCGGTGCCAACACTCTCTATGGCGCCCTCCAAATCCCGCTTCCCCTCAGCAATCGCAACCAGGGTGAGGTGCAGCGGGCGCAGGCCAATCTTCATCTCGCGCAGGACCAGCTGCAGCAGATCGAGATGTCGGTTCGCGCCGACGTCACATCCGCCGAGGAGGGGTATCACCGCCAACGAGAGATCGTGGAACAGGTCCTTCCTGACATGCGCTCCCGCGCCCAGCAGAATCTCACCATCATGAACGACGCCTACAAAACCGGAGGAATGGACTTGTTGCGATACATCGACGCGGAACGAACTGCCATTGACGTCGAAGTGAGTGCGCTGCGCGCGCTTGCCGACTTCCAACAGAGCGCCTTGAGGCTGACGCTCGCCTACGGAGCGCGGCCATGATGCTCCGTACTGGCTCACTCTCGCTTCTATTTTTGTGCCTGCTTCTCGCCGGCTGCTCCAAGGACAAGCCCAGCGAAGGCCAGGCCCAGGGCCAGGCTGCGTCCTCCGGCGGTTCAACGAAGGAGGCTGCCTCTGTGGAGACCACCGACAAGAGCAGTAATGGTGGTGCGCAGGGTAACGACGTCGTCAAGATCTCCGCCGACGCCCAGCGCCGTGTCGGGATACAGATTGAAGCTGTAGCCACGCAGCAGGTAGCGCGGGAACTCACCGTAGCCGGCCAGGTCCAGATCGATGAGCAGCACACCTCGCATCTGGGAACCATCGCGGATGGCCGCATCACCTCGGTCGATGTGCTTCCGGGAGTAGCCGTCAGGACGGGGCAGCACCTCGGGGACCTGCACAGCCATATGGTGCACGAGACCGTGGGCGCTCTGATCCAGGCCTTCGCCGAGGTCGACCGGCAACGCAGCGCGGTCGCCTTCGCCACGCAGGCGCAGCAGCGCTACCACCATCTCTACAGCATTCAGGCCTCCTCACTCGAGGAGTCGCAGCGCTCCGACCAGGAGCTGGCGCAGGCCAAGAAGATGCTGGTCGACGCCGAGAGCACCGTCCACATGGAGCGCGAACATCTCTCCGAACTGCTCCAGGTCGAGCCCGAGTCGCTGACGCCAAATAACCTCTACGACAAGGAGCTGATCCCGATGCGTTCCGCGATCGACGGCGTCGTCATCGCCAGGAACGTCACCGTCGGACAGGTCGTCCCCACCGGATTTGAGGCCTTTGTCATCTCCAACCTCCATACCGTATGGGTCACAGCTTCGGTGAATGAAAAGGACCTGCCGCTGGTCCACGTCGGGGTGCCGGCTGAAGTCGTCAGCCAGGGCTACCCGGGCCAGGTCTTCCACGGACGTGTGGGCATGATTGGCGATGTGCTCGACCCCCAGACTAGAACCGTACCGGTGCGCATCGTGGTTCCGAATCCCAACATTCTCCTGCGCCCGGGCATGTTTGCCTCCGCGCGTATCACGGAGTCGCAAACCGACGCCGCTCTCTTCGTTCCAGAGGACGCGCTGCAGGACATCAACGGGATGCGGGTGGTCTTCACCACGACGGACGGTACTACCTTCAAAGCGAGGACGGTGAACGTCGGCACGCGCTCGCAAGGCAAGGTTCAGATCATCGACGGCCTCGGACCGCAGGACCATGTCGTCGTCAAAGGAGCCTTTATGGTCAAGTCGGAGATGCTCAAGGGCACGATGGGTGAGGGCTAGTCGTGCGCAAACTTCTGGACTTTTTCCTCGATAATCGTTGGCTGGTTCTAGCGGCCCTGATCGTGCTTGTCATCGGTGGCATCACGGTCATGCTGCAGCTCCCAATCGAAGCCTTTCCCGACCTGACCAACAATCAGGTTGTGGTTACCGTGCAATGCCCGGGCATGTCTCCAGTTGAAGTCGAGCAGCTCGTCACCTATCCGATTGAGACCGCGATGATGGGCATGCCGAAGCTCCAGACGGTGCGCTCCACCTCGAAGCTCGACCTGTCGATGGTCACCATCATCTTCGACGACTCGATGAACAAGTACCTGGTTCGGCAGCTTGTGGCGGAGCGCCTGAGCCAGGTGCAGAGCCGGCTTCCCATCGGCCTTCAGCCGCAGATGAACCCCATGTCGACTGCCTTCGGCGAGGTGTACCAATACACCGTCTCCGCGCCGAAGCTGTCGTTGATGCAGATCAAGACGCTTCACGACTGGGTGATTCGCTATGCCTTGCTTTCGGTTCCAGGGGTCAGCGAGATCAACTCCTGGGGCGGGGAGACCAAGCAGTACGCCATTGAAATCGATCCCGAGTCGCTGCGCCGCTATAACCTCACGCTGCATGACGTGGTCACCGCGGTGACCAGTAACAATGCCAACTTCGGCGGCAGCTACATCGAACACGCCGACCAGCAGTACACTGTGCGTGGCCTGGGACGAGCCGAGAACGAGCAGGACCTCGGCAACATCGTCGTCTCCACCGTGCAAGGCGTGCCCGTGCTGTTGAAGCAGGTCGCCAACATCGCGATTCGTCCGTTGCCGCGCCACGGAGCCGTCATGAAGGATGGCCACGGCGAGACCGTCTCCGGCATGGTGATCATCCTGCAGGGAGAGAACGGGCAAAGGATCATCCAGGAGGTCAAGCAGAAGATCGCCAGCCTCAAACTGCCGGACGGCGCCAAAATCATTCCCTTTTACGATCAGTCCGACGTCATCAACGCGACTACCGCAACCGTCAAGAAGAACCTCATCGAAGCAGCGATTCTGGTCATCGTCGTTCTGCTCATCTTCCTGGGCGACTGGCGGGCCGCTCTTGTGGTCGCCTTCACCATTCCGCTCTCGCTGCTCTTCGGCTTCATTGGAATGGATCTCTTTGGCATCTCCGTCAATCTGATGAGCCTCGGCGCAATTGACTTCGGCACCATCGTCGACGGCTCCGTGGTCATGGTCGAGGGCTGCATGCATCGGCTCGAAAACGGCGAGCGCGACAAGCCGCTCACCGAGATCATTCGGGAGGCCGCTCACGAGCTCTCCAGGCCCGTTATCTTCGGTGTGCTGATCATCATTGCTGTCTATCTCCCGGTGCTAACGCTGCAGAGCCTCGAAGGACGGATGTTCCGCCCGATGGCGGTGACCGTGGTCTCGGCTTTGCTGGGCTCCCTGTTGCTGGCGCTGTTCGTGGTTCCCACCCTTTGCACTCTCGCGCTCCGCTACAAGGCCAGGGTGTATGCAAACCAGCCCCCCAGCGCGCGGGCAGAGCGGGAGACGTGGCTCGACAAGCTGCGCGACATGTACGGCCGTTCGCTTGAAAAGAGCTCGCGGCATAGCAAGCCCATCCTGCTCACGGCCCTGGTCCTTGTTTTGCTTGCCCTGGGGTCGCTGCCATTCATCGGTACAGAGTTCATGCCTACACTCGACGAAGGCTCGATGGTCGTCACCTCCAAGCGCCTGCCCGGCATCTCGCTGACCAAGTCGATCGCTATCGGCAACCAGATCGAAGCCACCATCAAGAGCTTTCCCGAGGTCCAGAGCATCGTCACCAAGCTGGGCCGTCCCGACCTCGCGACCGAGGCCATGGGAGAGTACGAATCCGACTCCTACATCTCGTTCACCCCGGAGATGCAGAACGCCACCAACGAGAAGAAGCAGGAGTTCTCCGATCGCCTGGAAAAGGCACTGAACAAGATTCCAGGCGTCACCTATGAGTTCACCCAGCCCATGCAGATGCGGATGGATGAGACCATTACCGGAAGCCGCGGAGACGTCGCCCTGAAGATCTTTGGCGAGGATCTCAACACGCTAGAGCAGCTGGGACATCAGGCAGAGAACATCATCTCCTCCGTCAAAGGAGCCTCGGAGACCCAGATTGAGCTGATCTCCGGCGCGGAGGAGCTTCAGGTGCGCGTCGACCGCGCCGCTGCGGCTCGATACGGCGTCAACGTCTCCGACATTCAAGAGACGATCGAAACGCTCTACGGGAATAAGCAACTCTCCGAGATGCTTGTCGGTGAGCAGCGCTTTCCCATCGCTCTTCGCCTGCCCGACAGCCTGCGCAACGATCCTGACGCGCTACGCGCCCTTCAGATCAAGACCCCTCAGGGGGAACTGGTCCGGCTCGATCAGGTCGCCGAGATCCGCACTGTGCGGGGACCGATCATCATCAATCGGGAGCAGGCGCACCGTCGCATCGTCATCATGAGCAACGTCAGCGGCCGCGATCTTGGCAGCTTCGTCCGGGACGCGGAAGCGGCCGTGCAGCAAAAACTGCAGCTGCCGGCCGGCTATCGGTTGGAGTGGGGTGGTCAGTACGAGAACCAGAAACGCGCGCAGCAACGCCTGGCAATCGTCTTTCCCGTCTCGCTGCTGATCATCGCCGCCCTGCTCTATGCCACCTTCCGCAATGCCAAGCAGATGTGGCTCATCCTCTGTATCGTGCCCCTCGCTTTGGTTGGTGGCATCGCAGCTCTCTGGCTGCGCGGGATCAACCTGAACCTTTCCGCATGCGTTGGCTTCATTGCACTATTTGGCATCGCGGTGCTGAACGGCGTGGTCATGGTCAGCCGCATCAACTCACTCCGCAAAGAAGGCATGGAGATGCACGAGGCGGTGCATCAGGGCGCCTCGGATCGGCTTCGCCCGGTGTTGATCACCGCGTTGGTGGCCAGCCTTGGCTTCATCCCCATGGCTCTGGCGACCTCACGCGGTGCGGAGATAGAACGGCCTCTCGCCACCGTTGTTATCGGCGGTCTTATTACTGCTACTCTCCTCACCCTCTATATCCTTCCATTGCTCTATCCCTGGTTCAGCCGTGACGCCATCAGCAACGAGGAGAGCGAGAAAGCGGAGGCACGGTATCAGCCAGTGGGAAGCTAATCAAGTGGAGTCCCCTTCGTGCTCGGCCCCGTTCGAGCAACCCCACTGACGCTGATGGCCTGGCATCGTTTTTTAGCTTGCCTGGGGCACTCACGGTGACACGAGCCAAGCAAGATCCCGTCGTCCCCGATCTCGAAAGATTTCGAGATCGGGGACGACCGGCTCCGGCCCAGCAGACTCCACGGGCAGGCTGTCAGATGAAACGCTCCCTAGCTGTCAGGATCGATCTCGGAGCGCCTGAAGCGAAGTGCGTTGGCCTCGGCGACTTGTTGAGGAACTCCGTGAGGCGATCGAGCTCCTCAATCGCGCAGACGATGGATTCGATCTGCTCACCGCGTGCGATCGTCGAGAGCAAGAGCCCGAGCCTGCCGCGGATGGCGCTGAGAGGGCTACGCAGATCGTGCGCCAGTGAATCGGTAATGGTGTAACTGATGCATCGAACTCTCGATGCGGTCGAGCATGTGGTTCAGGGTAAGAGCGAGCTGCCCGACCTCGTCGTTACACGGCTACGTGCGAGTGATGAGTGCTGAGAGCGATTCTCCGGTGAAGCGTCAGGTTTACCCACGACAAGGGCCATTGTCTGGGTAACCTGGAAGACCAAGCCGACGAAGCGCGGATGGACGAGCTAACCACGCACTACATCAACTCGCAGGCACTCATGCAGCGCATCATCACACAGTTAGACCTTTGAGCAGCAGGCTCAAATAGCACTTCTAGACTTTGAAGCCGCCTACATTAAATAGAAGCTCCTGCCGATAACAGCTCCTAGAGGAGCTTTATTGCATGATCTCGTCCTTGCGTTCGCCCTCCACGTTCAGCAAAAAGCTGTTTCTTGGAATTGGATTCCTTGTGGTTTTGACCTTCTCCTTGGGTCTCACCGTACTCATCAGCTTCTCCAGCATCAGCGACGGCGTCCGCATCATTGTCCACACAAACGCGCAGCGCGAGGCACTGGCGGCCACCATCGGCACAGAGACCGCCGACCTGCTGGCGGCGAACCGCGGCATCCTGTTGCGCGGCTACATGCACGATCTCGCAGGGGTGCAGCAGGACAACCAGAAGTTCGAAGCCACCGCGAGCCAATTGCAGCAGGACCTGAACACCATTGAGACAATGCTGACGCAGCCCGAGGCTCAGCGGGCTGTGCGCGATATACGAGAGACGCTGGAGCCAATCCTCGGTGCCAACCGACAGGTATTTCAGGCGGCGATGGCCGGCGATATGAGCAAAGCGATCGCGATCTATACAAGCGACATCCTGCCGCCGCAGCACCGCCAGACCGATTCTGCGGCGGTACTGCTCAAGGACCAGGAGGCGGCCTTCCTGACCGAGGGCTCGAGGATTGAGGGCACACTCCTTGGAAACCGCTCAGCCACCGTCTTGCTGCTCACCATGGACTGCGTGGTCGCGGTGCTGGTGATCTTCAGCGTTCGCAAGATCAACGCCCTGCTGCGCAGCAGCGTCGCGGATCTGGCCGAGTCCTCGCTGCAGATCGCCGCTGCGGCCAGCCAGATGGCCACTGGTAGCCAATCGCTTGCACAGGGTGCTTCGCAGCAGGCGGCGACGATTGAAGAAACCTCGAGCGCTGCGACCGAGATCAACTCCATGGCACAGCGCGCTGCGGAGAACTCGCGCACGACCGCGGAGATGGTGAATGCTTCGGAGGTGACCTTTGCAGACGCAAACCGCTCGCTGGGCGAGATGGTTGCGGCGATGGCCGGCATCGGCGACTCGAGCCAGCAAATTTCGACGATCATCAAGGTCATCGACGAGATCGCCTTCCAGACCAACATCCTCGCACTGAACGCAGCCGTCGAGGCCGCACACGCAGGCGAGGCCGGCCTGGGCTTTGCCGTGGTCGCCAACGAGGTGCGAAACCTGGCCCAGCGGAGCGCCCAGGCGGCGAAGGATACCGCCATGCTCATCGAAGACTCGATCGCCAAAGCGGGCGGCGGCCGCGTGAAGGTGGATCAGGTCGGAACCTCGCTGCGCAGCATTAACGCGGAGTTCGCCAAGATCAAGGACCTAATCGATGAGATTCAGCAGGGAAGCATCGAGCAGTCTCGCGGCGTCGAGCAGATCAGCAACGCGCTCACGCAGATGGAACAGATGACGCAGCGTACCGCGGCCAACTCGCGGGAGGGCGCCTCCTCCTCCGCGGAACTCAATGCTCAAGCTGAGAGTCTGCAGAACGTGGTTGACCGGCTGCACATCATGGTCGATGGCGAAGTTGCCGGCGACCCCGCGCGGCTCACGCGGAGGCCTGGACGCACTGTGCTGGCTGCGCTTCCCCTGCTTGCGGGCGTGCTCAGCCTGGCTGGTTGCGATGCCTCGCTCGATGTCAAGCCGGATGCCAATATCGCTCCGGGCCATTTGTTTATGTTTGCGCCGATCACGCCGCTGCCGAAGCCGACCGGGGTGCAGGCAGAGCGGGTCGACCTGGGCCGTCGCCTGTTCTACGACACGCACTTGTCGGAGAACAACTCGGAGAGCTGCAACAGCTGCCATCTGCTGGATAGCTACGGGGTGGATCACCAACCCCGGTCGACGGGCCACGATAACCGGCTGGGTGTGCGCAATGCGCCGACCGTGTACAACTCCGGGCTGGAGTTTGCGCAGTTCTGGGATGGCCGCGCGAAGGATCTGGCCGTGCAGGCGGTGGGGCCGATGATGGACCCGGTGGAGATGGGCATGTCGGGACCGGCGCAGGTGGTGTCGTATGTGCGCTCGAACCCGGCGTACGTCCATGATCTGCATGAGGCGTTCCCGAATGCGGCCGATCCGGTGTCGATGGACACGATCACCCAGTCGATTGCGAGCTTTGAGGCAGGGCTGTTGACGCCTTCGCGCTGGGACCGCTATCTGCAGGGCGACACGGAGGCGCTGACCGAGAATGAGAAGCAGGGTCTGCGGGTGTTGCTGCGGACGGGTTGCGAGGCCTGCCACGCGGGCAAGGACATGGGCGGCAACTCCTATGAGCAGCTGGGCGCGGCCAACGACTGGCCGGGCAAACTGAACGATACGGGCCGGGTGCTGGCCACGTTGGAGTCGCGCGACACCATGTTCTTCAAGGTGCCGACGCTGCGCAACGTGGCCCAGACCGCACCGTACTTCCATGACGGACGTGTCGCGACGCTGGAGGAGGCGGTGCGGCTGATGGGCCGCCAACAGACAGACACGGAGCTGAGTGATGCGGATATTCACTCGATCGTGACCTTCCTGCATGCGCTGACGGGACCGATTCCGACCGAATATATCCAGCCGCCGGCGGCGACTCCGGTCGTGGCTGGGAAGAACAACTTCATCGCGAGCAACGCGGGCCGTCACCGCGACTCCGCACAGGATCATAGCTTCGCACAGGGAGGACTGTAATCATGCGTAAGCTTCTTGCCTTTGCCGCCGTCCTGGCGGCGGCGGTGTTCCTGGTGGTCATGCAGTATCATCAACGGCCGAGCAATCTACGGCTGATCTATCCGGACGCGACGCTGGATGCGCGGCTGCATCCAGCGCCCGAGCTGCAGAGGATGCTGCACCAGTCGTGCTACAACTGCCACTCGGAAGAGGGAGAATGGCCGTGGTACGCGCACTTTTGGCCGTCCTCGGAGCTGCTGGAGATGGATGTGCGCGAGGGGAGGTCGCGGCTGGACTTCTCGGAGTGGGACCGGTTGAGCCCCGAGATGTCGAAGATCCGGCTTATGGACGCCTGCCGCATGATGACGGAGAACAAGATGCCGGTGTGGTACTACCGTCCGATGCACCCGACGACGTGGACGCCGGACCCGGCGGTGGTGGCGGAGTTCTGTCAATGGGCGAAGGCGATGCCGGGCGGATCGGAGACGGCACAGGCGCAGTAACGCAGTCGGGGGCGCATGTCCGGCGTTCTGGGTGCCCCCTTTCGATCTGGGAGATGGCCTTGCCGATCTGCTCGATACCGCGGAACTGCTCCTGGGGAGAGTGCGGCAAGCAGCATGTTTGTGTTCATATATTCGCCTTTGCTTCAGTCGGAAAGAGTTACAAATCCCACCTCGACAGCCGATAGAACCGATATCCTTCAAATTCGTGTACCTGGATCTTTCCCTATGGACGGTTCGTACCAGCCAAATCTGGTTGCACCTTCCCTCTTTGTTCATTTTTCTAACCATATTTGAGTGTCATCTTCGAGTCCTATGGATCTGTGCAGAGCGATTGATAATCAAGAGATCGTCCCCTGGTTCCAGCCGATTGTGGATCTGAGGACCGGCCTCCTTTCGGGATTTGAGGTACTGGCGCGTTGGCATCACCCCCAGCGCGGTATGGTTCTCCCGGCTGAGTTCATCCCGCTAGCCGAGAGGACAGCCCTCATTGGGCCGCTGACGGATTTGCTCCTGGCGCAGGCCTTTGAGGCAGCGGCGGCTTTTCCCAAGCATTTGACGCTTTCGGTGAATATATCTCCGCTTCAACTACGAGACCGTTTGCTGCCGGAGAAGATGCAGCGCGGGGTGGAACGAGGGGGCTTCTCCTTCCAGAAGCTCATCGTCGAGATCACGGAGAGCGCTCTGGTGCCCAATCTTGATCTGGCCGCCAGCATTGCGAAGGAACTGAAGGCTTTAGGTGCGCAGCTTGCTTTAGATGACTTTGGGACGGGCTACTCGTGTCTGCGGCATCTGCAGACGCTGCCCTTCGACAAGATCAAGATTGACGCGAGCTTTGTACAGTCCATGATGAGCCAACGGGAGAGCAGGAAGATCGTGGCCGCGGTTGTGGGCCTGGGGCTCAGTTTGGGATTGCAGACGGTGGGCGAGGGCATTGAGGAGAAGGAGCATGCGGATCTGCTCTTCAGCCTCGGCTGCGACCTGGGACAAGGATGGTTGTATGGGAAGCCGATGCCAGCGACGGGGCTGGAGGCGATCCTTGCCAAGGATGTGCAGGCGCTAAAGCAAAAAAGCGAGGTGTCGGTGATTGCGGATGTGGCTCTCAATCTGGAGGCGATGCCGGCACAGCGGCTGGCACAGCTTCAGGCCATCTACGACGGGGCACCGGTCGGGCTGGCCTTTTTGGACCGGAATTTGCGCTATGTGAGCGTGAACGAGCGGATTGCCACGATGAAAAACATTCCGGTCCAGAATCACATTGGACGCGGCGTAGCGGAGGTAGTACCAGACGCTTTTCCCCAGGTAGAGCCTGCCTTACGACGTGCTCTCGCAGGAGAGTCGATCTCCGCAATTGAATTTCGAATCCCGAATTCGAGTCAGGCGGGCGGGTACAGCACCCTGCTGAGCTCCTACCAACCGATTCGTGATGCGGCGGATGAGATTGTGGGGATCTCGGTAGCGATGATGGATATTACGGAGCGCAAGCGGATCGAGCAGGCTCTGGCAGATACCGATGATCACCTCCGTCAGGCGCTGGAACAGCATCCGGCGTTGTTGTGGACTTCGGATGCGGAGGGCATGATCACGGATGTCGGTCCGCAATGGATGATGCTCACAGGAATTGCGAAAGAAGAGGCCCTCGGGGATCGGTGGATCACGGGATTGCATCCGGACGATGCAGCGCGAGCGACGCAGGTCTGGCAGGAGTCCGTTTTCACTGGCCAACCATACGATATAGAGTACCGGTTCATCCGAGATGGATCTTGGCGTTGGATGAGAGCGCGGGCGATGGCGCGGCGCGGGGCAAGCGGTGAGATTATCCAGTGGTATGGAACACTGGAGGTCATTGGTGACCGCCGGACAGAAGAGGCCCTACAGGGGTTGCCTCATAAAGCGATTTTAACCGATGTTGAGGCTGGAATCCGATAAAGGCTCGGCACGGAGACACCGAGGTAGCTGGCGACGTCTCGCCGGAGAACGCCGCTGGCGAACAGTTTCTTGGTGGTGCAAGACCGACCTATTTACGTCCAATGCTTGTTATCATGCGCGGATGGACGTCGAGAATTCCGACTAGCGAACGGAGACGAGGAACAGAAGAGACGCTCCTAAGACCAGAAAAGAGATCAACGAGAGAAAATGCGTTGACTCCACCACCGAATACTTCGGCGACCTTCTGCTGATCGAGCCAATCTTCGAGCAGCGGGTTGAGATTTATACGAAATCTCATATCGCAGCAACAATTTATCATCCCGTCATATGAAAATTGGGCATTTTTCTTGACATTTTCATTTGGAACTCCGGTTGCGATACACCAGGATACGGACCGAATCTCATAGCGCGTGTGGAACGGTGATCCCGATTCACAGATGGCAAGTTCCATATGCTCTGGAGCCTTTGTCCCACCCATCCCCGGAGGAACGATGAAGTTTCGCTGAGCTGTTCTGTTTTTCGGCCTTTCTGTTCTCCCAGTGGCATCCAGTTTGGTTTCAGCACACCAGGCTAGCGCGCAAGGTATCATCACAGGCTCGGTACAAGGTACAGTTCAAGACGCCACCGGCGCGACCATCAGCGGCGCGCAGGTTACGGCCGTCAATATCGCCTCCGGGATCACCGTCACCGACACCTCCGGTCAGGACGGTGGCTTCAATCTCAAGGCAGTGCCCATCGGTGTCTACCATGTGACCATCACGCTGTCAGGCTTCAGCCTAATTTCTACAGGTGAAGGAAAACCGACACCCGCGAACAGACACCCATTGCGTTGTCCCGTTGATCTGCAGAGGGATTAACTCTTCGACTCCATTGTCGGATACGATCCTCCGATTTTCCGCGAGAATGTCCGTTACCTCCTTGCGGGTGAATGTGGTGGGTTTCGTCGTTGAGCTGCTAGGAGCCTGTCCACGCAAGACGTGCATCAGCGCTAAGGAGACGATGACTATCGTCAGTAAGCGGAAAGAAGAGAGGTAACGGTGCATCTCGACCTCGGAGGAGATAGATGTACGGTGCCAACACTCTTTGAGTACGCAGTAACGGGAGTTCCTGTTCCAAGAAGCGCGACAAGCGATGTCTTGCTAGAAAGTCTGCGATAGAGATATCCGCAATTGCAGCCGAAGCCATCATTTCGACCAGATCCCGGAAGCTGAGCTTGTAGCGCAGGTACCAGCGTACGCGCAGGATGATCACCTCAAGATCGAAGTGCCGCCCTGCAAACAACTCATCAAGGCTGCTCAACTGGCTCACCACCCGGCTTGCCGAAAGACCACTGTACCCGATCGGCCTTGCTATTTGCACCAGAGCCGATGCTCCCGGTCAGCGACTTCCTTGTCCAGGCAGCGGGGAGGCGAGAACCGTGGGGCTCAGACGCAGCAAAGGCGCCCCGAAGGGCGCCTTTGTCGGTTGGAGGGTGAGATCCGATTAGAACTGGATTTTGGCCCAGAGGACGAGAGTGCGGAAGGAGGAGCTGCTCTTGGAGGGGGTCAGGAAGCCCTGTCCCGCGTCCAGGACGCTGGTATCTCCGACAAGTCGGTCGTTGTGGTTGAAGAGGTTCTGGGCCTCGGCACGAAGGATCAGGTTGCCGCGGTCCAGGTGGAAGTAGGAGAGCCCCGTGCCCTTCTCAAGCGAGAGGTTGTGTGTGGTGTTGCCGGGAAGCTGGTAGCTGTTGCGTCCAATCTCCTGGGTCAGGTACTGGTTGTTGGGGCCGTAGGGAACCAGGAAGTGCACTTGGTCCGGGGTGACGGGCACCAGCGTGTGGGCGGTGTTGTACTGGGCCCGGTCGTAGAGTGTGCCCGGGGTTCCTTTGACGAAGTAGCCGTCGATGCCGACCATCTGCATGGGCGCATTCGGGTTGGTCACTAGCGGACGGTCGTTGGTGGTGGTGCCATCGCCGTTGGTGTCGAGGCCATTGACGCTGAAGGTCTGGTACGCGCCGCTCTGCAGCTGCGAGACACCGGAGATGGTCCAGTGGCGGGTGAAGACCCCGTAGGCCGCATCGACAAACTTGCTGTCCGAGTGCAGACCCTTGGGGGCGTAGACGTAGGTGACAGAGAAGAACTGCCGGTGGTCGTAGGCGGAGGGGGCCCAATCCTGGCCAAGTCCGCCGGGGGCGAGGTTGGCTCCGTAAGTCGATGGGCTGGAGAAGGTGGTGAAGATCTCCGAGGCGTCGTCGAGATCCTTGCCGTAGACGTAGTTGGCGCGGACCAGCAGGCCATGGTTGAAGTTGTGGCTGAAGTCGACGATGACCGAGTTATAGAGCGACTCGGCGTAGTTGCCTCGCAGGACGATGGCGCCGCGGGTGGTGTTGAGGCGCTGGCCAGTCGCACCGTTGAAGTAGTTGTACTGCTGGTTGGCGAACTCGTTCAGGCCGTGGTTGCCGACGTAGGCAACGCCGAGAGTGTTCTGCCCGGGCAGTTCGCGCTCGATGCCGAGGTTGTACTGATAGGTCATCGGGTTGGCGAGGTGGCTGTCCTCGCTCGTGACGCTCGAGAGCGGGCTGAGCACCGGAGTGATGGTGGAGATCAGGCCGCTGGCGTTGGCAAGTCCGTTGCCGGTGGTCTGGGTCAGTGTCGCCGCGATCGCATTCGGCGAGGACTGCGACGAGTTGACCAGGATATTCGAGAAGGTGCTGTCGTAGAAGATGCCGAAGCCGCCACGGATCACCGACTTACCGTCTCCCAGGAGGCCGTGGTAGTGAGGCGAGTAGGCGAAGCCGACGCGGGGAGCGAACATGTGATTGTCGCTCTGGATGGGAACGACCGTGTTGATGGGGGCGAAGACGTTGGTCGGGTCGACACCGGGGTACTTGAGCGAGTTCTCCGGGTTGGAGAGGTAGTCGTAGCGAACGCCGAGGTTCAGGGTCAGGTCGGTGTTGAGCTTGATGTCGTCCTGGGCAAAGATGCCGTTACGGTAGCCGTGGGAGTCGACGCGAGTGGAGCCGAAGGTCTTGGTTGCGGCTCCGCCCGGCCCAAGCTGGTTGAGCAGGAAGTTCCCGAAGTCCGAGACGCCGGTGCCGCCATTGGCGAAGGTGAGGGTACCACGAGCGTTCTGCGAGACCAGATCAATCTCGATCAGGCGACCAATATCGACGCCGATGCGGAAGGACTGGCGACCGCGGGTGTAGCCGACCGTGTCCTGGAACTGGTAGAGGTCCTCTGCGCGGCCCTGGGGGAAGTTCTGGTTGGGGCCGAGGTTGGGAGCGTAGACGGTGCCGGCGGTTGTGGTTCCGCTGAGGCTGGCGAAGGCGATCGTCGGAAGCGCGTTGAGCGGGTTAGCCGCGGTCTGCGCGGTCGGCGAGAAGGTGAAGGAGAGACGCGCTTCGGAGACGCGGAACTCATTGAGCAGGTTCGGGCTCAGGATGTGCGTCCACTGTCCCTCAGCGACCTCGGTGGGGCCTCCCTGCTGGGTATCGAAACCGGCAAGGGCATTGGGATTGTTCAGGAAGTCGGGCGTGCGCGATCTACGGTCGTGCAGGTAGCGGAAGGAGAGGCTGTCCTTCTCCCAGGGGGTGTAGTCAACGCGATACAGCCACTGCGTATCGGGGTTGGACTGGGGCACGTTCGGCCGCTGGAAGCCGGCGAAGCTGATGACGCAACCTGTCGCGGGGCAACCGGGCAGGGCGCCGACGTTCCTGGTGATTGATCCGATTTTACCGGCGTACATGGTGTCCTGGGTCAGGTATGCGCCGTTGCTGAGATAGGCATCGAGCGTGGAGACCTGGGTGGCGGATGCTCCGGCGATGGTCTGGAGCGTGTTGTAGCCGGCCTGGTCGGGCAGCAGGTTCACGCCCGGCGTCGCCTCGCCGTAGTAGCGCTGCAACTGCAGGGCGCCAAAGGCGAACAGCTTGTTCTTGATGATCGGACCGCCGAAGGTAAAACCATAAGTCTGCCGGTCATACCGGGTCTTCTTGAACGAGGTTCCGCGGTAAGCGCCCGGAATGGAGTTCAGGCCGGAGCCGGTGTAGCGCTCGAAGACCTCACCGTGGAAGGCGTTGGTTCCGTGCGCGGTGATCATGTTGACGATGCCGCCGCCCGCACGACCGTACTCCGCGGAGGCCGAGTTGGTGATCACGTTAACCGAGTCGAAGATGTCGGGGATCTGCGGCTGGAAGGCCTGTCCAGAGATACCGACGTCGTTGATCTCCTGGCCATCGAGCAGGAAGTTGTTGTCGCGAGGACGGGCGCCGTTGACCTGGATGTTGACTCCGTTGGAGAACCCGGCGCCGTTGGAGACGGTCTGCACGCCGGGGACGGTCGTGGCGAGCTCCACCGGGTTGAGGGTGAAGACCGGGAGCTTGTCGAGCTCCTTCGCGCTGACCGTGCCGGTCAGGGTGCCGTTGTCGGTGTTGATGGTGGCCTGATTGGCCTCGACGGAGATCTCGGTGTTCTGCTGGCCGACCTTGAGGGAGACGTCGTAGGAGGTGACGGCGGAGGCTGTGACCACCACATCCTTCAGCCGGGAGGTGGCGAATCCTTCCTCGCTCACCACAATGGTGTAGCTGCCCGGGGAGATGGCCTCGATGCGGTAGGCGCCATCTGGCTTTGTGGTGGTAGTGCGGGTTTCGCTGGTGTCCTGATTGGTCACCGTGATCGTGGCGTTGGCAACGACCGCGCCGGACTCGTCGCGGGCGACACCGGTGAGAATACCCTTACTTGTTTGCGCGAAAACGGATCCGGAGCTGGCTGCGAGAACGACTGCGGAGAGGGCAATGACCGACGATTTCCTAAAAACCATCTACTAACGACTCCTGATGACCGATGGACCCTGGATGAAAACCTTCGAGTGATGAAGGTCGAATGCGGTAAGCGCCTGCCCCGTAGCTGACGAAATTCGTGAGTTCCGAGCGACGGGAGCAACTGTCAGAGATTCAAATGTTTGCTACGGAATGCTTTATGGGAAGCAATTTGTATGCCAATCGGCAGAACGGGATGAAATTGGGGTGAATTTGTAACTTTGTTTCATCAAGCTACCCATGTATTTCCGTAAAATACAGAATTTTGTAGATCCGCTTTGAGGTCTTGTATAACGCGACTATGCAGAGGAATTAGCCTACCCAAATGTCCTGAATCGATTCGCAACGCGATCGTCCGGCGCCTTGGCGTAGTTGCGCCGGGAGTGCGGGAGGTGACCGCATCGAGTACCATCCCGGTGCGGGCAGCCGGTACCGGCCGCACTGCCGTTCCCATCGAATCCGTCGGGCATCGCCACAATGGGAACAGCTGGAGGCACTGCAGGAGGAGGTAGCTCCAACGCTCTGATGGCGTCCGTCAGCGCTCTGCCTCAGGATGCGATGGCCGAGCGCGGACTCAATCTGGCCCATAGGACCATGCTGCGCTGGGTCAGGAGATATACCCAGAGTTCGTCAAGCGGTGGAACCGCTTTGGTCGGACCGCTGGCCGCTCGTGGAGAGTCGATGAGACCTATCAAGGTACGGCCACTGGGCCTATCTCTATCGCGCGGTGGACAAGGCTGGTGACCATGGCGTTCGAGGTAACGCTTGATACCTCAAAGGCGCGCGATCAACTCGGTACGATCCCCGTGATCACAAGGGATGAAGGGATGTCCGAGCTGAAATCTCTAACAAGAAACCAGTTCTCTTTTAGATTAGGCAGTTGTCGGGGTGATCTGGACGGCGAATCCGAGATTTTGGAGATGAAAGCTCCCGTCTTAAGCTCGATCATGAAATAGCAATGGAGGCGTACATGGTAGAAGAGGAGATCGAGATAGAACGTTTGATTCCCGACCTCGAGAGGTACTTGAGACCCGACAAAGGCGAAGCCGCGGCCGAGTTCCAGCAACCAGCTTGCGCACCGCCGACAGCCGGACATTCACCGTCGAGGGCGCGAGCCCGTCCATCGATGCCCGCCACTCGAGCAACAGCGCCCGCGTCAGCGACCGTCCAGCCGCGAAGCCGAAGAGGTCGTCGAGCGCCTTGGCGTAGTTGCGCCGGGAGTGCGGGGAGGAGACCGCGTCGAGCACCATCCGGCGCAGCCGCGCCTGCGCCTCGGTCAGCCCCGAGGTCGGCGCCGGCAGCGATTGGGCTCTTGCTCTGCGAGAGCCACAATGGAGCGGTTGTTGAGTTCTCTTTTAAGGACCTTCAAAAACCGATCGGCGTGTCTACCTATACCGTCACACGGGAGATGCCGAAGGCATTGGAGCAGGAGGTTCCGTCGATTGAAGATCTCAAAGGGGTCGTTGAAAAGCTCCGCACGGAGCTCGCTGCAGATCGCGTAGGTGAATGAGCAGCCGCGTTCGAGCTCTCGTTCCTTGAAATCGTCGACTAGGGTCAGGAAGTCGAAGTTGTAAGGGTCCCGTAGGATCTGCTCGGCCATATCGGAGCCTGGCGGCGGTAGGGTTCGCTCGAAGTTGGTGAGCGCCTTTCCTTCCCGCTCGTGCAGGTTGCCCTTCAGCATATGGGCCAGAATATTCCGGCTCCACCCATGCTCGACCGCAGCACGGAGGTACCAAAGACGGATCGCTGGATCTTTGGCCCGGTCCAAAAGCAGCATATGGTGGCCCCACGGCAATAGTGCAGCAACCTGCTGCACGATTGCCTCCTCCGGCCAGGCGGCGGCGAAGGATCTCATGTACTTCAGGGACCGTAGGCTAAAACCCTCTATCCCCGGAAATTCAGTCTGAAGATCATGGGCCAGGCGTGTTGTTTTCAGAATTATCTGGCGCACTATTTCAGAGTTATTTGGCGTAATGACGGCTCGCCGTACAACAATGAGTCAGATAGGTCACTCAACTAACATGCCTGCAATTCACAAGCAGAATCATGCACTTACCGCGCAGGATGAGCATCTCTCGCTCCTTGCACAAGAGCGCTCACCCTCCCCATCGCTCGTCCGGACTCAGCGGACACGTCAAATACCTCTAAAAGACTACGCCAAATAGCGATCAAAGCTACACTCGAGGCCATGGACGTCTACGACGCGCGGGCGAAGGCTATCGCGGACCCAACCACGCTCCTCCTTATCGATGAGGCGGACCGGCTTCGGATGACCAGCCTCGAACAGATCCGCGCAGTCTTCGACCAGGGCGGCGCCGGGCTGGTCCTGATCGGCATGCCTGGCATCGAGAAGCGCCTGGCCCGCTTCCCCTAGTTCTACTCCCGCATCGGCTTCGTCCATGAGTTCCGTCCGCTCGGAGCCGCCGAGATGCAGCAGCTGCTCGAACAGCGCTGGACGCCTCCAGACGTTCAGCTTCCGGACCATCCGCTCGCGCCCGAGGTCATCGCCAGGATCATCCGCATGACCGGCGGAAACTTCCGGCTTCTGAACAGACTGCTCACCCAGATCGAACGAGTGCTCGCCGTGAACGTGACCCATGAGGTCCTGATCGAGGTCGTCGAAGCCGCACGGGAGAGCTTGGTGATTGGTCAGGCGTGAGCCCTACAGCCCGAGGGTATCGTTGACGGAGACGGCGTGTGCTGGAGATTCGAGGAGGCACTTCGTTGTGCAGCCGGACTTCTTATCGATGGTGATTGCTTCTGGGGGGACGAACATCCGGAAGTTCATGACGAGAAGCTCGTTTAGGGAAGCTCTGCGCAGGTGGCTGATTTGCGGGCTGCAAGAAGGTGTGTTGGTTGAGCTGGGTGTTTTTCAGCGGCGCGGACATCGGCCACCTGCACTGCGGCGCCACCAATGTACGCAGCCGAACCAACACCTCGTTTTCCATCTACAACGGCCTGCAGACCAGCCTCCGGACCGCCAACTACCATGGCCTGACCGGATCGCTCTCCTACACCTGGAGCCGCACCATCGACAACGCCAGCGAGATCTTCTCGACCTCGGGCGGCGGCACCACCAACGCCTTCGCGCAGAACCCGCTCGACACCAACAACGGCGAGCGTGGCCTCAGCGGAAACTCCTACCCCAACGTCACCGCCATCGGCCTGACCTACAAGCTTCCTCTGTATGAGGGCCAGCACAACCTCAAGGCGCAGCTCTTCGGCGGCTACCAGCTCAACACCATCTACACCTTCAACAGCGGCCAGGCCTATACTCCGGCCCAGTACTACAACGAAGGCAGCCTCTGCGACGAGAGCTTCGGCCCGACCTTTATCGGATCCATCGATACCTGCCGTCCGATCCTCTCCAACAAGAACGCCCCGCTCAATACGGTGGGCGTAAACGTTGGCAACGGCGTCTATCAGAACTATGCCACCGGGGCGGTCACCACGCGTGACTCGGTCCACTGGCTGATCAACAACAAGGCAGAGGCGGTGGCGATGGGAAATCCCTTCCCTGGCGTCAGCCGCAACACCCTCGTGGGTCAGAGCACCAACAATGTGGATCTCAGCGTCTACAAGAACACGCATCTCACCGAACGCGTGAACTTCCAGCTGCAGGTCACCGCCTTCAACGCCCTCAACCGCGCCTACTACGGAACCCCCGACGTCTTCGTCGAAGGCGCCGCCTCCACGTTTGCGAACTACAGCGGCAATGCCGGCACCCAGAGGAACGTCCAGTTCAGCGGGAAAATCCTCTTCTAACCAGCGGCAGCTGTTCTGCCCACAGAAGGGACGCCCCAATCGGGGCGTCCCTTTCTTGCTGCCGCGCAGATGGCTGAGCACAGCCGATTACGTGACAACCACAGCAGCGATCAGTCGCAAGGCATGATGCAGAACTCTCTCATCCTGCCGAATCCCCCAGCACCACCACCAGCGCACCATCGAGTCTCCCGGCGGAAAGAATGGCTAAGCCCCTCATCCCATGGCGCGAGCCATCTTCGGCTACAATCCACTTCCGTGCCGAAGTCTGGCGCATCTCGGATTTTCTGGAGCACTACTCCTCTGCCGATCAGTCCAGCAGCGAAGCGAAGAACATTAGATCCTCAATGGCAGCAGGGATCGAGCCGGCACTGCTGCCCGCTTCTGGACTGGCCAGTCTTCTACAACGAAGCTCAAACCCAATGGACGGCGGGAAACACTTTCGCCGTCCATTGGGTATGGCTTCGTGTGTCCTAAAAGACGAACTTCAACGCCAATTGGACGTTCCGGGGCGCGTTCACGGTATTGCTGATCTGACCAAACGAACTGCCGGCTGAAGCACTGTTGCTTGGAGGTGCCAAACTCACCATGTTGAAGGCGTTCAGGAAGTCGCTCCGGAACTCGAGGTGAGAGCCTTCCGTCACCGCGAAATCCTTGGAGAGAGAGGCATCGATCTGCTGATACCCAGGAGCGCGCTCCGAGCCTACGGCCGCATTGCCGAAGCTCGTTGCGCTCTCTTCGCTGTACGCGCAGACGCCATTGTCGGTGCCGGCAGCACAGGGAATAGCGGAAGGATCGGTCCCATACCAGTTCGTCTCCGTCCGGTTCACCACCTTCAAAGCACGAAGATGGTTGCCACGCGATGCCCTTGCATTGACCGTGGTTGTATAGAGCGCATTCGAGGATACGGTGACCGGAAAGCCAGTGTGAAAGCTCATCACGCTGCTTAGTTTCCAGCCGCCAATAACTTCATCCTCAAGGCGGTTCATGCCGCTTCCGAACTGCCTTCCTCTGCCTACGGGCAACTCATAGATGCCAGAGATGGAGATATTGTGTCTGGCATCGAAAAACTCCGGACCGTAATCCGCACCTCCATGATAAGCATCTTGCCAGTAGGCGCTCTGCGAGGCCCCTGCACCCCCGCCGGCGCCATAATAGCCCAGGTTATTGCTCAAGCCCTTGCTATAGGTCCAGTTGGCAAGAAACTCCAGACCATGACTGGCGCGCCGCCGTGCAGTGACCTGTAGAGCGTTATAGTTCATCACCGCTTCCGATTCGGTGTAGCTGATCTTGGTGATCTGACTCAACGCAGGATTCGACTGAGAGAGCGTCGTGATGGGCAGTGCACAGGTAAGACAGGCTCGCTGATTGCCTTCGCGAGGATCAACCAGATGGTCTCCCTTCTGTCCAAGATAGGCGACGGTCAGAGATGTGACACTATTCAGTTGATACTCGGTGGTTAGGTTGTACTGCTGAATAAGTGCTGGCTTTAGATTCGGCTGCCACGCACGTACGTTGCCGGAATAGACAGAGGGATTCACCGGACGATAGAAGCCGTTGCTCACGCTGAGAAATGGGGCTCCGTTCGCGCACGGAAGGCCCACCGTGCAGGAGGCGTCGACAAAGAACGGCGGATTGAGCGTGAGCCGCAGATTGGCTCCGGTACCCTCAAGGAAGTTAGTGATCCCATAACCGCTTCGGACCACCAACTTATCTTTGAAGTATTCCGGGGACCAGGAGAAACCGAGCCGTGGCATGAATCCTGCATAGAAGGCGTTATAGAGCGCACGTGGAGCGCCGTTGACTCCTGCATTTGTAATGACACCAGTGGTTAGGTTGATGTTTGCCTGCTTATTGTTTACTTCGGTGTACGGCTGGTCGTACTCCCAACGAAGCCCTAGATTAATCGTGAGGCGTGGGGTGAACTTGTAATCGTCCTGGGCGAAAAAGGCATCCCGCCATTGCCGCTGCCCCCATCGGCCAGTCAATGCCCCCTGAGCTTCCGAGGTGACTTGGTTCGCCTTGAATTGAGCGAGACTTCCGTTGAAGTCGAAAAAGCCCAGAGTGCCGTCGTTCCCGGAGTAATAGCGGTTCTCCTGGTAGCGAAGCGCTTGGCCACCAAACCGGAAGGTCTGCTTCCCGCGCTGCCAGGTGAGGTTGTCTCCATAGGTGAAGGCGTTTACGATGCTATCGCTGTCGATGCCTCCGTAGGCGCCATTGCCATCCTGGCCTTGGGGCGCACCGATGTCGTCCACGCGTCCGGAGTTAGGTCCATTGCCAATAATCAACGTGCTGAAACCAGGGACCAGTTGAGTACCAGGAATGCCCAGTTTTGAGTTGCCAGTGATTCCCCACTTCCCGGAGACGTCCGTCGGGGTCTGAATGTACCGAGTCCGGCCAATGCCCCCACGTGCCTCATTGACAATATTTGTGGACAGGACGCGAGTCCAATTCAAAATGAAGCCGGTGTAGGGATCATTGTTATTCGTGGGAATGTCCGTAGGTAAGGCGACCCTAGAGTAGCCACTATGTTCACGTCCGATCGAAAAGCGTCCGGAAATAGTGTCTTTCTTCGTGGCCGTCCAATCGAGCTTGGCATCGCCTTGATCATTTTGTGTGGCCTGAGAGGAGGAGCCCACGTAATTGTTCGTTGAGTTGGCGATAGAGGCATTCGGTATTGGGTAGAGGTCCGGGTGAGCAAAAAGATAAACCGCTGCAGGATTCGGATTGGCTATTCCAGTTAGGTCTCTGTCAGCTGTCGCAACCACCGTGCGATCTTCCACGGTGGAAGCATGCTGGCGGGCTCCCTGGTAATCCACGAAGAAAAAGAGCTTGTCGTGGAAGATGGGACCGCCTAAAGTGCCGCCGAACATCGCTCGATTGAAGGGGGCGCGCGCAGCGGCCGCGCGTTTTGCAGCCCATGTGTTGGCGTTCAGATTCTGGTTTTCGCCAAAGAAGAAAAGATTGCCGTGGAACTGATTGGTCCCGCTTTTGGTGACCATGACGACCTGGCCACCGTTGGCGTTCCCGTACTCCGCAGTGGAATTGCCAGTGATGATGCGAACCTCGCCAAGAGCGTCGACATTGGGGCTATAGCCGATATAGTTATCGATCGCCTCATTGATGTCAGCTCCATCCAACGTGTAGTTATTACTCTGTTCGCGATTGCCATTGACGAAAAAACCGCCGTTGTACTGTCCGCGGCCGACATTGTTGAGGGCCTGCGGATTCGGCGAAATCGCCCCTGCAACCAACAAGGTAAGTGCTGAAAAGTTGCGTCCTTGAATGGGAAGTTCGGTCGCGGCCGCCGCCGTGATGGTATCGCCGGTAGTGGCGTTTTCCGTGTCTAGAATCGGGGCGGCATCGGTGACGACGACATCACTGTTCGCACCCATGATTGCGAGCGCTAGATTGACCTTGGCCTCTTGATCGACTTCGAGGGTGAAGACACTCGTGGTCTGTGATGCGAAGTTGGGCGAATGGACGCTGATCTTATATTGACCAATCTGCAGAAAACGTAGGGAATAAATGCCGCTCGCGTTGGTAGATGTCTGTGTTGTCACGCCTGTCAGAACGTTGGTCGCGGTCACGGTAGCGTTCACCACCAGGGCTCCGCTCGGATCGGTCACCGTGCCCGTAATGGAGCCGGTGATGGTTTGGGCAATTGTTGGTTGAATGCTGCTCATGACGAACAGCACGATCGCCATAAGGATGTTTAGGCCTAGCTTTTGTCCCTTGTGCATTGCGCTCCTCCGATAGGTCTGCAAAACGAAGATAGATGCAGGTACTGATTTGGGGTGTAGCCTTGCAGGGCCGAAATCACTGAGGGCCCTGGGAGTGTCCGGGCTCAGCTCTGTGTATTTATCTGACCTTGGGAGCGCAGCGACGTGTCAGGCCACGCATGCAACAAATGAGAGAAGGCGTTTCAAATTGAATGGGGCCCGACAGTTGCCTGAGTGTATAGACAACTGTACAGTTATGCAAGCGAAATTAGTGAAATTAGTGAATACGGTCATTCGCCGATCGCCAATCGCCTGGCCCTACCGCACGTGACGTCGTTGTATCGCGCAGGCAGCGCTCCGGATAGCCATATAGACAGCCTGCCCCAGATGCGGCTACAACCATAAGAGTCATTTGAGCTGTGGCAACCGGCGAAATCGTGAAGCTTGCTCTAGGGCCGGCGCAGTCTGCTGCGATGCTGGATCGGAACCGAGGAGAGAACGTGTCGAAGGTGCATGTCCAACCTGTTTCAACCGTCCATCTTTTGGACAAAAGTGGGTTTATTCCGCTGTACTACCAGATCCAACGTGCATTGATGGAGAAGATCCATTCCGGCGAGCTGTCGACCGGGGATCCGCTCGCTTCCGAGGAGGAACTGGCGCGCACCTATCAGGTCAGCCGGATGACCGCTCGCCAGGCATTGCATGGTTTGAAGACCAGCGGCTTCGCCGTCAGCCAGAAGGGGCGCGGCACGTTCGTTACTCGCCCCAAGCTGGAAAAAAATATCATGCACCTGCGCGGCTTCACAGAGGATATGCGGGATCTCGGGATGGTCCCGAGTTCGAAGCTTCTAGAACAGACAGTAGTGAAGGCGTCAGCGGAGTTGGCAGGTAAATTGAAGGTCGAGGCGGGAGAGCAGGTACTTCTCTTGCGCCGCCTGCGGCTGGCCGATCAAATCCCGATGGCACTCGAGGCGTCCCACATTCCCCTCAAGTGCTTCCCGGGACTACAGAAGATCAATTTCGGGAAAATGTCCCTATACTTCGTTCTTCGTGAGAGCTTTGGCGTGTGTGTCGCTTGGGCGGATGAGGTGATTGAGGCGCTCCCAGCAACCCGCGAAGAATCAGAGCTACTAACTATTCCCAAAAGGGCGAGTATTCTCTCGATCTCACGAATCATCATGACAACCAACGAGGTTCCAATCGAGGTGGCGTGCTCGCGCTACCGCGGAGACCGCTACCGCGCCTCGATTCGTGTACCCACAACTACCATCGAATGATGGCCAGCTGCGGAACGTCGATCGCGCCCCTCTGCGCTGAGCTCGTGTTTGTCCTATCCGAATCTTGCAGGCGCCATTGAAACTGCTGCTGCCTGACACTCTTCAGATCCCAATGGCCCTTACAAACCGGGCAGTAATGATGTCCGGCCGCGTAATTGCCGCCCCAATGACGACACAGTGCGCTCCCAGTTCAAAGGCTTTGCGCATCTCCTCTGGCCGGCTAATATGGCCCTCGACGATCACCGGAATCTTCAGCAGGGCGACGAGAGACTCGACCAGGGGCCAGGAAACCGTTCTGAGTCCGGAGGTTTCGGCAGTATAGCCATAGAGCGTGGTCGCGACCGCATCGGCGCCGGCGGTCTCCGCGGCCAGCGCGTCTTCGAGCGTGGCAATGTCCGCAAGAACAGGCCGATCTAACTCTGCGTGGATGCGCTCCATCAGTGCTGGCCAGGGCTCAGACTCCGCCAGCCGGCGATGGGTGCAGTCAAGAGCAACTATGTCTGCACCCGCCTCGCTGACAGCCTGGGCGGACCTGAAGTCTGGCGTGATGTAGATATCGCCCTCCCCATCCCGAGTTTTGATCATGCCAATAATGGGCAACTTGGACAGAGCACGAAACGCAGCGATGCTCGCGACCCCTTCTGCACGGAGGCCACCCGCTCCTCCGTGCAGCGCCGAGGCAGCAATGCGCGTAAGCGTGTCGAGATGATCGAGCGGGTCGCCCGGCGACGCCTGACAGGAGACGATGAGACTCCCGCGCAGAGTTGCAAGAATAGCTCTCCCAGAGAAATGCGGCCTTGGACCCACTCGAGTAGCGCTCCTTTCACGGCGTGTAAGTCTGCTGCTGCGCATCGCAAACGTCGCGAGCTGGGAGATGGCGGCGGCGCAAAGGGCGGCGAAACGTTAGCAAAGAGGTCGGCATGATGTGTATAGCACATGCGGGCGCTGCAACAAGATGCGAAACCCTCAAGAAACGAAGGATGAATGCCTGACTGCGCCGGATACGCAGCTGACGCTCCGTCATGCGAATGGCGCACCCCGGTTCACCGCTTCGGTCATCTCGCGACGCCCAAAAGCATGCCAAAGACCAAATCCAAAGTCATGATCTACAACTGTTGCGGTAGAGATAGCCCCGATCCTAGAGCACAGCATCCTCTATTGCAACAGCAACTCTCCCGCATTCGATTCTCCATCGGGGCGACCGGAAACACGGTGAGCTTCAACCTGCCCGCGGGGACGAATGAGCAGTATCTGCAGCTCGTCTTCACCGCCAATACAGGATGGACCGCGGCTCAGTTCTCGGAGTTCGCAGTCTTTCCTGGGAGCGGGTCCGGCTGTGTCTCCAGTGCGCCCGCAGCACCCACAGCGTTGAGCGCTACAGCAGCCTCCTCCAGCCAGGTCAAACTGAGCTGGACGGCCTCCACAACCGGCGGAGTTACGTATTCTGCATTCCGCTCCACCGCGAACGGATTCAGCCCGTCGACGTCGAACCAGGTCGCCAGCGGAGTGATGGGAACCACGTATTCCGGCACCGCTCTTACCGCGTCCACCACTTACTACTACATCGTTCAGGCGGTGAACTGCGCCGGTACAGCGGCTTCGAGTCAGGGCTCCGCCACCACACCGAGTGGCACCACGGTGCCATCCGCCCCAACAGGACTCACAGCTACGGCGGGCAATGCATCGGTCTCGCTCTCCTGGACTGCGAGCACCGCATCCGCGATGCCGAAGACTTCGATACTCGGCCGCCTCTATATTCATCAGAACCCCGTCCACGCCCACCTCACCCCACGGCCGAGCTCTAACCCTACTCCTTTGCCCACCATCGCGGTCCACCGAGAACGCCCCCCGAAGTTTTGACAGAACCGCACCGCAAAGCGCTTCGACAAAGCCAGAACCACCTTTGGACCGGCTTGGACTTAGGTCCTTTGTTTCGAAGACTTTGGGCACTTTCGAGGGAGGGGGGGGAGACGAGGGAATTAGCGCCTCAGCAACCCCCGCGTAGCTTGCGGCTATCGCAGGAAGAGTCTGCTCTGCGCGACCGCAAGAGAAGCGCAGCTCTTAGAAGCGCGAGTTTGAGCCCAAAAACATGCGGAGATCCGGCGAGCCAAATGTGATCCACGCCGCACCGGTCTCGAACTTTTTCGGGGCGTTTCGACCGGGTCGAGCTGTGCAATCCCCCGCAGAGATCACGCGACCCCTTGCAGGGATCTCCATGCATTTAGCCCAGCACGCTGCCAAGCCCAGGCGAACACCTGCTTGGCCCCCTCCGGGCAGCGCTGTGAATTACAGGCCTTAAGAATAATGATATTTGACAGCGAATTCTCTCTTCATGTACTTTTTCCCGGCCGATGAAAGCACTGAAACTTCCCCTTGAGGCCAGCACTCGAGTTGACTTTGGGCGCTTTCATCGTGCGCTCGTAGCAAGCTCCATCCGGCCCAGAAGATGCTTTACGTACGCGATTCTTCAATCAAAAAAGAAATCCCTGTGTATATGGAAAAAACTACTGGAGGCTACATGTATTCTCAAGAACCCGTTGACAATGCTCATCGGTTCGGCTGGCGAAGTGGGCTGCTTTCTCTTGTGCTCTTCGCCATGGTATTTCTAGCGTCACCGTTCGCTTCACATGCCCAGGTGTCTGCGGTCGTCAATGGCGTGGTCTATGACGGTTCCGGCGCTGTCATTCGCGGAGCGACGTTAACCCTCACAAACGATGCAACCCGCGAGAAGCGGGATACAGTGACGAACGACGAAGGTTACTTCGCGTTCCCTGCTTTGCTCACCGGAAGCTACTCGGTGAAGGTCAGCGCCAAGGGCTTCAAGAACTACGAGCAGCATGGAATCGCCCTGAGCGCGGGCGACGTGCGCAAACTGACTGACCTGGTTTTGCAGATTGGAGACCAGGGCCAAACGGTCTCGGTTGAGGCCAATACGCAGATCATCCCGGTGGAGAATGGCCAGCGCGCCGCGCTCCTGGACTACAAGGACATACAGCAGCTCGCCATCGAGGGTCGCAACCTCTCCGAACTTCTTAAGGTGCTGCCTGGTGTAACCAGCGCCGCACCCGGGCTGAGCAATGGTGCCTCCTTCGATCCCACCGTGGTCAGCGCCGCCTCGAGTGCTGTAGGAAACGGGTTGAACGCGAACGGGGCGGCCAACCGCGGCGGCACTAGCCAGTACTCGGACGGCGTAGACATCAGCGATCCAGGCTGCAACTGTAACTCGATCTCCATTTTGAACCCGGACATGACGCAGGAGGTTAGCGTCCAGACCTCGAACTTCGGAGCGGATGCGCCGCGTGGTCCGGTGGTGATCAATGCAATCAGTAAGTCCGGCGGGGCGGCCTACCACGGAGAGGGCTACCTTTACACCCGAAACGACATCTTCAACGCCAACGACTGGCAGAGCGACCATGCCGGGACCCCGAAGGGCAGCGCGCATTACTACTATCCAGGCGGCAATGTTGGCGGACCAGTTCCCTTCACCCAGAAGAAGGTATTGTTCTGGTTTGGTTACGAGCGGATTCTGCAAAACACCGGCAACGCCAACCGTCTGCAGTCCTTTATCCCCACTCCGGACATGATGGCCGGCAACTTTACCAACACCGCTGCAAACATGGCATTCTGCCAGGGAGCTCTGACGCCGACGGCGACCAACGGCTGTAACGACCTGACCGGCACCGTTCTTCCTGACGGCACCGTGATCGGTCAAGGTTCGCGACCAGCGGGAATCATTCCTACGCAGTTTCTTGATCCCGGCGCCAAGGCACTTGCCAGCTTCTGGCCAGCGCCGAACGCCAATCCCCTGACGACCCCCGGTGGCTATAACTACAACCAGGTAATCCCGGGAACGCACGATGGCTACATCTATCGTGCGCGTGTGGATTACAACCTGAGCGACCGGACCTCGTTCTTTGTCTCCTACCAGTACGGCCAGGATTCGGCACCATCGCAGGGCAACGGCGCTCATATCTACTGGACGCCCGGCAACTCGATCCCCTATCCCGGCGGCGGACTGGTCAGCCAGTCCTTCTCGAAGTCGATCGCGGGCCACTTCACGCACGTCTTCAGTCCCACTTTGACCAACGAATTCATCGCCAGCTGGGGCTTTGGCAACTTCCCAGTCGGTCCACCCACGGCATCGGGGGCCTTCAAAACAACACTCGGGTACCCGGCGAGCTACGGCACCGTCTTCAAGGCAGGCTCGCAGCTGATTCCTTCCTACAGCAGCGCTGGAACACTGACCTTCCCCGACTTCTCGCAACAGGACATCTTTGAATCGGCCAACGGCAGCTACCTGGTTCGCAAAGAGATGCCCGCATTCTCGGACGCGGTCACAAAGGTCTACGGAACCCACACGCTCAAGGCGGGCTTTTACGCAGAGAACGTGGGCAACATTCAAGGAGCTTCCGAGTCTCCCAACGGATCTTTGAACAGCTTCAGCGGCGGCGGAAAAGTCTACAACAACTGGATCACCGGGAATCCGCTCGGGTCGCCCAA
>Ga0210403_10000484_pt1 | contig 41550 bp, 24 predicted proteins | sample IncBWC19MmetaG_FD_150863 | JGI IMG/M metagenome (GOLD analysis project Ga0210403, IMG submission 150863) | Forest soil microbial communities from Barre Woods Harvard Forest LTER site, Petersham, Massachusetts, United States - Inc-BW-C-19-M | ecosystem: Environmental > Terrestrial > Soil >...
CTTCAGGTAATCGACCGGGAAGTGCTTCAAGTATCCGAACGACGACAGCCCGGTGCCGAAATCGTCGAGCGCGAACTTGCAGCCTAATTCCTTGAGCGCCTGGATGAAGCGATTGGCCTGCGAGAAGCTGGCGATCGCCGCCGTCTCGGTGATTTCGAAGCAAATCTTGGTGGCATCCAGACCGCTGCGGTGAAATTGATCGATGACGTAAGGCAGGAATTTGTCATCGCCCAGGCTTTGGCCGGACAGGTTGATCGAGCACATGGTCAGTTTCTCGCGCTCGTCGGCCTCCGAGACCAGCCAGCGGAAGGCGTTTTCAATGACCCAGCGGTCGATGCTCGGCGTAATGCCGTAGCGCTCGGCGGCCGTCATGAAGTTATCCGGTCCGACGATCTTGCCGGCCTCATCGCGCATGCGCAGCAGCAGCTCGTAGTGCGCGCCCGCTTCGGTTTTTTGCAACGGCATGATGGTCTGCCGGAACAGCTCGAAGCGGCCCTCCTCCAGCGCATTGTTGATGCGCGCGGCCCATTGCATCTCGCGCCGGCGGCGCATCAGATCGATGTCATTTTCCTCGAAGCTGTGCACACGGTTGCGCCCGGCTTCCTTGGCGGCCTGACAGGCGCTATCCGCGGCGCTCAAGACCGCCGCGACATCGGCATTGTCGGCGGAGATCGGCACCACGCCGATGCTGGCGCCCAAGCGGAACGTGCGCTCCTCCCAGGTGAACTTGAAATTGCGCACCGCTTCGCGCAGCGCCTCGGCGGTGCGCATCGCCTCATCGAGCGAGCAACTTTCGAGCAAAATGCCGAATTCATCGCCGCCGAGGCGCGCCAGCGTGTCGCGCCAGCGGACCTTGGACTTGAGCAGCGCGCCGACCTGGCCGAGCAGTGCGTCGCCCGCGCTGTGGCCGCAGGTGTCATTGACGATCTTGAATTGGTCCAAATCGAGCACGCACAGCGCATAGGAGGTTTCGCGCGCCTTGGCGCTCTTCAGCGCCCGTTCCATGCGGCTTTCGAACTCGCGTCGATTCACCAGGCCGGTGAGCACGTCGTGACTCGCGTGATAGCTCAAGCGCCGGTTGAGCTCGCGCGCCTCGCTGACATCATGGAACACCAGCACCCCGCCGGAGACCGCGCCGCTGCCGTCGCGGATCGGGGATGCCGTGCTCTCGACGTAAATCTCGTTGCCGTCGCGGCGGATCAGCAGCATCGGGCGGACGGATTTGATCGAACGCGTCCGGCGTATGGCAACGGCCAACGGATTTTCCAGCGGCTCGCAGGTTTCCTCGTGGAAGGCCCGGAAGATCTCCTCGATGGCACGGCCCTGGCTGTCCTCGAGCCGCCATCCGGTCAGTGCCTCGGCGACCGGGTTCACGTAGTCAATGACGCCCTTGGCGTCGGTGGTGATGACTCCGTCGCCGATGCTTTGCAGGGTGATTTGCGCACTTTCTTTCTCACGGAACAGGGCCTCTTCATAGAGTTTGCGTTCGGTGATGTCCAGTTCGACGCCCACCAGGCGCAGCAATCGGCCCTTGTCGTCGACCTTGGCTTTGGCGCGGCTGATCACCCAGCGCCATTCGCCGGTCGCATGCCGCATGCGGTGCAAGCTCTCGAATATCGGTGTTTTACCGGCGACGTGATCGCGGATCGCCGCCTGCACCCGCGACATGTCGTCGGAGTGCACCAGAGTCCGCCAATCCGGCGCTTGTCCCACCTCGCTCTCGTCGTAACCGAGCATGGCCTTCCAGCGCGGCGACAGGTAGACACGGTTGTTCAGGGTATCGAAATCCCACAGTCCATCGTTGGCGCTGTGGATGGCCAGTTCGTTGCGTTCTTCCAAGTCCTCGAGGTGACGCTGAATCTCGATGCGCTCGAGACCGGTCGCCAGACTAGAACCCATCAGCTTCATGAGCAGGTGCAGTTGCACTTCCCAGTTGTCGCGCGGCCGCGCGTTGGCGATGCCGAGCAAGCCTGCCGCTCGGCCCTTGATCGAATAGCCGATCATCAGCACCGACCCTATCCCCAGGTGACTCCACACGGCGGCATCGTCCGCCTGATCTTCCCTGGGTGCGCCCGTATCACGCACCTCCGATACGCGCAGCGGTGCCAATCGCGATTGCAACCACGGCAGCTCGTCCAGGGATTGGCCGCGCAACTGCTCGGGATTGCCCGTGGCCAGCATCCCGCGGGCAACCTGCACATCGCCGATGACGCCCAATTCGGGGTCAAGCGCGATATGAAATGCCGTGTCGACGCGGGTTGCCTCGCGCAGCAGTTCCAAGTTGACAATAATCGTATCGAGGGCCGTCGTGGCGGTCATCGTCTGGAAATCGACCGCAATTTTGGTGCAAACGACATCGAGGCCGACCGCGGGTCGCGCGCCGCGCCGCGGCCAGGTTTGCGGGGACAATATGTCCGAGGCAGTCAGGTCAGGATGGCGGGGATCGTTTGGAGCTATTGCCATGCGCCTTCACTGGTCCCACGATGAGTAACGGTTGTAGATCAATAGTTTGCCACTCAATCCCGCTCGAAACGCGAATGCGTCACACAGTTCCTCGGATTCTCCATCCGGCAGATACAGTTGGATTCTCGCATAAGTTGTCAGGAATACAAGCTAAGCGATTGTATTAATAGGGCTTCAGGTAAAAACCCTTCGCCGGCGGGTCCGACCTGCTAGAGGGCTGCCCTGGCCGATTCGAACAGCAGCTTAAGCCTGCGTTCCATGTCGGCTTGCAATCCTTCCAGTGCCGCCGCATCGAGACCCTTGGCGACATAGACCGGCTCGCCGACCGCAATCACGATGCGCGCTCCGATCTTGGGGATCACGAATCGATCCCAGCTGATTTTCCACGCGCGCGAGGCGCAATAGCTCAAGGGTAGGATGGGACGCTGCGAGAGTTGCGCGAGGAGCAGCGCGCCCGGCTTGAATTTCCACGGTGGTCCGCGAGGACCGTCAGGCGCGATCACCGGCGAGATGCCCTCATGCACCAGCGCCTGATAAAAATCGCGCAACGCGCGCGCACCCGTGTGCGTCGAGGAGCCGCGAATCACCTCGCCGCCCAACTTGCGCACGATGATCGCGCCGAACTCGCCGTCGACCGACGGACTGATCAGGACTCCCAGTTTCACACCGGCATCGCGCTGCTCGAACAGATATTTGGCGCAGCACAACTGGTGCTGATGCCAGTACACGGGGATGAACGAGGGCGAGCGCGCCAGCGCCGCGCTGACGTGCTCGCCGCCGATGATTCGCACCACTTTGCACCAGCCCAGCACTGCGCGCATCAGCGCCAGGACGAGCGGCGCGGCCATCTTGTACAACCAGCGCCGGCCCCTCGTCAGCCGCCGGCCCGAACGCGTCTGATGATCGTATATGGTGTTGCGCAGGCCGCCGTCTTCTGGTTTCTTTCGCACGGCTGGTATTGTCGGGAAGCGCTCCGTGCCGCGCAACGCCTAAGTTACAATGCCGGTATGCAAACCACAGCAATTCCGCCGGGCCCGGCAGAGGGCTTCGACCTCGGCGGCAACGAGGAGTCGCTTGCCCGCCTGCAGGACTATTTTGGGCGTTTCGGCGACATCTACCGCGCATTCGCGCCCGGCCGCGGAGTGTTCAACTACGTCATCAATCATCCCGACGACATCAAGCGCGTGCTCTTGACCAATCACCGTAACTACACCAAGGGTGAGGGCATGGATCGGGTCAAGATCCTGCTGGGCAACGGCATCATGACCAGCGAGGGCGCCTTTTGGCGCCGACAGCGGCGCATGATGCAGCCCTCCTTCCATCGGCGCGTGATCGATCAGTTCAGCCTGCTCATCAACGAGGCCAATGAAAAATATGCCGAGCGTTGGGCGGCCATGGCGGCGCGCGGCGAGCCGGTCAACGTCTCGACCGACACCAGCGAAATGACGCTGGAGATCGTGCTCAAGTCCATCTTCGGCGGCGATCTGGCAAGACTGGTGCGGCAGATGGGCGTAAATCCCTTCGAAGTGGTCGCGAAGCAATCGAATCGCGACCTGAAATTTGCATTCCAATTTCGCTCGTTGGGCAGATTGGTGGGCGAGTTGATCCAGCAGCGCCGCCATGCCCCGCAGGAGCATGTCGATTTCCTGGGCATGTTCATGCTGACCCGGGATCGGGATACCGACGAGCCGATGTCCGACAGGGAATTGATCGACGAGGTGCTGACGCTGATCGTTGCCGGCCACGAAACCACCGCCGCCGCGCTGACCTGGACCTGGTATCTTGTCAGCCGCCACCCGCAGGCTGCGGAGCGGCTGCGCGCGGAGGCGGACCGGACCGGCGCCGAGGGCGTTCTGAGCTTGAGCGGTGCCGAATCGATGTCATTTACCCACCGGGTTTTGCAGGAATCCTTGCGGCTCTACCCGCCCGGCTGGTTGATCACGCGCCGTTCCATCGAAGCGGACGAACTCGGCGGCTTCGCCATTGCACCGCGCACCGATGTTTTCATCTGTCCTTACATGCTGCATCGGCACCCGGCCTTTTGGAGCGATCCCGAGGTGTTCAATCCCGACCGATTCGCCGACGCCGATGCCGCCGAACGTCACAAATTCGCCTACATTCCCTTTGCGGTGGGGCCGCGCCACTGCATCGGCGAGAATATCGCCATGTTCGAAATGCTGGTGCACATGCGAACCATGATGCGCCGTTTCCGTCTCTCGCGCGCGAGCAATGAGCCGATCGAATTCGAGGCGCAGATCAACCTGCGGCCTCGATCCAACCTGATGATGACGGTAGAAAATCGATGAACGATGTCAACAAGCTCGCCGGGTACACCACCCTGGTCGATGTGCTCGAGGCCAACCGCAATGTCGACCGCGGCGTGACTTACGTCGAAGGCGAGAACAATGAACGGCACGTGCCGTTCCGGGAAGTGCACGCCCGCGCCTTGGGGATCCTGTATCACCTGCAGGCCGCCGGCGCGCGGCGCGGCGATAAGATGATTATTTTCCTGAGCAACAACGAGCAGTTTCTCGACGGCTTTTGGGCGGCGCTATGCGGCGGTATCGTCCCGGTGCCGCTCGCGGTCGGTATCAGCGACGAACACCGCCACAAGCTGCTGCGCGTCTCGCGCAAGCTCGGCAATCCCCTGCTGTATACCGACGCGAAAAGCCTGGAGCGCCTGGGGGCCCTCGCCGAGCAGGTGGGTGAAACCGCGTTGTTCGCGCAGCTCAAGGCGCGCGCTTTCCTGGTGGAATCGATCACGGACATCTCGAAGGCCGGCAAGCTCGTGCGCCCGCGGCCTTCCGACCTGGCATTTATACAATATTCGTCCGGTTCCACCAGCGAACCGAAGGGCGTCATGCTGACGCATGCGAATCTGATCGCCAACACGCAGGGCGCGACGGCAATCGGCAAATTCAACGAGCACGATGTTTCGCTCAGCTGGATGCCGCTGACGCACGACATGGGCTTGATCGGTTTTTACCTGATGCAGTTCGCGAACCGCGTGCATGTCAATCTCATGCCGACAGAATTGTTCGTGCGCCGGCCGTTGCTGTGGTTGCAGACAGCCGCCAAGAAACGCGTCACGCTCACCTGCTCGCCCAACTTCGGGTACCGGCATTTCTTGAAGGTTCTGGGCGATCGGCGCCTGGAGAACACGGATCTATCTTCGATTCGATCCATTTACAACGGCGCGGAGCCGATTTCAGCCAGCCTCTGCAATGAGTTCATGAATACGCTGGCGCATACCGGTTTGAAACGCGAGGCCATGTATCCGGTGTACGGATTGGCGGAAGGCTGTCTCGGCGTCACCTTTCCACCCCAGCGCGCCGAGTTTCACTGGATTCGGCTGAACCGCCACCGTTTGAGCGTCGGCGCCAAACTCGAACTCAATCCAATCGAGGCGCGCGATGCGCTCGAGGTGATGAGCGTGGGGCAGGTCGTGCCGAACACGGAACTGCTCATCGCAGATGATGCGCGTGCCGGCCTGCCGGACGAGACGGTCGGGCACATCTTGATTCGCGGCGCCAGCGTCACGAGCGGCTACTTCGGCGATCCCGAGGCCACCGCGGCGGCGATCGACGCGAACGGCTGGCTGGACACCGGCGATCTGGGCGCGGTCCACGAGGCCGCGCTTTACATCGTGGGCCGCGCCAAAGAGATCATCTTCGTCAATGGTCAAAACTACTACCCCTATGATCTGGAGAATATTGCGCAGCGCGCGCCGGGCCTGGATTTGAATAAAGTCGTCGCCGCGGGTGTCGCCAGGGCGGGATCGCAGGGCGAAGAGCTCGTGATGTTCGTACTGCATCGCGGCTCCATGCTCGATTTTCTGCCCACGGCGAATGCCGTCGGCCGGCTCGTCAACGAGCACACCGGCCTCGAGGTCGCGCACGTCATTCCCGCCAAGCGGATCCCGAAGACCACCAGCGGCAAGGTTCAGCGCCATCTGTTGGAAAAAGCCTATGTGGAAGGGGAATTCGACGCCGACCTGAGCGAGCTGAAGTCGCTGCGCGAATCCGGCAGGACCTCCGGGCGCGAACTGGGCACGGGGCTCGAGGCCCGCTTGCAAGCCCTGTGCGAAGCCGCGCTGCCGGGCAAGCGAATCGACGTGAACGACAATTTGTTCGAGATCGGTGCGAGTTCGCTCAAGCTCATCGAGATCCACGAAAGCATCGACCGCGATTTTCCACGCCTCGTCGATCTCACGGAGTTGTTCGACCATCCCACCATCGCACAGCTGGCGAAGCACCTGGAAAACAAGCTCAAGGCGACTCCCCGGCGCTGAAGGCATCGCACTGATCAATTTTTCCGGCGCTCAAGCCGCCCCGTACAAGGGCTTCTTCAGCCGCCAGCGTCTGTAGGACCAGAGCCAATCCGCGGGACTTTTGAGCACATCCGCCTCGCAGGCGCGCGCATAGCGTTCGGTGACCTGATTTGCATCGACCGGCTCGCGGCCGTCCCACAGCGGGCGAAATTCGACCTCATAGACGCTGCGCCGCACGCGCCGCACGTGGGCATAGAGGATGGGCAGCCGCATCGCGCGCGCAATCTGCTCTGCGCCCACATAGAACGCGGTTTCCTGACCCAGAAACCGCGTCCAATGGCGCTGGTCCGTCGATGTGGGCGCCTGGTCGGCGTTCATTCCCACCGCCCGAACCACGCCGCGCCGGCGAAAAAAGTCCGCCAGCAATTCCTTGGCCGGCACCAACCTTGCGCCGAAGCGCGACCGCAGCTTGAGCATCAAGCGCTCCGCCCACGCATCGTGCAAGGGCTTGTAGGCCGCATCCACCGGGTAGCCCAGCTGCAGCGTCACGCCGTGCAGCAGCCACTCCCAATTGCCGAGATGCGAGGTCATGAACATGATCGATTGCCCCGCATCGAGGTATTGCCGCGGCAGCTCGACGTTGATGAGGCGCATGCGGCGGCGCATGTCGTCCTCGGTCATGGACACCGACTTCAACAGCTCAACCGACACATCGCAAAAATTCCTCAAGAACTGTTTATGAATGCTCTCGCGTTGCGCGACGCTCAGGGTGGGATAGACCTTTTCGATCTGTTCGCGGATGACGTGCCGGCGATGGCGCGCCACGTAGTAAGCAAGAAAGAAGAGCAGTGCGGAAAACGCATAAAGCGCAGCCCAAGGCAGGCGTGACAAAAATTTGATCATGGAAACCCGCGAGCAGCGTCGTGTAATGATTGTAACACACTGTTTATTAACGGTTTCGCAGGCGCCCGAGGGGAACAGCGGTATCATAGGCAGGGTGAGCACCGCCGAATTCATCGCGCCCGGACAGGAGCCTTCCGGGCAGGAGCCGCCCGTGGTGAGCGGCACCACGAAGGTGCACATCATCCGTGCGGGCCCCGACTCGCACGTCGACAAAGAGGATCGAGTTGCGGTCGAGGCGCCGCTCGAGTACATGCTGCACCATCCAGCCCTCGGGCTCGAACCCATGTCTTTCGGCACGACCATGAGAACGCCGGGAGATGACGAGAACCTCGCGGTCGGCCTGCTGTATGGCGAAGGGATCATCGACAAGCCGGCCGACATCGACGTCGTCGAGTCGAGCACCCGACGCCCGAACGTCGTCAATGTTCGGCTGCGTGCGCAGGTGCCCATGGAAATGCAGATGGCCACGCGGCGCTTTTCGGCGGGCTCGAGCTGCGGCGTCTGCGGCACCACCGGGCTCGATGCGGCTATCGCGCGGGCGGCCGCGTCGAGAATCGGCGGTGCCCGGGTGCTCGATTTGGGACTGCTGCTGGCGTTGCCTGCGCGCATGCGGGCGGCCCAATCCAAATTCAGCGGCACCGGCGGCATCCATGCTTCGGCGCTGTTCGATTATTCGGGGCGTCTCATTTCAGTTGCCGAGGACGTCGGTCGTCACAACGCCTTCGACAAGCTCATCGGCGAATCCCTGCAGGCAGGCCGCCTTCCGCTCGAAGACCATCTCATATTGTTGAGCGGCAGAGCGAGTTTCGAGCTGGTCCAGAAAGCCTTGCGCGCCGGCGTCTCGGTCCTTGCCGCCATCGGTGCGCCATCGAGCCTCGCAGTCAATCTCGCGGTCGCTGCGGGCTTGACGCTGGTGGGTTTTCTGAAGGAAAAACACTGCAACGTGTACTCGAATCCGCAGCGCCTGCGCTCGTCAGCCTAGCCCGCGTCTCCGCCGGCGGACTCCTTCGCCACGGCGGCGGCAGTTTGAGCCAGAAGGCGGCGCAGCGCTTCACGCGGCAGCTCATCGAGGCCCGCCTCGCCATGTGCCGCCATCTTCTGGCGCATCCGCTTGGTCCAGAACTTGGAAATGTGGTTGGCGATGCCGGCGATCGCATCCTCGCGCACGGGCTCCGCGCGAAAGAAATTGCCGATGTCGTTTGCCATCTGCACCAGATGGTCGGCGCTGCTGTGCTGGTCGCTGCTCACGGCAACATCATTTCGCTACGAACACATCGGCATCTTTCAACAGCGATTCCTGCGTCTTGCTGAACTCGCGGAAGCGCTTCTGCCACTCCGAAGGCTGGCCTACGCGGGTAGCCTGCACCGCGGTGACTTTGTATTCCGGGCAATTGGTCGCCCAGTCCGAGTTGTCGGTGGTGATCACATTGGCGCCCGACTCCGGAAAGTGAAAGGTGGTATAGATCACGCCCGGCTGCACCCGGTCGGTGACCTTGGCGCGCAGCACGGTGTCGCCGGCGCGGCTGGCGATTCCCACCCAGTCGCCCTCGGCAATTCCCCGCTCTTCGGCATCGTTGGGATGGATCTCAACGCGATCCTCATCGTGCCAGCGGCTGTTCTCCGTGCGCCGGGTTTGAGCCCCGACGTTATACTGGCTCAAGATGCGCCCGGTGGTCAAAATCAAGGGGTAGCGGGCGTTGACCTTTTCTGTGGTGGGTACGTACTCGGTCACCAGGAATTTGCCCTTGCCGCGCACGAACTCGCCGACGTGCATGGTGGGAGTGCCCTCGGGGTGCGCATCGTTGCACGGCCACTGAATACTCCCGAGCTGGTCAATGCGATCGAAGCTGACGCCGGTGAACGTCGGGGTCAGGCGCGCGATCTCGTCCATGATCTCGGAGGCGTGGGTGTAATTCATGGGGTAGCCGACCGCATTTGAAAGCAGCTGGGTGATCTGCCAATCCGCGTATCCATTTTTAGGCTCCATGACCTTGCGTACCCGCGAGATGCGCCGTTCGGCATTGGTGAAGGTGCCGTCCTTCTCCAGGAAGGATGAGCCCGGCAGGAATCCGTCAGCGAATTTCGCGGACTCGTTCAGGAACAAGTCCTGCACGATGATGCACTCCATGGAGGTCAGCGCCGCCGTGACATGCTGGGTATTCGGATCGGATTGAGCAATGTCCTCGCCCTCGATGTACAAGCCCTTGAACTCGCCATCGAGCGCGGCTTCGAACATGTTCGGAATGCGCAGACCCGGTTCGCCCAATAACTGCAGGCCCCAAGCCTCCTCGAAGCTGCGCCGAACCGCATCGTCGGACACATGCCGATAGCCCGGGAACTCGTGCGGGAAGGAGCCCATATCGCAGGATCCCTGTACATTGTTCTGACCGCGCAACGGGTTGATACCGACGCCTTCGCGGCCGACGTTGCCGGTGGCCATGGCGAGGTTGGCGATTCCCATCACCATGGTGGAGCCCTGGCTGTGTTCCGTCACCCCCAGGCCGTAGTAAATGGCGCCATTGGCGGCGCCGGCGTACAAACGCGCTGCGGCACGCACCTCGGCCGCGGGCACTCCCGTGACTTCCTGCATGGCTTCCGGCGAGTTTTTCTCTTGCAGGACGAAGCTGCGCCACTTCTCGAAAGCTGGAATCTCACAGCGCGCGCGCACGAAGTCTTCCTTGACCAATCCCTCCGCCACGACGACGTGAGCCAGGGAATTGATCAACGCCACGTTGGTGCCGGGCCGCAGCTTCAAGTGATGCGATGCTTCGATGTGCGGCGTACGGACCAGGTCGATGGTGCGTGGATCGGCGACGATCAGTTTGGCGCCTTGGCGCAGACGACGCTTCATCTGCGAGGCGAAGACCGGATGGCCATCGGTGGGATTGGCGCCGATGACGAAGATCACGTCGGCCTTCATCACCGAGTCGAAATTCTGGGTGCCGGCCGATTCACCAATCGTGTTCTTGAGGCCGTAACCGGTCGGCGAGTGACAAACCCGCGCGCACGTATCGACGTTGTTGTTGCGGAAACCCGCCCGCACCAATTTCTGCACCAGGTAGGTCTCTTCGTTGGTGCAGCGCGACGAGGTGATGCCGCCGATTGAATCGCGTCCGTATTTTGCTTGAATGCGCTTGAGCTCGGAAGCGGCATGGGCGATGGCTTCCTCCCACGAGACTTCGCGCCAGGGATCGGAAATTTTCGCGCGGATCATGGGCTTGACGATCCGATCGGCGTGCGTGGCGTAGCCGATTGCAAAGCGTCCCTTCACGCAGGAGTGGCCATGATTGGCGCCGCCGTCCTTGTTCGGCACCATCCGCACCACTTCCTCGCCCTGCATCTCGGCGCGGAAGGAGCAGCCCACGCCGCAATAGGCGCAGGTCGTGACGATACTGTGCTCGGCCTGGCCCTTTTCGATCAGCGTATTCTCGGACAGCGTCGCCGTCGGGCAGGCCTGCACGCAGGCGCCGCACGAAACGCACTCGGAATCCATGAAAGATACGTTCTGGCTGGCCGAGACGGTCGAATCGAAGCCTCGTCCCTGAATGGTGAGCGCCAAGGTTCCCTGCTGCTCGTCGCAGGCTCGTACGCAGCGCGAACAAACGATGCACTTGCTGGCATCGAAGGTGAAATAAGGATTACTGGTGTCCTTCCCGGCCGTAAGATGGTTCGCCCCCTCGTAGCCGTAGCGCACCTCGCGCAACCCCACCACGCCTGCCATGTCCTGCAATTCGCAGTGCCCATTGGCCGGGCAAGTAAGGCAGTCGAGCGGGTGATCGGAAATATACAGCTCCATCACGCCGCGGCGGATATCGGCGATCTGTTTGTTCTGCGTTGTGACTTTCATGCCCTGCGCAACCGGCGTCGTGCAGGAGGCGGGCAAGCCTTTCATGCCCTCGATTTGCACCAGGCACAGGCGGCAAGATCCAAATGCTTCGAGTTGGTCCGTCGCGCACAGCTTCGGAATTTTCGTCTCCACCAGTGCGGCGGCGCGCATCACCGACGTGCCTTCCGGCACGGTGACCTCGCGTCCGTCAATCGTCAACGTGACGGATCTCGCGCTGATTCGTTGCGGTGTACCCAGATCTTGTTCGGCGATGGATTGCATGGAAAGCCTCTCTTAAGCCGGAACGCGTGTGCGCGCCGGCTTGGCAAAATCTTCCGGAAAGTGGTTGATGGCGGACAGTACCGGGTAGGGCGTCAAGCCCCCGAGTGCGCACAGGGATCCGTAGGTCATCGTCTCGCACAGATCGCGCAAAAGCGTGGCTTGTTTCGCCGGATTCTCCCCGGCGATGAGCCGGTCGATCACCTCGACGCCGCGCGTCGAGCCGATGCGGCAAGGAGTGCACTTGCCGCATGATTCGATCGCACAGAACTCCATGGCATAGCGCGCTTGTGCGGCCATGTCGACGCTGTCGTCGAATACCACAATGCCGCCGTGCCCCAGCATCCCTTTGATTTCCGCGAATGCTTCATAGTCGAGCTTGGTGTCGAATTGGGATTCGGGCAGGTACGCTCCCAAGGGTCCGCCGACTTGCACGGCGCGGATCGGCCTGCCGCTCAGGCTGCCGCCGCCGTAATCGTAAAGCAACTCCCGCAAGGTGATGCCGAATGCTTTTTCGATCAAGCCGCCGCGTTTGATATTGCCGGCCAGCTGGATGGGCAAGGTGCCGCGCGATCGGCCCATGCCGAAGTGTTGATAGTATTCCGCGCCCTTGTCGAGAATGATCGGCACCGATGCCAGGGTTATCACATTGTTGATCACCGTGGGCTTGCCAAACAGCCCTTGAATCGCGGGCAGCGGCGGCTTGTAGCGTATTTGGCCGCGCTTGCCTTCGAGCGACTCGAGCAAGGAGGTCTCTTCGCCGCAAATGTAGGCGCCGGCCCCGAGGCGCACCTCCAGATCGAAACGCCTGCCGCTGCCCTGGATATCATCGCCGAGATAGTGATGCGCATACGCCGCGGATATCGCTGCGTTCAAGGCGCGATGCGCGTCAGGATACTCCCAGCGCAGATAGATGAACCCGTGCGTGGCTCCCGTGGCGAGACCTGCGATGGTCATGCCCTCTATCAAGACGAATGGATCGCCCTCCATCACCATGCGATCCGAGAAAGTGCCCGAGTCGCCCTCATCAGCATTGCAGACGACGTACTTTTGATCGGCTGAGGTGCCCAGGACGGTTTTCCATTTGATGCCGGCCGGGAACGCCGCGCCGCCGCGGCCGCGCAACCCCGAGGCGGTGACTGCGGTCACGATAGCCGCGGGCTCCAAGGCAAGCGCGCGCTTCAATCCGCGGAAGCCGTCATGATCGATGTAGTCTTGAATGCTGATGGGATCGGTCAGCCCGACGCGGGCGAAGGTCAGGCGTTCCTGATTCTTGAAGTAGGCAATCTCTTCCGTGAGACCGAGAGCCAGGGAGTGGGGTTTGCCGCTGGTGAAGCCCGCGGCGAACAATCCCTCGACGTCCTTTGCCTGCACCGGACCGTATGCGACACGGCCCGCGCTGGTCGACACCTCGACCAACGGCTCGAGCCACAGCAGTCCGCGCGAACCGTTGCGCACCAGTTCCACGTCAACCCCACGGCGCTTTGCCTCGGCAAGAATGGCGCGGGCCGTCGCATCGCTGCCGACGCTGCGCGCGGCAGCATCGCAAGGCACATGGATTCGCGTCGCGCTCACGCCTCACCCGCGGCACGCGCGCCTGCCATCAATTCATCGAAGCGCTGCGTCGAGACTCGGCCATACAAAGTATCGTCGATCATGATCGACGGACCGAGCGCACAATTCCCGAGACAGTAAACCGGTTCGAGCCGGATGGCGCCGTCCCGGGTGGTACCGTGGAAATCGATACCCAGCGTGCGCTTCGCATGCGCTTCAACCGCTGTCGCGCCGACGGACTGACAGGCCTCGGCGCGGCACACATGCACGACGTGACGCCCGCCGGCTTCCTTACGGAAGTAGTGATAAAAACTGAGCACGCCATGCACTTCGGCAATGGACAGGTTGAGCTCGCGCGCAACCACCGGCACGGCATCGTGGGGAACGAAACCCAACTCACTCTGGATCGCATGCAGAATCGGCATGAGGGCGCCGGCGCTGGACTTCAGTCTGGCACAAACGTTGAGGACGGCGTCCGTCTGAGCGCGGTTCATGAATCGCCCGATCGAACCTACCGTGGCTGTATGCTCTTTGGTCATTCAAAGTCCAGATATATCAGTTAAGTGTACTCGATCGCCAGTCAGAAAAGCTGCCCCAATGCTCGGCCTGCCGACACAGTCTACCGCCATCAGCGATGCACGATGCGCGCTCGTGGCGCGAGTGATAGGCGACGCTTATCGTCGGATAACGATCTGTTATCAAAGGCGTTTTTCAGCTTAAGGCGACGCCGTCCCGGCGAGATCGGGGCACGTGTCGGCAGCGCCACCCGCAGCATACGCGGGGTACAGCGCCATGAGTTTGCGCATGACGCCATTGGTCCAGCCGAAACCGTCCTGCAGCGGATATTCGCCTCCGCCGCCGACGCGTCCCGTCGTCAGGACGTCGTATTTTTCCACCAACTTGCCGCTCTGCGCGTAGACGCGATTGACGCCCGCCATCCACCGGCAGGCCACGCGGTCGGCCAGGGTCGACACGGCGTACCGGCGCAAACCCGCGACGCCGATCCATTGCAGCGGCGGCCAGCCGTTGGGCGCATCCCATTGCTGCCCCGACACCAGCGGTGTGGTCACGATGCCGCCCGCCTTGAGCAGATCGCGGGCAACGGTCGCCGCCACGGCCGCCGCCTGCGCCGGGCTGGCCAGAGCGGCGAACAGCGGATAGAGCGTCGCCGCCGAGGCGCGCGGGACCTGAGCCTTGTGCGCGAAGTGATAGTCGCGATAGACGCCGGCTGCCTCATCCCACAAATATCGATTTACCGCCTCCCGGCGCACCCTGGCGCGATGCGTGAACTCGGACACGCAGGCCGAATCGTGGGCACGGGCGCAACCTGCGCCGATCGCTTCTTCCAGAGCATACAAAAGGCTGTTCAGATCGATTGGGATGATCTCGGTGGTGTCGATGGTCGCGAGACTCTTGCCGTCCGCGAACCAGCGGGAACTGAAGTCCCAGCCGCTTTCAGCCGCCGCCCGGATGTCGCGATATAGCTGTCGTGGACTCCGTGCGCTGCGTTGGGCGAGTTCCGTGTCCTCGCGATAGGATTCATCGCGCGGCGTATCGAGATCGTCCCAGTAACGGTTCAGGACCGCACCATTGGGCATGGCCACCACCCGGCGATGGGCCGCACCGGGCCTCACGCCTTTTTCGCCTTGCATCCAGAAAGCGTGCTCGCGGCGCAACTGGGGCAAATAGCGCGAGTAGGACGCCGCGGGATCCTCCGGACTCAGCAGTCCGACCATCGCGTGGAAGAACGGCGGCTGCGAGCGGCTCAAATAATAAGTACGCGTACCGTTCGGCACGTGCCCGTACGTGTCGATCAGGGAGGCAAAGTCTCGCACCATGTGCTGCGCCAAATCGTGCCGGCCGCTTTCCACCAAGCCCAGCATCGTGAAGTACGAATCCCAGTAATACAGTTCGCGGAAACGTCCGCCCGGGACGACATAGGGCTCCGGCAGCGGCAGCAGCGAGGCATACGGCGGCACCGAGGCCGGGGCGCGCGTCAGCTGATCCCACAGCAAATCGATGTGACGGGCGATGGTCACACGCTCGTGGCCGGGACCTTCCGCTCCGCTCAGCGCTGCCGGCAACTCGAAATTTTCCGCGACAAAAGCCTGCAGCGCCTCGCGCGAGACCGGTTTGGCGGCAGCGAAGCGCGCCAAAATGTCGGTCGGCGCGGATTTCGGCACCGCGTCCGCGAAGGTCTTGCTGTCGGGGAACACTTTCGCGCTCTGCACGGCAACGAACAAATTCCCGAACAAGACCTGCGGCGGCGCCGCAGTCGAGACGGCTGGCGGCTGCGATTGCCCTTGCGCGGCCGACGATATCGCGAGAATGAGCCCGGCGCCTGCGAGCCCGCGGCGTATCCATCCGGCAAAATTCATGATTACACCTCGCATGTCGCAGCCGCGACATGGTCATCGCTTCCCAACGCGTTGTCAAAGCTTCACAATCGGGCAAGACCCATTCGCGCGGTCGAGAGGAGTGCTGCCATGTCGGAGACCAAAGACCTGTCCCGCCGCGAGTTCGTTGCCGGCGCCGGCAAAGTGACGCTCGGCGCGATGGTCGCGGCGGGCGCGCCTTTGATCCTGCCGCGCCGCGTGCTGGGCCGCGGTCAGCGCGCTCCCAGCGACACGGTCAATGTGGCCGTCGTCGGTTTCGGCTCCATGGGGTCGCAAAACGCGCAGGTGCTGGCGCAATCCGACCACATCGGCGCGGTCTGCGATGTCGACTTGGCCTACAGCGAACGCTGTGTCGCGCGGCTGTTGACCGATGCGCAGGGCCAACCGCGGCCCGAAGGCGTGAAACTCAAAGAGCAGTTCGACAAGGCAAAGCGCTATACCGATTTTCGCGACATGCTGGCGAAGGAAAAACATATCGACGGCGTTCTGGTGGCCACCGCCGATCACGCACACGCGGCTATCGCCAAGGCGGCGATGGAGGCCGGCAAGCACGTCTACGTGCAAAAACCTCTCACCGCAACCGTGCATGAGGCGCGCATGCTGCGCGAGCTCGCGCTCAAACACCCTAAGCTCGTGACCCAGATGGGCAATCAGGGCCATTCGAGCGAGGGCGCGCGTCTCATCAACGAGTGGATTGGCGCCGGCGTCATCGGGCCGGTGCGCGAGGTGCATGTGTGGACCAATAGGCCGGTGGTCTACTGGCCGCAGGGCCTCGCGCGGCCCACGAATGTGCCGCCGGTCGAAGCCCCCGGCGGTTTCGGCAATCCCTGGACCTATCGCTACTTGCAGGATGTGCTCGCTGCCGCCATGGGCAGCGGCGGCCCGCCGCCGCCGGGGCTCGACTGGGACTTGTATCTTGGGCCGATCGCAGAGAACGTCCCGTATCACCCGGTCTATCATCCCTTCAACTGGCGCGGTTGGCTGGCTTTCGGTTGCGGCGCGCTCGGCGACATGGGCGCCCATCTCATCGACCATCCCTTTTGGGCATTGGGGCTCTCCGCTCCCACGAGTATCGAGGCGACCTCGACCCAATGGGGCACCATGCCGCTGCCCTCCACGGATCCCGCGGCCGCAAACTCGCCTCCCGGCCGCGCCCCACGCAAGCCCGTGTCGTATCCGGTCTCGACTTGCGTGCACTATCAATTCGCGGCCCGCGGCGCCCAGCCACCGGTGAAACTATCGTGGTTCGACGGTGGAATTTATCCGCCCCGCCCCGACCTGCTGCCGGACGAGGTCACGCTCAAGAGCGAAGGCGGCGTGATCTTCATCGGCGACAAAGGCATTCTGTTGCACGATACCTACGGGGCGAATCCGCGGCTGTTTCCGCAAGCTCTGACCGACGTTGCCGCCGCGGTGCCCAAAAGCATCCCGCGAATCATGTGGACCCATGAACTGAACTGGACCAAGGCGATTCGCGGCGAGGCCAAATCGAGCTCGCCCCTGGAGTATGCGGGGCAGCTTACCGAGACGATGCTGCTGGGTCTGGTCGCACTGCGCGCCGGACAGGGCAAAAAGATCCTGTACGACGGCGCAGCAGGGCGCGTCACGAATTTCGACGATGCCAATCAATACCTGACGCGCGAGTATCGCGCCGGATGGAACATGCAATCCTAGCCCGGATTTTGCGGGCTAGGGCTGTGGGCGCATCGGCTTGCGCGTCAATCTGACCTGCCCGGCCGCGTCGCGGTCGACGATGAAGTCGTAGTGTTCGCCGCGGATCGTCAGGTTCTTCAGCGTCATCGATTTCCACGCCGCCGGCAGTATGGGTGGATAGGCCGCGACGAGGCCCTGCTGCGCAACCCGCAGCCCGCTGAAGCCGTACAGAAGGTTCTGCAGAAAGCCGCCGGAGGCGGTGACGAAGTAGCCGGTATTGTTGCTCACCGTTTCGGTGCGCACGTTGAAGGGCGCCTTGATCAGGCCGCTGGTGAAGTTGCGCTGCAGCCAGGCGACCGAGGAGGCCGTATCGCCGGCGGCCGCGGCGGCAATCGACGCCGGCGCCAAGCTCATGCCATGGGGCTCATGGTGTCCCTGCCTGACCGAAATCATGATGTAGTCGAAGTCGTTGCGGCGGATTTTCGCGCTCATCTGCAAGTCGAGCGAGGGGTAAGAAAGCAGTCCTAAAGTGCTTCCCTCCAGGGGCGCGCGCGGCACACTCGCGTCAAAATCCAGATGCCGCTGTTCAGCCTGCGAGAAGGGGATGTAGAGCTTGGAGGCAACCTCAGCCCAGTGCGGGTCCGGCCGCTCGCCGACGAGCGCCGCCGCCGCCGCGGCAATGTTCAACACCTTCTGCGCCGACACATTGGTAAAGGTGTCGTTGGGCACATCGTTGTAGCTCTCGGCCACCGAGGTGACATGCAGGATCTCGTAGCGCCGCTGCCGCGCATTCCACGATGCGCGGCTGGCCCAGAAGTCCGCGACGTTGCGTATGACCGGCCAGCCGTCGCGCTTCAGCCATTCGCGATCGTGCGTCGCGAGCCAGTACTGCCACTGCGCAATCGCAACATCCGCGTTGACGTGGATTTCAGTCTCGCTGAGCACATGAGCGAAATACGGAATTTGTTCGCTGCCATTTTCCGGGTCCGCCTCCCAGGGGTACATCGCGCCCTTGAGGCCTCTCTCTTTCGCGCGGGCCTGTGCCGCGGTAAGCGTGTGAGCGCGGAACATCGCCAGGGATTTCGCGCGCTCTGGATGCAACAACAACAGTGCCGGGAAGATCCACGTATCGCTATCCCAGAATGCGTGGCCCGTATAGCCGGGCGTCAGCCCGCAGGCGCCCATGGGCCAGCGCGTGTCGGCTGTCGAGGTTGCGAGCAGATAGTAGAGATCGGAATGCACCACCGTCTGCGCCTGCGCATCGCCGTCGATCGTAATATCGGAGCGCCAAAGCTCGCGCCACGCGGCCCGATGCTGCTCGAGAAGCGCATCGAATCCAGCGCTGCGGGCGCCTGTTGCGAGTGCCAGATCGGCGTGCGCATCGCCGCCCCAACCCTCGCGCGAGGCAGCGACGAATTTGGTAAAGGTGTATGTCCGGTCCTTCTGCACCTTGACTTTCAGGTTCAAGGCGAGCCGATAGGGACTTTTGTAGAACACGACATCGCTTGGCGCCATGCCGTCGGGCAGCTGAATCGCCGACGCCTCGGCCATCGCCAGCCCTTGTTCCGCGCGGCCGTCGAGCGCCAGGGTCAAATTCTTGACGTCGCCGTCCGCCGCAAGCACATGCGTGTCGCCGTGGTACCAGACGGCGGCGCGGTCCGGGGCCGCAGGCGCAATCGCCACCAGCTGCAGATTGTTCGCCGCGACCGCTTCCTGCATCTGCTCGCCGCTCAGCTTGGCGAGCGGCAGGCGCGGCTGATGCGGCGCCCAGAGATTCAACGCAAACGACAGCTCCACGGTACCGTCGAAATCCGGCGTCAGGGCTATGCGCGTCGCAGCCAGATGCGTTGAGGCTTGGCTGACGAAAGTCGTGACTTTGACCTGCGTGCTGCGGTCCTGATCGACGTAGCGATAGCGCGTCGTCAATGTCGCCTCGCGCATGTTCAAGGTCTGGCGGTAGTCGCTGAATAGCGCCGGAGTCGTCGGGGCCTGATTCATCCAGACATGGCCGGCGACGGAGTCGCCGGTCGAATAGTCGATTTCGCTCCAGCCGGGAATGGCGGCCGGACGCGATTCATCATCCTTGCCGTAGTCCATGAAGGCGACCATGTAGGCGAGATTGCCCTCGGTTCCGCGCGGCGCCGTCATGGTGGAAAAATAGCCATTGGCCAGGTAGCTGGGAAAGTAGTTGCCCAAATCCTGCGCGCCCGCGCTGAGACTGAAGGTGTCCTCAACGCCGCCGAGCGCCGGGATCGCGGCCGCGGCAAGCAGCAGCGGCACGAGAACAAGTCTGCATCTCGGATATTTCATCGCCATCTCCGTTGCCCGGCTTAGGGCCGCCTATTTAATGCCGAAGCGAAGGTCGTGTCGATCGAGCACCTTGCGTCAACGGCGCGCCGGCCGCATCCTGCCCAAAACGAGTTGGAGCAGTCATGCCGGACATCCTCAACCGCGGCCGTCGCGATCTTCTCGCCTTTGGCGCCCTCGCCGCCGTCGGCTGGCGCCAAGCTGCACTCGCGGCGAGCCACGCCGCGGCCGCGCCGGCCCCGCGGCTCGCGGAATTGGCGTATGGCCAGGTGCGCTTTGACGCAGGTCCGCTGCAGCGGCAGGCGCAGGAGAATCACCGCTTGGTGTTGGGTCTCGATGAAGACTCGTTGCTGCGGCCATTCCGCGTACGCGCAGGACTCAGCGCGCCCGGCCGGGAACTCGGCGGCTGGTACGATACCTATGCCTTTGCGCCGGGCGCAACGTTCGGCCAATGGCTGAGCGCTTTGTCGCGTTACCACGCGATCACGGGCGATGCCGCGACCCAGGCGAAGGTGCAGCGCCTGGTGCGAGGGTATGCGGCGACCCTCGATGCACGCGGGAGTTTCTACCAACACAACCGCTTCCCTTCTTACACCTACGATAAGCTCGTCGGCGGATTGCTCGATGCGCAAAGGCTGGGCGGCGACAACACGGCGCGCGCGGCACTGGCCCGGACGACTCGGGCCGCCGTATCCTACCTGCCGCCGCGCGCCATGCCCCGCAACGAGCATGCGCAACCGGGCGAGGATTTCAGCCGGCACGCCTGGGATGAGAGCTACACGCTCCCGGAAAATCAATTCCAGGCGTGGGGCTGGACCGGTGAGCGGATCCACCTCGACCTGGGCCGCCGATTTCTCTATGACGATTTCTTCGGCCCGCTGGCGCGCGGCGAGAATGCACTGCCGGGCAAGCACGCTTACAGCCATGTCAACGCCTTGAGTTCAGCCGCCCAGGCCTATCTGTCGCTCGGCAATCCGCTGTACCTGGCGGCTGCGCAGCAGGGTTTCGCGATGGTCGCCGCGCAGAGTTTCGCCACCGGGGGCTGGGGCCCCGACGAACACTTCGTCATGCCCGGCAGCGGCGCGCTCGGCGCGAGCCTTGATGGGCAGACCAAGAGTTTCGAGACCCCCTGCGGCGCCTACGCGCACTTCAAGATCACGCGTCATCTGCTGCGCATCACGCGCGACTCGCGCTACGGCGACAGCATGGAACGCGTGCTCTATAACACCGTGCTGGGCGCGACGCCGATCCGGCCGGACGGTCATGCCTTCTACTATTCGGATTACACGCGGCAGGCCCGAAAATCCTTTCACCCCGACCGTTGGCCCTGCTGCTCCGGCACGCTGCCCATGATCGCGGCCGACTACGCCATCAGTACCTGCTTCACCGACCCGCAGGGCATTTACGTCAATCTCTACGTGCCGGCGCAAATCAACTGGACGCAGAACAACGCGCTCTGCGGCCTGTCGATCGAGACCGACTACCCCTTCGCCGCCGGGGTCAGCATGACGCTGCGGCTTCCGGGCCCCCAGCTCTTTACCCTGAATCTGCGCATACCGGCTTGGGCACGGGATGCCGCTGTCTCGATCAACGGCCGGCGCGAGCCTGCGTTGCAGTCCGGACAATTCGCTGCGATCCGGCGCGAATGGCGCAGCGACGACAGGATTGAGCTCGAGTTGCCCGACGCGCGCAGCTTGGAGAGCGTCGATGCCGCGCATCCGGATACGGTCGCGTTGCTCGCCGGCCCGCTCGTGCTCATGCGGCTGATCGACACCGGCGCCGCGCCGCTCCCAATCCGGCGCGCAAGTCTCCTGGCAGCGCAACGCGACCGTGCCGGAGCGCACGAGTGGCAAGCCGCCACCGACGCCGGACCCGTCAGACTGAAACCCTTCCTCGACATCGGCGCTGAACCCTACAGCGCATACCAGTCGGTCGTGCCGTCCTGATCGCAAGCGCTCCTCGCGCCCTCTGCGCGGCAATCATCATCGGCTGCGGCGCGGCGCGCGGTGCAGGCGCAGGCGCAGGCGCAGGCGCCGACATCCCGGCGCTGCAAGGAGAAATTGCCACCGCCGAGACATCGATTTTCGTCACCGCGGGTGAACAGGCTCCGCGTCTTGCCCGGCTCGCGCTTCGCGGTGCGGCGGTGTGGACGAATCGTCGCGACGACATGCTGCCCGAGCGGGTCGACGTTGACGGCAAGTCGCTGTCCGTGCACTGGCGCCTGGACCGCACTGCGAGCCGCTTTGAACCGAAGGAAATTCAAGTCGTGTACGTCGCCGACTCGGTGCCGCTCGAGCTGCGGTCTTGGTGGCGGGCGCGCGCCGGCCATGGCCCGATCGAGCACGGCGTGTCGATCCAGAATCTGGGCAAGGAACCGATCTGGCTGCCGCTGCTGCCCAGTGTGAGTTTCGACTGGGAGATCGATCCCCATTCGTCGCTGCAACGATTCTGGGTCGAAAAAGGCGCCGATCGCCCCTCCTCCCGGGGCACGCACTTCGATCCATTGGTAGACGGCGACGCCTGGCAAGGGTCCTCCAGCACGTACGCCATTCCCAAGCCTGGCCGGCAGCGGGAAATGATTCCTTATGTGTTGATCGATGAGCCCACATCGGAGCAGCGCGGCTGGTACGTCGGCATCGAATTCAGCGGCCGCACCCGCATCACGCTGCAGCGCGCCGGCGCATCGCTCCGCGGCGAGGCGGGGCTCGATCCCAACCCAGGTCCCTATCGAACCCGCGTGCCGCCCGGCGCAACCTTCGACACGCCGGTGATTTTCATCGGCGCCTTTGGCGGTGGGCCGGATGGCGCTGGCAATATCCTGCGGCGCTGGGTCCGAGAGGTGCTCAATGACCCGCGCACGCTGGCTGACCCGTCCTACCCGCTGCTGGTCAACAACAGCTGGGGCAGCGGCCTGGCCGTGGATGAGGCCCTGGCGCGTCGCATGATCGAGCGGTCGGCGCAGCTCGGGCTGGAAATGTTTCATTTGGATGCGGGATGGTTTCGCGACGTCGGCGATTGGCAGCCGAATTCGAAGTTTCCCCACGGCATCGCCGCCGTCGCCGACTTGGCGCACCAACACGGCCTGAAATTTGGTCTGTGGGTGGATTGGAGTCAGGCCGGCACGTCGCGTGAACCTGGCGCGCTCAATGTCCATGACCCCGCCATCAACGGCTGGCTGATTGCCGATCCACCCGCCGGTTGGACGCACCATGAGCCTTTCAAGGGCATCACCATCGATCTCGGCGTCCCCGCGGCCCGGGCGTGGGCGGAACGCGAGCTGGCGCGCGTCGTCGGCGACTATCACCTGGATATGCTCGAGCACGACGGTTATCTGGTGGCACAGGGCAGCTCCCGGACCGATCACTCCGCTGCGCCGCCGGATCCTTCCAGCTCACGAATCTACGAGGACTCCGGATTCCTCTGGGTCGAGGGCTCCAACTCGACCGATGTGAGCTATCACGCAACGCAAGGCTACTATGCGATCCACAGTCAGCTGCGCCGGCGCTTTCCAAACCTGCTGCTCGAGGTGTGCAACGACGGCGGCCGGATGGTGGATTTTGGCAGCGCTGCGCACGGCGACTATTTCTCCATGAGCGATGCGTATGATCCGCTGTCCAACCGGCGCGCGTTCTACGATGCGAGTTACGTTCTGCCGCCGGCGATGCTGGAGGCTTACGTGGAAAAATCCCCGGCGCCGCGCATCGAGAATTTTCGCTACGTGCTTCGCAGCGGCATGCTGGGCTGGTTTGCCCTGATGCTCGATGCGGATCACTGGACGGTTGCGCAGCGCGCGGCAGCGCAGCGGGAATTTGCGCTCTACAAGTCGGCCCTGCGTCCGCTGATCCGCGGCGCCGATTTGTATCACGTCGCGGATCGCCCCGACGGCGTGCATTGGGACGGCATGGAATACTATTCCGCGCCGTTGCGCCGCGGCGTGCTGTATGCATTTCGCGGCAGCGCCAGCGGCCTGCCGGCCCATCGATTCCGCCTGGCCGGGCTCAATCCCCGCAGCCGCTATCGGCTCAAATTCCAGGACAACCCGGCCGCCAACCGGGAACTCACGGGCGAGTCGTTGATGCAAAAGGGCGTCGACGTCAGGCTGGCTCTGCCATTATCCTCTGATCTGATTTTCATCGAGGAACTACCCTGAAGGCGCAATCGATCTGCAGCGGCGTACTGATGACGGTGGGGCTGCTCGCCTCGGCGGCGTTGCCCGCCGGGGGAAACACGGATCCTGAGCCGCGGCTCGCGTTCGATGTTAATGAGGGGCCCAATCTCAACAGTTTTTTGCGGGAGGGTCCGGTCGCCGCACATCTGCTGCTGCGCGCGGGGCTGGATCCCCGCATCGTGGTCGCCTTTCCCGCCGGCAACAGCGGCGTGGGCCTGTGGTTCTCACGCACCTCGCAGCCGGTGAGCTGGGCATTGCGCGGGCGACCGCAGCCGCTCATCAGCAGGGACGCGCGCGGACGCCGCCTGTATGGCGTGACGGTTGAAGCGGTCGCCACCGGTGCGGCGGACTTGGGCTTGAAACAGGCGGTACTCTCCAGCGTGCGGGTATTGCGGGACTATCAGGCGTTGGGCACGTTTCCCGCGCAAGTCGCAGCCGGCGCAATGCTTCAGGACTCGACCGTTACTTGGGCGCGCGATCGGCTCGACGGCGCAGCGGGATATCGACTGAGCATCCAGGTCACCCACGGCGCGCTGCATGCCGATCACGTCACGGCCGGAAGCGACGGCAACATCGCCCTGAAGATAACCGCGCTGAGCGGTGAAGTGCCGCTGACGCCGCTCTGGGGCGCGCATTTGCTCAACGAGAGGGCACAGCCCGATGCTGCGGCTCGCAACGTGCTCACGTTCCTGAGCTACCGGGAAAAGTTTCTCGCCGGCTCCTGGCGCTTCGATACGTATTTCGGGCGCGACACCCTGATGTCGGTACGCCTGTTGATGCCGGTGCTGGCACCGGAGGCCGTGGACGCCGGATTAGGTGCGGTGTTGACGCGGCTGTCGCCGCAAGGCGAGGTGGCGCACGAAGAGGACATCGGTGAGTTCGCCGTTCTCGATCATCTGCGCGACACCGGCGAGAAGTCCGATGCGCCGACTTTCAACTACAACATGATCGACGGCAGCTTCATGCTGGCGCCCGTGGCCGCGGCGTGGCTGCTCGATGACGAGCGCGGCCGGACCCGAGCCGCGGCATTTCTCAGGCGCATGGACGGGCGGCGCGCGAGCCCCAAAACGCTCGGCGCCGATCTGGTCGGCAACTTCAAGTTCGTGCTGCGGGCCGCAGCCGGATTTGCGCATGATCCGCGCGCGCCGAATTTGATCGCGCTGAAACCCGGATTTGACGCCGGCCAATGGCGCGACAGCAACGACGGCTTGGGCGGCGGGCGCTTCCCTTACGACGTCAACGCGGTGTTCGTGCCGGCGGCGCTCGACGCCGCGGGCCGCTTCTTTGCAAGCGGCCTGCTCGATTCCTATCTGGATTCCGCCGACCGTGAATTGTTCTCGCACGCCACGGCGATGGCGGGGACCTGGCGCGTGCAAGCAGGACCGCTCTTCGCGGTGAGCGTACCGGGCGCGACGGCGCGACGAAATATTACCGACTATGCGGCTTCCTTGCGGACAGCCGACGTTGCCGCACTGCGCTCCGTGGACGACTCCGCGGTCTTCTTCCCGGCGCTGTCGTTGACGGCCGACGGTAAACCCGTCGCGGTGATCCACTCTGATCTCGGGTTCGAGCTGCTGTTTGGCCGTCCCGAGCCGACCGCGCTTGCGGCAGGCGTGGCTTCGCTCATGCGGCCCTTTCCCGCCGGACTGCTGACCCCCGTCGGAGTGGTCGTCGCCAATCCCGTGTACGCGCCGGCCATCCAGGAAAAGCTGACCCGCAACGCCTATCACGGGACCGTAGTGTGGTCCTGGCAGCAGGCGGTGCTGGCGGCTGGATTGCGGCGGCAACTAGAACGCCAAGATCTGCCACCCGCGCTCCAAGAGCCTCTGCGCGCGGCCGAGATCGAGCTGTGGCACGCCATCGGGAAGGCGCACAGCATGCGAAATTCCGAGCTCTGGAGCTGGACCTTCGCGCAGGGAGGCTTCGAGATTGCGCCGTTCGGCGCCAACACGTCGGATGCGGACGAGTCCAATGCCGCGCAGCTCTGGAGCACCGTTTACCTGGCCATACCCGATCCAAGCCCGCCGCGTGTTGCGAATTAACGTCATAACTTGATATCGCACGGCATTCCCATTACAGTTTATCGCGTACCGACGAAAAGACGAGGCGCTGGCGCAGCACGCACCGTCGGTCTCAGAGTTTTACTGGCAGCGCTGTCAAACAGATTGCGCAGCGCGCATTTTGATGACTTTCGAGTGTTCAACAGCCGCGGTCACTGAACGACAGATCGATTTTGCAAAAATAGTACAAATCGGATGAGCGTCGCGCTTGCGGCATCAATTGGCTTATTACGGGGAGTTCGAGCTATGAGTAGAAAAAGCAACAGCAGTTTACGGCGGGTAGCGCCGCTGGCGCGGCCACGCGCAAGCGTTTCGCCGGTCGTTGGCCAGACACGGGGCTTAGGATCCCGCACGGCAACCCTGAATACCCTGGCGGCCGCGGTGGCGGGAATTATCTACTGTGCGGGCGGCAGCGCCTACGCACAGACTGCGGCGGTTGCGGCTCCGGCGTCCGAAACATCTTCCCTCGACGAAATCGTCGTCACTGCCTCGGCCCAGGGCGTCAAGAAGTTGGACGCCAGCTACAACATCGTCGCGTTGTCCCTCAACGAAATTAAAGGCGCGAACCCCGCGAGCGTGGGCGAAATTCTTAAGCTCTCGCCCGGGATTTGGCCGGAAGCCTCCGGCGGACAAACAGGCGCCAACATCGACGTGGCCGGCTTTCCCAACGGCGGCGGCGATTCGCCGTATTTTACGACCATGATCCAGGGTTCGCCCCTGTACGGTTCCGCAGCCTTGTCCTTCATGGATTCCAGCTCCTTGCTGCGCTTCGACGACACCGTGGAGCGCGTTGAAATCGTGCAGGGCGGGCCCAGCGCCATTTTCAGCGCCGGGCAGGCAGGCGCTACCGCTAACTTTATTTTGCGGACCGGTTCGGACAAAACCGTCGGCTCGGTCGGCGTCACTTACGGATCCGAGGGATCGGAACGAGTGGATGCCTTCTACAGCGGCAAGATCATCGACGGATGGTACGGCAGCCTTGGCGGTTTTTACCGCGTATCCGACGGTGTGCGTGATCCGCAGTATCCGTCCGACATCGGCGGGCAGCTCACGGCCACGTTGAAGCACGACCTGGACGGTGGCTCGATCATGTTTTGGGCTAGAACCCTGCAGGACAAAAATGCGTGGTACGCCGATTTTCCTTACGTCGTTTCCAACGGCAAAGTCTCTCCCTATCCCGGTTTCAATCAGCTCCATTCAACTTACAACAGCACGCAGCTCGAGAATTTTCTGATACCGAGCCCGGCCGGCGGCTGGGAAAATGACAATATAAGCAATGGCCGCGGCGCCGCACTGAACTACTTCGGTTCGAATCTCGATTTGAAATTCGCCAACGGCTGGTCAATCTCCAATACCTTCCTGTTCGACGGCGGCTACTTGAACACGCAGGCGCTGGTCAACAACGGCAACCCTCAGACTTTGTCGGCCTTCATAGCCGGATTGTCTCTTCCGGCCGCATTGCCGCACTCCGCCGTCCAGGCCAACTATGCAAATGGCGCGCCGGTCGATCCCGCGCAAAGCGTGATCACCGAGCAGGTTTGGTTCGTGCGCAAGAAGCTCTTGAATGTCACCGATGAATTCCGCCTGTCCAAGGAGCTCTTCGACGGTAATACATTGACCGCCGGCACGTATTTGGCCCATTACACCGACAACGATGCCTGGTCGCTGGACTCCAATGTGCTGATAAACAATCAGCCGAATGCGAGTCCGATCATATTGGAGGGCACCGCGGGTGGACATATTTACCACGTGACCAGTCCTCAAGGCATTGTGAACGCCAATGGGGGCTACCAGATCCTCGAGCAAGGCCACGCCACCAATATTGCCTTCTATCTGTCGGACTCATGGAAACTCAACAGCTGGTTGTTGGATGCCTCGGTTCGAGTCGAGCACATTGACCTGAAGCAACAGACCACCAATCTGTCGCCGAAAGCGCTGGGATCACAGTACGATCTGTGGGACAACGCGGTCGAATTGCCCAACGGTACCTATTCGTACGGCAAGGAAACCAACACCATACCGACGTTCTCGGTGGGTGCCAACTACGAGTTCAGTGACCATATGAGCGCCTATGTGCGCGTCAATGACGGCGTGTTCTTCGATAACTTCGACGCTGTCCGTTGCCAGAACTATAACGGCTCGAATAGTTGTCCTTCGAACCCGCCCCTCAACACCGTGCGCAATTTCGAAGGCGGTTTCAAGATTCAGAATCGCTATGCGTATATCGATTTGGCGGTCTATGACAAGGAGTTCAAGGGATTGGTGTACCAGCCCATCGATATCAACCATGTGCCCCTTGGCCCGATCACCACCTATGGCTCGACGTCCAAGGGTGCTCGACTTGTCGGCAGCGTGAATCCGGGAGCGGGCAGCGACGTGCAAGCCATCCAGGACTTCAGGATCACGATCAATGCCAATTACGAAAGAGCCCACTACAAGGACTACCAGGGCTGCTTCATCTACAACGACATCAATGGCAAGACGATCTGCGGCACCATCAATGGCGTGCAGCTCGCTCGCCTGCCGAACTTGCAGATTCGCGTGACACCAAGCGACACGCAGACGTTCAATTGGGGTTCTTTGACCGAGTCCGTGACGTACGAGCACATTGGTCAGCACTACCAAGACCAGACGGGCCTGAATCCCTTGGGCAGCTATTACGATCTGGGTGCAGGCATCATTGCCGAAGTCGGCAATAGCTGGGAGCTCCGTGTCATGGGCTCAAACCTCTCCAACCAATTGGGTTTGACCGAGGGTAACGCGCGCGTTGGCGGCAACGCGGTTCAGAACAATGTGGGTTTTGGACGGTCGATCCTGGGCCGCGAATTCAACTTCGGAGTCAAGTACAAGTTCTGAGCTTGTTGGAAGTCTCCCCTCGCGGCTGCGCGGGGGGAGACTTTTGCCGGGATGCCGGCTTGAAATAAATCAGAACGTGCGTGTGCCGGTACCCGGGACGACGTCGAATGCGACGGTGAGGCGCGGCTGGTCGCTATGAAATGGCAGAGTGCCGTGCCAAAAATACGACGGGAAGAGCACCAGCAGGCCGACTTCGGGACGGACCGACAATTCGGCGTCCAGCTTGGGCGCGGTTAGCATGCCCGGCGCGCCAAAGCTGAGAATCCCTTCGGCGGTGTGTCCTGCTCGCATGCTATCGGGCAACTGAATGTAGCAAGCCGAGGATATCCATCCTCGAGGATGCACGTGGCTGGTGTGATAGCCGGCACGGTGCAGGCGGACCGACCAGCCGCCGTTGTATCGTGAAGCGCCCCGATTGCGGCGCCGCAGAGCGTCTTCCCCTTGGCCGATATGCTCACGGTAGCGCGCGATCGGTGCGGCGAAGGCGTGAAACAGTGCCTGAATGACCGGATCATCCTGGCGTGAAAGATCTTGAGTGGTCTCCGTGCCCTCGCGCAAGGATTGGTAGAGGAGTCGATGGCCGTATGGATTGTGGAGGGCGTTCAAGCGCGTGGTGAGGTCTGTCAGAAAGCTGGCGAGATCAGGCCACCCCGCGGGGGTTTCGAGGAACGTCGACAGCACCATGCTGTCGTAGTCGCAGAGCGCCGCGTAACCGGGTTCGTTCAATAGCCGCAGCGCCGTGGTTTGCATGGCAATGAGGTATTGATCGTCGGGAGTTGCCCTGAGCAGGGTTGCGCACTCGGCCATCGCTTTGGCTGCATCCCCCACCCCCAGATACGCCGCGCACAGGAGTTTGCGAACTGTCGGGTTGTTGGGCTGCGCTCGCATGGCCTGTTCCGCGAACTTCAAGGCGGTGGGGGGCGCAAACTCCAGCGCCGCGAGTCCCGCGCGGATGAGCAACGCCGGCGGGCACTCGCGCCGTGCGGCGCGTTCGGCGAGGCACGCATACGCAGCGCGCGCGTCACCCGCTCCCTGCAGCAGGGCGGCTTTCGTGGCCAACAGCGCATCGTCATACTGGTTTTTCTCCAGCGCCTGCTCCAGAACGCTCGTCGCCTCGATGAGGTTGCCGGTGCGCATCCAGATGAGTTGCGCCAGACTGTTGTGGGCGTCCGCGAGGCGCGGCTCCAACCGGACGCATTCGCGCAATGCCAACTCGGCTTGGTCGAATCGCTCCAAAGCGATGAGGCTGCGAGCGTGCGTGTGATGCATCGGCGCCGTCGGCCGGGTGCAGCGCAAGGTCTGGCGCACCACACGCTCAGCCTCCTCCGGCTGATTGGCCGCATTCAACGCCATCGCCAGGGTATGGATTGCGATGGGGTTGTCCGGAGCGAGTGCGGCGATACGCCGATAGTTCGCCACCGCTTCGCTTTGGCGACCCAGAGCGGCATATGCCGCCACCTGCAGCGCCGATAAATCGCCATCGATCTTGCCGCCATCGCACCAAGGTGTCGCAATCTCGAGCGCCAATGCCGGCTGGCCCGCATCCAGATAGTGGCGAACCAATAGAACTGCGGCCCGGGGGTAGCGAGGCGAACCTTGGATTGCACGCTGCAACAAGGGGACGGCGTCGGCGCCGCGACCGGCCGCCAACAATAGCTCCGCCAGGGTGGTCAGAGTGGGAGCCCATAGGGGGTCGATTTCGAGCGCGCGCCGCAGCAACGACTCGGCTTGGGCGAGGTCGCCCAACGCTTGTTTGGTGCCGGCAAACAGCCGCAATCCTTCCACGTAATCAGGATTTGCGGCCACCAGGGATTCCAATTGCGCGTGCGCTGCGCTGTATTGACCGGATTGCAGCAGGCCGCTGATTCGGCGCATGGACTCAGCCGGCACAACTGACATGGACACTGCTCAAGATCCTCTGAAGAGGCCGGGTTAAATCGGGCCATTCGGCGCGCCGGATGGAGCCTGAATTGTACTAGCTCCGACACCATCCGACACATCCGCAGCCTAGGCGCATAGCCCCGGCTGGATTCATGACATCACGGGTAATGTCACCGTGACGGCAAGCCCTCCGTGCGGGCGATTGCACAGCACCAGAGCTCCGCCGTGAGCCCTGGCGATTCGATCCACAATGGACAATCCCAGTCCCGCGCCCAACTGTGCACCGCGCGCGGTGTTCTCGCGCGCGAATGGTTTTATGAGGCTGTTCGGATCCATGGATCGGATGCCGGGTCCACGGTCGCACACGCTCAACGTCACGGTGCCGTCGCGGTAGCGCGTGTGCACTTCAATCTTGCCGTCCCCGTAGCGAGCGGCGTTGTCCACCAGATTGGTGATCAAGCGGCGGATGGCGAGGCCGCGGAAGGCGAACGCCGGCAGCTTCGCCAGATCCGATTCCACAATTTTGCCGACGGCGACATAGCGTTGACAGACCTCAGCGACTACCTGGTTGAAATCGGCCATCACCGCTTGCTCCTCCTTGCCCGTTCTGGCGTAGTCCGCGAACTGCACGAGTATGCCGTTCATGTCCTCGATATCCTGGATCATGCCGGGGACCTGACTCACGTCAGGCTTCATCTGCATCAGTTCAATGGCAAGTCGCAGGCGGGTGAGCGGTGTCGATAAATCATGCGAGATGCCCACGAGCATCAAGCGGCGATCCGACTCCAACGCTTCAAGATTCAGGGCCAGCTGATTGAATCCGCGGCTGAGTTCGCGGATTTCATCCGGACCCGTCTCGGGCAAGGGCGCCGGCATTTGCCCATCGCCCAGGATCCGGGCCGCGCCCAGCAAGCTTTGCAGCTGGCGTCGCAGCCAGTAGAAGATGATGTAGACGCCGATCGTGCAGACCACCAAGGCGAACAAGGCCCATTCGACCTCCACCAAGAATCTCAAGATGCCCTTCGGATGATAGATCTGATAAGGCTGCACGTAGCGCTCGTAAACCGCCGGACGGACCACGGCAATCCACAGGACATTGTTCAGGATCAGTATGACGGTCAGTAACAGCGCGTTACGCCCGACCAGAGATTTTGGCAGCATTTTCATGGCAAAGACGCATCGGGTACGAAAACGTAGCCGAAGCCCCACACGGTTTGTATGAAGCGCGGTTCGGCCGAATCGGTTTCGATCAATCGACGTAGGCGGGAGATCTGCACATCCATGCTGCGATCATATGCGCCGTGCTCGCGCCCGCGCGCAAACTCCATCAGTTTCTCCCGTGATAGCGGCTTGCGCGGGTGACGCACCAACGCCTCGAGGACCGCGAACTCTCCGGTCGTCAAGGAGAGCCGCTTTCCGGATTTTGCCAGCACCCGCGTACCCAAATTGAGCTCGAATATGCCGAAGCGGATCACGACGTCGGCAGCCGCCGGCGCGCCGATCGGAGCCTTGCGGTCACGCCGCAAAACGGCGTTGATTCGCGCCACCAGCTCCCTTGGATTGAAGGGCTTCGCCAGATAATCGTCCGCACCCATTTCCAGACCGACGATCCGGTCGACATCGCCGCCCTTGGCGGTCAGCATGATGATGGGCAGCTCGACTCCGGTGCCGCGCAGACGGCGGCACAGGCTCAGCCCATCTTCACCGGGAAGCATGAGGTCAAGGACGAGCAAATCGATCTTTTGCCTGGCAAGAATCGCCTCCAGCTGCTCTGCGTCCGCCGCCGTTGCGACGACAAAACCCACCTCCTGGAGGTAGGATTGCAGCAGCGAGCGCGTGCGGCGATCATCGTCCACGACAAGAATTTTGGTGGGGGCGCGCTTCATACCGGGTTCAAGTCTACCGCCGCCCATCCGGCCTGGTTCGGGCGGAAACAATTATTTACAAAATGAAGGTCGGCGGAAACAGCTCATTTACAACCGGCTCTTACGATGCCTTGCCTTCCAAGGACAAACAAATGCTGAACATAAAATCGCTGCTGCTGCCGGCAGGCTCGTGCTTGCCGTGATGCACGGCGGCAAAGCAGGGGCCGCGGTATCCACAGGACAACGCTCGGCACCGCCAACGCTACATTACAGTCGCGCAGCGATGCTCCTGCATTGGTCGATCGCGACCCTCATCCTGGTTGATTTCGCCTTCGCCCTATCCTTCAGCCGCTTCAATCCCGGCGATGCCTGGTATTTTCGCGCTGCCTATCGCCTGCACATGTCGGTGGGAATGCCGTTGTTGGCACTCAGTGCGTTGTGCATCGTATGGCGCCTGTCGCACACCTATCCCGCCCTCCCTCGGGGCATGCACGCAGTGACTCGGGTGCTGGCCAAGCTTGCCCACACCCTTCTGTACCTCTTCATGGTCGCGGTGCCTCTGAGCGGCTGGGCAATCCTCTCCTTACGAAGCACGCCCGCCGGTATTTTCGGCAAGCTTAGCTGGCCGAACATCGCCTACCTCGCTCATCTGACCCGTGAGCAACGCGAGCGGCTCAACGATCTTTTACTCCCGATACACTCCGCGCTGTCCTACATCGGCATCAGCCTCGTCGGCTTGCACGTTGCGGCATCGCTGTACCACCACTTTTGGCGGGGCGACGACGTACTGAAGCGCATGCTGCCACGAATCAACCTCCGAATTCCGTTTCGCTGGAGATCACGATGAACTACGCTTCCCTTTGCATTTCATTGGCTGCCGCCGGCCTTGCCTCAGCCTCTCCGACCACATACACCATCGATCCGAATCATACTCATCCGATGTTCGAGGCCGATCACCTGGGCGGCGTTTCCATATGGCGCGGTATTTTCAAAAAAACCAGCGGCACCATTGTCCTGGATCCGGCTGCGGGCACCGGCACCCTGGATGTCGCCGTCGAGATGGCCAGCGTCGACTTCGGCAACAACGAGCTCAATGACATCGCGGTCAATTCGTCGGCCCCCCCGATTTTCGAGGCGCAGAAGTATCCGCTGGCGCGTTACCAAGGCACGCTGCGCGATTTCGTAAACGGATCGCCAACCGCCGCCACGGGGATGCTCACCCTCCATGGGGTAACCAAGCCCATGACATTGGCGATCAATTCCTTCAAATGCGTCGACGATAAACCGTCGCCGAAGCAGCAAGTGTGCGGCGCGGACGCGTTTTGCATGCTGAACCGCGCGGACTTCGGTATTACCGTGGGCCAACGGTACGGATTTAAAATGGAGGTGACGCTGCGCATTCAGGTGGAGGCCATCCGGGCGGAGTAGCACGGCGTTGAGACGCACACTTTTTTTCATCGGCATCCTCGGAATCATATTCGGAGGGAGCGTTGTGCTGCGGCTCGCAGCGAAGCCGCCCGCATCGCCCATTCTCGCGACGGGAAAGGCGCTGAGCGTCGAGGTGACGGCGGCGCGCATTCAACCCATGCCCGTACTATTGAAGTCGGTAGGACAGGTCGTATCGCAACACACCGTGCAGATCCGGCCGCAAGTGTCCGGGATGCTGAAGCAGGTGTTCTTCCAGGAGGGGCAGTCGGTCTTCAAAGGTCAGCGCCTGTTCCAAATCGAGCCTGAGCCATTCGAAGCCGCGCTCGCCTCGGCCCGGGCGGCGTCGGAGAACGCCAAGGCCAATGCCGACCGCCTCGAAACCATCGAGAAAAAAGGCTACGTCACACAGCAGGACTCTCGCAACTCGCGTGCGCTTGCCGATCAAGCGCTGGGCGCGTATCGGCAGGCGCAGATCAATCTGTCCTATACCGACCTGCGCGCGCCCATCGCGGGACGAACCGGCATCGTGACGGTGAAATCGGGAAACATTGTCTCTCCGGGCGATGCGGCGCAGCTGGTCGCGATCAATGAGATGCAGCCCATATCGGTTCAATTCAGCATTCCGCAGCAATTTCTTGCGCGCGTGCGTCAATATCAAGCTCGACCCGGAATCAGCGTCAGCGTCGCAGACGATAAGGGCGCCGGTGAACTCGACGAGGGTGTTCTGGTATTCATCGACAATGCGGTAAACACCAACTCCGGCACCGTTACGCTCAAGGCGCAAATGCCCAATGGCCGCGAGCAGTTGTGGCCCGGCCAATACGTGAATGTGAGCATGCAACTCACTGTGGAGCCCAGGGCGGTCGTCGTGCCGCAAACCGCCATTCAGACCGGCCAGAGCGGCAACTATGTTTTCATCGTGGAACAGGGCAAGGCTGAAGAGCGCAATGTCGTCGTCGACCGCCAGATCGGCGATCTTGCCGTGCTCTCGGCGGGACTTGCGGGCAACGAGCAGGTGATAGCGAAAGTGCCGCGCGACTTGCAGGCCGGGATGAAGGTTACGCCCGTCGTCGGCGTCTCGCTGCCGGCCGAATTGACGCTGCCAAAGTCATGAACGTGAAGTCATGAACGTATCGTCTGCCTTCATACATCGTCCGGTCATGACCACGGTATTGGCGGCGGCGCTCGTTATTGTCGGCATGCTTGCCTATGCTCATCTACCGGTCAGCGAGCTGCCGAACGTCGACTTTCCCACCATCAGCGTCACCGCCAGTCTGCCGGGGGCGAATCCGAAAAACATCGCCTCGTCCATTGCGACGCCGCTCGAGCGGCGTTTCGGCGGCATTGCCGGGCTCACATCGATGAGCTCCACGAGTTCTACGGGTAGCGTCAGTATCACGCTGCAATTCGACCTGGCTCGCAACATCGATGCCGCCGCCGCGGATGTACAGATGGCGATATCGCAAAGTCTGCGGCAACTGCCTCAGGGGATGCCCTCCCCGCCCACCTTGAGCAAGGTGAATCCGGCGGATCACGCAATCATGTACATTGCGCTCACCGCAAAGAATCTGCCGCTGACCCAATTGGATGAATACGCGGAGACACGCGTTGCCACGCGGATCGCGCAGGTACCGGGAGTGGCGCAGGTATCAGTCTTCGGCTCCTATAAATACGCGGCCCGCATCTATTTGAATCCCTATGCCCTCGCGGCACGCGGGCTGACCCTGGACATGGTCAGCGGCGCCATTCAACGCAACAACACCAATCTTCCCACCGGAACGCTGTACGGCGAGTCACGCACCTTTACGGTTGAGAGCAACGGTCAACTGTCCAATGCGCAAGCCTACAACCAAATGATCGTCGCCTATCAGAACGGGGCGCCGATCCATTTGAGCGATATCGGTTATGCGGTGGACGGTATCCAACAGGATCGTCAGCTGACCACATTCACCGACGTCGCGCGCGCGGACGGGAAAATGCTTCCGGCCGTGATGCTTTCGGTCAAACGCCAGGCCGGCGCCAATACCGTCGCGGTGTCCGAGGCGATAAACGCCCTGATGCCTGAGCTCACCCGCCGGGCTCCCGGAGATGCGGTCGTTCACCTTCTGTATAGCCGTGCCGACTTCGTCAAGGGCTCGATCGGCGAGGTGCGCACCAGCCTGCTGCTGGCAATCGGGCTGGTGGCGGGCGTGATACTGGGCTTTCTTCGCAATTGGCGCGCCACCCTCATCAGCGCATTGTCCCTGCCGATTTCGATCATCGGCACCTTTGCGATCATGCGAATCGTGGGATTCAACATCGACAGCCTTTCGCTCATGGCCCTGACGCTGGCGGTGGGCTTTGTCATCGATGATGCGATCGTCGTACTCGAAAACATCGTGCGCTATCGCGAACAGGGTGAATCCGCGGTGGCTGCGGCGCTCAAGGGCAGCAAGGAAATTACCTTTACCGTGATCTCGATGACGTTGTCGCTGGTCGCGGTATTTATCCCGATATTGTTCATGGGCGGCATCGTCGGTCGACTGTTCGGGGAGTTTGCGATCACCGTGGGCATCGCCATCCTGCTCTCCGGATTGTTATCGCTCACCTTGACGCCCATGTTATGCAGTCGTTTCCTGGGGGAGAACACGGAGCAGCGCGCGCTTTCCGCGGCCTTGGACCGGGGTTTTGGCCGCGTGCGTGAGGGCTACAGGGTGTCGCTCACCTGGGCGGTGGATCACTGGGGCGCGATGTTGGGTGTGGGCGGGCTGATTCTCGCGCTGACGTTTGTATTGTTTGCAGAGGTTCGCCGCGGCTTCATACCGAGCGAGGACACCGGCCAGATCATTGGCACCACTCAGGCGCCGGAGGGAACCACCTTCGATCAACTGAATGCAATGCAGCAGCGAGTAGCAAGGATCATGCAGGCGAATCCGGCCATAGCGACGGTCATGTCGAACGCCGGCCAAGGATGGGGCAGCACGGGCGGCAATAATATCGGACTCCTATATATGGGCCTGAAGCCCATGAGCGATCGGCGCGGTGCGGCCGAAGTCAGGCAACAATTGCGCCAGGCGACCGAGCCGGTGCAGGGCCTGCAGACTTATATCGAGAATCCCTCGGCCGTGAATGTCGGCATCGTCAGCAGCAATGCGGAATATCAATTTGAACTGCAAAGCTCCGATATCGAATCTCTCTACAAGGCAGCGCCGCAATTCGCGCGATTGCTCGATAAAATTCCGGGAATTGACGGTGTCGACAGCGATTTGACCCTCAACAATCCTCAGATCAGCGTCAATGTCCGGCGCGAGGTGGCATCCACCTTAGGGGTCACGGTCCAGCAAGTGCAATCCGTGTTGTCGGCGGCTTATGGCGGGCAACAGGTCAGCACCATCTTCGGCCCCGCCAACGAGTACTGGGTGATGATGCAACTGGCGCCCCAATACCAGACCGACATCGGCGCGCTGGACGCTCTCTACGTACAGGGTACGAATGACCATCTCGTGCCGTTGCGCGAGGTTGCAGAAATTAAGCCGAGCATCGGACCCTTGAGAGTGAACCACTATTCGCAACTGCCGTCGGTGACGCTGTCGTTCAATCTGACGCCGGGCACCGCCTTGGGCGATGTCACCGGCCGCATCGAGGCATTGGCAAAAACAACCCTGGGCAGCGAGATGACGGGAAGCTTCGTCGGCAACGCTCAGACATTCAAGCAATCGCTGGTGGACATGCCGCTGCTGCTGCTGGCCACCGTACTTGTGATCTACATGGTGCTCGCCATTCTCTACGAAAGCTTCATTCATCCCCTGACAATCTTGACGGCACTTCCACTGGCGATGGTAGGCGGCCTGCTGTCTTTGCTGCTATTCGGCCAGGAACTCAATATCTTCAGCTTCGTCGGTCTGGTATTGCTGGTGGGGCTGGTGAAGAAGAACGGCATCATCATGGTGGACTTCGCTTTGCAACTGCGCCGCGAAAAAGGCCTGTCTCCGCGCGCGGCCATTATCGAGGCCTGCCTCGTGCGATTCCGGCCCATCATGATGACCACCATGGCGGCCATTCTTGGCACGCTCCCCATCGCACTCGGCGTCGGCATGGGCGCCGAGGCGCGCCGGCCGCTGGGGATCACGACCGTCGGCGGTCTGGTGGTGTCGCAGCTGCTGACCCTGTACCTCACCCCTGCTTTCTACGTGGCCGCAGAGCACTTTCTCGCGAGAACTCCGTGGCGCAGGTCGCAACATGCGAATACTTAGAGGTATGCACCGGGAAGGAGGGATCTCATGTCAATGCGGATAACCATACTGTCACTTGCGCTTGCATTCACAGCCGCCTCATCGGCCGGGGAGCGACGGGTTCCGACGGTGGATGATCTGGTTACCTTCCGGAGCCCACGCAGCGCGGCAATATCGCCTGATGGCGGCTTTGTAGCGTACACCGTGCGCGAGACCGTCTGGGCGAACAACTCCTACGTCATGCCACTCTGGCTGGCTAACACTCGAACCGGTGAGATCGTCAAACTGACCGGTTCCAAAGGCGTCAACCGCGAACCGGCCTGGTCGCCGGACGGCCGCTGGCTGGCCTTTATCTCGAGTCGCGACGGAGTCGCACAAGTATTCGTGATATCGCCGTCGGGTGGCGAGACCCGACAGCTGACCCACGTCGGCAGCGGAGTGTCGGCGTTCAGCTGGGCCCCTGATGGCACCCGCATTGCATTTTCGACGCCCGACCCGGAAACAAAGGCACTGGGGGACCGAAGAGAGCAGTATTCCGAATTCGAAATGGTTCGGCACGACTACACGATGACCCACCTTTGGGCTCTGGACATGAACGGCACAGCACCCAGGCGCCTGACCGGGGGAAATGAGTTTACCGTCGGTTCTTTCTCTTGGTCGCCGGATGGGCAGAAGATTGCGTTCGATGCGCAGGTGCGGCCGGGGCTGTCTTTCGACGCGTCAGCGGACATCTATGTCTATGACTTTGCCAAGGGCGCGGTGCAAAAGATCGTCGATCTGCAGGGACCTGATACGGATCCCGAATGGTCTCCCGACGGTAAGCGGATCGTATTCAGCAGCACGATGGGCAAGCCGAATTGGTTCTACGTCGATCGCAATCTCGCGACCGTATCGGTGGACGGCGGAGCGGTTGCGAGTGTCACCTCTGATTTCGACGAAAGCGCTTCGCCTGTGGCCTGGACAAAAGACGGGATCTATTTCACCGCCGCACAAAAGTCAGCGGTGCATCTTTTTCGCGTGGACACACGGACCCGCACGATTCAACAAATCAGCCCGCACGGGAACTCGGTCTATTCGTCGATCAGCTTCACCCGCGACTTCAAGGCGGTGGCGTTCGTGGAAACGGACGCTACCCACTGCCCTGAAGTGTATGTTGCTGCGGTAAAACCGTTTGTCTCGAAGACGCTGACCGATTTTCGCGCACAACTGCAGGACTGGAAAATTGCAAGCCGGGAAATGATCTCCTGGACGAGCGCCGACGGCAGCACCATCGAAGGCGCTCTTTTGAAGCCGGCGGATTATGATCCGGCTAGACAATACCCACTGCTGGTCATAGTTCACGGCGGTCCGGGCGGCGTGACTTCGCACGCCACGGTCGAGTTCGGCTCGTATTATCCGAAGGAGATCTGGGCGGCCAAGGGCGCACTCGTTTTGGAGCCCAACTATCGCGGCAGCCCCGGTTATGGCGAGGAGATTCGCAGCCGCCTGATGCACAATCTGGGCCCAGGACCCTTCTCAGACATCACCTCGGGCGTTGACTACCTGATTTCAAAGAAGATGGCCGACAAGGACCGTATCGGGATAATGGGATGGAGCTTCGGAGGTTACATCACGGCATTTGTCGGTACCAATAGTGACCGGTTCAAGGCCATTTCCGTCGGGGCCGGAGTCACGGATTGGCGCACCTATGATGCCGGCAGCGATATGCGTTGGCTGGCGCGCGGCTACCTCGGGGCCACGCCATGGGCGGATCCTGAGATCTACGGGCGCAATTCTCCCATCAATTTCGTTCGCCAAGCGAAGACCCCTACACTGATTCAACACGGGGATGTCGATCCTCGCGTGCCGATCGACAACGCATACCAGTTGTTTCAAGGTCTTGTCGACCAGGGCGTACCCGTGCGCTTCTACCTCTACAAGAACGTCGGTCACAACGTCGGCCGGCCAAAGACCCAACGCGCAGTCATGGAACACAATCTCAATTGGTTCAATCACTACATTTGGGACGAGTCGGATGTTGCCGAATCTGACTAGTGCCCTGGGTCAGCCGTTCGCATACAGAATCGCTTGATGCGCAAGCTCCGCATCGTTGCCGTCGAAGCCTTATTTCGCTGCAGCGCTTTACCGGCTGCGCCTATCGAAGATAGGTACGCCACCCGCCAAGTTCCGTGATATCGACGGCTCCGTCGGCGGCATAAGATTCGCATAAGAATCCACGCACCAGTTCTCCGCCTTCGAGCTCGATCGTGCCGATTCCCAGCGGCGCGGGAATGGCCTCGACGAGGGAGCCGAATTCCGCGGTACGCACCGCCCATACTTCGACATCGATCGAGGCGCCGCCGCTCATCACTCGCACGAGCCCGGGGCGCCGCGGCGGCCCCCCTGAGAGCGCAAACAAGCGGTAGCTTGCCGCGGTTCGGGTACTCTGCAGCAGATAACCCCCGCGATCCCGAAGTTGCCGATTGAGCGCAAGGCCATCCATGTGCGCACCGCACACCGCCAGCGCGGTAAAATCGACCGGCGCCGCGCAAGTATTCACCGGCGCCGCGCAAGTATTCACCGCCGGCTCGGGCATGGGCCAGTTCACCGCGCCGAGCCTGTCCACAGACGCGCGATGCAGGCGGCCGGCAAGAGCGAGCAGCGCATGGTCGGTTGCGCACCGCCCGATGAGCGTCACGCCGAAAGGAAGGCCGTCATTGCGAAATCCTGCCGGTATTGCGACTCCGGCCAGATCGAGCAGATTCATGCAATTGGTGTAATACCCCAGCGTCGCGTTCAAATGAATCGGATCCGCATCGACTCGCGCCCGCTCGTAAATGGTGCCTGCCGTAGGGGTCATGATCACATCGACGCTCTCCCAGACTTTCTCGATTGCGCGCCTCAGCGACATGAGTTGGTATTGCGCCTTGAAGACCTCGACGCCGCCGGGCGAATTGCCGGACTCGATGACCTGGCGCGTCACCGGATGCACCGCGCTCGGGTTCTCATGGATGAAGTCCCCCACGGCTGCGTAGCGTTCGGCGACCCACGGTCCTTCGTACAATAGCCGCCCTGCCTCCAGGAACGGCGCGAAGTCGATCCGGACCAGCGAGCCGCCGAGGGACTCGACTCGTGCGAGCGCCTGGTCGAACAGTCGGGCATATTCACCGTCGCCGAAAAATTGCAGTTGATCGCCGCGGGGTACGCCGAATCGCCGGCCTTCGATCGGGTAATCAGCAAGTCGGCGGGAATACGGATCCTCGGCGTCGTATCCCTCCACCACCGCCAAGACCCGGGCTGCGTCCTCGCTGGTCATTGAAAATATCGACACGCAATCGATCGTGTCCTTTCGGTGAGCGTGCATGACTGACGTCGGGTCGGGTTGATAGTGTGGCGCCCACACCGATTGACGGTGATGGGGGCAAGCGATGGCGAGAGCGGCAAGCGGGAC
>Ga0210403_10000485_pt1 | contig 41502 bp, 29 predicted proteins | sample IncBWC19MmetaG_FD_150863 | JGI IMG/M metagenome (GOLD analysis project Ga0210403, IMG submission 150863) | Forest soil microbial communities from Barre Woods Harvard Forest LTER site, Petersham, Massachusetts, United States - Inc-BW-C-19-M | ecosystem: Environmental > Terrestrial > Soil >...
GACCGGATGCACCGGTTGGTTGCCGTCGCTCTGCAATGCGAAAAGAGCGCCGTCGCCGCCAATCTGCGGAACGTCTTCGATGGCATGGCTCTGGGCGGTGCGCACCGCCGAACCATGCTCGGCATCGACCGTCCAGATATGCATCCTGTCAGTGTCATCCTGAGTGGACGAATAGACTAGCCGCTTGCGGTCCTGGCTGAAGACGACATGTGTGACCTCGAACTTTCCCGCTGTGAGTGCGCGTGCCGTCCCGCCCTGCACGGGGACGGCATATAGATGCAGCCACCCGCTTTTCTCCCAGGGGAACACGAGATCATCATGGTTAGTCCAGAACAGGTTCGTCGCCGAGGGAGTGTCGTTATTTGCCGAGAACGTCGGACGGAATACACTTCCGGGTCCCGCGTCGGCAATCCAGACACGTCGCTCCCGGCCGGTTTTCACGTCCGCCGTCCAGATCGACCACGGCCGTCCGCTGCGCCGGGAGAAAAAATCGGGGAGAGTTTTCTCAGCAAGCACATGAATGAAGGCGATCCGCGCGCCATCCGGTGAGAACGCGGGCGAGCTGTCGTAGTCAAGACTCGGACTCAACCAGACGATGGTTTGGTCAACAAAATCGTGGACACCGATCAGCGAGTGGCTGCCTCGATGGCTCACGAACGCCAGGCGCTTGCCGTCCGGCGCCCAGGTCAGCGAGTCCACTGTTCCCTGATCGACGAGCAATGGCTGCGCGTCGCCATCGCCGCTCGCGGCCACCGTCAGAGTTCTTTTTTTGTCGACAAACAGCAGACGGCTGCCATCGGGCGAGAAGCTAGGAGAGTTTCCCGCGCCGACCTTATGCGGCACACCGCCGGCCGTCCCAACCACCCATACTTCCCTGGGCATTGGGCCTTGCGGGGAGTTATTAACGTTGGTCGGAGTCTCGTCCTCAAGACTCTGGCCCCGCGTGTAGGCGATCGACTTCGCATCCGGCGACCAGGCGAGTTCGCCGATGTCGTAACCGTCGTCCTCTGTGTACGGTGTGATCTGGCGCGCCTTCGCGCCATGCGAGGGGTCTGCTACCCAGATATTGCTGCAACCCTTAGTGCTGAACACCCACGCCACGGCTGCGCCCTTGGGCGCGGCCAGCATGTCCCACGCAAACGGTGCCTGCATCACATCGTTGAGTGTAAAAGGCGCTGGATGGGTTTGTGCGCCGGTCAGCGTTGCGGTCATACAGAGCACCGCCATGCCAGCGACGGCCACCATCACTCTACACGCTAATCTGTTCACGCTACCTCCACTGCCTCTACTCACCGGTTGTAGGGGAGTACCGACAATTCCACAAGTTCATTATTATCAAAATGATGTTGCTGTTTGCGCACGATTCTGTCCTGAACTTGACTAGCCCCATGGTCTCTGACTATAGTCAGAGAAATGGACACGAGCGCTGTTCAGCAAGTGCGGAGCTTTAACCGAATTGTGGCCGAGCGCATTGGTGCTTTGGACGATCGTTTTTTGAAGCGCGACCGCCCAATCGGTGAGGCTCGATTGCTTTGGGAGATCGGATCGCAGGGCGCCGAAGTCCGTGAACTGCGAAGCCGCCTTGGAATTGATTCAGGCTATTTCAGTCGGGTATTGCGCTCTTTGGAAAAACAAAGGCTTATCAGGACTCGCGTAGTTCCGGAAGACCGGAGATTGCGCCGGATTTTTCTCACTAAGACCGGGTTGGCAGAACGCGCCGAGCTTGAACGGCGGTCCGATGAACTGGCCACAAACATTCTGGAATCACTGTCAGATCAGCAACGCAGCGCGCTCACCGCGGCGATGAGGCAGGTTGAGCAACTGCTGCGAGCATCGATGATCACTTTCGGTATCGAGTCCCCAACTACTCCAGATGCCCAGTGGTGCTTCGATCAATATTTTGCGGAACTCAACAGCCGCTTCAATGGGGGCTTTGATCCGGGGCTCAGCATCTCCGCCGATCCGCAAGAGCTAACGCTGCCCATGGGACTATTGATTCTGGGGCGTCTACAAGGCAGACCTGTTGGCTGTGGGGCACTGAAATTTCACAAGAAGGAACCGGCTGAGCTAAAGAGAATGTGGATTGCAGAATCGGCACGTGGGCTCGGAGTTGGCCGACGGCTGCTAGCTGAGCTAGAACGGCACGCTCGCAAAGCAGGCGTCAAGGTCCTTCGTCTGGAGACCAACCGAGCCTTGCATGAGGCGATCCATCTTTATAGACGCTCTGGCTATGTCGAAGTCGAGGCATTTAATGCCGAACCGTATGCACATCACTGGTTCGAAAAACAGTTGATCTGTATTTAGATGCAGTGAAAGTCAAGGCTAACTCAGTATTTACAGGAGTTTATGAGCGAGACTGCAATTATATCGCCCGAACTCACGCCACCGGTCGGCCCGTTTTCGCAGGCGATCGAAGCCTCCTAAAGCACATTTCACTCTTCGCGAGATACGTCAGCATAATGCGGAAAGAGAAGCATCCTTGTGAAAATAATGAACTTGCTGAATGTTGGTTGTCCAGCGATACTACATGGGATTCGTGCGTTTGTGGAGATTGATCAGCTACGGAAGTAGCTACAGGAGTTGCTATGAGCAAGACCGCAATTATATCGCCTGAACTCGCGCCGCCGGTCGGCCCATTTTCCCAGGCGGTCAAAATCGATGGTTTCCTCTACTTCAGCGGACAGGTCGGCCAAGACCCGGCCACTGGCAAGGTGGTCGAAGGAGGTATCGTGGCCGAGACAGAGCGTGTCTTTCGGAATCTCGCAGCGGTTCTCAAGGCGGCCGGCAGGAGTTTCGATGACGTTGCGCGAGCCGGCGTGTATCTCAAGAACATGAGCGACTTCGTAGCGATGAATGGGATCTACGCAAAGTATTTCAGTCAGCCCTTTCCCGCCCGCACGACGATCGGGGTGGCTGCGCTGCCGCTTGGGGCCTGCGTCGAGATCGACCTCGTCGTCAAGGCTTGAGGCGACGCAAGGAAGTTGATCTCATGAAATACACATTTCAAATCGTCGATGTTTTCAGTTCGACACCGTTCGGCGGTAATCAACTGGCGGTTCTGCCAGACGCGGCTGGCATTTCGACCGAGGGCATGCAGAAGATTGCTCGTGAATTCAATTTCGGCGAAACGACCTTCGTTCTGCCGAAGAACGATCCTGCGAACACGTGTCGAGTGCGCATCTTCACACCTCGGGTGGAGCTCGACTTTGCGGGACATCCTTCGGTCGGCACAGCCTGTGCGCTTGTGATGAAACAGCACGTACGGCTTAGTGATCCAGTCCGGCTCATTCTGGAGGAGAATGCCGGTCCCGTGACGGTTGACGTCACTCAGCGAGACGGCGGGTTCTACGGCAAGCTGACGCTATCGGGGAAGATCGAGGCGCCGACCGGCGCACCTTTTCCGGTCGAACTCGCCGCCGTCCTATCCGTCGAACCCGCCGAGGTGAACCAAGTCTTTTTAGCGGGCGCCGGTGTTCCATTTTGTTTTGCGCAACTAACCTCGAACCAAGTGGTTGATCGGGCGGCGATGAATCGGGCTGCATGGGCAGCAACGCTCTCACGAGCATGGTCTCCCCACATCTTCTTCTTCGCAGGAGATCTACGGGATGGCGGCAAGCTCTATGCGCGCATGTGGGCACCCGCGCTGGGCATCGAGGAAGATCCCGCGACGGGCAGCGCCTGTGCCGCCCTCGTCGGCGTGATGGCATCGAAGCATGATTTTGGCGGGACGACCTATCACCTCTCGATCCAGCAAGGTGTCTCGATGGGGCGTCGAAGCGAAATTGAAGCGGAGGCGCATAAGAGCGGAAGCGTTGTGACCTCTGTCAGCATTGGTGGTGCCGCGGCCCACATCGCAAGCGGCGAAATCGAAGTGCCGCAATCCGCGCTTGTGTCTTAGACCGTCGAGGGCGCCCCCATGCGTGTAAACCGGCGGCAATGCGGAACTTAATGCCGAACCGTACGCACATCACTGGTTCGGGAAAAACAGTTGGTCGTCAGTGATCTGAACCGAAATCAAAATGTGAAAGGAAAATCTTAGATGAACAAGAAGAAAGCGGGAGCAGTATTCATCGTGCTTCTTACTTGCGGCTTGATCACTCAAGCATTCGCGCAGGGCCAGGAGCCCAAATTCAATTCCAATGCGGATGACATCACGAAAATTAGCAACTTGTTGGAGGAGTTCCGTCAGGACATTATCCACAAGGATGGGTACGCCCTGACGAAGCTCATGCTCTATCCCAATGTGCTCTTTCATTCGATTGACAACCAGGAATCTGTTGATAACGCTCGAAAACTTAACGCCCAGTTCGATGGGATTGGCCCGAGCGCACTCGATGGATTTGTGACATTGCTCGCTACGTCGAAAGACAAACTCGAAGAGAAGTTTAAAAACATAGAGATTCGCCAGGACGGCGACCTTGGATTAGTGACATTCAATTATGATTTTGTCATCAACGACAAGATTCATCATTCAGGCCTCGAACACTGGCAAGTACGAAAAATTGATGGGCAATGGAAGATCTTATCGGTTACCTGGACGAAATACAGTCACAACTGACCTTCGCCTCGGAAAATCGCAGCGAGCGGGTGCGCTCGGCGCCGCCCGCATAACAATGCCAATCCACCGACAACGAGCAAGCCGGAGTCAAGCGCGGTTCAGTCGGAGGCGAATGACAAAGAGAAATGGTGTTGATTGGGAATCCGCGATCGTGCCTGTCTTCAGTACAAAAGCAAGCGAATCTTGGTGAACGATGACAACGCCCCGTGAGGAATTGGAACGGACCCTTGCAACAGCGCCCTTTGCAGAGATCTATGGCTTCGTTCTAGTCTCGATTGACGATGATTCCTGCACATTGCGGATTCCCTTTCGATCGGTTCTTGAACGACCTGGGGGTATCATCGCTGGTCCTGTGTACATGGCAGCGGCTGACGTCAGCATGTGGTTGGCGATTAAGGCGCGGTATGGTGACGAATCACCGCTTACGTCGAGTATGGTTACTCATTTTGTCAGCAGGGGACGCCGTTCGGATGTGTTGTGCCGCGCCAGGATCGTCCGGGCGGGACGACGGTTGATTTTCGGCGTTGCTGAATGCAGTTCTGATAAAGGGGCAGTTCTCAGTCATCACACGGTTACCTATATGAGAACGGAGAACAGCCGATCTTTGTGGTCAGGATAGCGTAGATCTCGAAAATCGATGTTCCTGGTCATGGAGGGCAGCTCATTGGATTAGCGAACTCCGATAGGGAACGAAAACTCGGCTTGTGTGAAGCATCGCGGAAACTACTGGATAACGGGCAAACCGGAGACCGAGGAACGAACAAGAGCGACCTGCGATGTGTCCGGTCTGCGGTTCTAAGAATCTCTCAGAGCACTACCACGATGGAGTGGCCAGCTACACCTGCGATCAAGGCCATGTGTTCGAAGTCAAGAAAAAGGCGGGATACTTTCACGGCGGTAACACGGGTTCAAATCCCGTCGGGGACGCCAAGCCTTTTCAGCAACTTACGGTTTCCCCTCCTCCTTAATAATATAAGCACAAAAAAGGCACAATCTGGGTCGTGAATCCGCACCCACTTCGTGCGGTCGTCAATGTTTTGGCTTGGACCAGGCGCGTTTGCGTAGGCACAGAGAAGGAACAGGTAGTGCGTTTTTCAGCCACGAGCACATTGAGCAACTGATTCTGAATCAGTTGCTCTATCGGAGCGTAAGCCTCCGACTCAGGGAGATGCGTATTCTCCAGAAAAGAGTGTCGATGGAGTGTGGATGCCCTCCGCTCCTTGAAGGAGGCCGGAAACGCCACAACGCTGTTTCCCCGGGCCAATGCAGGAGCTAACCTCGGAATTTGGATCTATGGGGTTGACATGGGCGACGCAGGCGAAACGATTGAACCTGAGGAAAGCCAGTAAATACGCGGGTTTCCGATAAAGGTAAGAAAACAAAGTGGGGACGTAGTTCAGTTGGTTAGAACGCTGCCCTCGCGTTTGTTCTCTTCCTATCTGACTCAACTTAAATAACTTCTAGGAGAGTGCCGAAAGCGCACTGTCACCAATCGATTCCGTTCCCATCCTTTATATAGGCTTATTCAGCCCGACAATACCTCTTTAAGAACTTCTCAATACCTGACCGGAGAGGAAGAAATCTCCGGTGTTTGATAGACGTGCTGAGGGCTACCGCAATTGTTGTAGGAAGATCTCGTTTTGTGTTACCGGTTGCAAGGCGATCACCTGCTGACTGACCATCGGATCAGCTACCACAGAGCAGTGGTCTCTCTCATTCTCCGATTTATTGGTATGTCAACCGTAGGCTGGTTCTGTCGAAGGGAGAATTGAGCGGGCCAAAGCCAATACGTCCCTCTCACTTGAAGAATGTTGACCCAATATCCAGATGATTGACCTTCAGGCTGCACCAGCAATTGCGGAGGATATGCTGGCATTGTCTGCCCGCCTACTAATTGTTTTGTTTGCACTTCGTTCAATCCGCGCGCCTACCCACGAAAAACTGACGAACACAAACTGTCTCTGTGACCCGGTTGCCGAAATCAAACTTCTCTTTTTGCAATAACGCTTATTCCTTTACCTACAAATAATTTTATGAGGGCATCCAAGTATGCGAACACTTGTTCGCAATTTGTAACAGTATCTTGCGGCAAAACGGTTGATTGCCCTAATCCGCCGATGTTTTCCTGATTTAGCGAATGATAGCGCTGTTTCGCAGTTCGTAATTCGTAACAAAATGCCGGCGTAAAAAAGTGGTCTTCGGAATTGTGGCCACCGAGTACCACGACCACGATGTAACTCAAGCTTGACAGGAAATCGTAGATCGCCTATACTCCGGACGTTCGGCGAGCTGACCAGCAAGGGAGTACTCGGGTACCGCTTTTCTCGCTGACTTCCCCAGGGACCAAGCCAACAAATTAAGTAATACGAACAGGCAACTGGCGAACAAGTTGCAGCTATTCGCTCGTTTTTCATTTGCTGACCTGCTCAGGAATCTAGAATCAGAGAGCCGTGGAAAGGGGCATCGAGAGACACCACAAAATGCTAGAGGCCTAGGAGCGGCTCCCGTCTTCGTCAACGATAGAAATCCCGGTTGTTTTGACCGGGCAGAATGAGGCAGTGTTATGGGTCGCGTGCTCATCGCGCAAGCCGGTGCGGTGCCCGAGGCGGCCGTTGTGCGAGAATTCTTAGTCGCTGACCAGCAGCTTTCCTGTTGTGTCCTGTCCTGGCCTTTAGTGCCGCCGTCTGGCGTAGATTCATTCAATCATGATCTGGTTATTGTCGTTGCAAGCACGATAGAACCCCAGGAGCAAATCCTACAGTGGTTGGCGAACTGCGAAATACGTGTTCCGGTATTGGCCGTGCTCCCGGCATGTGCCACTGAAGAGTGGCTGGATATCACCTCGCGAAGGATGGATGATTTCGTCGTTTGCCCCCTCAACGCGTTGGAGTTGAGACAGCGCGTCGGTCGTCTTCTCGGACAACCACTATATGTACTGGAAGGGATACGGCGGAGTCTTCTCGAAGAGCTGGGATTAAGCAGTCTGGTAGGGCGGGATCCAGCGTTCATGCAGGCAATTAGTCAATTGCCACGTTTTGCCCGAAGCGACGCTTCGGTGTGCATCACTGGAGAAACGGGAACCGGCAAAGAACTGTGCGCTCGAGCCTTGCACCACCTGAGCTCGCGCCGACGGTTTCCCTTTATTGGAGTGGATTGCGGAGCGTTGCCGGATCAGCTTTTTGAAAACGAGATGTTCGGCCATGCCCGTGGCGCATTTACCGATGCACATCGCGATCACAGAGGACTGATCGCCATGGCAGAGGGCGGTACGCTGTTCCTGGACGAAATCGACTCACTAGCATTATCGTCACAAGGGAAATTGCTCAGGTTTCTACAGGATCGCCAGTTCCGAGCGTTGGGATCGGACCGCTTCGAAGTGGCAAATGTAAGGATCGTTGCAGCCACGAACCGCGACTTGGAATCGGCTGTGCGTGACCGGCAATTCAGGCCGGACCTTTTCTTTCGGCTTAACGTTTTGCGTCTTCGTTTGCCACCCCTTCGCGAACGTGGCGGCGATGTGGAACTGCTGGCTTGCGCAGCCCTGAAGGGTTACACAGCGCCGAGCGCCGGGGGCAGTCCAATGTTCACGCCGTCGGCACTCAAGGCATTGACTCTTCACAATTGGCCCGGCAATGTGCGCGAGCTCTATAATGTCGTGCAACGAGCTGTGATCGCATCTGAGGGCGGGCGAATCTTGCCGGAACATCTAGATTTGCCGACCGGTGAACATCCTGGTTGTCGCGAGGCAGGGGCAGACTTTCGAACCCTCCGTGCCGCGGCAGTGGCGAACTTTGAAAAGCAATACGTTGAAGATCTTTTGCGAAAACATAGCGGCAATGTTACTCATGCAGCGCGCGAAGCACGGCAAGACCGACGAGCCTTCCGGCGTTTTATAAGAAAATACAATATCGACCGCCGCTCATTAAGTGCCTAACTCAAGTCTTTCTGAGTAGGACAAGAATGTCCCACATCCGCGACGGAAACATCCCACTTGTACATCTGCTTGGTCCAATTGACCATGCGAGCCCACTCCATCGACTGGGTATCAAGTCGAGCGGCGCATTGTAAGACCAGCGCAGGTCGCACGTAAACCTACACCCCTGAAAAAAGGCGAAACTCCTGTTTCGCATCGTGGCACTCTGCGTGCACCCACCGTCAATCGAGGATTGCGCCCGACCTGATGACACACGAGTATTCAAATGCTGTTCCCGTGCGCACAAAAGAAGTTCTGGAGTACTTCCTTAAGAATCCGGAGCTAGTCCAGGATCTCGAAGACGTCGCCCGCTGGCGAATGCCTCATGAGCTTGCAAGCCTCACATTCGACCACGTTCGCAGGGCTCTGAAGTGGTTGGTAGATGAAGAGTTCTTGGTTGAAGAGACGAGGCAAGGTGTGGTGGCCCAATTTCGATTGAACCAAGAACGCGAGGCCGACGCACGGAAATTTGTGACAGACCCCGACTGGCAACGTTATGGTCACACGGACCAAGAAGAGACCCGGCGGAATCGCCTTATAGTTCTTGCCAAGAACTGGATCGATGCCACACTGCATCGGCATCTGAAAGCAAATCCCAGTGGGCCTGGTGATAAACCTGGCTGGACGAGAAGCCGGGAATCTGCTGAGGCACTCTTCAGCCGCGCCGTAGCTAAGGAAGATGTCGATTCGGCTGCGGAGGCCGCGCGTACCCTCTTCGACGCGCTAAGAAGCGCCGTCGATGAGCCGCTTGCCATTCTCTATCATGCCCTGAACTTAACCTTCCCGGAGTTGCAGGCCATTCTGCTGTGCTTGGCGCCGGAACTCGACGCCGACTACCAAAGCATTTACGGCGTGCTCAACGATGAGATGGGCCGCCGTACCCCGACGCTGGGATTGATATGCAGGCTCCTCGGGGACTCGCTTAAGGTCCGCACTGCGCTGGCTGCGTCCGCTGGACTCACGCGCTGGCGGTTGATCGAATGTGCCGGAGGTGTCCTGCCCCACGGGGACGATCCGGTCCGTTTGGATACCACGGTCGTCTGTTGGCTGCTCGGTTCACCCACCGCACTCTTCTCTGATCCTATAGTAGGCCGGGCGATCCGACTGGTGGCGTGGCCGGGGGGCGAATGGTTGGAAAGCTTTGGGGATCAAGATGTGGTGGAGCGCCTGGCGCAACGCTTCAGCAGGTCGAACCAGCAGAAAACCGCGCGTCCGTGGCTCGCCTTGTGCGGTGAAGATTCCGACGGATGGCGCGCCATTGTAGAGAAGGCCGCAGAGAAGGCCAACATGCCTTTGGCGCGAATCGTTCCTCCCGCGCCGGCAGGCGAAGGCTTCGATTGGGAGGATGCAGCGGCCCGGATCTTCCGCGCAGTTCTTCTCCTTCGGGCCGTTCCGGTTCTCGACCTGGCGTCGGTCAACCCGGATGGAAACGGGGAACTGAGGCGGCTTATGGTGCTGGCCGCGCCGTTAACGCTGGCGGACCGGGTTGGTGTGGTCATCGTTCGTGATCTGGAGCGAATCGTCGGAACCCTACCGGTTGAAAACTGCGACGTGGAATACCGGTCTGTTCCGAATAACCGAGCTTTGGCTTGTGTTTATGTGGCCGCGATGGCCGACGCGGGATTGTATCTCGATACTTCGGAAGCAGTGAGGCTTGCGTCGGCATTTCCATTGTCGCTTGAAGGGATCGATCGCGCCGTTCGCCTTACAACCCTGACCACCTCGAGCAACGCAACGTTTGCGAATCAAGCTGCGGCGCTAGCGGCAGCTTGTCGCAAGATAGCGTCTCCGGAGCTGCCCCGGTTTGCGCGGCGTATCGAGCCGGCTTTTGGATTGAATGACATGGTGCTACCGGCGGACCGCCTGCAGCAACTCCGGGAAATCGTGGCGCACGTGAAACTCGCCACCCATGTCTTGAATACCTGGGGGTTCGGTGGACAGTTGCCACTTGGGCGGGGAGTTGTGGCGCTGTTTTCGGGACCGAGCGGCACCGGCAAAACGATGGCCGCGCAGGCGATCGCGCGCGAACTTGGGACCGAAACGTTCGTGATCGATCTCTCGCAAATATTCAGCAAGTATATCGGCGAAACTGAAAAGTTTATCGACGTGACTTTTCGTGATGCGCAACGCGCCGGGGCGGTATTGCAGATTGACGAGGCGGAGGCCCTGTTTGGACGCCGAAGTGAGGTCAAAGACTCCCACGACCGCTACGCGAACGTGGGGGTCGCCTACCTTTTACAGCGCATTGAGGCTTTCGATGGCATCGCCATCTTGACTACTAACCTGCAACAGAATGTGGACCAAGCATTTTTGCGCCGGCTGCGGTTCGTCATCGATTTCCCGAAGCCAGATGTAAACGCGCGAGAAAAAATCTGGCGGCAATCACTGCCAAAGAACGCGCCAGCAAATCGGCTCAACTTCCGGCATCTAGCACGCCGTCTGGACATAAGCGGCGGCAATATCCGTACGATCACCGTCCGAGCGGCATTTCTGGCTGCGAATGAAGGCTCGCAGACGATCGAAATGCGGCACGTGACGAACGCCACGCGCTCGGAATTAACCAAGCTCGGCATGGTGACCGCGGGAAGAGAATTCGCGGAGTGGGAAGCGGCCCTGGTCAATTGAGGCGCAAAGGATGGATTACAACGCGATCAACACGGTGACTGCGGCACTGAAGGCTCTACTGGAAGCAGCGCTGGATCCGCTCGGTACGGGAGTGCAGCACGTTTTCGTTGGACCGCTGGATGACACCGCCGGCGACAAACTCAATTTGCACTTGTTCTTGTACCGCCTGGCCGTAAACGCCGACTTGCGCTCGACCGATCACATCGTGGCATCTGCGACACCCAATCAGCCTCCGACGATCTATCGCAGCAGCCTGCCGCTGGACCTTTATTACCTCCTTACCGTTTCGACGAAAGGATCCACCGACGAGCTTGGAGATCTCACGATCCTTGGCCAAGCCATGCAGGCGTTGAACGATGCACCGGTCTTATCCGGCGCGAGCGTGAAGAATGAAACGGCGCGCATCACGCTCGACCCGGTGGGAACCGACGAAATGAGCCGAGTGTGGACGCTGTTTCCGACTGCGAATTATCGGACGTCCGTGGTGTATCTGGTATCGCCCGTGTGGATTGATCCGGCGGTTCCGCAGACGGTAGGGACGCCGGTGGTGGAAGAGCCTCACCTCGTAGGCGTTTTGGGGGACTGATGCCATACACACAACCAAGAATCCCGCAGATTTTGGTTCCTCGCGACGGGCCGGACCGGAAGGTCTTAGTGGCGTTGGAGGTCTTTGATCCACTTTCGCAGACGCTGGTATCCAGAGGCCTAAAAGTGGTTGCGAAGGGCCTGGGCCTTCCATTGGTGAGTTGGTCGGGACGATTTGTGTGGACGGACCCGAGCGGCGTTTGGCCCTCGGAGATCACGCTCGAACCTATAGGTTTGCCATTTGAAAACGAGGTTGTGCAGCCATCCAAACCTCCCGCGAATGCCAAACCCGAAGATCTGCTGGTGCGGGTTGTCTTGCGGCCAACGGCGGCAGCTGATTTTTCCGATGTTACGGCGATCCGCGGACAGTTGGCACAGAGCGCAGCACCCGGCGCATTGCCGGTGGTCGGCGCACAGGCCCAACTCGCGTGGTTCGACACCGTAACGAACGCCTGGGTTCCATCCCCAGAGCTAAACGGGGTGAGCGATAGCGATGGTGAGTTCGCGGCATTTCTGCGGCTGCAGCCTGCGATGGAACAAGAAGCGGACCTCAACGGCCGGCTGCTCAAGATTCGTGTGCAGTTCACACGCGGAAGTGCAACGCGAGCGACCCCGGATAATTACGCGTTTCTTGCCGATCCAACATCTGCGGGTCGCGTGATCGAAGGCCAGTTGCTAGGTCGTGACTTGCAACTTGCGTGGGCAGACTTACAGCCAATTTAGTGATTTTTCGAAAGGAGAGAACGATGGCAGCGGAACACGAGATTCCCAAGGATTGTCGAACCGCGAAGGACGTCTTGCGAGAGGTCAACGCGGAAATTAAGCGCTACAACGTTAAGAACCTGCCCGACCTTCAGAAAGAACTCGACGACTTCGTCAAAGCACAGGACGGATTAGTCTCGGACTACAGGTCGAAATTTCCAGATCTGCGCAAGAAGTGGTGTGCGCGTCAGATCGATGTCGAACGACTTTGCGCGCACGTCCGCTGCGAATTTCCATTGAAGGAAGAGAAGTGGCGTAAAGCCGTCGAGCGATGCATTTGTGAACCCAAGCACAGTCTGTGCTGTCTTCGGAAGCGCATTGCCAAACGAAGCTACTGCTGCGCGGGGCCGTACGAACGTAAACGAGACGAAGCTCAGGCGGCGTACGACAAGGCCAAGGCTCATCTCGACTGGATGAAGGCTCTGTCCCAAAAGTTGGATGACCAGCTTGCTGCAAATCTTGACCTGGTCAATCAGATCAATGCCGTTCCTCCAGACCAGCGGCCGACGGTGCTGTATCTGTTTTTTAGGCTGCGACGATACCACTGCCACATGGCGCCCTATGACGCTTCGGAAGAATGTCGAGAGGTGTGTTCGGAATTCGATCCCGACCGGCTCTGCAAAGAAGTATTTGCACATGAGTGTCCGGAAGACGAGTGCAACTGTGATCCCAAGGGCGAGTGGCCGGATGTCGATTGCTCTTGTGAAGGGAAGCTCGATGCGCCATGGCTGATATCGCCAGACAAATATTTCCACGCATTGGACTGCGCATGGGACGCCTATCACAAAGCAAAGCATGAATTAGGGGAGGCCGAAGCCGAACTGAACAAGCATCCTGATGATCTCAAGTCGCTTCAAGCGCAGTACGCCGCTGACCTGGCGGGGATCGACGACAAAATTATCAACTGCCTAAAGAAAATCCCCAGTCCGACCGAAGACTGCTGCCATGAGTATGAGCCCCGGCGGGATGACGATTGCCGACGGGACGAGGAGCGCCGACGGGACGAGGAGCGCCGACGGGACGAGGAGCGCCGACGGGATCATGACGCGCGGAAAGGTGGTTACTAGCCATGCCGCAGTATTCTACCCCTGGAGTTTACGTCGAGGAGATCGAGCGCGGTCCGGTTCCGATCGAAGGAGTTCCCACCAGTCTCGCCGCGTTTCTCGGTGAAACCGAGCGCGGCCCTTTACGTCCCAGACTGGTCACCAGCTACAGCGACTACAAACGTTTCTTTGGCGGAGTTTTTGCACCGGGCAAATATCTTCCCTATACAGTAGCCGGGTTCTTCGACAATGGCGGCACAGAGCTCTACGTTTGTCGCATCGTCGGACCCAAGGCGACGACAGCGAGCAAAGCCTACGGAGATTTCACCGTTTCAGCAGTCGGTCCGGGAGCCTGGGGTAACAACATATGGATACGCATCCAGGACGGCACCACTCAGGACGCCACGGGCGCTAGCGGGTTCCGACTAAAAATGGCGTATTGGAGTGCCGGCAACCAGCCTGCCGCTGACAAGCTGTTCGATCCCTTCGAAGATCTAAGGAAAACACCCCGCCCGCAATACACCGAACAATATGACGATCTTTCGATTGATCCGAAATCGCCAGATTACTTCGACAAGCGGTTGACAGATTCCTCAACGAATAAACCCCTTTCGGGCCTTGCCGCCATCGTGCGGACTAAGGGCACGAACTCTAAACCGCCAAATACCAAAGACACGGGTGAGTACCTAACTACCGGGGGAGCCGATGACCCGGCAGCTTTGACGTCTGCCGATTACAACGGAGCGATCCCAGACAAAGGCACACGCACTGAACTGCAAGGCTTGCAGGCTCTAATGCTGGATGCGTTCCGGGACGTGGCGCTCGTGTACGCACCTGCGGTCGATACAACAACCGCTCAACTTATCTACCAGCACTGCGAGAACTGGAAGTATCGTTTCGCGGCGATTGATTCGACAAGAGACGACGATCCGTCCAGTCTTAATCCCCGCTTCAACAATCACTGGGATACGTCCTATGCGGGATTCTACACTCCATGGATTCAGATATCGGACCCCGAGACCGGAGCGAACATAATCGTCCCACCGGGTGGGCACGTTCTTGGGGTGTACGCCCGCACTGACCAGAACCGCGGAGTTTTCAAGGCTCCCGCGAATGAGATCGTGCAGGGTGCTTTGGACGTCAGATACGAGATTAATGATGCCGTCCAAGGGGTCCTCAATCCACAAGGTGTTGACGTGATTCGCAGTTTCCCGTCTCGCGGGATTCGCGTTTGGGGAGCGCGAACGCTTTCTTCCGATGCACTCTGGAAATACGTATCCGTCCGTCGCCTGTTCATCTTCCTGGAGCGCTCAATCTACGAGGGCACGCAATGGGTCGTGTTTGAGCCGAACGACGAGCGCTTGTGGGCTCGCGTAAAGGACACCATCCGCCTTTTCCTGCGGACTCAGTGGCGCGAAGGAGCGTTGTTCGGAAGCACGGAGGACGAGGCGTTCTTCATCACCTGCGATCGCACGACGATGACCCAGGAGGACATCCTGAACGGCCGGCTCATTTGCGAAATCGGCATCGCTCCGGTGCGGCCGGCGGAGTTTGTCATCTTCCGCGTGTTTCAGCAAACTGCCCAGGCTCAACAGTAAAGGAGATCGCGAAACATGGCACGCAAAGATCCAATCCGCAATTTTCGGTTCCGTCTGGAAATTGGCGGAATCACTCAAGGAAATTTCAGTGAAGTCACGATCGGCGAAACCAACACCGATGCTGCGGACTACCGCGAGGGTACGGATCCTTGTCACGTTCGCAAGCTCGATTGCCTCACCAAATACGGCAATATCACGCTGAAATGGGGCGTCACCGACTCCACCGAGCTGCACGATTGGCACAAAGCGATCGTGGGCGGCAAGATTCAGAGTAACAACCGCAAACAGGTCGCCATTGTGGTTCAGGACGAAAGTGGGTCCGACAAGGCTCGCTTCGTGGTAGCGGAAGCCTGGCCAGTGAAATACCAGCCCAGCGGCCTCAATGGAAAAGGCAATGAAGTGTTCATCGAAACGCTGGAGCTAGTGAACGAAGGCATCGAACGCGTGAAGTAAGAGGAGCGAATCAAATGCAAACACCCTCTCGCGCAGGTTTTCAAACCGAAGTCGAATTTTCGCTGCCCAAGGGGTACCTCGACGCTCATGGCGTGTTGCATCGTCGGGGTATTATGCGGCTGGCGACAGCGGCTGACGAGATCCTGCCGCTGCGCGATCCGCGTGTCCAGCAGAATCCTGCTTATCTGGCCATCATTGTACTCGCGCGCGTGATCGTCAAGCTCGGCGATTTGCCTTCCATCGACACCAAGACCATCGAGGACTTGTTCGCCGCGGACCTGGACTACCTGCAGCGAACCTACGAACAGATCAACGGGAGCGGTGACGTCTCATCGCCGCCAGAACCAGTTTCGACTCCGGCGAGCGTGGATGTAGCTGGCAACGGCCGGAGGTTTCGTGCCGTGGGGGAAGCCTAAAGGCCTATCCGGAACGCCAGTTGCGTGAGGAGATGGCCTTTATCGCATATCACTTTCACTGGGGACCCGATGAACTCTTCGCATTGGAACATGCCGAACGGCGGAAATGGTGCCGCGAGATATCGCGGATTAATCAGATGCTCGACGACACACCGGATAACCCTTTCGCAAACCTCGAGGAGCTGAGCCAGCGTGGCGCGCAGTGATCCATACCGTGGATTTCGTTTCCGTGTTGAATTCGACCAGGTTCTTCACGGAGGGTTCAGCCGGGTGAAAGGGCTTGTGCGTGAAACGAAGTTCGAATCGCGTCGTGAAGGCGGGCTCAACGAGTTTGAACACAAGCTCGCAACTCAAACCACTTACGGAAACCTGATTCTGGAGCGCGGCCTGGTAGACGATTACCTTTGGTCTTGGCACGAAAACGTTGTTGAGGGAAACATCCAGAGGAAGACCATCACCGTAGCGTTGCACGACGAAGCTGACCAGGAAGTCTGGCGCTGGCTCATCGAACGCGCCTTCCCGGTGAAGTGGACTGGAACGGATCTGGATGCGGGAGTGGGCCAGGTGGTGGTGGAAAGTGTCGAGCTGGCGCATGAAGGGATTCGCAAGGGATGAGCACCCAGATTCGCATTCGCCCACGGTTTTGGTTAGCGCTTCGCACGATGCACACGCGATGGAGCTGGGTGCCTCTGTCACTCATTTTCCGCAAGCAGCGCTTGCCGGAACGACTCACCCCAGCCGCGCCTGGTTCGCAGACCTCATGGTTTCGAGCGTTTTCTTTCGTCTCGCACAATAATCACTTCTACGCATACGAAAAGAACAAAATTCTCAGGCACTCCGTCCAGCACCAACATTTTTCAGTCGCTCGCGCCACAGTCGAACGGCCGGCATCCGCAGGAGCACTTGGCCATCCGAACATCACCGTTCTCAACATGCCCCTCCGGGAGCGGAGCGTCGAGACGCAACTGCGGAGCTCGATTCTGCGCGATCACAGGCAATCATTCACCATCGAGCGTCAACTGAGGGAAATCACAAAGCAAGTAGCAGAAGTCCAGGGGCAGGGCGCACGGCCGATTGAGAGCATGACCGCCGCGCCAGCACAACGGCGACTCACTCCGCCGCGGCTGTTTCGTCCTCGGATCGGTGACCCATCTTCGTCCAGACCCGAAAGCCACCGGGAACCCCTCCGGGCAATCCATCGGAAAACGTTTGACCTGTTGGTGGAAGAACAAATAACGCCACGGCTGCGTAGAGAGGAGCTTCCTTCCGCGCCGGATCCTGGTTTTCCTTTTAGTCCGCGTTTGGTGGAGCAAGTCTGGCGGCAGCCAAAACAACCCTCGCCAGAACCTTCGAGGGAGAGGCCGGCATTACCCACTGTCTCTCAAACCACAATCGCCGAATCACCGGTTCCCACCCGAATTGCTCCATCGGGCCTGACACCTGCGACGATGCCAGTTCTCGTACCCACCAAGATCGAAGGTCCCGCAATGGAAAGGCTTGCCGAAGATGTGATGAAGCGAATCGAACGTCATTTGCGCATCGAGCGGGAGCGGCGAGGAATTTAGGGAGAAAAAGCTTTGAAGCTCGAGAAAGCCACGATTGACGTAGTTGACGGGTCGAACAGCGGCACCCGATATACGGTGCTGTTTAATCCCTTCGAGTACACGATCGAGCGCGGGAATACATACAAAGCGACCGCCATTCCTGGGCTGAGCGGGCCGCTGCTGCAGTTTATCAACGGCGACGCCGACGTGCTCTCGATGGAGCTTTTTCTCGATGACTATACCGACGCGCCGAAAGATGGCAAGAGCGTTAAGGACCGGCTGGATGACCTGGCGCAATTGCTGGAGATTGACCGCGATCTGCATGCTCCTCCACACGTACGCTTTGTCTGGGGAAAGCTGAACTTTACGGCCATTCTGGAGAAACTGTCGCGCAAGATCACATTGTTCCGCCCTGACGGTACGCCGGCTCGTGCCACTTTGAACGTCTCGTTCAAGGAATACAAGACACTTTCGGAACTGGTCAACAATCCCCGGCTGGAATCCGCCGATAAAAGCAAACGGCGGGTAGTGATTGGCCACGACAGTCTGTGGGCCATGGCGGCGCGGGAGTACGGAGATGTCACGCTTTGGACAGAGATCGCCAAGAAGAATGACCTGGACGATCCGCGTGACATTCGTGCGGGCGATTGGCTGATGATCCCGGCATTGGAGCCTCAGAATGGATCTAGCGGACTTCTCTAACTCGTACGGAGCATTTTATGCGCCCACGTTCCAGGTGAAGGTCGGCGGTCAATCGCTGACGCATGCTCTCGGCGTAGCGGTGACGCAGGTAGAAATCGACCTTGCGCTGGGAGCCGCGGGCCGCTTCAGTTTTACCTGCGTAGATACCTTCGACGACAAACAGCATGCCTTTGTCACCACATACGGTCAACCGGTGCTCGAACTTTTGAAATTTGGCGCCCCCGTGGAAATAGCTGTTGGTTACGGCGATTTCTCGGGGCTGCCCACGCTCATAACCGGCGCGATTACGGAGATCAGTACAAGTTTTGCGGAGGGGAGCTCGCCGGAACTGAACGTTGCGGGCTACGACGGTTTGTTTCCGATGAGTTTGGGTAAGCAGTCGCGCAGCTGGAAGAACATCACCGATAGCGGGGTAGTCAGCAAACTGGCCGACGAGTATGGACTCGATCCAAGTAATGTCCAGACTACGGACGAGCCGCACGCTCAGATCGAACAGAACCAGGAAAGCGATCTGGAGTTGATGAAGAAACTGGCTGAGCGCAATCACTTCGAGTTTTATGTTTCCACACCGAACATACTCAATTTTGCCGAGCCGAATGATGGGGGCGACGCTGTGGTGGACCTGCTGTGGGGGCGAACGCTGCTGAGCTTCAGGCCGGAAGCGAACCTTGCAGCCCAGGTTTCGCAAGTCGAGGTCTACGGGTGGGACTCGGACCAGAAGAAACCCATCGTGGGCAAGGCCGTCGCGGGAGACGAAACGGGCCGCGATCCGCGCCGCCAGAGTGGCGGAGAGCGCGTACGGGCGATCGCCAAGAAACCGTCGGTGTTGCAGGTGCGGCAGCCCGTCTTCACGACGGCCGAAGCCGAGAGGCGTGCGAAAGCGATTTTGACCGAGCACGCCAAAAAGTTCCTGACCGGGGAAGCGGAGAGCATCGGTCTCCCCGATCTGCAGCCCGATCGCAATATCAATCTGGGCAACTTGGGAGATCCGTTTTCAAAGACGTACTACATACAACAAACCACGCACAAGCTGGACAGCAACGGTTACCGGACCCGCGTGAAGGTGAAGGAGACCACGCTATGAGCCTGTTGGAAGCGGCAGTTCCGAGCGAAGTCACTCTCGAAGCGGGAGGTCACGCCAAAGGTGTAGCGGTGGCAATCGTGCGACAAAACAAAGACGACAGCGGGTTGGGCCGCGTCAAAGTCAGCTTCCCCTGGCACAGCCAACCGGAGGAGAGCTATTGGGCCCGTGTGGCCATGCCGATGGCCGGGAACAAACGCGGAATGTATTTCATTCCCGAGATCCAGGACGAAGTCCTGGTGGCGTTCGAACGCGGCGACATGCGATTTCCCTACGTGGTCGGCTCTCTGTGGAACGGCAAGGAGCCATCGCCCGAAACCAATGCGGATGGGAAAAATGACATTCGCGTCGTGCACTCCCGTAAAGGACACAAGCTGACATTCAACGACGGAAGCAAAGGGTTGGCCCAACTCGAACTGAATGACGGCAAACGGGTGACCATCGATGACAACGGCATCGTGATCGATGATGGACAAGGGAACAGCGTTTCAATCCAAAGCAAGGGCGGATCGATCTCGATCCAAGCGGCCACAAAGGTCGAAATCAAGGCGCCGCAAATTTCCATTCAGACCAGTGGAACGCTGGAACTGAAAGCCGGCCCCTCGATGAGCCTGAACGCCGGAGTCATCAACATCAACTGAGGATGCCATGGGACTACCCGCAGCACGAATTACCGATTCCACGAGTCATGGAACGCCACTTACGCCGGGTCCGGGCTGCCCAACGGTGTTGATTGGAGGGCTACCGGCTTGGCGTGCGGCCGCTGATTTTCACGTTTGCCCGCTTTTTAATGGCCTTCAACCTCATGTGGGAGGAACCGTCGCCGTGGGCAGCATGACCGTCTTAATCGGCGGCCTGTCGGCTGCGCGGCAGGGAGACATCATCGTCGAGGCGGGCGGTCCAAACACAATCGTGGTCGGTGAACCAACGGTACTAATCGGATGAATACGTTAGCCCAATGGCGGACGAAATTGGCTGGTCCTGGCCGGGCGCAACCAAATCTTAGCAGCCGGCCAAGCAATGCCAGCGCCGCGAAAATTGTTGTCCCTAACCAGCAGAAGGATTGGCTCGGGCGAGGCTGGGCCTACCCGGTGAATCTCGACCCGATGACAGGCGGAGTGGCTGTCGCAGAGTACGAGGCCGATATCCGTCAGGCGATTGAGATCATTCTCGGAACCGCGCCGGGAGAACGCGTGATGCGCCCCGATTTCGGGTGCGGGATTCACGAACTTGTATTCGACGCGATGGATTCAGCCATGCTCACGCGAGTGGAAACGGCAGTGACCAATGCGATGGTCACCTATGAACCGCGCATCGAAGTCCTGAGCGTTCAGGTGAACCCGTTGTATTCCCTCGACGGCGTGCTGTTGATCGAATTGCAATATCGCGTACGACGCACCAATCAGAAAGACAACATGGTTTATCCCTTCTATTTCCGTGAAGGTGGCCCGGCACAGGTGGAAGGGAGTCGCGGATGAGCAATTTGGGCGAACCGCGATTCGAGACCAGAAGGCGCGCGGACCTCCGCGATGAACTGGTTGCGCGTGCCAAGGCATGGCTGCCAGACTGGCGTCCGCTCGACTACACGTCGGACTTCGCCGGGGCGCTGTTCGAAATCGCGGCGCGGCTGGAATCAGAAGTGGCGCAACGATTGGACAAGATGCCCGAGAAAATGTTCCGCGATTTTCTGACCTGGCTGGGAGTACGCGGACAAGCTGCGCAAGCAGCACGCCTGCCCTTGGTGTTCAATCTCACGGCAAACTCGGAACGCGTGCTGGCGCACCCACCCATTCAAGTGCAGGCTACCCCACCACCGTCAGCGAGCGGAGGCTCCGCAGAGCCCGTGACGTTTGAGACAGAAGAACCCGTGATGATTGTGCCCGGAACACTGGCCGCGCTGAATGCCGTCGATCCCGTCGAGGACGCCTTCTATCGAGCTCCTGACGGTTTTTCGGCGCTCGATCCGCCAACGCCCGGGCCGAAGAGTTGGACAGTGAAGACGCTGGCGACGGGGGGATCGACACAGATTCAGTTGGATCCCGCATTGGGACTCGACGCCCTTCCAACACTATTGGACCCTACAACAAATCTGCTTTATCGCGTGACCAAAGCGGAGGGGGGTCTGGTTACGGTCGATCCCCCTGTCGGCACAGCCGATCCTGTTTCCGGTGCGCCCGCATCGTCACCGCAAGATCTGCCTGCAAACCGGACCCTCACTCTGCAAACGACTTTCGATCCTTTCGGCGCCGCCCACCGCAATCTTCAAGAGCATGCGTTGTACATTGGCAGTGAATCGTTGCTGAACCTTCCAACGGCGGCGACGATCAGAATTACGGAGTTGCCAGCCGGTAGCACTATTACCTGGTCCTACTGGGGCAAAAGTGGCACAGGTTCGAGCGTTGGCTGGCAACAACTGGATCCTCCCGATCCCACCCAGCCGGTTTTGACGCTGAATAAGCACGACGGCTCGGTTGAAATTCGCGAAATAGACGCCAAGTCCAGCCGCTGGCTCAAAGGAACCGTCCCTCCAAAGGCGAACGCGGCAACGCAAGTCACGAATATCGAACTGGTTGTGAATCCCAAGGGATGTGGGCAAACGGCTCCGTGTCCGCCGGGTGCGAACATGCAATCCACGGTGGCGGTCCAGGGAATTGCGAACACCACGCCGCTGGTGCTGAATACGACGTTTTATCCTTTGGGTCGCGAGCCGCGCCTCTTTGATGCGTTCTATTTGGGATGTCCAGAGGCTTTTTCGAAGCCCAACGCTTCTGTTCAGATTTGTTTGGAAGCGCAGGAAGGAACTTCCAACTCCTTTACTGCAGCCCAGGCCACGACATCGAACTCCAATATCCTGCTCTTTGGGGTTGGCAATGACCATTTCCTGCATCGCATGCAGCCGACGGGTAAATCTGGCCCACCAGTCAATCAGTTGACTGCGGTTCAGCCTCCGGTAAACCAAGCTGGCAAACACTCTGGCGGTGCTGCGCCCGCATCACTTATCGCAAGCCAGGGACGGCTCAGCACGTGCACACGCACGTCCGACACCCTCGTCGCTGCGGCGGCGGACAGCGGGATTTGGATTTGGTCCGAAGATTCCAGCAATTCGAATGGTACCTGGTACTTCCTCGGGAATCCGGACAGCCAAACCATCAGTGAAGCAACCACTACGAACCCATACGGTCCAGCAGTGTTGCTGCTGCTCGACACGCCGAACATTCACGTGGTGGCTGAAGTCAACGGCACGCTGTACGAAGCGGTGCTAGCCACAGGATGGGAAACAGCGGGACCTGCTTCGTGGACGCCGGTGCCGCTGCCCCCCGGAAGTCCGGCGAATTGGGCCACGATAGCACCAATTTTCGACCCGACGACTCAGTTCCAGGGAACGTCTTTCGGAGCCCCTTCCGGCTGGATCGGCGTCGCGACAAACGGGAGTTCATCTCTCTTCGTCCAGAATGCAAACCGGAGCAAGCTGGCGCTGGCGCTCCCTGCCGTCGATCCGACCTTGAGTCCGCTGGCGGTGCTGACAGGCGCGCACACTTTCCTGCTCACTGCCAAGACGCCCCCTAGCCAGTTGAGCGCCTGGACGGTTGACCCCACTGGACCAACCATCACTGCGGGTGCGACTGTCACCGCCGACGTCGGAGGGAATTCGTTTGACTGGATGGATACGAAAGGGACCAAGAACATCGCAGTGGTATTCGGGAATAACATCGCCGGCAGTCAGGCGAACCTGGCAATCTGGTATCCCCAGGCCGCCACAACCAGCGGAGCCGACGAGTCCACCGTCTACGTCTCCCAACCGCCGGTAGGCGGGCCAATTGGTTCGCCGGCGGTTACCTCGAACTACGTGTTCGCGCCAGGCCCCGATGCCGCCATTATCACCATGAGCTTTGATGTGAATGGCCTGTCGGAGATCGATATCCCAGACACACCGTCGGCGGCGGCGCAGTTGGCGACGGCGCTGGTGGTTCAGAACACTGCTCCCGATCACCCGCTGAAAGGCGACATTGTAGTGAGCAAGCTTTCCGGGGCAGGGCACGTAGCCCTCCGCCTTACGAGCAACGCAACCTTGAATCCCATGGGGGTCTATTGGATCAAGGCACCGGGCTCGGAGGCGGACGCGACGGTGGACGCCGTTCACGTCTACCGCGAGGAACCGCTACCATCGGGAGTTTCAGCGTTCAGTAGTTCCGCCAAAAATACGAGTTTAAATGGCGTCATCACCCGGGCTATCCACGATCCCAACACACACGCAGCGGGTGATCGCCTTTACGTCCACGTCCCCTCCGCAGGCACGCTCTCGGTTCAAACCATAAAAGCGATAACCGTCGTGTCTGGTAAAGTCAAGATCACTCTCACACGCAGGATTCCCGGCATTAGCGGCCCTGCCGCGATTGAATACAACTATGTGAGCAAGGTGGATCTCGGAACACCGGCTCTCCTGCCGTTGATCGATCAGCTGCTCACGACTGCTCAGGTCTCGCAAGTGGCCGCCGGCGGAGCCTACTTTGTCGGCGGACAGCCAGCGCCGAATCTCATGATGTTCCAAGAGGGTGCAACACCGACCATCTCAGCAATCTTGCAGAGGCCGTGGCCGACGACGACTCGACCCACGTCGGTGCCGATAGGGGGCAGTCCCAATTTCGTCCTCATCACCAGCTCTGTGTTCGACCAGCTCGTGGTTCTTTTGGTAGACAAGACCACGAATCCCTCGCTTTCCTGGGAGTATTTCGACGGGCAAGCTTGGCGCACGGTTCCCGGACTTACGGACACGACTTCCAGCCTCCGTTCGACCGGCGTAATCAGCTTCTGCGTTCCGGCGGATTTACAGGCGACCTCGGTTGCAGGTCAAAACAGCAACTGGATCCGTGCGCGACTCGTAGGTGGAGACTACGGGCAAGAGACGGTTACCGTTCTCACGGTCCCCGATACCACAACGGGAGGCACAAAGCAAACCGTCATTCGGGACTTGAGCACCGTTTCCCCGCCTGTATTGGTGTCCGTCAATCTTTCGTATTCCCTGTGCTGTCCTGCGGCTCCTGACTACGTCATCACCTCCGATGGCGGAGAGATGATCGACCAAACCGCGGCTAACAAAGCTGGCGCCGCTCAGGTTGTGCTGTTTACTGCATTGGCCGATTCCATTCCGGGCGCTACGTCGTCCACCACGCCGGATAGCGGCAAAAATGATCGGGCGATTTACTTGGGCTTTGATGGGGAGATTTCTGGAGGACCGATCAACTTGTTGTTTTTTGTGGAAGACCAAGATTTCGGTGACGACGCTTTTCCTTTGCAAGTCGACGTGCTTCGCGAAACTGGTTTCGAGCATGTTGTTCCTGGCGATAATACGCGCGCCCTGGGTGAAACCGGCATCGTGTCGATCAACCTGGTGACGCCTCCACCTCCCACCTCCTTGTTCGGAGCGGAGGATCTACGGTGGCTCCGGTTGCGTCCGAGCGCGAGGTTCGCGACTCCCGCGAACTGGACACCAAGGATCCGCCTCGCCTATGTCAATGGGGTATTCGCGCGTGCTTCCCAAACACAGACGCTCGAACGGCTGGGATCGTCGGATGGCTCACCATCCCAGGTCGTCACTTTGGCGCGGCCACCGGTGTTGGAGGGATCACTCGAATTACGTGTGCTCGAGCCGCTTGAAGACGAAGCCGTTCAGGCCCTTCTAAAGCTCGATCCCCGGAGCGTAGTGCTTGGTTTGGCCAATGGCCAAACTGGCCCGTGGGTGCTTTGGAAGGAAATCCCCATACTGGAAGAAGCCGGAAAGAGCGACCGCTCTTATGCCCTGGATAGCGACACGGGAGATATCAGCTTCGGAGATGCTATCCACGGGGCTATTCCTCCCATCGGAACCGATTCCATCGTAGCTGTCACCTACAAGGTTGGTGGGGGAGCCGCCGCAAACAACATCACCGCGTGGAGCCAAGTCAGCCCGACCAGTCCAGTACAAGGCGTCGAACGCGTCGTTGCGCCCGATGATGCCGCTGGTGGTTCCGATCCAGAAACGCCCGATGAAGTCATCCGCCTCGCACCGGCGAATCAATTCATTCGCGACCGCGCCCTGAGTATCCCCGATTTTGAAACGCTAGCCCTTGAGTCTTCGCGCGACATTGTGCAGGCGCGCGCATCGTCGTCGGCGGGCGGAATTCGATTAATCGCCGTCACGCGTCTGCCCGGCAGGGTTCCAACCCAAGCTCAATGGCGCGCACTGCTGAGTTATCTGGGCGACCGAACCTCTCCCGGTTTGGCGGCAGCGAATGCAATTATCCCGGTTCCGCCCCGACTGGTAAGCATGCAGATGCAGCTCATGCTGACCATCCGTTCCGTCGAATTCTCGGGGAGTGTGGATCAGGACGTGACTGACCGGATTGTGAATCTGCTAGACCCGGCGACCGGTGGCCTCGATCAGCAAGGCTGGCCACTAGGGACACTTCCCACGGAAACCGACATTGCTGCGGCATTGATCGGTACTCCAAATCTGGAGGCGGTTGAGAGCGTAACGATTAGCGCCAGCTTCAACAACAGTGTCGTGCAAACGGCAAGGCCCGAAGATTTGCCGATCGTCTCTCCCGAAGACATCCAGGTTCAATTCGACGTCGTTGAGGTGGAGGTAGGTGCATGATCGACTTGACCCTGTCGATGAATCCTCTGGCGTTCGACGATCTGGTGAATCTCGGTCGCTCTACCATTCCTACAACTGCGCCAGGGTGGACGGACCATAACGTCAGCGATCCCGGCATCATGCTCATGGAGCTTTTGGCTTGGATCGCGGAAGCGCAAATGTATTCCCTGGCGCGAATGCGCCAAGATGAAAGGCTCGCTTTCGCAAACATGCTTGCGATCGAGCCGCGGGGCCCTGTGCCGGCGCAAGGTCTCCTGTGGCCTTCGACGGACTCAAACCCGGTCTTTCCTCCTGGCCTTGTCATTCCGAGCGGCAGTGAAGTGACGGCGGCGCGTCCAGACATTCCGACATTCTTTACTTCCAATACGGTTCAACTGACTCCTGCGAACCTGGTGCGCGTCATATCGCGGTACGCGAACGGCGTCTCTCATGACTGGACCCGTGTGAACGCACAAACCAGCGCCACTTATGAGCCGTTCGGCGATGCGTCCGATACAGGTGTTCGGCTGGTGCTCACGTTCGAGCTGAGTTCCTCGGCAAGCCCTACCGCCGACGCCCCTCTGTCCCTTGGAGTGGAAGTGCTTAATGATCCAATGTCTCCATTCGCCAAGCGAGGAGGGGCCAAGCTCTTGGTGATCCTCTCGGACGCCAATGGAAAGCGCCCCCTCGAGGTGCTGGACACGACCTCCGGCCTGCTCGAGAGCGGATTGCTACTGGTGCAGCCCGGTCGTATTTCTCCAGACGCGGGCCGCTTCCAGTTGATTGTGCAAAGCGCAACCGGGGGTTTCGAGCGGCCACCGCGAATTCGCCGTATCGCAATCAATGTTCTGCCCATTCAACAACTCGAAACCGTGGAGGAGGAGTCCTCCGGCCAGGGCTTGGCTGACCAGCAGTACAACTTGCTTCACGATGGCCTGGTCTTTACGAATGAGACGGACGCGGTAAAGGTCACAACGCTGGAAAGTGGAACCTCTGTCTCGTGGACGGAAACTGCTGACCTGAGCCTCTCCGGCCCGAACGACGCCCATTTTCAGCTCGACACTAAGCAAGGAATTCTCACATTCGGCAACGGATTGAACGGACGCTTGATTCCAGAGAAAGCGCCGCTCCAGGTGGAATACAAAGTTTGCGCCGGTACCAAGGGCAACGTTCAGCCGGGCGTGCAGTGGCAGGTCGAAGGCACGGTCGCAAAGTTTGAAAATCCGGAAATTACGGCAGGTGGACTGGACGCTACTACTCTCGACGACCTGCGCGATAACGCAAGAGTTCAAGTCGATTCTGTTCGACCGTTGGTAACTGCTCTCGATGTCGAAACGGCTGCGAAGTCCTTCAGCGACCTCAGCGTTACGTGTGCTGTCGAATTGCCTTACGACGTGAAACGGCCAACAGGCGATCGTGTACTGATCGTGGCCGGACCGCAGGATGACGCCAGTGCACCTGTACTGCAGGAATCTACGGAGTTTGTCAATGCGGTGTGGGAGCGGATCGTGCCGAAACTTCCGCTGGGGCAGCGACTCCAGGTGATTGGTCCTTCCTATGTGCAGATTGGGGTCAAGGCGACACTTACCGCTGCCCGAAGTACTGATCCCAACGTCGTGCGCCAGAACGCGACCACGGCCTTGCAGCAGCGGCTCGCGACCGTGACCCCAAACGGTCTTGACCAGTGGCCGCTGGGGCGGCCGGTTAGCGTCAAGTCTGTGCAAGGTTGGTTGCGCCAGGTCGAGGGAGTGGCGCAAGTGCAGAGCGTCGAGTTGAGTGTGACCGGAAATCCTCAGTTGCAAACTATCGTTAAGCTGACGCCAAAAGAGTTGCCGAGCCTGCAAATATCCGAAGCGGACATAATGGTGGTTCGTCCGGCGGCGGGGAGTGCCTGATGATCAACGCAAGTCCGCGCACTTATCGCTTCTGGACCAAGGACCACTGGTCGAGTTGTGTCCTGTATAGGTTTGACGTGCAGGCGGATGGTTCGCTGTTGCCAGCCCCGCGCTTGGGCATGTACGCCTACCGGGTCGAGGGGACGCCCGCCGGAACACTGGGGCATCCAATGGCCGTTGATCCCTACGGCGAGCCTTTCCTCCTCGCGGATCCTTCCGGGCCGCTTGCGCGAAGCTCGCGCTTGATTGTCGATCGGCAGTGGGTTTGGTCCTTCCCGCCCGGCGGACCGACAGTGCAACGTTCTGACCGCGAAAGCCTGCAGTTAGATCTGGAAATCGATCTGCAAAAATCGGTCATCGACATTGCCAGCGATGGACGCGAAGGAATCTGGATTCTGTGCGCTCAAGACGACATTCTCTACATTGTTCGCTACGACTGTCTCGGGCGGCCGGGCGAATTTCATCGTGTGCCATACGAGGGCGAGACGTCCACGCAGATGGTCAGTGTTAATCGCGGGTTGACCCTCGCGCTTCTGAGTAAACATGGCACCCGGCTGGCTTTGGTGGACGGGGCAACCGGCGGAACGCAGCGCACGATCGATCTTACCCAACTTGCACCCGCCTGGACAGTCGCGCAATTCACATCGGATGTACAAGACCGCATCGCCCTATGGGGATTTCAGGGCATGTCCGATATCAGGAATCCCATACTGTTTCTCCTCGATGCAAATGGAGCTGTGGCGGAGGGGCCGATCACCAGCCTGTTCGATCAGCTGAATGGCGCAAAGCCTCCACGTTCTCTCCGATCCATTCTCATCGCGGTCTATAGGGAGGCAGTCTGGTTTGACACCGATACCGGATTGTGGCGGTTGGACACGACCGAGGCTGCCGGCGCGCGCGAATCGGACAGTTCGCTGCTGACTCCGGTTCTCCGCTCACCGGCGAGATCGAGCGAGCGAGGGTGGTTGCGCGCGGAAGTGTTTGCGAATCTGGACAAAGGCGCGGCGTTAGAAGTGCAAATCGCGACCACCAACGACGAAAAGGTTGCGGACCAAGCGACCGCGATTGCCAATGACCCTTCGCTGGCTTGGAAGCAAAAGTTGGAACAGGTTTGGGAAGTATTCGGCGGCAATCCAACGACATACTCTATTGCGGGTCCTGCGACAGCGGACGTACCTGTTGCATTTCCAATCCTTGAACCGAAAAACGAGTGGGCCATCCTGCGGATTTCGGTGATTACCCCTCCCGGGACGCTGCCCTCGCCGCTGCGGGAATTGCGAGTGCTCTATCCAAATCTTTCGATCAGCGATTCTCTGCCTGCGATCTTTCGCGGCGAGAATGACCCTTCCGGCGCGTTGCGAAAGCTGACCGGAATCCTCGAATCAACTACACAGCACTTCGACGAGAAAATCCGCAGTGCCGCCTCGTATCTGGACGCAGGCGCCACTCCCAAGGAATGGCTGAATTATCTCGGGCGCTGGTTCCACCTTCCCTGGGATGATGCCTTGCCGGTGGAAGTGAAGCGCCGGATTCTGCAGAATGCCGGCAAATTGCTGGAGTGGCGCGGCACGCGTACCGGCTTGTTGTCTTTATTGCAGAGCGTTCTGGGCAGCGACGTAAAGATCGAAATACTCGACCTCACGGTGCAACATGCGCCCATCCGTCTGGGAGGCTGTGGAGGATCGAGCGGAGTCTTGCCTGCGCTTCTGGCCGGCGTGCCCCTGCGGACTCCCACTCTGGGTGAAAAAGCAGTGCTCGGGCGTGCGCGACTGTGCGGCGACAGCAACCCGCTCGCCGCGATCGTGCCAACGGTGCGAATCCGCATCACGGCGCCGCAGAAGATGCAAAAAGACCTTGCAGAACTGCTGCAGCGCGTCGTACTGCAGTACATCCCGGCCGGAATCACCCTTGTCATTCGTTGGATTGCCGCCGAAGTGGTGGCGCAGGATGTGATCGGCGAGAGTGGGATGGTGCTGGACGACTTCCATTCAGGAGTCCTCGGGGAAGATAGCGCGGTCGGACATTCGCGCATCGGCGGCCGTGACCGCGGCAGGATCGGTGAGGCGGGATTTGATATGGGCCGCTTGCAGTGAAGGGAATGCAAGGAGACACAACCGTGAAAAAAGAAACTCCTACGCTACACGATCCCGGTTGCCGGTGCCTGGCGTGTGCCTCTGGGCAACGAAACCGGTTCTTCAAGGGCAAGATGATGAAGGCGCCTGAGTTCGAATTGGAACAGCGCTACGGCATCGAGCGCCGCCGATTGCTTACCCGTGCCATCTCCGGGTGGGGCGTAGTGCGCGGGCTTGCCGTGAGGGGCAGCAACGAAGAACAGATTCCTTTCCCCGAAGATCGTGAATTCTGCGTGTCACCGGGGCTTGCGATCGATCCATGCGGACGGGAGATCCTCCTGCTGGCGGGGTCTGTGTTGGGAACAGACAACACATTCGTGATCGGCCCAGACTGTGATCTGCAATCAGTCGAGCGGATAAGACCGGGGGAGTACGTACTCGCAATTCATTATGCCGAGCGATTCCTTGGCGACACACCACTGCCGGATGACTGCTGCGGTACGAAAGTTGTAAAGAATTATATTTGTGAAACGGTGCTTTTCTCTTTGCGCAGACGATGCGAAGAAGAGTGCCCTTGCGGTGAATCAGACTGCCCGGAAGGATGCCGGTGTCATCGGCAACACTGTTTGTGCGGAAAGCGTTCGCGAAGTTCCTGTCTCTGCGATTGGACTCGCCAATTTGACCTGCCGAAGTGCGCGAAGAAACCATGCCGGTGGCACGAACACGATGTGTGGATCGACGAGGGCGTTGATCTAGCCTGCGTGTGCATCTCGACTCCCGCCGAGAATTGCAGGCCGCCATTGGGACGCATCTGCGATGATTGCAGCCCCCGGCACATCGTAAAAAGCAATGACCTTCTCTACAACCTCATTCGAGGTTGCGACCTAACGCGCATTGAATGTCTGAGTTGGGGCGAGTGGCATCGGAGAGAAGCGCCTGTTCCTTGGGAAGAGTTCCTCGAACTGCTCAAAGGAAGAGAAGAGAATGGCGTTTTGGTAACCGGTCTCACGGTCCACTTTACGGGACCTGTCCTGGCGGAGACGGTCAGGCCGGATTGCTTCACGCTGCAATTTCTTGTGGGTCGGGGCGAGATGCGCACGCGCAGCGTGGAAATCACCCGCGTACTCACGTCGATCCACGATGGCGATCCAGCCGGCACCACCCGGCGCGCCACATTGTGCGTACGTCCTGAATGGTACGAGGATCTCACCGGTCACGGAAGCAGGATCCGTAAAGAGGGCGCGCTGGTGCGGATCGAAGTCAACGGGTATTTCATCCTCGACTGCCACCGCCAACTGATCGACGCCGGCGCGCATGGCTTCGCTCCCCATCGCAAGCATGATGCAGTTGAGCCTGGCGGCACTGGCAATCCTGGTGGATTGTTGATTTCCACGTTCAAAGTGGCTAGGGGCCACAATTCTCGGCCGGATTCTTACGATGAGGAAAACACTTCCAGGTGATCAAGAGGAATATCGCCATGAACAACCAAGATAAGAACGTAATCACGAAATGCGGACTGTCGAGCTTGGAGTGGCCACAATTCAATCCTGGCCAGCTATTGGACGACGACGATATGAACTCGGGTGTGACCTACACCCGGGAGTTGGTCCGGCTTCTCTTCCGTTCACTGTTCGGCTGTGGCGTGATCTGCGGATTGCAAGTGCGGCCCCAATGGGCCTGTAACGAGACGAAATGGTCCATTACGGTGACCAAAGGTCTGGCTCTCGATTGTATGGGAGATGTTATCGAACTGCCGAACGACGTCAACATGGTGTACGGTCCAGACTGCCAGGAACTTCCGCCGGCACTGTGGGTAACCATCTGCTACATCAAGAAATGCTGCCGACCCAAGGACGTAGCCTGTTCCCAAGACGATAATACGCAACCGAAACCCACCAGGGTTCGGTCCGGGTATGAGATCCGGCTTTACAACACACTTCCTACGTGTGCCTGTCATTGCGCAACGGCGGATGACACTCCACCCAAACCTAAGGTGGACCCCTGTTGTGATGATACTGAACCGCCGGCCCCGGCCGTCACGGCAACTACTACGCTAGCAAGTGAAACCTCCACGGTAACCGTTTGCGATTGCTACAAGCCCCATTTCGAAGGCGACTGTGATTGCGGTTGCGGCTGCGAATGCGTGATCCTCGGCAAAATCACCGTGTCCACTGGCGACAATCCGGTTCCCACCACGGATACCACAATGGTCCGTCGAATCCGACCACTCCTCAACGGGTATATCGATTGTGGATCCCTGAAGCTCGTAGACCTAGAGCGCAAACGCAAGAGAGAGAGAGCGCGCGATCGGGATGCAGAAAAAGAAGTGGAACTGTGGGACGAACGAGCCGAGGAAACTGAGTGGATTCCTGAAGCTCGTCGACCTAAAGCGCAAACGCAAGAGACAGCGCGCGCGCGATCGGGACGCAGAAAGAGAAGTGGAACTGTGGGACGAACGAGCCGAGGAAACTGACAGGGACTAACAGGCTATAAATGGCGACGTGGCACAGCGTTTCGCGCCAGGTAGCGACGCCGGAGCGAACCTCCGCAGCGCAGACTCCTAAGAGCGCCGCTGCGCCGCGCCCGTCACCGGCACAGCTTCTGCAACAGAGATTAGGAAACCAGGGTACCGCGGCATTTCTTTCCCAAAATGTACTGCAGGTTTCGTCGCAGCTTGATTCGCCAACGAATCAAGTGCACGCTGTAGCGCCTTCAGGCGCTTCATCGATGGATTTATCCGCCAGCGGCGCTCCAGTTGGTTCTGGAGCTTCTGTATTATCCGCCCCACCTCGCCAAAGTCAGCAGGAGACTGCACCTTCGGCACACGAAGCAGGTCAAGCAACCACGACCTCAACTCCGGTTCCCGGCCTACTAGGGAAATCCGATGCTTCTCAGCAACGTGCGGACCGCACCAAAGAGGCTGGTTTGGCGCCAACCCGCGAGGCGAGCGCCCAAGCCACTCCAGTTGCTCAGCAACGGGCTGGGACGAAGTCAGGGGAGTCGTCCAAAGCTGCCGTCGCTCAAGCCGAGCCGGTCGCGCCAACACAGGCAGAGCCAAGAGGCGAAAAAGGTCCAAAGCTCACCTCACCTTCCGCGCGAGAGGCTCTAGCTCCGGTGGCCGCCACTTTGCACCATCGTGCCGCGAAGGCGCGGAAACATTCTGCTCCACGAATACCTGTGGCCTCGGCACAGGCCGCAGCCATTCGCCCGGCCACGGAGCGGACCCGCGCCGCGGCGATACAGACGGTTGCCAATCTCGACGCCGCGAAGGACAAGACAGGACAATTCAACAAAAACGAGTTCCGGGAAAGACTAAAAAGCGCCATCGACGCCACGATGCAAAAGCCGAAGACGGAGTCGGAGGCCAAGGAGGTCATGAAGGCCGGCGCCAAAAATGCCAGCGGCTTGTTAAAGGGCGAGGTCACGACGCAGAACCAGGCCGTGTCAGGGGAACTCCAGTCCGCAACGACTGATGTGCGGGTCTCTGATCAGCCTGAGATGAAAGAAGTAGGATTGACCCCCGAACCCCTCGGCGCACCGCCGGCCCCGGTGACCACAGAAGCAGCTGTGCCTCCTCCCTTACCCGCTGAACAGCTCGACTACTCTTCAGACCGTGCTCCGACCGATAAGGCAATGGCCGATGCCGGAGTCACGAAAGAACAGCTCGAACAGGGCAACGAGCCGGAGTTCAAGACAAACCTTGCTGCCCGTACCGATGCGGAGAAACACGAAGCCGGAGCGGAACAGAGCTACCGCAAAACTGAGGTCGGGATAAGGGAGCAGACGGAACACTCTGCGCAAACCGTGGTTTCGCATGGCTTGACCAATATTCATTCAGCGAGGGCGGCGAAGATCGGCAAGGTGGTCGATCAGCAGAACGTCACGCGCGAGAAGCATGCAGCCGAGCACCAGCGCATCACCGACGAAATCAACAAGATCAAGAACGAGACACGCAAGGATGTTAACGACGTTCTGACCGCGATGGAGAAGGAGGGCGGCGACATCTTTGAGAAAGGTCTTTCCGATGCGGAGAAGGCGTATGAAGCCACCTTCAAAGAGGAAAAGGGCGGCACCTGGACCTGGCTGACAACTTGGGGAAGCGATTGGGAGGATCTCATCGAACGGTCGCTTGCGACGGCACGTGGCATCTATCGCGTCACTGTCTATCAGGCAATCGACAGGGTGGCCGATTTTGTGGACGCCAAGCTCGAAGAGGCAAAGCGAAAGGTCTCCGAGGGACGGTCCAAGGTCAAATCTTTCGTTAAGGGTCTGGACGACAGCGTGCGAGGCTTCGGCGAAACTGCGCTAAAAGCCGTTTCGGCTGACTTCGACCAAATGAGCGGCGAGATCGACCAGCGCCGGGACTCCCTCGTCAACAAGCTGACCGAGCAGTACAAAGCCTCGTACGAACGCATGTCCGCAATGGAGGAGAAGCTACGCGAAGAGAACAAGTCTCTATGGCAGCGGATTTACGACGCGACCGTCGGCCTGATCAAGAAAATCTTGGCGTTCAAGGACATGTTGCTGAATGTGCTGGCTCGCGCCGCCGACGCCATCGGCTCGATCATCGCGCATCCCATCTCTTTCCTTGGAAACCTGGTGGACGCCGGCAAGCTGGGCTTCTCGAATTTCGTAGACCACATTGGTGAGCACCTGAAGCAGGGCTTCATGGAGTGGCTCTTCGGTGCGGTCGCAGAGACCGGTATCCAGTTGCCGAAGAATTTCGATCTGGCTGGAATCCTGAGTCTCGTGCTTCAGGTTCTGGGTTTGACTTATTCGAACATCCGCTCCCGGGCGGTGAAGATCCTCGGGGAAAAAGTCGTCAAGGCGCTGGAGACCGCCGCCGAAATCTTCAAGATCCTCATCACCAAGGGACCGGCCGGATTGTGGGAATACATCAAGGAGAAGCTCGGCGACTTAAAGGCCATGGTGATCGACAAGATCAAATCGTTCATCATGGAAAAAGTGATCATGGCCGGAGTGACCTGGATCATTGGGCTCCTCAATCCGGCTTCCGCATTTTTCAAGGCCTGTAAGGCTATCTACGATATCGTGATGTTCTTTGTTAGTCATGGAGAGCAGATTCTCGCCCTGGTCAACGCCATCATTGACTCAATCTCGTCTATTGCCAAGGGAGCCATTGGCGCGGCCGCCGCGTGGGTAGAAAAAACCCTTGCCCGCACCATCCCTGTGATCATCGGCTTCCTGGCCGCGTTGCTTGGTGTCGGCGGTATCAGCGAGAAGATTAGAGAGATCATCGAAGCCATTCGCAAGCCTATCAACGAAGCCATTGACTGGGTCATCACCAAAGCTGTTGATCTGGTAAAGGCCGCAGGCGGGCTGCTTGGTTTTGGCAAAGCGGAGGACAAAAAAGATTCACACGAACAACTGGAGGGCGCTCAACTCGCTGCCCAGAACGCCGTGCATTTGAAGCTTGGAGCAGACACGACCCCGGAAACAGCCGAGGCCGCGCTCCCCGGTATCTTGCAAGAACTGGCGCCGACCGGATTGAAAAATCTCATCTTGGGTCCACCGGACGAGGAGGGTGATAGAGAAGTACTCGCGGAAGCCAGTCCAAGGAAACGGGTCGCGAAATTGATGCATAAGCGGATATCTGTTGCGGTCTCGGCCACTATCAGGGTCAAAGAGGGAAAAGAAGTGATGGCCGGCCTCTTCCGCGGACCAAGCGTCGAGAGGTTAAGGAGCGGAACGCTACAGCAGTGGCCCGGCGAGGAGCCTAAATTCGCGGAATTCCGAAGCTATCAAAAGGAAGCTCTGGGGGGAACAGGTCGCGCTGCTATGCTGCAGCCCGTATCTCAACCGCCGGGGACACGGGCCAAGAGTGGCGATCAGCCGTCGGGAGGGTTAATCGTAGAGCCAAAGCCAGGAGCCTCGGAGCTTGAGATTTTGACTTGGAACACCAGTCAACCAGAGCGTGGTCACAACGTGTCGCATGCCGAAAGGCAGTTCATCGATTGGTTTAGACAACGCCCGCGAGCGTGGCGCGAAAAGGTGGAGAGCGTAACTCTTGTCGTCGAAGGACGCCCAGTGTGCGACAGATGCGAAGTAGACCTACTACAACTTCAAGAAGATTTCGACTGGATAAAGTTTTCGTGGACAGGAGACAAGAAAAAAGAGGACAAAACGATGAAAGTCGAGTAGGCGACGACAAGAAGGTGTCACGACGCGCTACTTTCTCGCAGCTCTATTCATTCAGCGGACCAGTCTGAACTCTCTAAGCCTATTACGCCGTGAGTATGCACTTGATACCGTGCTTAGGTCTCAGATTGCTGATGGCAACTCGCGAGCCTTGGCAAACGTTGCATCCGTGGTCCAACAGTCCAACGAAACCGGATACTGCGACCGTTCAATTAGATGCAATTGGACGTGTGCGCTGTGGCGAGCGTTAATCTTCGCGTACTCAACCAAGTCTTCATCTACATGATAACGTTCCGCGCTCCTGATATTTGGACTGTCGATGGCGAGTTGCTGCCGTTGTGCTGGATGATCAGAACACCTTTGAAATTACCATTTTTGTGAGGATCAAATTGCACTACAATCGCGCACGATTCACTCGGGCCGAGGTTGCGGCCGCTGCATTGATCAGACAGAATCCTGAACTCAGGTTCCGCATCCAGGCTTATTTTTCGAATGCTGACTCTCTTGGATCCGGAATTGATTAATCGCACAGATTGCCTATCCGCTACGGATTGTGCGCCAAACGTAAGCGAAGAGGGTTCGGTAGAGAGTATTGCCGTCTTCGCCTCCGGCTGGATTTCTGGTTCCACCTCGTTGATTGGCCCCGGGCCTACGGTGTGCCGTGCCATCGCAATACGTCCCTGCGAAATTTCAATTGCGGTCTGGGTTTGTACCTGCTCCGAAACTGCCGCGTAAAGCTTGCGGTCAGATCCGTGCCGTTCCACTCTTGAGAGCCAGAGATACGCCATGCCATTGTGGGGATCAAGCTGCGTGGCGCGCCGAAAGAGATCAACTGCCTCGCGCATCGCAGTATGCAGCTTAATTTCGCCCAAGGTCTGAACGGCAAACGAGAAATCCGGGTACCGGGCGATGACGGGACGTAACTGATTCTCGGCGTCCTTGAGGATCGGCTTTCGAGCGTTTGCGGCTGCGAGAGCCGCGCCTATCGCACCCGCGATTCCTGGCTCCTGCTTCACCTGTACCAACTGGGCTCGAACGAGCAGGATTCGCGCTAGACCGACTTCCGCAAACGGGAAACTCCCTCCCGACTGGCTGATTGCCTCGCGGAAACGCGCCTGAGCGTCACTCAGATTCTGCTCCGCTGAGTCGGGCTCCATGATGGCGTGAAGGAGGTCCGCTTCGCCCAGGTTATAGAGGCCAATCGAGCGGTTCGGCCCCGCCTCTTTTCCCCGCCGTTGCAAAGCCTCGAGGTACGACTTCATGGCTTCGGCAAGTTGGGATCTGGCTTCGTCAGTCCTATTGTGGCCGTACGCGATCAGCGCTCGGTCGCGATACACGTCACCAAGGCCGTTATACGGGAAAGCAAACGACGCATCACGCGACATCGCCGCGCGGTAGAGTGTCGTGGCATAGTCCAAATCGCCCGCGAGCCGAAATGCATTGCCGAGATCATTGAGCGTGAAAGGATCACTTATGTCGCGGACCGGATCTATCCCAGACTTGCGCACATAGTGAACGGCATCCGCGGGCTGATTCCACGCCACATACACACGCGCCACATCAACAAAACTGCGAGTATCGTGAGTGCAGATCGAGCGCTGGCGGTCGGGACCGAACCCTCCCCACTTAAGCATGAGGGCTGTGTCGGTGATAACGGATGGCAGCTTGGGCCGAGTTGAGATGACCGTGTCACTGTTTCGCCTCACTAGGCCTGCGCAAGTCTGTTGATCAACAGGTTTGGATTCGGGCTTTCTGTCGCGTCTTATCGAAAACTGGGTCAGCGATGGTAACGACTTTTCCGGATGCGTTTCCTGGGGCATAGAGACAAGAAGGAGTGTGACACTCGGGGACGGACGTTGCTCGAAGGAAACAGAGCCTGATGCTAGAAAATCTACTTGTCCCTCGAGTTGCCAAATGGTTGTTTCCTGCTCTGAAGCCTCAATCTCGAAGGAAGTTCCATGTGCTCCTAATCGCCCGAAAACTGTGCCAGCGGAGAACGGGGCTTGCAGAGAAGCGAAAATCCTGCCCAGGCGCAGGAAAATCGAGTCGGGAGCTGAAACTTCTGTCGTTGTGCCACCATACAAGGTGATTTTGTTCTGTGTTTCGGCGGTTTTGCCAAGGCTCAGGATAACCGACGCATCGGCGCTCACTGAAATCAGATCGCCGGAACACAGTACCATTCCATTGGCTACATCAATTTTGTTTTGTCCTCGAGACAACGTAATTCGGCTCAAATCCTCCGCCTTGATGCCGTCCAGCCTGCCCGCGGGATCACAATCGGCGCGGCAGAGCCCGGTGGTCAGGCCTAAGAACACACTCAGAAAAAAATGTGAAGTTCTCATCGCGAAGCCCACTTTCTAGCCGGATGAAGAACTGAGCGTCAGAGCCACTCTTGCATTTCTGACTTTTTCGCCGGCCGCGAAACCCAGAAATAGACCAGCCCAATAACCGCGATGTCATAACCCGGTTCGAAGAGAAGATTCTGCGTGCTGTATGCAATAACTGCAGCGACTGAGTAAACCACTATAAGGATTAGGAGTCCTGCCGGCAACCTCCGAGTTCCGATGAAGTGCGTTTCAACCTCAACATCCGTTTTCGGAAGGAAGCGCCGTGCCAGTACAGTGATAATGGCAAAGATGTACAGGGCGAGGAATTCTCGAACGGGAGTCAGCCCGCGCAACCAGGAATCGCTGAGGAGATCGCTGGTGAAGGCCGCCTGGACCTCGTATCCGTAGAGGCCACTGCTGGGAATGTTTCCGTGCGCAGACCTTTTCTCCTCAGAAGTTTCTGCGCCCACGAAGACTATCTTGCCGCGGAAGTCGCTGCTTTGCGAAGAGGTTTTCAGCGCCGTCTGGTAGGATATTCGGGCTGCCTCATCGAAGTACGGCATGGCAAAGGGCATCAGTGCCTTGCTTTGCCACTGAAATCCACTTTTATCGAATTTGCAGTCTACGTTCGGCCGAGTGCAAACGTCCATCTTGGCTCGAAAACGCCGTAACGCGTTTCCGTTCTGGTAGAGAACCACTTCTCCGCGCTTGTCATCGGTTCCTACGGTGATCGTGTCCGCACCTCGAGCCATTTGCGTCATTGCAACCTTGAGTGCCATGGGCACAGGGACTGAGAGCACTTCTTGAATACCATCTTTGGTTTTGAGCCCTTGTTTAAGAACCAGAATCGCGTTTTCGACGAGTCGCTGCTCATCTTTTGTTTCCTCATCCACAACTTCAACATCGCCCCAGGTCTCCCGCGACAGAGAGCTCGCAAGAGACTGGCCGAGATCGGAGGAGTAACCGATGATCACGCGTGTTTTTCCGCGGGCGTTGATCTCCCTAACAGCTCTTACAAAATCGGCAGTACCTGCTTGAGCTGTTGCATCATGCATTGGGGTCTTGAAATACAAGTCGAACGCAACAATGGAGGCGCCAGCCTTCTCGAGGTTTCGAGCTAAGTCCGCATGCTTCCCACGTGCCTGCTCACGCACTGAATCAGACGTAAAGTCACCGAGTTCCGGATCTTTTTCTGAGATATAAATCAGGCGAATATCGTCGCGCATCATCCGCTTCGCGGTATGACTCACAAGCGAAAAGTAGTGGCGAGAAATCCAATCAGAAATACCGCCGACGTTCAGAAGGTGAACGCTGTAGGCAGCGAAAACTATCAGGGGGGCGGCCAAGACCGCTAGCACGCTGCGCCCGTTCTGCTTAAGGGCTCGCTTAAGCCGGCCATCGCGAGCGCGACTTGGCACGACGCTATTCCTCTCTAAGGGAAGTCGGCGAGCAGAACCCCTCGGACGAGAAGCTGGTCGCTTCGTCTTTCGCTGCGCCAAATAACGACAAAGATACGCGCCTAGTTACTATATGTCAATTTCCTTCGTCCCCATCCCTGATCGTTGTTAACACGTTGCGAACATCCACAAGAGACCAGAATCGGTTGCGTCTCTCTTCATAAGCGCAAGAGACTAATCAGGAACGACGCCCCGGCATGGCCCCTGGGCAAAATGCGAGTATCTGGCGTGTATAGGCGGCCTGCCACGATCAAGCTGATAGCTCAGGGTCTACGATTGGCCTTGAGAAAGCTGCGACTTCTGCCGTGCGAAAGCACTCGAAAATTATGGTCCAATTATGGTCCAGTAATTGTTTCTGATTACGCCAAAACCGCTTGTGGGAGCCACCCGCGTCGCGGATTTCAATCGGTTACGACCAAATTGTTGGCTGTCACGGCAGAGGCCTGGATCCGGCGCTCATTTCGGATGCTCCGCACTACGGATTACGCTACGGTTGTGCTCCCGCTACCGGGAATGTCCAACGACTTAGAGGTCGTCCGCCTCTTGTAAGTCCTTTAAAGTCGTGTATGGGCCGTTCTTTCACGGCGGTGACACGAGTCAAGATTACGGAGGAGGCAAACGTCGCGAACGAGAACGAGCATGCGCTACATGTACGCGCCTGCCGTGGTTTCGCTAGGCCGGCTGCTGACGACGCCAACTCTGATGGACACAGCGGAACCGAGTAGCTCACAGCGTTACTCCGCACATCCAAGGTCTTAGCGCGTCGTACGGAGATCCGTTAATGTCAAAAGCAGGCGCGCTATCCGTGCAGTGACCGTGCACTTATGGAGGAAATTTAGGCCATTGGGGTTAACTTTGAACGAAGAGCAGATTCCCCAAATTGTTGTAAACAATAGAAACCACGATGCGAGATGGACCCTCTGGGAAGAACTTTTCTGCGCCCAAGGCAGGTGCGCTACCAGGCTGCGCTACGCCCCGACTGTCGTTCGATTATATGAGATTCGATTATAAATGACGCGATGCTGATGACATTCGCGACACTCCCTAAAGGTGGAGTGCCCTGGCATGCCGTGCTCGGGCTATAATCTTGGTTTCGGAAGACATGTCCAGTTCACGCTACGCGTTGGTAACGTACATCCGGAATCCGGTTGGCGAGTTCGTGGAACAACTGCGCCGGGAACTCCACCCCACCATGGCCCACATGGCGGCCCATCTCTCGATCCTTCCTCCGCGGGAGCTGACGGGAACCGAAGCGGCCGCGCTGGAATTTCTGGAAGATGCTTGCAGCCGCGTGGTTCCGTTCAGCGTCGATCTGGGAGACGTGGAAACATTTCTGCCTGTGACTCCGACGGTCTACATCGAGGTGAAGCAGGCAGCATATCGGATGCGTGAACTGCACGATCAGCTCTGTGGGAGGGGCCTGCGGTGCGAGGAGATTTGGCCCTATATTCCGCATCTCACGATTTTGAAAACGGAACGGGATGAGCAGGCGCGCGCGGCATACGTGATGGCACGGGAGCGCTGGGCGCGGTTTCGGGGCAAGCGCCAGGTGCATGTGGAAGAGTTGATGTTCGTCCGCGAGGAAAACGGTTCCTGGCAGGATGTAGCGCCGGTGCCGCTGGGGCGCGGCCAACTGTCT
>Ga0210403_10000486_pt1 | contig 41488 bp, 36 predicted proteins | sample IncBWC19MmetaG_FD_150863 | JGI IMG/M metagenome (GOLD analysis project Ga0210403, IMG submission 150863) | Forest soil microbial communities from Barre Woods Harvard Forest LTER site, Petersham, Massachusetts, United States - Inc-BW-C-19-M | ecosystem: Environmental > Terrestrial > Soil >...
GATTGCAGACGGGATACATCCGAGATACCGGACACCGGGCCGGGCGCTGATTTTTCAATGCGTCTTATCGAGTCTGATGGCGCTGACCGGGACATTTGAAGAATTGACGAATTTATTTATTTTTGCCGGGTGGATTTTCTATGGACTTGCGGTGGTGACGCTTTTCCGTTTACGGCGAACGGAGCCGGATATGCCGCGGCCCTATCGCTGCTGGGGATATCCGTGGGTGCCGGGATTGTTTGTGCTGGGGGCGCTGGCGCTGACGTTTAATATTTGGTTGGACCGGCCGGGGCGGTCTTCGATTGGGTTGTTGCTGATGGTGGCGGGGTTGCCGTTTTACGGGTATTGGGTGAAGGCTGCGCGGGAACCGGGGGAAGCGCAGGGCTAAAGGCCGAAGGTTGGGGTTATGTTGGAACGACTGGAAAATGCGCCCGCCTCGGAAGGCGGCCGCTACACGTGGATTAGAAGGTGGGTGTGCCGGCGGTGGCGGCGCGGTTGCGATTGTTCGTTGCGGGAACAGCTAACATGCCGAGCATGGCTTTCACGGGGACTTCGATTTGCGGATACAGTGCCTTGGCCATGGATTCGATGCCGGTGACGAGGCGGCCGGCGGGGCGAGAGACGTGGCCGTTGGCATCGAGAGCGAAAATGCGGCCGTCGCGGACAGCTGGGATTGAGTACCACTCTTCTGGGAATGTCAGCGACATGTATTCATCGCGGGTCTGGTCGGCTACGTAGCCACAGGGAGCGATGAAGATTACTTCGGGGGCCGCGTCCACGATCTCCTGAAGACTGACGCGGCGCGAAGGCGTTCTTACCTTGCCCAGGACGTCGATGCCGCCGGCATGTTCCACCATTTCTGGAACCCAGTGGCCTCCGACGTAGAACGGTTGCAGCCATTCGAGAACTGCGACTCTTGGCTGGTCGGAGTGCGAGGCGAGTTGCGCTTTCAGGCGGCCAAGGCGTTCGCCGATATGGGTTACGAGTTCCTGTGCGCGTTCGCGGCGGCCGGTGGCTTCGCCAATCCACAAAATGTCGCGCCAGACGTCGCCGAGGTCGTGGGGGTCGAGGCTGATGATTTCCGGTTGCTTGGAAATCGTGGCCAGGGCGGCGCCGAGTTCTTCGGGAGTGGCAGCGCAAACATGGCAGAGGTCCTGGGTGAAAATCAAGTCGGGGGCAAGTTCCTCGAGGCGATCGCGATTTACGGCATAAATGGATTCGCCGCGCTCCACGTGTTCACGAACGAGGCGGTCGGTTTCGGCAGGGGCGGCTTCTTTGGGGAGGCGAGAGGAGACTACTGCGGTTTTGGTTTTTGCCCGGAGGGGGAAATCGCATTCGTGGCTTACGCCGACGATTTCTTCGTCGAGGCCTAGAGCGAACAGGATCTCCGTGGCGGACGGTAGCAAGGAAACTATGCGCATGAGGTGACTTTAGCACAGTTCAATATGGGGGTGCTCGCCGCGTGTACTGCGCCCGGTTCGGAAGGCGGCCGCTACAAATGCGACCGGGACATGTGTGGCGCTCAGAGCTTACTTGTAGAGGAAGTAGCGGCGGCGGGTGGCGTCGTAGGCGGCTAGATCTTTGGCCCAAGTGGCGATGATTTCGGCGACGGGGGTGCCGGACTGGAGTTGCTGGAGGGTGGAATCGTTGCCGAGGAGAAGAAGGATTTTGGTTACGTCGAAATGGTCTGGATATTTCTTGTGGAGGGCGGCGGCGATTTCGAGGCCGACGGGCATGGAACGCAGCGCGGCGCGATCAGTTACGCGGACGCCCACGCCGCCGCAGTGCTGGCCTGCATAGAGGCCACTGACGGGGATGAAGGGTTGATTCACGAAATGGACGCCGGGAAGGCTTTTGACATTGAGTGCCTCGGAGATTTCTTCGCCATTGATCCAGGGGGCGCCGAATTCTTCGAACGGGGCTTCCGTGCCGCGGCCGACGGAGACACCGGCGTTCTGGAGAATTTCCAGGCCGGGATAGAGCAGCGAGCCTTTCAGCGTGCGCAGGTTCGGCGAAGGGGGAATCCATTTCAGCCTGGTGCTTTCGAAGAAATAGTTGCGATGCCAGTTTTTCATTGGGATCACGTGGAGCTGTGCGTTGATGTGATTTTCCGTGTTTAAGAACTGGGCAAGCTCGCCGATGGTGAGGGCGTAGCGAACCGGCAACGGATAATAGGCGACGAAAGAAGTTTTGTCGGCATCGAGCGTGGGGCCTTCGACGATGTCCCCGTTCAGGGGATTCGGGCGGTCGAGAACGAAGAAGGCGATGTTGCGTTTCGCGGCTTCTTCCATGCAGTAGGCCATCGTTGTGGTGTAGGTGTAGAAGCGGACGCCAGCGTCCTGAACGTCGAATACGAGAGCGTCGATGCCCTGCAGCATTTCTTCGGTGGGCCGGAGATGGTCTCCATAGAGGCTGAAGATCGGCAGGCCGGTGGACGCATCTTTGGAAGAAGAAAGCTTTTCGTCGGAGTGGCCGGCGATGCCGTGTTCTGGGCTGAAGAGGGCTACAACTCGCACGCCGGGAGCGTGCGCAAGGACGTTGATCGTGGTGCGCTCCTGATAATCGAGACCGGTGTGATTGGTGATTAGTCCGATGTGCTTGCCGCGGAGGGGCGCGAATTTTTCGGCTTCAAGGACGTCGAGGCCAGTTTGAACACGGCCGGCGCGGCTTCTACTTTTTGCTGGTTTCGCGCGGGTCTGTGCTTCACTGGACGCCGGTGATGAGAAAAGAAAGAGCGCTAGGATGGCGGCCAAGGCGAAGGTGGTGGGATGCGAATTCCAGCGAACTCGGGAGCGATGTTTCATATCCCGCAATGATATTCTGGAACAGAGGTTCCGTACCTTCATTGTGAGCGGGTAGTGCGCGTGCTATATACAGTCAAGGCATGGGGCACGGCAGGGATTTCTCCAATATGAGCAGGCGAGTCGCCGGGTTGATGCTGTTGCCGCTGGTCCTTCTATCCCTTATGACACCGAGAGTTCGCAGCCAATCGCGCAGTGGAAAATCGCCGAAAAACGCAGGGTCGATATCCGCGGCGAAACCGAGCGCCTCGCAGCAGACAACTTCAAAGTCCAAATCTTTCACGGAAGACGCCGGCAAGTGGGTGGAATCGACGCTGAAGGAGATGAGCGTCGAGGAAAAAGTCGGGCAGCTTCTATTTACGACTTACCACGGGAGTTTTACGCCGACGGACGCGGCGGCCTATGCGCAGAGGGTGCATGACGTGGACGACTTGCACGTCGGCGGTTTCATCAATGTGACGCAGGGCTCACCGCTTGGATTTCTGAAGAGCCAGGCGTACCCGACGGCGGTGCTGAACAATCAGTTGCAGGCGAAGTCCAAGCTGCCGCTGCTGATTGGCGCCGATTTCGAACGCGGGACAGCGATGCGGCTGGACGAGGGAACATCGTTTCCGACGGCGATGGCAGTGGCGGCGGCTGGAAATCCGAAAGACGCTTATACGATGGGCAGGATCACCGCGCTGGAGTCGCGCGCGGCGGGCATTCAGTGGATTTATGCGCCGGACGCGGACGTGAACAGCAATCCGGGGAATCCGATCATCAATACGCGATCGTTTGGGGAGAATCCGGAGAAAGTTTCGGAATTTGTCAGCGAGTTTATCCGCGGCGTGCAGGAGAACGGCGGACTGGCCACTGCAAAACACTTCCCAGGGCATGGCGACACCACTGCGGATTCGCACATTGATTTGCCGGTGGTGACGGCGGATCGCGCGCGGCTGGAAAAACTGGAACTGGTCCCGTTTCGCGCGGCGATTGCGGCGGGCGTGGCCAGCATCATGACCGGACATTTGAATGTGCCGGCTTTGGAGCCCGACCCAAACACGCCGGCGACACTTTCTTCGCGCGTGCTGACGGATTTATTGCGCAAGCAGCTTGGATTTCAGGGCCTGGTGGTTACGGACGCGATGGATATGGGCGGGATCACCGTGCGGTATGCGCCGGGCGATGCCGCGGTGCGTGCCTTTCTTGCCGGGGCCGATGCGCTGCTGATGCCGCCGGTGCCGGATGCGGCGTATGAGGCGCTGCTTGCGGCGGTCCATTCCGGGCAGATTTCGCAGGAGCGGCTGGACGCTTCCGTGTGGCGGATTCTGGAGGCGAAGGCGCGGCTCGGTTTGCAGAAGAACCGGTTGGTGGATGTTGCCGCGTTGAACGACAAATTCGGGCGCGTCGCGTGGCAGGCGGAGTCGCAGGAAATTTCCGACCGGGGAGTCACGTTGCTGCGGGATACGTCGCATCGGCTGCCGCTCGACGGCACAAAACCCGCACGCGCTTTGCTGATTTGCCTGTACGCCGATCCAGAGCCGTATCCGGGGGAAGACCTGGAGCACGAACTTCGCAGGCGGTTTGATTCCGTGGTGACATTGCGTGCCGATACGAAATTTGCGAAGGCAGAAAATTTGAAGCTACCGGCGCCGGATTCCTATGACGTTGCGATTCTGGCGTTGTTTGTCCGGGTAAGCGATCGCAAGGGCGATGTGGATGTTCCGGTGGACCAATTCCCATTAATTCAGCAAATCTACAAGACTGGAAAGCCTGTGATTTCTGTTGGGCTTGGGAGTCCTTACCTGATTGAGCGATTTCCGCAGGCGGAAACGTGGCTTTCCGTGTTTGGTATCGCGGACGTGGCGCAGATTTCCGTGGCGCGGGCTTTGTTTGGAGAGATTCCGATTCGCGGCTGCTTGCCGGTGACGATCCCGGGCGTTGATCTCAAGGCCGGCTATGGAATGCAGGTTCCGGCGAATCCGATGGCGCTGCAGCCGATGGATGGGCGCGGCGAGGCGCTGTTGAAACCGGCTTTCGACGTGATCGAGAAAGCCATTGGCGATCGGGCGTTTCCGGGTGCAACGCTCGCGGTTGGCTATCGTGGCAAGTTGAGCGTGCACGCGTTCGGCAAACAGAAGTATGACGCGAAATCGCCCGCGGTGAATGCGGACACGATGTACGACATTGCATCGCTGACGAAAGTGGTAGTGACGACGACGCTGGTGGAAAAACTGGTCGAGGGTGACTTCCCTTCTCCGTTGAACCTGGATGCGCCGATTGAGCGATATTTGCCAGAGTGGACCAAAGGGCCGCAACCGGAATGGCGGCATAAAGTGACCGTGCGCAACCTGATGACGCACACTTCGGGGCTTCCGCCGTTCAAGGAATACTGGCGGACGTCCACGAGCAAGCAGGAGACGCTTGCCCGGATTTTCGCTGAGCCGCTGGAATATGAGCCGGGGACGAAGGTTGTGTATTCCGACCTGGGAATTATTTTGATGGCGGAAATCATTCAGCGGCTCACAGGGAAGCCGCTGGACGCGCTGGCGAACGAGAATATTTTTGGCCCGCTCGGGATGAAGCATTCGATGTATGACCCGCCGAAGGCGATCTGGCCGGAAATTGCGCCGACGGAGTTTGACAGCCAGTTGCGTCACCGGCTGGTGCAGGGCGAAGTGCACGACGAAAACGCGTTTGCGATCGGCGGCGTTTCGGGGCACGCAGGGGTTTTCAGCACGGCGCCGGATCTGGCGGCATTCTGCCAGATGTTGTTGAATGGCGGCGGGTACGCGCACCAACGGATTCTGAAGCGGGCTACCATCTCGGAATTTACCGTGCCGCAACCGCTGGCGCAAAATACCCGCACGCTGGGCTGGGTGGTGCCGACGGAAGGCAGCTCAAGCGGGCACTATTTTTCTTCGCACAGCTACGGGCATACGGGCTTTACCGGAACCACCATCTGGATTGATCCGGACCGGCAGCTTTTTGTGGTGCTGCTGACGAATCGCGTTCACCCTACGAGGGAGAATCACAAGATCGCGGAGGTTCGTCCGGCGGTACATGATGCGGTTATGAAGGCACTGGGACTGGCAGTGGAAGCGGCGCCAGCGAAGTAAAGTCGCTTACATTTCGCCGATCTGAAGATCGGCCACTGAAGCAATCGAAACGGCCCGCCTCAGAAGGCTGGCCCTACAAAACCAACTAAGAGTCACGAGTTACCTAGGTCCTGCTCGGCCTGGCGGAGGTCTTCAAGTTTGCCGAGGTCGTGCCAGTAGTATTCGTCGGCGCGGAAGGCGAGGATTTTTTCGTTTTGGCCGGCCAAACGCAGGTACGTTGCGATGATGGAGAAGACACCTTCTTCGGTTATGTCGGTTAGGAGGCGTGGCGATATCAGGTGAATTCCGGAGAAGGCTAGGGCTTTAAGATTTGGTGTGGAGCGCACGAGTTCCGGTTCCTGGTCGCGGCCGATTCGCCGGCCACACAATTCGCGTTGGTCGTCGAAGAGGAGATAGCGCGAGCTTTCCCGCTCCTGCACCGCAAGTGTCGCGAGGGCGCGATTCTCGTTGTGAAAATTCATCAGCCGCTGGAAGTCGATTGTGCTGACGACATCCACGTTGTGAAGAATAAATGGCTCGTCCAAGCGGGTGGGATCCTGGAGAAAGAACCAACTTGCCTTTTTCAAGCCGCCACCGGTGTCGAGTAGAAGCTCCTCGCGGGAGATTTCCACTTGCAATCCAAAATTACTGTTGGCTTGAAGATATTGGATCACCAGGTCGGCGAAGTGGTGCACGTTGATGATGACGTCGCGCACTCCAAACGAAGCCAGACGGGTGAGCGTCAGTTGGAGCAGTGTGCGGCCGCCGATTTCGACGAGCGCTTTGGGGCGATCGTTTGTCAGCGGGCGCAGGCGCGTACCGAGTCCGGCGGCCAGGACCATGGCCCTCATCGACCCATCTTCTCCAGTTCCAGGTGCCGCACATCGACCTCCACATCGCTCTGGCCCCGCAGGCGCTTTGCAAGATGCTCCGCGAGAAAGACGGAGCGATGTTGGCCGCCTGTGCAGCCGAACGACACCATCAGGTTTTTGAACCCGCGCTGCTGGTAGCTGGCGATACTCGCATCCACAAGCGAGGCAACGTTGGCCAGATACTTGTGAACGCTCTCCTGCTGGTTCAGATAGTCGATCACCGGGGCATCTTTGCCCGTCAATTGCTTGAAGCGCTCCTCCCTGCCGGGATTTGGCAGGCTGCGTCCGTCGAAGATGAATCCGCCGCCGTTGCCGGAGTCGTCTTTTGGAATTTCGTTGTGGAAGGAAAAACTGAAGATGCGCACGACCAGATTTTTTGTCTGCGGATGTGCCGGAGGCGCGAGCGCAAGCAATTTTTGTGAGCCCAGCATGTTCTGAAAGGCGGTCAAGAGTGTCGGAATTTCGATGGGAAGCCTGGTGCTGTGCAGCAGCCAGCGAACATTTTTCAGTGCGTAAGGCACACTTTGCAGGAAATGGGCCTTGCGTTCGTAGAAGCCGCGGAACCCGTACGCGCCGAGAGCCTGCATGATGCGAACGTAAACGAAGGCGTCGTAGTAGCGGAGAAAGGCTTCGCGATCGAGCCTGATGTGATTTGAGAGAGCTTCAAGATAAGCGTCGAGCAACTGCTGGCGGAGATCGGGCGGCAAGTCAGCCTTGGCATCGAAGAGCAGCGAGGCGATGTCGTACTGCAGCGCGCCCTTGCGGCCGCCTTGATAGTCGACAAAATAGGGCTGCCCGTGGTGCAGCATAACGTTTCGGGACTGAAAATCACGATAGAGAAAAAAGTCGTTCGGCGCTTCGAGAAGCAGATTGGTCAGCCGGTCAAAATCATCTTCGAGCGACTGTTCGTTGAAGGGAATCCCGGCCAGGCGCAGGAAATAATATTTGAAATAGTTAAGGTCCCAGTTGATGGACTGGCGGTCGAAGCTGCCGCGCGGATAACAGACGGAATAATCGAGGTCGCGGCCGGCCTCAATCTGAAAGCGCGGAAGCTCGGAAACGACTTTTCGATAAAATTCGACAGGTTGCGGCGCGATGGTCTCGCCCGCGCGATTGGCGGAAAGAAAATCGAAGAGTGTGGTGTTACCAAGGTCCTGTTCGAGGTAAGCGCCGTGATCCAGGTCCTCGCCGAAAATTTCAGGCACGTTCAGGTCATGGCGGCGGAAATGGCGGGAGAAGGCGAGGAACGCGGCGTTTTCTTCGCGTACGCCGTACAGAATGCCTATTGCAGACTGATTGCCGCGGGAAAGGCGAATGATTTTGCGGCCTGAGCCGCCGAGTTCCCCCTGGAGGGGCTGGATGCGCTCTGGAGGCGCGTGAAAATGCATTTCAAAAAGTTTGTGCAGTACGTCCATGAAATGGCATCCAGCCTGTTCGGATTAGCAACGGAAACAGAACTCACTCTTTTCTATCATAGCTGCTGGCGGCAGCAGGCGCTCAATTGCGGGAGTGTTGCTGTTTCTGGTGTTAGAGAAATCGAAACTTGCGAGCGTCCCCTTACTTCGAGGCGGGAGGCCCCGCTATACTTTAGAAATGCCTTCTTCCACGGTGGCGCGGAACCCACACGCGCGGCGGATTACAGAAGAAAGAAATGCGGCGTCCAAAGACCTCGACCGAATGAGGTCACTGGAAATTATCCGGCTGATGAATCGTGAGGACCGGAAAGTTGCGGCGGCGGTCGGACGATCCGTTCCAGCGATCGCGCGGGCGGTGGATGAAATTGTGGAAAGAATGAAGGCCGGCGGACGGCTGATTTATGTTGGTGCGGGGTCGAGCGGCAGGATCGGGGTTTTGGATGCTTCGGAGTGTCCGCCGACGTTCGGCGTCTCGCCCAGACTGGTGCGCGGCCTAATTGCGGGCGGAAGAAAAGCGTTGACGCAGTCAGTGGAAGGCGCGGAGGACCGCCCGAGAGATGCAGTTCGCGATTTGAAGAAACTTCACCTCGCCAAGCTTGATTCGGTCATTGGGATTGCGGCCAGCGGGACGACGCCGTATGTGCTCGGCGCGATTGGTTACGCAAAGCGCCTGGGGGCGCTGACCGTTGGTGTAGCCGCGAATCGGCGATCGCCGCTGGTGAAATCGTCGAAGATCGCGGTTATACCGGAAGTAGGGCCCGAGATTCTGGCCGGGTCTACCCGGCTGAAGGCTGGCACTTCACAAAAGATGGTTCTGAATATGCTCTCTACCGCCGTGATGGTTCGCCTCGGCCATGCGTACGACAACCTGATGATCGACGTCGACGAGGCAAATGAGAAGCTTAGAGAGCGCGCCAAATGGATTTTGAAAGAAGCCAGCGCCAGAGACGTGTCCGCGATTACACAGGCATTGCGTCAAAGCGGACACGATCTTCGTTTGGCGCTGATTATGTTGAAACGCGGAGTATCCGCAAAACTGGCCCGCAGGATTCTTCGCAGATCACGCGGGAATTTGCGCCGAGCGTTGGGAGAGTAGCCGAGCCGCTGTTTTCGGCAAATTTTGAAATGGATAAATTCACGATACGCGGCGGAAAACCACTGCACGGGACGGTGAGGATCAGCGGGGCGAAGAACTCCGCGCTGCCGGCAATGGCAGCGGCGCTGCTGACTGCCGAGCCGGTGACTCTGCACAACATCCCCAAAGTGCGCGACATCATCACGATGAGCAAACTGCTCGCGTTCATGTCGGCCAACGTTTCCGCGCACGAGATTCCCGCCGCAAGCTACACAATCGAAACCAAATCGATGAACGATGCGGTAGCACCGTATGAATTGGTGAAGACCATGAGGGCTTCGATTCTTACACTGGGGCCGGCGATCGCCCGCTCCGGCGTGGCGCATGTTTCATTGCCGGGCGGCTGCGCGATTGGCGCGAGGCCTGTGGACCTGCATCTCGAGGCGCTCGAAAAAATGGGGGCGCGGATCGCGACGGAGCACGGCTACATCCAGGCCAGCGTACCGAACGGCGGCCGGCTGAAGGGCGCGCACATCGTGTTTGAAAAAATCACGGTAACCGGTACGGAAAATATCCTGATGGCCGCCACGCTGGCGGAGGGTGAGACAATTCTGGAAAACGCGGCGCGTGAACCGGAGATTACCGACCTGATTCACCTACTTCGTAAGATGGGCGCGGAGATTCAGGGAGATGGCACCTCTACGCTTCGCGTTCGGGGCGTCCCTAAACTGTATGGCGCGTCACATTCTGTGATTCCCGATCGCATTGAGGCGGGAACTTTCTTGATTGCCGGGGCGATCACTGGCGGAGAGCTCGCCATCACCGATTGCAATCCAGGGCATTTGGGAGCTGTGCTTGCGAAGCTGGAGACGGACGGCGTGCGCGTAGAACGGCTGGGGCAGTCCACTTTGCGCGTTCACGCCGCGAAGAAACTGGCGGGTTCCGATGTGACCACGGAGGAGTATCCCGGCTTCGCCACGGACATGCAGGCGCAATACATGGCCTTGGCGACGCAGGCCGAAGGAACTTCGGCGATCACCGAAACTATTTTTGAGAATCGCTTCCTGCACGCCAGCGAAATGATACGCATGGGCGCAAACATTTCGATTGATGGCCGCCGCGCGGTGGTGCGCGGGCCAGCGAAACTCTCTGGAACCACTGTGCAAGCTTCGGACTTGCGTGCTAGCGCAGGGCTGGTACTCGCGGCGCTGGTGGCCGAAGGCGAAACCATCATCGATCGCGTTTACCACATTGACCGGGGCTACGAAGGCATCGTCGAAAAGCTCCAGGCCCTCGGGGCTGACATCGAACGTCTCCACTTCCCTACCTCCTGAGCCACACGGCAAAATTCTGTGAACTCTGCTACAATCCCGCAGTGCTTTTTGGTTGGCTGGACGTGCGGGGACGCCTGTTTTGCTTATAAACGACACCGGAGGGACCATCATGCGGAACACCGAACTTTTGGAAAAAATTGATGCCGCGATTGCCGAGAAGAATTTGTTGAAGCATCCCTTTTACCGGGATTGGCAAGCGGGCAAACTGAGCCGGGAGGCCCTGCAGTTGTATGCCGCGCAGTATTACCGCCACGTGGAGGCTTTTCCGAAGCACTTGCGGGTGCTGGCGGCGCGCACGGAAGGGCCGATCCGCGACATCGTGATGGAAAATCTGGCGGAGGAAGAAAACCCTGAGAGGCCGCATCCGAAGATGTGGCGTGAGTTTGCTGGTGCTCTGGGCGTGGGCGAAGATGATATCACCTGCTGCCCTGCCCTGCCGGGAACGCAGGCTGTGGTTGAAACGTTCCGGGAGATCGTTGGCGACCGGCCGGTGGCGGAGGCAGTTGCGGCGCTCTACGCTTACGAGGCGCAGGTGCCGGAGATTGCCACGACGAAGATTGACGGGTTGAAGAAGTTTTATGGCGTGAAGTCGCCGGAGGGTTTGGCGTATTTCGAGGTGCATGAAACAGCCGACAAGGCGCACCGGGAGGCTTGGCGCGGGTGGTTGGCGGAGCATGCGGAAGGCAGCGAGGAGGAGATTCTGGCTACGACCAACGTGGCGCTGGATGCGCTTTGGGGAGTGTTGGACGCGGTTCGACCTCGCCGCTCTGGGCCGTTGCCATCTTAACTCTGGACAATTTTCACAAGCTTGCGCGGGCCGCAGGCCCTAAAGGACAGTCACGAATCCGTGACATGCAGCAGATCTCCCGAGATAAGTTCGATCGCTTTCCGCGCGCAACCACCGAATTTACGCTTTGCGTCCGTGATAGAAATGGACTTCGCGATCATTGGCCCGCTCGCCCGACGCTCACGTCACGCCTCAGATCCGGTTCTTGTACATTGGCTCGCGTTTTTGCTCCACGCTTCCTTCAGACCCCGCCTCACGACGACGCCCTTGCGTTTCGCTATCACTTCGCCCCCATCAGGCTGTGAAGAGACTTTCACCTCCAAGCCGTCGAACGTGCTCGGCGTACCAAAAAAAGGCCCCCGGCAATTGCTGGGGGCCTTTTCCTGTTGAGATTACCTCGGCTTAGTTGCCTTCGCCGCCGCTGGCTGCTGCGGCTGGGGTTGGCGTGCTGCCACCGTCTTTTTTGGCCTGCTTTTCGCGAGCTTCCTTGATGAGGGCCTTGCGAGAGAGGCGGATCTTGTTGCCTTCGATCGCCAGCACCTTTACCAGAACCTGGTCGCCGAGTTTCAGCTCATCGCGAACGTCGCGGATGCGGTGTTCGGAGATTTCGCTGATGTGCAGCAAGCCGTCAGTGCCGGGGAAGAGTTCGACGAAAGCGCCGAATTCCGCCAAGCGGACAACCTTGCCAAGATACGTTTTGCCGATTTCGGCGCTGGCGGTGATGTCGCGAACCATTTGCAGCGCCTGATCGCCTCCAGCGCCGCTAGTAGAAAAGATGTGCACGGTGCCGTCTTCGAGGACGTCGATCTTCACGCCGGTCTGCTCGATGATGGACCGAATCTTCTTGCCGCCTGGACCGATAAGATCGCGGATCTTTTCCGTCGGGATGCTCAACTTGTACAGGCGCGGCGCGTAGAGCGAAATGTTTTCGCGGTGCGCGCTCAGCGTCTTTTCCATGATGTCGAGGATTTCGAGGCGAGCTCTCTTCGCCTGAGCCAGGGCTTCGCGCATCATGCCGATGCTGATGCTGGTGACCTTGATATCCATCTGCAGCGCGGTGATGCCTTCGCGCGTGCCGGCAACTTTGAAGTCCATATCGCCGTAGTGGTCTTCGGCGCCGGCAATGTCCGTGAGGATGGAATAGTTGCTGCCCTCCACAACGAGGCCCATGGCGATACCCGCACAGGGCGCCTTCATCGGAACACCGGCGTCCATCATGGCAAGCGAAGCACCGCAAACCGTGGCCATTGAAGACGAGCCGTTTGATTCCAGAATGTCGCTCACGACGCGCATAGCGTAGGGGAATTCCACTTCCTGGGGAAGCAAATTGGCAAGCGCGCGCTCGGCGAGAGCGCCGTGGCCGATTTCGCGGCGGCCAGCGCCACGCAACGGCTTCACTTCACCAACGCTGAACGGTGGGAAGTTGTAGTGGAGCATGAAGCGCTTGAAGGAATCTTGTTCGAACAGCAGGTCCAGACGCTGCATATCTTCCTTGGTGCCCAGAGTGAGGGTGGCGAGTGCCTGGGTTTCGCCGCGCGTGAAGAGCGCTGAGCCGTGAACGCGAGGCAGCAATCCGGCTTCGCAGGTAATCTTCCGGATCTGGTCGAAAGCGCGGCCATCGGGGCGCCGCTTGGCCTTCAGAACTTCCTGCCGGAAGATGTCTTCGCGCATGCGTTCGAAGGCGCGCTTGGTCAGCGCAAGCTTTTCTTCGTCCTCTTCCGGCACGGTGGCCACGATCTGCGCCTGGAGGTCATCGACGAGGTGATAGCTTTCCTTCTTGGGATGCTTTTCGGTGTTCAGGGCATCCTGCAGCTTGGCGCCATAGGTCTTCTTCATGCTGTCGTAAATGGATTGATCGAACGGCAGCGGAGCCACGACAACTTTCTTGGGCTTGATCTGATCGTGAAGCTGCTTGATCCCGGCGACGATTTTCTTCACCTGGGCATGTCCGAATTCGAGGGCTTCGACAACTTTCTCTTCGGAAACCTCGAACGCGCCGGACTCAACCATCACGATGCCGTCGGCAGTGCCGGCGACAACGATATTGAGCTTGCTGGTCTTCTGCTCGGCAACGGTCGGATTGGCAACGAGCTGGCCGTCGAGGAGTCCCACGCGAACGGCGGCGATGGGGTCGCTGAACGGCAGGTCGGAGCAGTAAGCAGCGGCGGAGGCGGCCGTGACGGCGATGACATCGGGGTCATTGTCGCTATCCGCGGAAAGCACCATGGCGATGATCTGGGTCTCGTTGCGCCAGGAATCGGGGAAGAGCGGGCGCATGGGGCGATCAATCAGGCGGGAAACAAGAATTTCTTTTTCGGTGGGGCGGCCTTCACGTTTGAAAAACCCACCCGGGATTTTGCCGGCGGAGTAGGTGTTTTCGCGGTAGTCCACGGTGAGAGGCAGAAAGTCGCGGTCGTTCGGCTTGTTAGCCATGCAGGCGCTGACGAGAATTACAGTGTCGCCATAGCGTGCGGTCACGGCGCCGTTGGCTTGCTTGGCGATTTTCCCGGTTTCGAGAATGAGGGAACGTCCCCCGACTTCGATGGATACCTGAAATGGCGCTGGTGTGTGATTGTTCTCGGACATAAGTGTTTTCCTTTAGCTCATCATCTGAGGAGCGTTTCTGGCAGGCGGTGCCTGCTTGCAACTGGAAGAAAATGAGGAGGTTCAGCCGAGGACAGGCGGCTTTGATTCTGGTTACACCAATGCAAACGCCAACAAGCCCGTAAAGACAGGCTTGGCACATTCACGTCCGGCCGCAACTCGGCCAGGCGACAGACTCCGCTGGGAATATGTACGTTCGTGAAGGCACAAGCAGAGCCGCAATTTGCGCGGCTGACCGCTACTTGCGCAAGCTAAGGCGTTCAACAATCTGGTGATACCGATCCGGGTCTCGCCGGTTGAGATAGTCCAGCAAACGGCGCCGCTTATTGACCATCATGATCAATCCCCGGCGTGATGCATGGTCCTTGACGTGCGACTTGAGGTGCGTCGTCAAATAGTTGATCCGCTCGCTCAGCAGTGCGATTTGCACCTCTGGCGACCCCGTATCCTTGACATGTGCCCGGAATTGTTCAATCAACATAACTTTGGCGTCGCTCAAGTGCCCCCCACCGTCGTCCCTGAAAATTTCCTCTTTTCTTCGACTCTTCTAAACTAACACAGGAGTGTTCAAAGTGTAAAGCAGCGGAAATGTTTCGCATTGGGAATCTTGCGGGCGCAGGCGCGTAGCAGGGAGTACCCGATGGACTACCTGCTTCAGAGCGGATTCGTACCAAATGCTGCGGCCCAGATTGAGAAATAAATAAAGTGGCTTCCTGGCCTTCTTTGTTGCATAGTGCATCCTACGAGGCGCGTCCGCCCTGCCCTATTTATCCAGGCGCCATCCCCCGTCCAGCACGGGGACTTCGCTCGGGATTTCCGGTTCGCTAATCAGTCTGCTGACTATAGAGGGGGGCTATGGAACCAGGCAGTGGCCATTCAGCAGGGGGCATCCTGCGACTGAACTCGCACGCCCAGACTGCGCTCCTGGCTGCCATGGTGGCGGTGTTGTGCTACGCGGCTGCAAGACTGGGGGGCGTACTGAGCATCAGCGGACCCCAGGAACTGTGGCCGCTCTGGCCGGGCTGCGCGTTCCTGGTGGCAGTCTGTCTGGTCTCGCCGCGTAAAATCTGGCCGGCTCTCATTCCAGCGGGCTTGGCAGGATTTGTCGTTTACGATCTGCGAGCCGGCGTGCCGCTTGCTTCGATTGGCTGGCTGATTCTGGCGGATACCCTGGAAATACTGGTTGCGACCTGGGGCGTGAGCTATTCACTGCGCGGATTACCTCGCCTGAACAGCCTGAAGGCCCTGGCCAGGTACTTCTTCTTTACGGTGATCCTCGGTTCGCTGGTGGTTTCGATCATCGGCATGCGTGGACTGAGTGGAAGTCGTTGGATTAGCTGGAGGATGAGTTTCCTGTCCGAGGCATTGGCGTTTCTAACGGTAACGCCCGCGATTCTGGGGTGGGTTGGCCACGCGCGACCCAAAGCGCGCCCGCCCCGCCGCTTTTATATGGAAGCAAGCGTACTGATCGCCGCAGTCAGCTCCTTGAGCTACGTTATATTCGCCGCCAGCGAACAGGCTACACCTCCCGCGCTGCTTTATTCATTGGTGCCGTTTCTGCTGTGGTCGGCCTTGCGATTCGGCTCAACCGGAGTTGGGACTTCAGCAACGATCATCGCCGTCATGTCAATTTGGGGAGACATTCATGGGCGCGGCCCGTTCATTGAGCAGGATCCGGTCCTCAGCGTATTGTCAGTGCAAATGTTCCTGCTATCCACAACAGTTCCCTTCATGGTTCTGGCGGTCATCGTCGAAGAACAGCGGCAGGGCGAACAAGTATTAAGGGAAAGCGAACGACGCTTCCGGTTGATGGCAGACAGCGCGCCGGCTTTGATCTGGATGTCAGGGACGGATAAATTGTTCAGCTTCTTCAATGAACGATGGCTGGAGTTCACCGGCCGCGAGATGGAGGAGGAATTAGGAGAAGGATGGCTTTCTGGAGTGCACCGGGATGACGTGGAAAAGTGCCTCGGCTTGTACTCGGCAGCGTTTGATGCGCGTGTGGAATTTGAGATGGAGTATCGGCTGCGCCGGCGTGATGGACAATACCGGTGGATTCTGGATTATGGAGTGCCGAGGTTTGAGCCCGATGGCAGCTTCTGCGGCTACATCGGTTCGTGCAGTGATATTACGGACCGGAAAAGCTTCGAAGAATCCTTGCAGGCGCTGTCGGGGCGGCTGATCAACGCGCAGGAGGAAGAGCGCGCGCGCATTGCGCGGGATTTACACGACGATTTCAGCCAGCGCCTGGCGCTCCACAGCATTGAACTTGCCCAGCTTTCGGCAAAGCTGCCTGAATCGGCGGAGCGGACCAGCGTTTTGAAGATGTGGAACGACACTTGCGAATTGGCTTCGGACCTGCACACCCTTTCTCACCAGCTCCATTCCAGCAAGCTGGAGCATGTGGGGCTGGTGTCGGCGCTTAACGGACTTTGCAGAGAAATCACGGAGAAACACAAAATTGAAGTTCAGTTCACCCAGAGGGACTCTCCCCGCGAGATTCCTAAAGACGTGGCCTTGTGCCTGTTTCGAGTGGCCCAGGAAGCTCTCGGAAACGTCGCCAAACACAGCGAGACCAAGAGTGCCGAGGTCGAACTGAGCATGAATGAGTTCGGCATCCAGCTTCGCATCACGGATTCCGGCAAGGGCTTTTTGACCGATGATCGAAATCCGGACGCAGGGATTGGGCTGATCGGGATGAGTGAGCGGCTCCGGCTAGTAGGTGGCAGGTTTCTGGTGAGGTCGGAACCGCTGAAAGGGACCGAGATCATCGCCGAGGTGCCATTCGCGTGGTCCACCATCGAAACAAACACAAGAGCACACGCTGCTGGCAAATAGATTGATTGGTGGGCAGGCTGCGAGGTGACGGGGTCGGTCTTCGCTTTATACTAAAAAGTACTTGACAACAAGAAGTCCGATGCTATCCTGCCCCTGTCGGCATCTCCGCGCGAACCGAGGAGTCCTCCCATGGAAACCTCACCTCCAACACCATCATCCGGCCCTTACGAAACTCCACCGGGTTCATTTCATGGAGTAGTCGCCGACGCCATTCGATTCTGGGAACTGCGCCGCCTGGTCTATAACCTTGTGCTCTTTGGAGTGGTGGTCGCGTGGGTCACGGTAACCTGGCCCCATTTTCGCCCAATGTTTGTGCCGAACTCACTTCTGCTCCTGGCTATACTTGGACTGATCGCCAACGTTTGTTATTGCGCGGCGTATTTTGTCGAGATTCCGATGCAATATTCAGCGCTTGGCGCGATTTGGAAACGCTGGCGGTGGACGCTGTGGGTGGCCGGAACGCTGCTTGCGATCCTGCTGGCGAATTATTGGATCGTGGACGAGATTTATCCGTTTGTGCGCTGATGCCGCCCGATCTCCGGCCTTTCGATCGGATTCCGATCGAAGTGCATCTTCACTCAAGAAATAAGTTCCCCAGGAAGCCCCTTCCAATACTCCCGAGGCTTTCGCGTGGTAGAGTAGGCGGGGGAGGAAATAACATGAAAAAAATGTACGTGATGGGTGGTGTGTTGTCGCTGTTTCTGGGTTGCGCATTTGTTTTGGCGGGTCAGCAGGATAAATCCAAGCGGCCGAGTCCGCCGGCGCAGGCTAAGTGGGATCTGGGTAGCGGAAAGGCTGTGACGATTGATTATTCTAGCCCGCGTGCTAAGGACCGCAAGATTTACGGCGAACTGGTTCCCTTCGGGCAGGTGTGGCGTACCGGCGCAAACGAATCCACAACGCTGGTAACTCCTGTGGATTTGACCATAGGTGGTACAACCGTGCCGGCTGGGAGCTACACGATTTTCACCGTGCCGAACAAAGAAAAGTGGGCACTGGTCATCAGCAAGAAGACGGGCGAATGGGGAACGGACTATCCGGGGCAGGCCAATGATCTGGCACGCGTGGATATGAAGGTCTCGACGCTTCCCTCTCCGGTGGAAAATTTCACTATTTCGTTCGAAAAAGCGGGTGGCGGCGCAAACCTCAACATCGACTGGGAGACAACGCGCGCGTCCGTGGTGGTTGCGACGAAGTAAGTAGCTTTCCGGAGAATAGCGGCGGCGGGCAAACGCGCCCATCGCCGCTATTTTTTTGCCGGCTTTGTGCCGGCGCCCATGGCGTAGAGCACGGATTCCGAAATTCCGTCCAGTCCCAATCTCTTCTCAATCTTTGTATCGGCGAGAGCCATGGTGCAAAACGGGGCAAGCCCGAGCCAGGTTGCGGTCACGCAAAAGGTTTGGCACTGATGCCCTGCCTCTGCCAGTACTGCCCGATAGGCGCGCGCATAATCGTATTTCCATTGGCTGCGGTGAAATATCGCAGTAAGAAAGACGACAAACGCGGCCTCGCGAAACCACCACTGGCCGGCCAACAATTGTTGAATCTCGCTCGAGTTTGTGCCGCGACGAATCCTCTGCAGCCCGTGACCGGCCGAATCGTAATGATAAATTCCGGTCGGTATGTCCTGGACATTCCGCACCAGGACGTAAGATTCGAGCGGATGCAGACCGCCCGCCGAGGGCGAAGTCTTCAGGGCGAACCGCCCGATTTTTGGAATGTGGTCCCATGACTGCACGCCAAAAGAAAGATAAAGCAACCGCGCGAGCGATTCCCTCTGCACCGGCGATTTCCCAAACTCTCTCCAGGTTCGACGATCGCGAAGCAGGCGGGGGAATTCCTCGTCCAGGATTTCTTTTGTGAAATGCAGTGTTCGTGCGAGCGGATAACGCTTGATGGGAAGCGGAACGCTATTGCTTTGCAGCAATTCTCTCAGGCCGCGCATCGCTTCAGGCGTAATCTTTTCGGGGTAAGAGTCTTTGGTGCTGAAGTGAAAATAGCCGGCCGCCGGATTCCAGGCTCCCCATTTGCGAAGCGAATCTTCGGCAAAATCCAGCACAGGCTTCCTGACGACCGATCTTTGCAGAAAAGTTTCGTTGACCAGGCGCTGGACCGCGTTGCGCAACGAGCTTGGGCTGTACTCCGGCCAGCGCCGCAGGATCGAGTCTTCCTGCTTCCAGCCGGAGAAGAAGTCCAGCAGCGCGGCGGTTTCGATGGAGGCGGCAATTTTCTTGCGCGTCAGGTAATTTTCAAAATAGAGTTGCTTGCCCTGCCAGTAGGAAATCAGAAAGGCGGAGCGCCGAAGGTACACACCGCGACGCCGGCTCTGAACGTTTCTTGCTTTTGGTCCGCGTGTCATCCGGGGGCCAGAGTTCAGCTAATCCCGATGGAACACAATTTCGCTCAATGATTCACTTGGCGATGAACGTTTTCGACATGGTCGGATTGCTCTTCCCGCAGGCGGGAATGATCCGGTCGATGGCCTTAATCAAAGCGGTGATCTCCTTCTGATCCTTCCGCGAAACGCGTTTCTTGATTCTGTTCAGGTGGTGACGCGTAACCTTAAGTTTTGCGTTGATCGTTTTGAATCCCACTTTGAATTTCTTTGCCATTTCACCCTCCGTGCGGCCAATTCTGGAATAGTTTGGATTAGTTTGAAGCTTCACAGCAGGTAACTTAACACCGCGAGCGGAGTCTATTCGAGGCTTGGGACGCCGTCAAGAAGTTCGACTTCGCAAACTCAAATCGTTCGGACAGGCAGGAGTCGGAATTTATTTTGCAGTGGCGGCCTGCGTGACTGTCCAGTTGGAGATGAGTTGCTGAAAAGCCGGATCCTTGCGCAAAAAAGCGAATTGCGGGTGCACTCCCAGATTCACCATCCTGCCATTTCTCTCTTCATACGCCTTTTGCAGCCACATCAGCGTCTCTCGTTTGTTTCCCAGGCCGGCATACGCCATCGCCCAATCGTAAGCGGAAATATACGCCCCATTTTTCAATTGCTCGAATTCCGAAATTATTTCTTCCGCTTCTTTTTTCCGGCCTGCGCGCCCATAAGCGGCCGCAAGTTCCGCTCTCCGCGAGACATCTCCGGGCGCAAGCGAAACGAAGTTCCGGCTGGCGTCGATGGCCTCGCTATATTGGCCTTTTTCCAGGTAGGCCTGACCCAGGTAGCCATAGGCCACGCCAAAACTTGGATCGAGGCTCAACGTTTCCTTCGCCGCTTCGACCGCCTTGTCGTAATCGCCGGCAAGGTAGTAGCACCAGGCAACGTTGGCGTTGATAATCAGCGACCGCGGGTCAATCTCCCGCGCCAGCTTGATCTCGGTGATCGAGTCTTGCTTGCGTCCCTGCGCCGCGAGATACAACGCATACCAGTGGAGCCCTTGCGCGTAACCGGGATTCAACGCGATCGATTTCAGGAACTCGCCCTCGATGCCGCCGCGCTCCAATCCGTAAAAGCGGATCGCGGCGAGTGCGGCGTGGGCTTCTGCAAGCCGGTCGTCCAGCGCGAGCGATTTTTCGGCCGCCTTCAACGCCAGCGGCATTACCTCGGAGGCCGGGTTGAGCTGATAGTTCCCGAGATTCATGTAACTCACGGCGAGGCCGGCGTAAGCTGCGGCGAATGTGGGATCTTTGTCGGCGGCGGACTGAAAAAATTCGAGCGCGGCGCGGAATCCTTCCGGAGTGCGCTTGGAGGCTTCGTAGCGCCCTTTCAGATAGGCTTCATACGCTTCCGGGACCACGGAGCGGCTGCGGGAGAGCTCGGTGACTTCCGGCTGGCTCAACTCCACCTGGATTCCGCGCGCGATGGCGGTGGCCACGTCGCTCTGCAGCGCCAGCACGTCGATGAACTTTCGTTCGAAATTATCGGCCCACAAAGCACCTTCTACGTTGGTCTGCATGAGCTTGGCGGAAATCCGAACGCGGTCGCCGGAGCGAACCACCGACCCTTCCACGAGCGCATCAACGTTCAGTTCCTGGGCGATTTCCTGCAAGGGTTTTTGTGTGTGCCGGTATTGCATCACCGAGGTACGGGAGATAACTCGCAGTTTCTTGATCTGCGAAAGTTCGGTGATTAAGGCGTCGGTCATTCCATCGGCAAAATAGTCCTGCGCAGGATCGCCGGAAAGATTTTCCAGCGGCAATACCGCGATCGACTGGATGGCGCCGACGGTCACCGCTTTTCTTTTCGAAGTGGATTTGCCGTACACCCAGTAACCGATGCCCGTCCCCATCAGCAGCAGGAATGCAATCACGGTGACATTCCGCAGGGTGTGGCCTGGGGAGAGCATTCCCTCGCGCTGCGCCATCACGGTGAAATAGTCGTGGGTGCGCGAACTGGTGGTAGCCGCGTCGAGGGCGGCGCGGACCTCCCCAGCGCTCTGGTAGCGCTGGCCGGGATCCTTGTCCAGGCAGTGGTCAATCACACTTTGCAGAATGGGCGGCAGCGGCGGAGTGATCAGCGGGGCGCGTTCGCGGAGGATGGCCGCGCTTAGTTCGAAAGCGGTTCCTCCCTTGAACGGCCGGCGGCCTGAAGCCATTTCGTAAATCAAGACGCCGAGGGACCAGATGTCGCTTCGCGCGTCGCCGTCTTCGCCTTTCAGAACCTCGGGTGCCACATAAGGAAGCGTGCCCGTAAAGGTGTGCTGCGATTCCCACGACTTGTCGAAACGCGTGGTTTCGCTGCCCGCCTGCCCGGTATCGAGGCGGCGGCAAATTCCGAAATCGAGCACTTTCAGGCGCCCTTGCGGAGTGACAATCACGTTGGCGGACTTTAGATCGCGATGGATGACTCCCCGGCTGTGCGCGTGTCCGAGGGCGTCGGCGAGTTGCATTCCGAAGCGCTCCACCTGATCGAGTGACATTCCATTCGCGGTAATTTCCATCGTGAGCGAGCGGCCCTCGACGTACTCCATGGCGATGTAGGGCTTGCCGTCGATTTCGCCAACCTCATAAACGGTGCAAATGTTTGGGTGATTCAGGGCGGAAATGGCGCGCGCTTCCTGCAGCACATTTTCATGGCTGGCGGAGCCGCCGGCGGGAAGGACTCCAAGGAATTTGAGTGCGACGTCGCGCTGAAGCTTTTCGTCACGGGCGCGATACACCACGCCCATGCCACCTTCGCCGAGCTTCTGTTCAATTAGGTAGTGGCCGAATCGTTGCCCTAGCATGGCGATGTTGTCTAGGAGAGTTCACCACAGGCTTCGCCAAGGGGCAAGGAAAAGTCGCGTTACTTGCGGGGTATGTGGATAGCTGTTAGTTAGGTCGGTTGAGCTTGCTGGTGCCGCGATCCACGAGCACGACGGCACCTATTACAAGCGCGGCGGGAATGGCTACTTCCAGCGTGAGCGCTTCGCCGCCATAGATCCAGCCAAGCAGAACCGCTACCACAGGGTTCACATAGGTGTGCGTGGCTACGAGTGTGGGCGAATAGTGTTCGAGCAACCAATTGTAGGCTGTGAAGGCAATGATGGAACCGAAGACGATGAGATACGCGAAAGCCAGCCACGATTTCGTGGTGATATTCGCAATGGACAAATCTTTCGCTTCGCCGGCGAGTGTGCCGGTTGTCAGCAGCATTGCGGAACCAGCCAGAAGAGAAAGGGCGGATAGCAGCAACGGGCTGCCGGAAAGCTTAGAGCGGCGCGAGTAGATGATTCCCGCGGACCAGGCGACCGCTCCGATCAGAACGGCGATGGGTCCCAGGGAGCCGCGAGAGCCAGCTTCGAGGCCCGTTCCACGCACCAGGATGCCTACACCGACGAGGCCCAGGAGAATGCCCGCCAGCAACATTCCGTTTATGCGCCAGACGCGGGCTGCAGCCGAGGACATCAGGAAAACGATGATCGGCTCAATCGCGATCAACAACGAGCAGAGGCCGCTGGGTACAAATTGCTCGGCCCAGTGGAGCGAACCGTGCCCGAGCAAAAAGAAGAGAAAGCCGATGACCACGCTGGCGCGGACTTGCGCCCAGGTGGGACGCTGTCCCTTTACCAAGGCCCAGGCAAGCAGAACGCTGCCAGCGACGAGGTGCCGGAAGCCAGCTGTGTAGAGCGGCGGGATGGTTTCGACCGCATAGCGGATCGCCAGATACGTTGAACCCCAAATAACGTAGATCGCCAGGAATGCCAGAATGACTCGGATCCGCCAGGCGCTGCGAGCGGGGTTGGACTGGAGGAGTGCGGTTTGTGCGGTGATGGTTTGGGTGGTGTCGCTCATGGCTGCTTTCTGTAACGAGTTAAATATGCTATACTCATTTCATAGGGTACCTGCCGTCCTGTAACGAGTCAAGGAGTTTTATTTCGTTACCATGATTCCCGCGTCCCACCAGTTCCGCATCCATAAATTCGGTCAGGCTGCTCCCTGGGTGGACCTGGCCAACAGCGAGATGTGGAACGGCTACGGGCACCTCACCGATTTTCTGGATGATCCTCAGTGGATCAGCGACTTCCTGGAATACTGGCGCTTCAGCGTTCCCATGCCGGACCTTGCCGTTCTGCGCGAACTTCGCAAACTGCGGAAACTGCTGCGCCAGTTTGCGGAGAAAACCTCGCAGGGCGCCGTGGTTCAACCCCGAGACCTGGAAGCGCTGAACTCCTGGTTGAAGGTACCTGTGTTTCGCCGCCTGGTGGAGAACCAAAATGGGTTGCGGCTTACCCATGAACCCGTACAACTTGGCTGGCCGGCGGTGATGGCTCTGATTGCCGATTCGCTGGCCGAGGCGCTCTCCCAGCAAATGCACGATCGCCTGAAGATCTGCGCCAATACCGATTGCGCCTGGATATTCGTGGACCGCACGAAAGGTAGAGTCAAACGATGGTGCAGCGACGCCACTTGCGGGAATCGCGACCGGGTGCGGCGTTCCCGCGCGGCGCATAGAAGTTGAGGATGGAATTTCTCCGGGTTAAAGCTTTCGAAACAGGACGCAGTAACCGTCTTCCGGCCAGTCGTCAAACGTTTTGTCCAGCTTGAATCCCGCCGCCGTCAGTTCTTCTACCAAGATTTTCTTCGGGATTCCGTGCCCGCCGCGATTGCTGGGAACCCCCTTCACCGGATCGGAAGCGGTCAGCGATTTCCGGGGAGCGAATTCAATCACTGCGAGCAATCCGCCGGAACGCAGGGAGCGCAACAGGCTCGCGTCCATTTCGGTGGGAGCGGTGAAGTGGTGGTACACGCGGCGAAGAATGATCGCGTCACAGCAGTTGTCCGGCAGCTTGGTCTCTTTTTCCGCTGCCGCCAATACCACGACATTTTTCAACTTCCGCCTGTCGGCATCCTTTTGCAGCGCGGCAACTTTCACTTCGTCCAACTCGGTCAGGTAGACTTTCCCGGTTTCACCAACCGAAGCGGCAGCGGCAAAGCCAATCTCACCAAGGCCGGCGCCGACGTCAGCAATCACCTGGCCGGCTTTCCAATTCGTCACCTGGGCCAGGCGTTGAATTTCACTTTCGGAAATCGCGGCGCAGAGTGAAACAAAAACAGCGACGAGGAGCACGCCAGAAAGGATTATTTTCCGTTTTGGCATACTCCCCCTCGCTGCGAAACTCTCCGCCGGCAGCGTCTACTGTATAGACGCGAGTCAGGCCCGCCGGTTTCGGACCAGCGACAAGAATTCGTCGCGAGTCTGTTTGTTGTGGCGGAAGGAACCCAGCATGGCGCTGGTGACCGCCTGACCGTGCTGCTTTTCGACTCCCCGCATCTGCATGCACAGATGGCGCGCTTCGATGATAACGCCCACGCCTTCCGGGCTGATTTTTTCCGAAATCGCCTCGGCGATCTGGCTGGTCATGCGCTCCTGAATCTGCAGGCGCCGCGCGTACATGTTGACGAGGCGCGCAATCTTGCTGAGGCCGAGCACGCGCTGGCTGGGCAGGTAGGCGACGTGGGCCTTGCCGAAGAAGGGCAGCAGGTGATGTTCGCACAAACTGAAAAACTCGATGTCCTTCACCACCACCATTTCGTCGTAGCTGACGCTGAACGTTGCCCCATTCAGAACACTGTCGAGGTTCTGGTGATAGCCGCTGGTCAGGAATTTCAGCGCCTTTTCGAAACGTTCCGGCGTCTTGCGCAAGCCTTCGCGTTCGGGATCTTCGCCGACCAGGGCAATCACCTTGCGCATGAGATCGGCGACGTTTTCTTTCGGCGTTTCAATTTTCTGCTCGTTCAAAAATATTTCCGTTGGTTTCGTCACTGGGCCCATCTCCTCTTGCCGGACCGCCGAGCGATCCTAAAGTTCTTCCCCGGCGTATTCGAACGTGTTGTTGCCGGTTTCTTCGACCCGCACGCGTTCTAGTTTCGCCTTCGGGAAGTGTTTCAGGCGCGCGAAAATCTCTTTGCAGACGTTCTCCGTAGTCGGCACGCATTCGCGAAACGCGGCCACATCCTCGTTCAGCGATTTGTGGTCGAAGGGTTCAATTACTTCCCTTTCCACATAGCTGTCGAGATCCGCCAGATTCGCGATCATGCCCGTAGCGGGGTCCACCGCTCCTGACACGTTGACCTCCACCACGTAGTTATGGCCGTGGCCATAGGGATTGTCACATTTCCCATAGACGCGGCGGTTTTCTTCCTCGCTCAGCTTCGAGCTGTGCAGCCGGTGCGACGCCGAAAATCGGTAGCGCCGCCCCAATTCGATTTTGAGTCCGCCGCTCATGCGCCGTGCGCTCCGTTGCGATAGCAGTCGGCAAACAGATCCGGCGTCTCGTACAGACGCACCTTGTGCAGCCGGCCCTTGTTGATTTTCGGCTCCAGCAGATTCCAGATCACCCGGGCAATGTTTTCGCAGGTGGGAATCTGTCCTTTCAATTCGGCGACTTCGTAATTCAGGAAGCGGTGATCCATCCGCTGGGTGATCTCCCGCTCCAGAATTTCTTTCAATTCTTTCAAGTCCAGAACCATCCCGGTTACTGGATCGGGATCGCCCGCCACGGTCACTTCCAAGGTGTAGTTGTGCCCGTGGCCGTGCGGGTTATTGCATTTGCCAAAAATCCGCTTGTTCTCCTCCGCGCTCAGCGCGGGGTTGTGATAGAGGTGCGAGGCCGAAAACTCCAGTTTTCGCGTCAGATAGACCATGTCGTCTTCTATCCTTTAGATGCGCGGGGGGTACCGGCAGGATACTCTCTTCCCTTCCATTCCAGGCGGCCGCTGCGGTGGCCGCGGTACGAGGCCCATAAGACAGCCGCGAACAAGATTTGCCCCAGAATTCCATACCCCCATAGTTGCCTGGAAAAGCCTATGGTCTGAAGTTCTTCCCCGTAAATCTTCTGGGTTACAGCCAAGCCCAAGGCGAGAAGACTCGTAGCGAGCAAAATGGATTTGGTGATGCCGCCAAAGATTACAGCCGGCAGAAGTACCATCAGGATCGGAAGCAGTGCCCGACCGATTTCTGCCCTCGCGGCTTTCGGATTCCCGTCCATCAGTGAGTACAGGTTCTTTTTCCAACCCTCCCACATCGCGGCGAAAGAGCGATACATTCGCACGCGCACGATTCCCTTTCCGCTGCCGAACCAGAGCCGGTAGCCGGCGGCTTTTACTCGTACGGCGAGCGCGACATCTTCCAAGACGTCGCTGGCGACGCTGGAATGTCCTCCCACCGCCTCATACGCGACACGCCGGATCAGGATGAATTGGCCGTTCGCGGCAGCCGCAGGGTTTTGGGGGTCATTTACACCGGCGAAGCTAAAGCGGCTGTTGAGGCGTGTGAAAACGTACGGGATTACGGCTTTCTCGTACCACGTTTCCATCACTTGTTCAGGCGAAAACGAAACCATTGCGGCGTCATTCTCCGCCGCGATCGCCAGGGCCTTGGCAGCGGAATCCTGTGCATGAACCGCGTCGGCGTCGGTGAACAGCAGCCAGTCGCCTTCGGCTTTTCTTGCGCCGGTCCACACCGCGTTATTTTTCCCGATCCAGCCCGCGGGCAACTCTGACGCTACGAGCAATCTTACCTTCGGATATTTGGTGGAAAGTTCGCGCACTATTTCCGCAGTGCGGTCCGAGGACTGGTCGTCAATCACCAGAATTTCCGCAATTTCCGCTTGTGGCACGAGCGATTCGACGCAGCCGGCAATCACCGCTTCTTCGTCGCGCGCGGGGACAATGGCGCTGACACATCCGGTATTAGAAGAGCGTTGGCTCATTGCCGTCGGGACGATTCCTGGCTTTTCGGCGCGGTTTCTATCGGTTATTATACAGTTATATGAGCAACGTTCTGCGGAAAATCATGGCCTGGGGCAGCATGGGTTTTGCCTTCGCCGTCCTGGCATTCTTTACGCTTCCCCATTATCGCCAGGGCGAATCCTCGGTTGCCGGAAAGACCGCGGAAGATATTCCACTCGACTTGAACGGGAAGCCGTCACACCTTTCCGACCTGCGGGGCAAAGTGGTGGTGCTGAATTACTGGGCCACGTGGTGCCCGCCGTGCGTGGAAGAAACACCGTCGCTCATTGAGTTGAACAAGCGGCTGAAATCGCGCAATGGAGTCGTTCTTGGCGTCAGCGTGGATGATGACGAAGCTGCTTACCGGAAGTTTATTCAGGACCACGGTATCAATTTTCTGACCTCGCGCGACCCTTCGAAGAAATCGGCGCAGGACTACGGCACGGTGATGTATCCCGAGACCTACATTATCGATCGCAATGGAAAAATTGCGCGGAAAGTAATCGGGCCGCAGGATTGGAACTCCACGGAGATGACCGCCTACTTTGACTCACTGCTGAGCCAGAACTAACCAGCTGCCAGTAGTTATTTCACACCACTAATTTTATTTTGCGGCGGCAAGCCACGACGCCGAATTACTCAGCTTCACTCCTACCTGCCTTAATTCTGCTAGCACGTGGAGTACTTCTTTTTCCTGCACGGCACGAATCAAATCATCCAGAACTGTGGTGTCGAATTTCGCTTTCAGGGCATCCAGCGCGGTGGCACGCACGCAATACTCGGTGGCGATTCCGGCCACGCCCACGCGGGTTATCCCTTTATCGAGCAACTGCTTTTGCAGCGATGTCTCGTCGAAGCCGGAGTACCCGGCGCCGTTCACGCCGACTCCCTTTTGAATCACTACGTCATCCGCGCCGGCTTTAAGCGGCGGCATCAGCTCCGCGCCCGGAGTTCCGGAAACGCAGTGCACTGGCCAGGGCCCGCCATTCGCCTTGAAAGAACTGTGATTGGCCGGGTGCCAGTCCCGCGTGAATACAACCAGCGCGCCTTGCCGCTTCGCTTCGGCGATGAACTTTTGGAGAGGGGGGAGCAGCGAAAGCGTATTCGCGGCAGCCAATGCGCCACCTTCGCAAAAGTCTCGCTGCACATCCACCACCACGAGCGCCGACTTGCTCATGCAATCCCCTTTCCAGGTGATTCCGCTACGCCTCGTGATAATCCATCAGGATCAACCCCACAAAAATAAAACAGACCGGCCAGACCCATCCCAGGTATTTCCGGGTATTGTTCTCTTGCGGCAGACGGAGTTCCAGCCAGCGGGCCCATCCGGCGACGATGCCGAAAATGGCCAGCGGTGTGTGGCTTAGCTCGATAAGCATTTCCTGCTTGATGTTCGTGACCGCGTGCATGTGAGTAAGCAAAACGATCCCGCCAATTGCGCAAACACCGGGAAAAACCAGCGCCGCGGCGTGAGACTTAACCCGGTTCGTTTCCACCGCCCACTGAAAGAGGGCAAAAACGATAATCAGCAGCACGGCCGCCCTGTGTTGTAACACGTCCGCTTCGCGAAAACTTGCCCAGAAACCGTTCGGTCCAAGAGGCCAATTTTCCGGGTCCGCGCGCAAAAACAGAAAGACCGCGAGGCCCAGGAACATCAATGGCCAGATTTTCGCCCAGGAAAAATACTGGTTGCGGGAAATCAGAGCGAGCACTCCCATGAAAAAGACGATCAGGCCCGCCCAGCTGTGGTTGTACTCCGACCATGCGATGTCACCCGGCGTATCCGGATGAGAGAAGCTCTCTCCCGGCATGAACGCGGCGGGAACTTTTACGCCGGCAAGTTTCGCCTTGCGCACCATCTCCTTGCCGGCGGGCGAGAGATCGCCGAGCGGGGGACTGGTGAACTGTGGCATCCGCGGCGCGTAGCGAACGGCAATTTCATGCAGGCTGACGCGATCTTCGGTGAGGTCGGCGCCGGGCGGCTGTGACGTCAAAGACGCGGCCGCCAGAATCACGGTCAAGCCGATGCCGATTTCCACTTCACCGAAGCGGATTAGACTGGTCGCTCCCGTCGGCGAAGACGCGCCCATCCCACGGACGATGAAATAGTTCGCCGCGCCCAACAGCAACAGGCAGCCGAACAAGACGACTTTGGTTCCCACCATGATGCCGTACGCCGTGCCATAGAGCGCGTTCCAGGAGCCAACGAATAGCAGGCTCATGCCAAGCCCTGCCAGAAAGAGGACCGCGATGCTGATTTGCGCGAGCCTTGAAAATCTCTGGCTGATTCGGATTCGGATTCCCTGCTCGGGAATTCGCTTCATCGCCAGCAACAGGTAGGGCAGTCCTCCAATCCAACTCGCGGTCGCCAGGTAATGCAGGGACGTGAGCCCAATGAGCAGGGCGCGGTCCTCCATCCGGGAAAACGAGTGGCTGGTGATTACGGAGGATCCGAGAATGAGCATCGCCGGAACAACCACGGCACGACTGACATTTTTCTTCAGGCTCTCCGGCCAAAATGCCACCGCGAGCGAAGCAACAATCGCTACAATACCCGCAATTGCGAAGTTTGCGCCCAGCATTTCGCGAATGGAAATGTCGGTGGAGTTGCTGAGCACCAGCGAATTGACGATCAGAAAGGCGAGTTGGCAGAACGCGAGGCCCACGCCACTCCAGCGAATGAATCTCCATGCAGGCCGTGTCAACTCTTCCGGCCGTAGACCTTCGTTGGACGCCACTACGGTCAGAAAAATCACTCCGCCGACGAGGATTGTCTGACTGCACAGGATTGCGGCTCGCAACAGCACCACAAGGAAACCGAAGATGCCAAGAAGATCAGCCATGCGGTACTCAGGAGCCCTTCACAGAAAAAGGCACCACTCCGCGCGTGATGTGGCCATCGGGGGCCAACACCTGCCACTGAAGTTTATACGCGCCCGGCGCGAGGCCAGCGGCCTTCGTGGTCAGCGTGTCGGGAGAAACCTGCTTCGTGAGCGGCAACTCGGTAACGCTGTCGTCCGGATGCGACAACTGGACTTTGGAGCGGGCCGAGTCAACGCGGACGTTAAATTTCAGCGTGATGGGAACGTCTGGTCCGACAACAGTGGCATTCGCCGCGGGCGAACTCTCTTTCAAAATGGCGTGCCCTTCGATGAGCCTTCCCGCAGCGAGCAGGACCGCCAGGGCGATGATCCCCGAGAAAATTCGAATGAGTGCAAACCTTCGAATCATTATCTCCTCACAACAGATGGCGGGACTAGCGTCGCCATTCTTCCTATCTACTATAGCAGCGGAAGAAGATTCGCCCCAACTTCAGCAGCAGGTGCACTTAATGGTGGAATTGCCGAAGAGTCGGGTGTTTCGTGCTCGTGGGTGAATACTTTCCTTATTCGTAGCGCAGCGCTTCGACCGGATCGAGCTTTGCAGCCTGCATCGCGGGCATCCATCCGCTGATTACGCCGACAACGATAAGGATCAGGCTGGATAGAACCATGGTGGAAACGGAGAGCGTGAGGTGAATATCCACTTTGCCGGAATCGTCTTCGTAGGCCGGACCGAGGAACGGTAGCGTCCCTATCGCTGAGGTGAGTGCGGCGGAAAAAAGCATGCCGATGGCCCCGGCAGCCAAGGTAAGCACCAGAGCCTCCAGAAGAAATTGCCAGCGGATATGCGCTTTTCTGGCGCCCAGCGCGCGGCGCAGGCCAATCTCGCGCACGCGTTCATCCACGGAGACGAGCATGATGTTCATCACGCCTACGCCGCCGATCGCCAGCGTCATCGAGCCGATCAAAAAGAGCAGGCCCTCGATCCCCAGCGTGATGCCTTCGTAGACGGGCTTGAACTCCTGGCGGCCAAACATGGTAATGGCCCGCTTGTCGTTCGCCGAAAAATGCTGGCGGCTGGCGATGGCGTCGCGGAATTGCTGCATCGCCGGAGCTTCGAATTCCGGCGCGACGGGTTCGAACACCATCACACTGGCATAGCGCGCGTCCCAGATATCCGCAGCCGCAGGATACGGGATGAATGCGGACTCGTCGTCGCAATTGAAATAGCAGCTGTCTGAAAATTTCATGTCCATTGTGCCGATGACCGTGAATCGCACGCCATTGATGCGCACGGTTTCTCCCACCGCGGGAGTGCCGCTGAAAAGTTTTTTCTTCAGACGTGCCCCCAGAAACACGACGCGACGCCGCTCGGCAACGTCTTCCGCGGAAATCCAGCGGCCCTCGGAGGGAACTTCGTTGCGCATCTCGCCGTACTCTGGATAAACCCCACGAATCGCGGTGTCCGAAAGCCGTTCGTCATGAGAGACGCCCAGAAATTTTACGTTTTCGAGAGTTACGCGCTTCACCAGCGGTGATTGAGCCTTCACCCACTCGGCATCTTCCTGTTCGAAGCGGACTGGTTTGCCGGCACGCTCGCCGCCGGCTTGCTCGCTGGTGGTTCCAGGCCAGCAAATCACGGCACCTTTGCCGAATACCTCGAATGTATACAACAAAACGCTACGGAAACCCGATCCGTAGCTTAGAAGAAGCGTGACAGCGACGATTCCCCACGAGATGCCAGTCATCGTAAGAAGACTGCGCACCCGATTCCGCCCAAGCGCGATCCACGCCTCCTTGAATACTTCGATCAGCATCAACCACCTGCCTCGAAGCGTAGCGCTTCTATGGGATCCACGGATGCAGCTCGATTCGCCGGATAGAGCGCGGAGAGGATCGCAATCAAGCCCAACAGGCCGATCGTCAGTGCGGCGAGTTTCCAACTGGCATCCAGCCCGTCAAAATACGGCATCTGCGGCAGCAGGTTTACCAGCCCGCACAGGCCATAGGAAATGATCAGGCCCGCTCCACCGCTGATAAACACCACGATCACGGTTTCCAGAAAAAACTGTTTCAGAATCGATTCGCGGGTGGCGCCCAGCGCCTTTCGCACTCCGATTTCGCGCGTCCGCTCGCGCACGCTGACGAGCATCACGTTCATGACGCCCAAGCCGCCCAGAAAAATCGTCGCGACACCCACCGCCCCCATGAATACTTCCATGCCCACGAAGATCATGCGATTGGCTTGCGCGTTCTTCACGGTGTCCCAGATGCTTGCCGCTTCTTCATCGCGGGGATCGAAATTGTGCAGCCGCCCCAGCGTCCGCCGGATCTGCCTCACGCAGGCGGGATGTGATTCAAGCGACCAGGGCGCCGCCAGAAGCCGGCTCACGGAGTGTTCCATGGCCGGGGGCTTGTTCGGAAAATCCCGCTTCATGGAATTGAAGGGGACAAAAATTTTGCGGATATCCACGCCGTTGTAGTCGGAGTTCTGATCCTTCGTTTTCATCACGCCGATGACCGTGTACGGGATTCCGTTCAGCTCCACCACCTGCCCGATTGCATCGCGGTCGGCGAACAACTGCTTCTTGGTGTCGCTGCCGAGAAACGCCACCCTGCGCCCTTCTTCGTTGTCTTCGTAATTGTAAAACCGGCCCTCGGCCACCGTGATGCTGCGGATTTCAGTGAAGGGGGGAAGCGACCCGGCGGTATTGATGTCGCCGCTGTTGAATGCGCTGTGCACCTTCAGGTCATTGTCCAACTCCGGCATCACGTACTTGCAGGCAGGCGATTCCTGACCCACTTGCTTGTAATCGTCTTCCATCCAGTGAACAACGCGCCCGGACCGCACGCCTCCGGCTTGCATGCTGGTTCGGCCGGAGAAAACGATCATCACGTCTTTGCCAAAATGTTCCTGCTGTTTTTGTATGCCGCGGCCCAATCCTTCTCCGGCTGCGACCATCAAGGTGATGGAAATGATGCCCCAGGCAATGCCGAACATCGTCAGCAAGGTGCGCCGCTTGTGGGCCAGGAGCGTTGCGATCGTGTCTCTCAGCAAGTCGCGAAACGTCATTTTCGCCTCGCTATTGCAGGACCACTTGCTGCTTTTCCGTAAGTCCCGAGATAATCTCTGTCTTCACGCCGTTGGAGATACCCAGTTGCACGGGAATCTTTTTCTTGCCGTTGTCCGCCTTCGGCGAAGGTATTTCCACCGAGGCCTTGCGATCCTTGTCGTAGATCAGCGACGCTTCCGGCACCATCAGAACGTTCTTTTTCTCTTCCAGCACGATTTCGGCGTTGGCGCTCATATTGGCTTTCAATTCGCCGGTGGGGTTTGAGATGGAAACGCGCACTTCAAACGTGGTGACGTTGTCCTTTTCTTTGCCTAGCGGCGAAATCTTGGTCACTTTGCCGGTGAATTTCTTGTCCTTAAACGATTCGACAACAATCCGCGCGGCCTGATTCAGATACACCTTGCCGATATCGGCTTCGTCGACTTTGCCCTGCACATATACTTCGCTCACGTCTCCCAGGGTCATGATCAGCGTCGCCTGCGAACCGAGCACCAGGATAGAGCTCACCGCATCGCCGACGTTCACATCGCGAGAAAGCACCAACCCGTCAATGGGACTGACAATGGTGGAATTGCGCAGGTCTTCTTCCGCGTTTTCGAGCGCCGCCTTGGCTTGCGCTTCCTGCGCCACGGCTTTGGCAATCTCCGCACGCGATACCGCGAGGTTCCGCTGCGCGCTTACTTGCTTGTTCAGCGCGAGTTGATAATTCTTCTCGGCGTCTTCCACCAGGCTCTTGGACATCACGCCGTCCTTGAACATCTGCTCGGCGCGCTCCATGTTCAGCTTGAGAAAGGGCACGTCCGGCCCTTCGGCGTCCACTTTGTTGCGCTCGAGCGTGGCGGTGGCTGAATCTTTTGCCGCCTGCGCGGCCTGATAATTCGCCTGAGCGGCGCGCAAGCTGGCTTCCAGTTGAACCTTGTCGAGTTCCGCCAGCAACTGGCCCGCCTTTACGCGGTCGCCATAATCAACGTAGAGTTTCTTCACGATGCCGCTGGCTTTCGACTTCACCTCGACCTTGGAGAGCGGCTGGATCTTGCCCGTAGCCACCACCACCTTGGCTAGGTCGCCACGCTCCGCCACGGCCAGTTTGGAAGGATCAATTTCGTGAGTGGGGCGCAGGGCGGCATAAACGCCGTACCCTCCGCCGACGACGATCAGCGCCACAACGCTGCCAATGATGATGCGACGGCGGCGCTTTTTGGCCGCCTTCTCGTTGGTTAAACCATTGCCATTGCTGGACATAACCGACCCCCAGGACAGAATTCATGCGGGCTGCTGCTTATGGATACGCAGTTCCGCTCAAAATGTTCCCGCTCTTGAGGTTATAGACGAGTGAAGGTGGTTGTCGGTCAGGCGCAGGTTGGCCTTGAGGCTAGAGTTTTGTGCCCCGCAGCCGCAGGGCGTTGGTAATGACGGAAACCGAGCTAAAGCTCATCGCCGCGCTGGCGATCATGGGGCTCAGCAGCCAGTGGAAGAAGGGAAAGAAAACTCCCGCCGCAATGGGGATTCCCAGCAGGTTATAGATGAACGCGAAGGCCAGGTTCTGCTTGATGTTGCTGACCGTGGCGCGCGACAGCCGGCGGGCACGCACGATGCCCCGCAGGTCGCCCTTCACCAGGGTGATTCCCGCGTTTTCCATGGCGATGTCCGTGCCGGTGCCCATGGCGATGCCGACGTCGGCGGCGGCGAGCGCCGGCGCATCATTAATGCCGTCGCCGGCCATCGCTACGATGCGGCCTTCTTTCTGTAGCCGCTCGATCACGGCGGCTTTTTGCTCCGGCCGGACCTCGGCTTCTATTTCGGCCAGTCCCAACGGTTTCGCGATCACCGCAGCCGACTCGCGCCGGTCACCCGTGAGCATTACGAGGCGCAGGCCCTCGGCTTGGAGAGCCTTGATCGCCTCCGGAGTTGTTTCCTTGATTAGATCCGTGAACACCAAAATCCCAACCAGTTTTCCGTTGAGGGCAACGCACACCATTGACGTGGAGGCAGTGCCGCCAACTCCGAGGGCCGTGTAGATAGGCTTGCCGCTGGGATCCGCGGACGAGATTGCGCCACGCTCAAGCAGGAATTTGGGGGAGCCAATCAGCACTTGGGCGCCGTGTAGGCGAGCTTCGACTCCACCGCCTGGACTCGCGCGAAACTCAGAAGGCTCTGTCAGCTCGATTCGCTTTTCACTTGCGGCCTCGACTGTGGCGCGCGCCAACGGGTGTTCGCTCGATCGCTCCACACTTGCCGCTAGCTGCAGCAAGCCTTCTTCGGACAGGCCGCTGCCTTCGATCGCGACAATCGTTCCCAGTTGTGGCTTGCCTTCTGTCAGCGTTCCGGTCTTGTCGAGGACGAGAGTGTCGACGCGCGCCAGTGTTTCGAGCACTTCGGCGTTGCGGACGAGGACTCCGGCGGACGCACCACGGCCAACCGCCACCATGATGGACATCGGCGTGGCCAATCCGAGCGCGCAAGGACACGCAATGATGAGAACTGAGACAGCAGCCAAGAGGGCGTGGGCGAAACGCGGCTCCGGGCCGAACAACGCCCAGCCGAGGAACGCCAAAATCGCCGCCGCAACTACTCCCGGCACGAAATAGGCTGCAACTTTGTCGGCCAGGCGCTGCATGGGCGCACGGCTCCGTTGCGCTTCACTGACCAATTTCACGATTCGCGCGAGCAGCGTTTCGCTACCAACGCGCTCAGCCACCATCACGAAACTGCCGCTGGAATTGAGTGTGCCGCCCGTAACGCCGTCGCCCGGCTGCTTATCCACGGGCAACGGCTCGCCTGTCACCATGGATTCGTCCACCGCGCTTGCGCCTTCGCGCACTGTGCCGTCCACCGGAATGCGTTCGCCCGGACGGACGCGCAGCAGATCGCCTGGTTTGACGCGTTCGAGCGGAATGTTGTGTTCGCCGCCGTTCGCAACCACGTGAGCTGTCTGCGGCGCGAGATGCAACAATTCACGGATGGCCCCGCTGGTACGCTGCCGCGCTCGCAGTTCGAGCACCTGGCCGAGAAGGACCAGTGTGGTGATCACAGCCGCAGCTTCGAAATAGACAGCAACTTCTCCATGCGTGCCGCGAAATGAGTCTGGGAATAATTGCGGGAAGAGCGTCGCCGCGAGGCTGTAAATGTACGCCGCGCCTGTTCCGAGCCCGATCAGGGTGAACATGTTGGGACTGCGATTGACGAGCGATCCCCAGAAGCGTTCGAAGAACGGCCAACCGCCCCAAAGAACAACCGGCGAAGCGAACAGAAGCTCAATACCATTCTTTACGCTGGGAGCGAGATGCAGGCCAAGAGCATCCCCAGCCATCGAGAGCAGCAGCACTGGCAACGACAATGCGGCGCTCGCCCAAAATCGTTTGCGCATCGAGTCGTATTCGGGATCAGCGTGGTCTCCAGCCACAATATCCATCGGCTCCAGAGCCATTCCGCAAATCGGGCAACTTCCCGGGCCCATTTGAATAATTTCCGGGTGCATCGGGCAGGTGTAGCGAATGTTCCGGGTACCTGCGGGAGGTGCTGCCGCAGGGGTGTGCTCCATACCCGCGGTTCCGGGCGCGGCCAGAAATTTCTCGGGCTCTTTTTCGAATCGCTCCTTACAGCGCGGTGAACAGAAGAAATACGTTTTTCCAGCGTGCTCGACTTTGCCCGCGGCCTTTTGCGGGTCCACCATCATCCCGCAGACCGGATCCTTCACCTTGGGCGCTGAACCGAGAATCGGGAGAGAAGCCATTCCAGGTTTTGCCGCCGGCGCGATTTGCATGCCGTGGGACGAGCCGGCCGGCCCCGCGCCGGGCAGAAAGTTTTGGGGCGCCTGTTCAAACTTCTTGGCGCAACCTGGGCTGCAGAAGTAGTAGCTTTTTCCGCCATACTCCACTTTCGCCTTGGCCTTTTCCGGATCGACATTCATGCTGCAGACAGGATCGCGTTCCATCGGACTTCCCTTCTTTCTCGTTTCAGTTTCCCGGCTAGCGAAGGTGTTTGTACACCAGTTCCAGCAGTTCGTCGTACATGGCCGCCGTTTCTTTGGGCTTGCCGCTGTTGATGGCCTTCATCGCGCAGTGCTGCAGGTGATTCTTCATCAGATTCCGGCCGACGCCCCGCAGCGCTTCCTGCACCGAGGCGACCTGCACCAGGATGTCCGCGCAATAGCGGTCGTTTTCGACCATCTTCTGCAGGCCGCGGACCTGCCCTTCGATCCGTTTCAGACGGTTCAGATTCGCCGCCTTCAATTCCGTGTCCACTCCCTCCGCCTTGCGCGTCCGCTTTTCCATCGCATTATACCCCTCAGGGGTATTTATACCCCCTAGGGCTATTTCATGTCAAGAGGCCCGGTTTCCGGCGTGGCAGAAAAAGTGGATCCCAAACCCGCTGAGCCGCAAGCAAGGGATGCCAGCTGATTGATGCATTTCTGAAGGCTGTTGACTGTCGGCTGTAGGCTCCTTTAGTCCCTGCCCGATTCCCCGCCGCCACTGGTATAATTCCCGCATGACACTCCTCGAAATCGCTTACGAACTCCAGTCGCCTCTAAGCCATGAACAACTCCAGCGCCTCGGCGAATTCGCCAACACGTATGGCCTGCGCCGTTTCCGGGTGGATGAAAAACAAAACCGCCTGACCTTCGAATACGACGCTTCGCGCCTTCGCGAGACGCAGGTGGCGCACGTTTTGGGCCTGGCAGGAATTCCCATCGTGCAGAAAGTGGCCTCAGCCGGCACCGCGGATCCGCTCCCGGTTGAAAAAGCAGCTTTGCCCCGATAGCTAGAAAGCGATCAGCTCACAAGAGAAAAATCCCGCGAATTGCGAAAAAACTCACGGCATCAGAGCGGGCAGTTGAATAATTCAGTTGAAGAAGTAAGTGCGGGAAAAAGGTATGGCAAAAAAGTGGGGCCCCCGCTTGGGATCGGGGAGCCCCGGAAGGCGCATCTCAGATGCCCGTGTCGTTTTCACACCGGCGCGCGGGGTCATCCATCCTAGCTTCCCTCTCAGAGGCAGGTGGTAACGATTCGCCAAAACAGCAAGTAAGCCCCTTCTCCCTCACTTGCCATAATCTGCGCCTCGGTTCTCAAACGCACCCACGCATTCCTCCATTGCACGAGCGACGCCAAGCTGTTTCTCCTAAAGCATTCTCATAAACTGCTCAACAGTTTACGGTTAGCTGTCCCTGATAGAACCACACCTTGAGCCAAAATTGGCCGCCAGATTCAAATCGGGACTCGTCCCCGGTCTCTCCCAGTCTACCTGCCCCTCCCCACAACCAGACCTCGTACCATGACCCGGGTAACAAAACTCTTAGTGAACATGCGCTATCGGTTTTTTTTCGATTCGGGCGGACACTCTCCTGATATGACCTCACCTCCGCTTCGCCGCCTGCGACGCCTTGCCATCTGGGCCACCCTTGATCTGGCTCTCTTCGCGGGAGCTCTGGCCTTCTCCACCTCCGCCGACACCCGCGGCCAACTCGGCAAGACGAACGTGGGCGGCTGCTACTGCGGTTGCGCGAACTCAAAAACTTCTGCTGGCTGCGCCAAGATGTGTGAATTGCCGAAGTATGCTTCGCGCTGGTGGGCCGTGAGCTGCTCCAAACCACGTGTGCAGCCTCCGGTGGATACTCCGGGAGCCGGTCCGCACTACCCACACAAGCCGCGCGCTGAACGCGCCAGCAATTAGTTCTCGCGGCCGGCTTCGCCAAGCAACTTCGCAAAAATTTCCGGAACTTCAAAAATAGCGCGGTTTTCGATCTCCGCAACATTGCGCCGGAACTCCTCCAGCGTGGCCGGTTCCAGAAGTTGTTTCACGCCGGCAACGATTTCACGGAAATTCCGCAACACAATACCCACTCGCTTTTCCTTGACCCATTCGGTGTTGTAGCGTTCCTGCGGCAGTGTCCAGGCATTGCATTCGAGGATCACGGGAAGCTTGCTCATCATCGCTTCGGCCACGCTTCCCGGCCCTGGCTTGCCGATCAGAAAATCCGCGGCGCGCATCAGGCGGTGCACTTCCTTCGTGAATCCCACGATGTGGAGCGGTAGCTTCCATTTCCGCCCACGGAAAGCCTCCGCCAGCTGCTCGCTGCGGCCGCAAATCACAATCAGCTGCAGCGGCAATCTCGCCTCGTCCAATTGCTCGACGATTTCGAGCATCACTTTCGAACCAAATCCCCCGAAGAGCAGGATGCCGGTCGGCAATTCAGTCTGGAGTCCCAACTCTTTGCGAATCGCCAGCGGATCTGAGTTGTCGGGCAAATAAAAATCCGGGCGCAAAATCATCCCGGATGTCTGGAAGATGCGTGCGCCATCCTTCCCGATTGCCCGCGCCTGCTGCGCCGCTTTCTCTGAACCGCAAATCACATACTGGTTTTCCGCTAATTCAATCCAGAAATGCGGCGGGAAATCCGCGATGTCGGTGATCAACGTGACGAACGGCTTTTCTGGCTTCACCAGCTTCCACGCGTCCGCAATTTCCTGATTGAAGTGGGGAATCACGGAAACAAGCAGGTCTGCATTACTTTTCCGGAAATAGTCCGACAATAATTTCACCAGCGGCCGGTGGAACAGCCGGATCGTCGCCTGCAACACCCGCAGCAACTGCGTGGCGCCCAGAGTCCAGCCGTTGCGCAGCAGCGTGTTGTATTGTTCCTGAATGCGAATCCCGGTCAGCTTTCGCAGCACATCGAGGTGATCGGTGAGTCCTTGAAACTGCACCAGTTCCACCTGCCAGCCCCGATCTTGTTGGGAAATTACGGTCTGCAGGGCGACGGCAGCGTTGCGGTGGCCGCCACCCGCGTCATGGAAGAGCACCTGAATTTTCTTCATTGTGGGGCATTGTTCCACAGTTTTATGAATGTTCTGTAAACGCAGACAGGGCACGCTACATGCCATGTGGAAAACGTTTCAAGCCGTTTGTGTTCAATCAGTTCCACCACAGCTTTCATATTCAATTTGCCCTCGTTTCATGTGCTGTTCATATCCCGCTTCTATTCTCGTAACGTGCGTTGCGACCTTCACGTACACTCAACCGCATCGGGGATGTGCGACACCCCGGGCTTGACCCGGATTGCCAAGGAGTCCTATAACCAACCCGCCGAAGTTTATGAGCGCTGCAAGCGCCTCGACATGTCCATTGTCACCCTGACCGATCACGATTCCATTGATGCCGCGGAATCGCTCCGCAAATACCCGGACTTCTTCCTGAGCGAAGAAGTGACCGTGCGCATGCCCACGGGAACGCAAATCCACCTGGGCGTGTACGGAATCACCGAGAAAGATCACGCGGAAATTTCGCGCCGGCGCAACGATTTTATAGCGCTGGTGATGTACCTGACCGAACGCAAACTCTTCTTCAGCCTGAATCATGTGCTTTCAAGCCTGACGGGCCGCCGCGACATCGAGGATTTCGACTGGTTCGCCTCCTACGTGCCGGCGTTCGAGATACGGAATGGCCAGATGTGGAAAAACGCGAACGAAAAGGCACGGCGACTTGCCGCAGATCTCGGCAAAGCTGGCGTGGCGGGCAGCGATTCCCACACGTTGTCGGGCGTTGCCCGGACATACACGGAAGTGCCGGGAGTGCGCACGGCGGAAGAATATTTTGCGGGCTTGCGAGCCGGGCACGGCATCGTTCACGGCGAGGACGGCGGCTACGCGAAGCTGACAATGGACATTTTCAATTTTATTGGCTGCGTTCTGAAAGATAAGCCCGCAGCTGCAGCGCTTCTGCCGCTGATCGTTTTCATTCCCGCAATCACCGGGTTCCACTGGCTGAACGAAATCCGCTTCTGCAAAAGTTGGGTGGCGAAGTTGGACGGCAAGGCAAAGGGTCCGCGCCTGCTGTGGGACGTCGATTCGGGTTTCGAGGCGAACTGGGCGAGTTGAGGTGAGGCCATGACCGTGGCGAAAACCGTCTGGGGTTACATCCAAAACCGCGATTATCGCCTGATGCGGCGCGTAAATCGTTGGAAGGCGCCGCGGTGGATTCGCTACTGGATGATTGCGGCCACGCGAATCGGGGACGGGTGGCTGTGGTATAGCCTGGGTTTCATTCTCTTGATCGCGGGCGGGCCGAATCGATATGCCGCGGTTTGCGCCGCGGGCACCGCAGCGCTGGCCGGAGTTCTGGTCTTCAAGGGACTGAAGAGAATCAGCCATCGCCAGCGACCTTGCGACCTGGAGCCGCATTGCTGGTCGCGGGTGCTTCCACCGGACCAGTTTTCTTTTCCTTCTGGCCATACGATGACCGCGTTCTCGATCGCGCTGGTGATCAGCTATTTCTATCCGGGCCTCGAAGGAGCATTGTACTTTCTTGCCGCAAGCATCGCGGTCTCCCGTGTGGTGCTCGGGATGCATTTCCTGAGCGACGTGCTGGCCGGCGCGGTTCTCGGCTCCGGACTGGGCATCACGGCCATCGTTCTTTTCGCTTCCTACGGGCTGGCATAGTTTGTTCAGTTTGAGACACATCTTCGCTTCCCCATGGTCTAAAATCGTGGAATGGATTCTCGCGCGAGGTTCGGTCGCTTCGTTTTACTTGCTTTTGCGACTAGTCTGTTCAGTTCCCTGCCTCTGGTAGCACAGGAACAACCCGACACACCGGAAACATCCTCGACCAATCCCCACCCCGGGACTTCCACGTGCT
>Ga0210403_10000487_pt1 | contig 41450 bp, 38 predicted proteins | sample IncBWC19MmetaG_FD_150863 | JGI IMG/M metagenome (GOLD analysis project Ga0210403, IMG submission 150863) | Forest soil microbial communities from Barre Woods Harvard Forest LTER site, Petersham, Massachusetts, United States - Inc-BW-C-19-M | ecosystem: Environmental > Terrestrial > Soil >...
ACGTTGGCTTCCCAGCTTCGCTGGCAGCTTTGGGTGGTGCGGCTCCTTGCACGGCGGTTTCGACGGCTGCTTGCTTGCTTGACCAGGTTCTTGCGGCAGGCACCAAGAGCGGCTACACGTTTCTGTGGACGGGCGACGGAAATACGCCTTCGGTTGGCTATTCCATTACCGGAACCCCGGTCACGGTTGGCACCACTGGTCAGCGCATGTTCTGCTCGGACCAATCTGGTGTGATCCGCTTTGACCCCTCCGGCGCGGGCTGCACGGCTGCTAGCTTGGCCCTGCAGTAAGGTCAGCTCTCGCCCAGGCAACTGGACCAGAAAGAAATCGACAAAGCACGGGATCACAGTCCCGTGCTTTGTCATTTTCAGACTCCAATTAGAGCAACCGCAACTTCAGGGGCAAATCCGCACAATTCAAGTGCCCCAGATTAGCCGCGCACAAGTTGCGACACCCTTCCCCCGGTGCCATAATCCAAACTTACAACGCCGGCTCAGTGGAAAAAAGAACGAGTCCTGTTCTCCATACCCGTCGGCACGGTCTCTGAGGGGGCGCCATGGCACTACGCGATAGTTGGATGGAAACGAGAGAAGCAAAAGCTGCGACTGCGAATGGGAATCGCAATATGTCGCAAACGCACTTCGCTCGGCAAGGCGTCATTACCGAGGAGATGGAATACATCGCGAAGCGGGAGAAGCTCGAACCTGAGCTGATACGCAGCGAGGTGGCGCGCGGACGATGCATCATCCCTGCCAATGTGAATCACCGCAATTTGGAGCCAATGGCGATTGGCATCGCTACGAAATGCAAGATCAATGCAAATATCGGAAATTCCGCCACGAGTTCGAATATTGATGAGGAACTGAAGAAGCTGCACCACGCCGTGCATTATGGCGCGGACACGGTGATGGACCTATCCACCGGCGGAGATATTCCGACGATTCGCAGAGCGATTATTGATGCTTCGCCCGTGCCCGTGGGAACGGTGCCGGTGTATGAGGCGATTTCACGGGTGCGCCGTCCCGAGGATTTGACGATTGATTTGATGCTCGAAGTGATTGAAGAGCAGGCCGAACAGGGTGTGGACTACATGACGATTCACGCGGGCGTGCTGCGCGAGCACGTGCCGCTGGTGCGGAAGCGGATTACCGGAATTGTGAGCCGCGGCGGTTCGCTGATGGCGCACTGGATGGAGCACCACAAAAAACAGAATTTTCTTTACGAAAATATTGAAAAGATCTGCAAGATTTTCAAGAAGCATGACGTCAGCTTTTCCTTTGGGGACGGCCTGCGGCCCGGATGCATTGCGGACGCCAGCGACGAAGCGCAGTTCGCCGAGTTGAAAGTGCTCGGTGAGCTGACCAAGAAGGCCTGGGAGCATGATGTGCAGGTGATGATCGAAGGCCCGGGTCATGTGCCTCTGGATAAGATCAAGGAGCAAGTCGACAAAGAGATGGAGTGGTGCCACGAGGCGCCGTTCTACACGCTGGGACCACTGGTGATCGACATCGCGCCGGGCTACGACCATATTACGAGCGCGATTGGCGCGGCGATGATCGGATGGCACGGGGCTTCGATGCTGTGCTACGTCACTCCTAAGGAGCACCTCGGACTGCCGAATCCCGAGGACGTGAAGCAGGGCGTGATTGCGTACAAGATTGCGGCGCATGCGGCGGACGTGGCACGTCACCGGCCCGGAGCGCGCGACCGCGACGATGCCCTGAGTTATGCGCGGTTTTTGTTCGACTGGAACAAGCAGTTTGAGCTTTCGCTCGATCCACCAACCGCAAAAGCCATGCACGACGAAAATCTGCCGGATGATTTTTACAAAGAGGCAAAGTTCTGCTCCATGTGCGGGCCGAAGTTCTGCTCGATGAACATCACGCAGCTCGCAGAAGCCGAGGGCGGCCACGATCAGACAGAGCGCAAGCAAAAATTCGTCGAGCTCCTGGCCAAAGTGCAGGGCGCAGGCGCCTAAATGTCGTTCCTTCAGGGCGGAGTTGCCGTGGTCACCGGGGCCGGAAGCGGGATTGGGCGCGCGCTTGCGCAACAGCTTGCCGCGTCGGGTTCCGCGCTGGCGATTGCGGACATTGATGAGAAGGGGCTGGCCGAAACAGCGGCTTTGCTGCCTGCGAAACAAGCGGCGCTTTCCACACATATGCTCGATGTATCCGACGAAGCGGCTGTCCGAAGCCTCGCAGAAGATGTTGTTGCACGACACGGGCGCGTGACGCTGCTAATCAACAACGCAGGAGTGGCGCTCCACGGAACTTTCGAGGAAATCTCCCTCGACGATTTGCGCTGGCTGATGGGGATCAATTTTTGGGGCGTCGTTTATGGAGTGAAATACTTTCTCCCGATTTTAAAGCAGCAGCCGCGCGCGCAGATCGTAAATTTGTCTAGCGTCTTCGGAATTATCGCTCCCGCTGGCCAGAGCGCTTATTCCGCTAGCAAATTCGCGGTGCGTGGATTCACGGAAGTGGTGAGGCATGAACTCGAAGGGACTTCCGTCTCTGTATCGTGTGTTCATCCGGGCGGCATTCATACGCCCATCGCGAAACGGGCACGTCTGGGAGCTCACGCATCGGAAACCAAGCGCCAGGCGGCGGTCGATTATTTCGAGAAAGTGACTCCCACTTCGCCGGAAGCGGCGGCGGCGCGAATCCTGAAAGGAGTCGAAAAGCGGGAACCACGCATCCTCATCGGGCGGGATGCCCGCCAGATTGACATCGTTCAACGACTCCGTCCCGCCACGTACTGGAAAATGATGGCGAAAAGGGCGAGCAGCCCCGCCCCTGGAAAGTGAGCTGAACTAGCAGTTCCTTTGACCTTGAAATGCGCGGAAGTTATACTCGCCGCCGATGCCTGAAGCTGAATAAGCACTTTGTTTGTCGAGTTTTCGATTCACCTATTTACCTAAGGAGTGCATATGCCGTTTTTGCGAGCTGCGAAGATTGCTGAAGTTCCAGTGGGTGCTGTTCATGAAATTCAGGTTGCGGGCAAGCCTGTGGCGCTCGCCAACGTGGCTGGTAAGTTCTTCGCTATCAATAACACCTGCCTGCACCGGGGGGGACCCCTGGGGCAAGGAGCACTCCAGGATAAAATTGTTACCTGCCCCTGGCATGGCTGGCAGTACGATGTGACCACCGGAAAGCTTGTTCAGAACCCTAGTATGGGAGTGGCTTGCTACCTTACCGAAGTCCGCGGAGAAGAGGTATTCGTCGATATCGCGTGAAAAGTCCCGTAAGATATTAAAAATAAAAGAGATAAGCTGTAAAAAGGCGATTTTCCTGGGCGTGACGTGGTTCCACACTTGGCTCCTCTTAACGGCTAACCCTAACATTTTATTTCGCTTTTTGGTCTTCCCCGTGTATATTGCTGCCGACTCGAAGCCTCGATGGCTACTCCGACTTCGCAACGACATTACTGGATATTTAGCGCAGACCCACACCACTATCATTGGGACACCCTCTTCGTGAAGGGCAAGGAAATGTGGCATGGCGCCGAATCGAAGCCCGACGCCATTCGCGCCCTCAAACAGGTGCGAAAAGGTGACCGCGTTTTGTGTTATCACTCGGCACCGGAGAGAACGCTCTATTCGATCGCTGAAATCACGCGTGACCCTTATCCCGATCCGCACGACCACAAAGAGAAGAACCTGGTCGCGGACCTACGCGCATTTGACCGCCTGCCGAGGCAGGTCACGCTGGCCGAAATGCGTGCCAATCCCGCTTTGAAAAAGATGAAACTTCTGAAGAACGTGCGAGTGCTGGTTTCGCAGATTACCGAGGCCGAGTACCAGGAGATTCTGCGCATGGCTGGAATTGTGGCCTCACCCGGTATCCCGCTCCCCTAACGGCATGTTTGAGGGAATCTTCTCCGGAAAGACGCCAGTTCTGGACCTCGCATATGCCATCAACGACAAGTTGGTGCCCTGGCCGGGCGATTCGAAATGGTTCGAGGCCAGAGTCAATTCTACTGTTGAGGAGAATGGGTATTTCACCCGCAGCTTCTGGATGCTGGAGCATTACGGGACGCATCTGGACGCGCCAATCCATTTTCCACCGGGAAAGACGCCGCTTGACCAGATCCCGGCCAAACAATTTTTTGGAATGGCGGTAGTGTTTGATGTTCAAGAGGAAGGCGCCGCCGATGCGAACTACCAACTTCTTGCCAAGCAGATTGACGAATGGGAAGAGCGCCACGGGCAAATCCCAGAGGGTGCTATCGCGCTGTTGAGGACAGGCTGGGCATCACGTTGGCCGGATGCGCGGCGGTATCGCAATCAGGACGCAGAAGGGAAGATGCACTTCCCGGGATTCTCCGTGGAAGCCGTGGAGCGGCTGATCGAACGTAAGGTAGGCGGTATTGGATGTGACACAATGAGCGTGGATCACGGGGCTTCCGAGCAGTTTGCGGTTCATCGACTGGCGCTCGGGGCGGGGCTCTACCATCTGGAAAATCTGTCGGATTTAAGCGATTTGCCTGAAGCAGGCGCGTATTTGGTTGTGGCGCCGATCAAGTTGGAAGGCGGTTCGGGCGGCCCTGTTCGAGTGTTCGCGCTGCTGCCCTGAAGAAATCCAGAAAAACGTAAACATTTCCGAGGGTACATACGTCTTAGATAAAGGGTTCGGTAAGGGTGGATTCATGAAAACAATCTGGTACCGCAGCACCGCATTGTTGTTGTTGTGCGCCTTGGGCACACTTGCTTCAACGGCCTGGGGGCAATCGCAAGAGTTTCCAGTAAGCACTCGAACACTGAAAAACGGGATGAAGGTGCTGGTGCAGCCAGACCACAGCATTCCAAATGTGGCGCTGTACATTTTCTATCGCATCGGGTCGCGGAACGAGCACCCGGGGACGACTGGGCTTTCTCATTTTTTCGAACACATGATGTTCAACGGCGCCAAGAAATATGGACCGGGCGACCTCGACAAGGTGATGGAAGCGAACGGTGGTTCGAACAACGCCTACACCACGCAAAACGTTACGGTCTATCAGGACTGGTTTCCGCGATCGGCGCTCCCCCTGATTTACGATATCGAGGCCGACCGCATCCGGGATTTGACGTTCGATCCGAAAAAAATCGCTTCCGAGCGTGAGGTCGTGGCTTCCGAACGGCGGCTGAGCGTCGACAACAATAATTTCGGTTTGCTCGACGAGCAGCTTTGGGCTTCGGCGTTCATAGCTCATACGTATCAATGGCCGGTCGTAGGCTGGATGAGCGATATCGAGCATTGGACGATGGACGATCTGAAGCACCACTTCGAAATGGGCTATTCGCCGAGCAACGCCACGATGGTGGTCGTCGGAGATGTGTCATCCGAGGAAATTTTTCAACTGTGCGAAAAATTTATTGAGCCGATACCTTCCCACGCGCCGCCTCCCCCTGTAACGACTATCGAGCCCGAGCAACTCGGTGAGCGGCGGCTTGTGGTGCACAAGCCGGCGGAGTTGCCCATCGTGATGATCGGCTATCACGTGGCTCAAACGAACGATCCGGATTTCTATGCGCTGAATATTCTCCGTAGTGTGCTGTTTCAGGGAGAGAGCTCGCGGATGTACCAACGGCTGGTGGACAAAGATCAGCTTGCGCTCGACGTTTCGGCTGATGTGGAGCCGGCCTTTGATCCCACCCTGGCCATCATCACGGCGCAACCGCGGCAAGGAGTGGACCCACAGGCCTGCGAAAAAGCCATTTACGAAGAGCTGGACAAAGTTAAAGGCTCACCCATCAGCGACCAGGAACTCGAGAAAGCGAAGAACGCCCGGCTCGTGGAGTTTTACCGGGAGATGCGCACGATCAGCGGGCGCGCGAACACGATAGGAACCTACGAAGTGTTCATGGGCGACTACAACAAGCTGTTCGACGCAGCGAAAAATTATTCAGCGGTGACAAAAGAGGATGTGCAGCGCGTGGCAAAAAAATACTTTGGAGCAAACAACCGCACGGTCGCAACACTGCTACCAGAGAATGAAGAGAAGGCGAAACCATGACACGCCAACGAAAAATATTGCCGCTTCTTTCGCTCCTCGGACTCTTGTTCTTGGTTTGCCCCACGGCTCCCGCGCAGTCTTTGCGCATTCCGCCGCATGAAAAGTTTGTTTTAAAAAACGGATTGACCGTGCTGCTGATGGAGAAACGCGGCGTTCCGCTGATCAATGTATTCGCTCTTGTAAAAACCGGAGCCGCCGCAGACCCCGCCGGCCAGGAAGGACTCGCTTCTGTCACGGCAGGCCTTTTACGCAAGGGAACAAAGACCCGTACGGCGCAGCAATTTTCCGCTGACTTCGATTATATCGGCGGCTCGTTTGGCGCTGATGCAGGCGCGGATTTCACAACTGTCAGCGCCGAATTTCTGACCAAAGACCTGGCTCGCGGGTTGGAGCTTTTTTCGGATGCCGTTTTGCATCCGACTTTTCCCCAGGACGAAACAGACAAAATCCTGGCGCAGAGTCTGGACGGCGTGAAATCAGCCAAGGACGAGCCGCAGGCCGTGCTGGGCTTGTATTTTGAAGGGTATCTCTACGGAGCGCATCCTTACGGGCGGCCGTCGGATGGCGACGAGCTCTCGCTGAAGAGCATCAAGCGAGAAGCCATCACTAAGTTTTATGAAGCGAACTACGCGCCGGGAAACACGATTCTCGGAATCGCGGGTGAATTCGATGCCGCGGAAATGCGCAAGAAACTCGAAGCAGCGTTTGGCGCATGGCCAAGCCGGACAGTTGAAAACAAAACCATCGCAGCGATTCCACCAGCAAAGGGGAAAAGGCTGCTGCTGATCGACAAGCCCGACGCCACGCAAACTTATTTCGCTATCGGAAACGTTGGGACGGCGGTGAACGAGTCGGATCGCGTGGCCATTCGTGTGGTCAACACGATTTTCGGCGGGAGGTTCACCTCCGAGCTGAATGAAGCGCTGCGAGTTGAATCCGGATACAGCTACGGGGCGCGATCGTTTTTTGATTCGCGCAAAGCGCCCGGACCATTTGAAATAGCCAGCTTTACGAAGAATGAAACGACAACTCCGGCGATTGACCTTGCGCTACAGATTTTGGAAAAGCTTCACAAGAACGGTGTCACCGAGGAACAGCTCAAGTCGGCAAAGAGTTACATCAAAGGTCAGTTTCCTCCCACCATCGAAACCTCGGGTCAGCTTGTCCGGCGCATTGTAGTCAACGAGTTTTACGGTCTTGGCGATGACGAAGTAAATCAGCTGGAAGCTCGCATCGATGCCGTAACGCTGCCGATGGCCAAGCAGACCATCGAAAAGCATTTTCCGCTGGATAATTTGGTTTTCGTGCTCATAGGGAAGGCCTCGGCCATCGGTCCAGCGGTAAAAAAGTACGCGGATAAAATGGATCAGCGTCCCATCAGCGATCCCGGCTTTTGGCCGCCACCAGCAGGGGCTCAGAAATAAAAGATTCCGTGCCATTGGAGTGGCCCAGGAGTTTGGTTCAGAGTTCTTCAGGAGGAATGATGCGTTTTCGAATCTCGGCAATGATAGGGGCCTTGGTGTTTGCGTTGTTTTGCAACGTAAGCCGGATTGCGGCCGCGGAGGAAAACCCGCTGCTCGTGCAGTCGCCGACGATGAGCAAGACACAAATTGTCTTCGTTTACGGCGGATATTTGTGGAGCGTGTCCCGGGACGGCGGCGAGGCGCGCCAGCTTACAACGGGGGGCCACGAGAGCCGTCCGAAATTTTCTCCCGATGGAAACTGGATTGCGTTTAGCGGCCAGTACGACGGTAACATCGACGCTTATGTGATGCCTGCCGAAGGCGGTGAACCCAAGCGACTGACCTGGCATCCCGATCCGGATGTCGTCGAAGGATGGACCCCGGACGGCAAGAAGGTTTTGATCAGTTCGCCGCGCGAAGCGTATGCGGACTTTGACCGTCTGTATACGGTACCCGTAGAAGGCGGTGTTCCGGAGGTTCTGCCGATGTGGCGTGGCGAAGGGGCTTCCTATTCTCCGGATGCCACGCGGATCGCGTATGTGCCGAATCTGAAATGGCAAGTTGCCTGGAAGCGCTATCACGGCGGGCAGACCACGCCCATCTACTTGCTGCGTTTGAGCGATCTGCAGCTCGAGAAAGTGACTCGCGAGAATTCGAACGACGACGATCCTGTTTGGGTCGGCGACACGGTTTATTTTCTTTCGGACCGCAAAGGCGCGGTAACGATTTTTGCCTACGACACAAAGACGAAGACCGTCAAACAGGTACTGGACAACAAGGGGCTCGACCTGAAATCCCTTTCCGCCGGTCCCGATGCGCTGGTCTATGAACAATTCGGCGGAATCTATACGCTCGATCTGAAAACTGAGAAAGCAAGCAAAGTCGCGATTCATATCTCCGGTGATTTGCCGGCGATCCGTCCCCATTACGAAAAGGTTGGAGACAAAATTCAAAATGCCGCCATATCCCCGACGGGCGTTCGCGCGGTATTCGAAGCGCGCGGCGAGATACTGACCGTTCCTGCGGAAAAAGGCGACGTACGAAATCTCACGCGCACGACTGCCGTTGCCGAGCGTGACCCAGCGTGGTCGCCAGACGGGAAGTCGATCGCGTTTTTCTCCGACGAATCCGGCGAGTATGCGCTGCACATCGTGGATCAAACTGGATCTGGCGCGGTGAAAAAAATCAACTTGGGCAATCCTCCTTCTTACTTCTACGGTCCGACGTGGTCGCCGGACAGCAAGAAGATTGCGTACACCGACAAGCGCATGAATCTCTGGTACGTCGATGTGGAGAAGGGCACTCCCGTCAAGGTGACGTCGGATCGATACGAGGATCCATCTTCCGCGATGAACGAGACGTGGTCGCCTGACAGCAAGTGGCTGACCTATGCAAGGTTTCTTGAAAACCACATGCGGAACATCTTCGTTTACTCGCTGGAGACAGGGAAGGAATCGCTGATAACGGATGGGACGAGCGACGCGCGCTATCCAGTGTTCGACAAGAACGGAAAATCCCTCTACTTCGCCGCCAGTACGGACATCGGACTTTCCATTGGGTGGCTGGATCTGTCCAGCTTCCAGCATCCTATTTCGAGAAGTATCTATGCCGTCGTTTTGAAGAAGGGTGATGCCTCGCCCGTCGAGCCTCAGAGCGATGAGGAGAAAGCCGCCAGCGAAGAAAAAAGCAAAGACGCGGACAAAGCAAAAGACGGAGACAAAGGCAAAGACGCGGATAAAGGGAAAGAAGGAGAAAAGAAAGACGAGGTCAAGGTTACGCTTGATTTGGATGGCATCGGCCAGAGAATCGTAGCCATGCCCATCAAGGCCGCCAATTACATCGGCCTCGATACGGGCAAGGCTGGCGTTCTTTTTTTGAGTGAGATACCTGACGTGCCTAGCCTGACTGAGCCAACCCCCGTTTCCGTAACTAAATTTGATCTCAGCACACGCAAAACGGAACCGTTCCTTGGAGGGCTGCGGAACTTCACGGTTTCGGCTAATGGAGAAAAGGTGTTGTACCGCCAGGGTCCGGCTTGGTTCATTGCCGCGACGGCTGCTGCGCCCAAGCCCGGAGAAGGCGCTCTGAATCTGGATGGAATGGAGGTCTACACCGATCCCCGTGTCGAGTGGAATCAGATGTATCACGAAGTCTGGCGGGTCGAGCGCGACTTCTTCTACGATCCCAACCACCACGGTCTGAGCATCTCTGCCGTGGAGAAAAAATATGCGCCTTATTTGAAAGGGGCGGGAGGCCGCGCCGACGTCAACCATTTGTTTGAAGAGATGCTCGGTGAGCTTACCGTTGGGCATATGTTTATCGCGGGCGGCGACGTGCCGCAGCCGAAGCGAGTCAAAGGCGGACTGCTCGGTGCGGACTATAAAGTGGAAAATGGCCGCTACCGCTTTGCGCGCATATTCAACGGAGAAAATTGGAATCCGGAATTGCGCGCGCCGCTGACGCAACCCGGTGTAGACGTCAAAGTCGGAGACTATCTACTCGAAGTGAGTGGCCGCGAAGTGCGTCCGCCGGTAGACGTCTACAGCTACTTCGAGAACACCGCAGGCACGCAAATCAAAATCAAGGTTGGCCCTAACGCGGACGGCAAAGACTCGCGCGAAGTGACCGTAGTGCCCCTGCCCAGCGAGTTCCCGCTCCGCAACCTCGCTTGGGAAGAAGACAATCGGCGCAAGGTCGATCAGATGAGCGGCGGCAAGGTCGCATACGTGCACGTGCCCGACACGGCCACCGGCGGCTTCATCAATTTCAACCGGTATTATTTTGCGCAAGTCGGCAAGCAAGCGGCCGTTATCGACGAGCGCTACAACCATGGCGGCGAAATCGCGGATTACATCATCGACTTGCTCAAGCGGCCGCTGCGCAATTGCAACGTTACGCGCGAAGGCGAGGAGTTCTGCTCGCCGCTCGCGCAAATCTATGGCCCGAAGACGATGGTCATCAACGAAATGTCCGGCTCCGGCGGCGACGCTTTGCCGTGGATGTTCAAACAAGACAAAGTGGGGCCGCTCGTCGGGACGCGAACGTGGGGTGGGCTCGTCGGCATTTACAACTACCCGCCACTGATGGATGGCGGCTTCATCACCTCTCCTCGTGTGGCGATTTTCGGATTGCACAACGAATGGGAGGTAGAGAATCACGGCATCGCGCCGGACATTGAGGTGGAGAACGATCCAGCTTCCGTTGCGGCTGGGCACGATGCGCAACTCGAACGCGCGGTCCAGGTCACACTGGAAGCATTGAAGGCCCACCCAGTCGTGATTCCGGGGCCTCCGCCATATCCGAACTATCAGAAGAAGTAACTCGCAAGAATTGCGCCTGGGCGCGGATCTTCCCAGTCTTGTGTTGCCGGCTCCGTTGCGGCTCGGGGATGTGTTATTTTGTTTGCGATCCCCTCATGCCAGAACTACCTGAAGTCGAAACTGTAGCGCGCGGTTTGCGGCGCACCATTGTTGGACGGCGCATTCTGTCGGTGCGGCTGGGGAAAACGGATTTTATCGATGATCCTGTCGCGCTGGAGCAGCATCTGCCGGGCAGGCAGATTCAAGCCGTTGAACGCTATGGCAAGTTCATGCTGCTGCGGCTTTCGCCGGTAATTGACAGCGGCGCTTCCGCTGCGAACGGCGACGCAGCTCCCGCTGCTTTGCTCGTCCATCTTGGGATGACGGGGCAAATCGCGCCCAACCCCGCAAGCCATCCCTGCGAAAAACATACCCACGCTTGTTTCGGGCTCGACGATGATCGCGAACTCCGTTACACCGACGCGCGCCGTTTCGGGCGGCTTGCCTACCTTTCTGCAGAGCCACTCGCGGAAGAGTTGCGCGCGTTCGGCGCCGATCCCCTCGAAATCAGCGCCGAAGAATTTGTGACGCAGACGCGGTCCCGGAGCGCAAGGATAAAGGCTCTCTTGCTGGATCAAAGTTTTCTGCGGGGCGTTGGAAATATCTATGCGGATGAAAGTCTATGGCGCGCGAAGATTCATCCGGCGCGGCTCGGAAAAACGCTAAGTAAAGACCAGGCTTCCACTTTGCGGCGTGTGCTTCGCGCAATCTTGGAAAAAGCCATCCTTTTGCGCGGCTCGTCAATTTCCGATTTTATTGACGCCGAGGGCCAGCCGGGCGAATATCAGCGCCACCACCGCGCTTACGGGCGCGAGGGTGAAGGATGCTACCGGTGTGGCTCGTTGATCCGGCGCGCGATTGTGGCCGGGCGCAGCAGCTATTTCTGCCCTAAGTGCCAGCCAGCGCCGCGGGGTTCTGCCGTGCCGGTTATGCATTTGCCTGCGAAGCGAAAAGCCAAATAGGAAGATCGGATGCGAGTCGTAGTGCAAAGAGTGAGCCGCGCAAGTGTGACGGTGGAAGGACGCGTTGTAGGCGAAATCACCTTCGGGTTGATGATCTTGCTTGGCGTTGGCCGCGAAGACACTTCAGCGGTAGCCGCATCCATGGCCGAGAAAGTGGCAAACCTCCGGATTTTTGAAGACGATCAAGGGAAAATGAATCGTTCGCTGCTCGACGTAAAAGGCAGCGCCCTCATCGTCTCGCAGTTCACGCTCTATGGCGACGCGCGAGGCCAACGCCGGCCAAGTTTTATTACGGCCGCGCCGCCGGAAAAGGCAAAGGCGCTTTACGAAGAATTTACGCGAACGATGCAAGGTCTCGGCGTCGCTCTCGCGACAGGAATTTTTCAGACTATGATGTCCGTGGAGCTGGTGAATGAAGGGCCGGTCACAATCCTCCTCGACTCCGACAAAGCGTTCTAACTCCGCGCGCCGTTCGAAATCCACGCGAGACTGGACGACGAAAGACGAAGTCCTTCGAGAGCTGAAAAGCGTTGCTGATCCGAAAGTGCGCGCCAAGCTGTCTTATTTCGGCGTAAACGTTCCGAAGGCCTACGGAATTTCCACGCCTGTTCTGCACGACTTCGCGCGGCATATCGGCAAAAATCAGCTCTTAGCGGAGGAACTGTGGTCGTCCCGCATCCACGAAGCAAGAATTCTCGCCACACTGATTGGGAAATCAGAGAAAGTCACTGCCGCGCATATGGAGCGATGGGTCCGAGAGTTCGACTCCTGGGATGTGGTCGATGCGGCGTGCTGCTATCTTTATGCGGGTGCGAAGCCCGCGTGGGATAAAGTCCATGAGTGGAGCAGTCGGAGCCGGGAGTTCGAGAAGCGCGCTGCATTTTCCCTGGCGGCATATTTGAGCTACAAAGACAAAACCGCCGATGATGCGCGCTTCGAAGAAGTTCTTTCCGTGATCGAGCGCGAAGCGAACGACGATCGCAACTTCGTCCGAAAAGCGGTCAACTGGGCTCTTCGGAATATAGGAAAAAGAAATCTGCGGCTCAACGCTGCGGCGATTCGTTCCGCGGAGCGCATTCGCCATCAAGAGTCGCGCACCGCGCGTTGGATAGCTGCCGATGCGCTCCGCGAACTAAAGAGCGCAGCCGTGCAAAAACGCCTGAGAAAGAAAGCAGGTTGATGGATGAGGAAGAAAAACGGGAATCCGGAAGTAAAGATTCGCCGCGCTCGTGCCAGCGATGCTCCGCAGCTTGCACAACTCAGCGGCCAGCTCGGGTATCCGACAACGGCTGCTGAGATCAAAAAGCGATTGCGGCGGTTGAAGCCTGCCTCTCAAAACGCATTGTTTGTGGCGGAATCTCCGGACTCTGGAGTTGTAGGCTGGGCCCACGTCAGCGTCACGCACCTGGTGGAAGTTGGAACGCGCGCTGAATTGAACGGCCTGATTGTGGCAGAAGGCCAGCGAAGTCTGGGAGCCGGCGCTCGCCTGCTCCGAGCCGCCGAGGATTGGGCTCGCAAACGCGGCTGTCCGAGTATGTCGGTACGCTCGAATGTCATCCGCGAGCGTGCTCACAAATTTTACGAGCGCCAAGGGTACGAACACTACAAGACGCAGAAAGCCTTCCGTAAGGAGCTGTGAACCTCTTCCCGCCAAGCTGGCCGATTGCCTTCCATTGAACTGCTGCGACGCTCCGAATAGCAAAGTATATCGCAGTACGATATACTTGCATCATGGGACTGGAGATTACTCCCGCTGAGTACCGCGCCTTGGCTGAGTTGCGTTACCGCATCCGCCATTTCCTGCGCGAAGGGGACGCCAAGGCACGGGCCGTGGGTCTCGAGCCCCAGCAGTATTTGATGCTGCTTGCCATTCGGGGACTCCCCGAAGGCAGCGAAGCCACTATTCAAACAATCGCGGAAAGGCTGGTGCTGAAACACCACAGCGCCGTCGAACTCATTGACCGCCTCGAGACCCACGGCTATGTCCGCAGAACGCGCAGCCGTGACGACCGCCGCCGCGTCTTCGTCACGTTGCTGCCGCGGGGCGAGCGGTTACTTGAGCAAGTTGCCCGCAACCGCATCAGCGAGCTGCGTACCAGCGGCGAGGCCCTGGTCGGCGCTATCGAAGCCTTGCTCGAGCGCGGGACACCAACTGGTAACCGCCAGAAAAGAGCCGACAAGAAGGAAGCTCCAGAGAAGCGGTCTCAGAGAAGGTAAATAACAAATTCGATTTTGAAGGCCCGCAGGACAATTCGCGCGAAGAGCCCTGGTACATGATGCAAGACACAGAAGGTATTCAGACCCGCTGGTGGAAATCACCGTCCCGTCATTGGAACACTCTGCTCAACGAGCGCGAGGGACAAGTCTTCCTCGTGTTGACGCTTCTGATTGGCGCTTTAGTGGGCCTGATGGCCGTTGCCTTCATTTTGCTGACGGAGCGCGTCGGTTCGCGCCTTTATCCTCCTGGAGGAGCCGCTTGGCATCGCGTTCTCATCCCAGTTGTCGGCTCCCTGGTCATGGGCTATTTGCTCTACCGCTATTTTCCAGACGCGCGTGGCAGCGGCGTCCCGCAAACCAAAGCAGCGCTCTACGCTCGCGAAGGCCGAATCACCGCCGGCACCATGTTCGGTAAGTTTTTCTGCACCTCCGCCACTCTGGCCAGCGGAATTCCTCTGGGTCGCGAAGGTCCCACTGTCCAGGTCGGAGCTGGTATCGCTTCGGTGCTGGGCCGGCACCTAGGCTTGCGCCCGGAAAGAGTGAAAGCGCTTATCCCAGTTGCCGCCGCCGCGGCTATTGCCGCCGCGTTTAACACGCCATTGGCAGCAGTTCTGTTTGCTCTCGAAGAGATCGTGGGAGACCTTCACGCACCTGTGCTCGGGTCGGTTGTACTGGCCTCCGCTACTTCCTGGGGCGTGCTGAGGCTAATTCTAGGTAACGATCCGCTTTTCAAGGTTCCGCAATACCAGCTTGTTAATCCGTGGGAATTCGCGATTTACGCTGTCCTCGGCGTCGCTGGCGGCCTTGTGTCCGTGGCTTTCACAAAGCTCCTGCTCGGCATGCGCGAACGATTTCTGAAATTTCCGCGAAAGACACTCCCGTTCCAACCCGTCGTCGGCGGCGTGTTGGTTGGCGTGATGGGCTGGTTTGTTCCGCAAGTACTCGGCGTGGGCTACGAGCACGTCGGCGCGGTCTTGAATGGAGGTATGGCACTGCGCTTGATGGTCTTGCTTTTGGTCCTAAAACTTTTCGCAGTCACTACAAGCTACGCTTCGGGAAACGCCGGCGGCATTTTCGGCCCCAGTTTGTTTCTGGGGGCGATGCTTGGAGGCGCCATCGGAACCGTGGCCCACAACCTGTTTCCCCAGCATGTGGCGACGGCGGGGGCGTATGCTCTCGTTGGCATGGGCACGGCCTTTGCCGGCATTGTCCGCGCTCCCATGACTTCGGTCGTCATGATTTTTGAGATCACCCGCGACTATGCCGTGATCGTCCCCTTGATGATCTCGAATCTGGTGAGTTTCTTCATTTCTTCGCGCTTTCAAAAACAGGCTATCTATGAATCGTTGGCCCGCCAGGACGGCATTCACCTCCCAACGGCCGAATCACGCCACCTGGATGGAAACCGGCGAGTCTTACTCGCTATGCGTCCCGCCACGCCCATCCTGGCGGCTGACATGACGGTGCAGCAAGCTCTGGAAGAAGTTGCATTGAGCGAATCCAACGCTTGGCCGGTTATGGATGATCAGGGTCTTTTAGGTGTTTTAACCTTTGGCAAATTGCAACAGGCTGATAACGATGGGACGGACTCCAAAAAGCTCAAGGATGTACTCGATGGACTAGACTTTCCTCACCTTCATGTGGACCACCCGCTCAGTCTCGCGTTGGAACGCATGGGAGCGTATCAAGTAAACGCACTCCCGGTCGTCAACCGCGGCAATATTCACAAACTCGAAGGCGTAGTTACTCTCAAAGATGTTTTGGCCATCTACGGCGTAGGATCCTCCGAGAAAGCATAGTTGGAATCGCAGCTTGCCTCACGCTACTCTAAGCACTTGCATCGAAGGAATCTGCTGGACGCGCACAGGAGAAGCGATGGACTACGTCAATCTCGGAAAGACTGGACTAAAGGTGTCCCGCATCTGTCTGGGATGCATGACCTACGGCGCGCCCGCCACCGGCAAAATCAAGCCCGGCAGCCACGCATGGACTCTCAACGAGGAAGAAAGCCAGCCCTTCCTGCGTCAATCGCTCGAAGTGGGCATAAATTTCTTCGACACCGCCAACGTTTATTCGGCCGGCGCAAGCGAAGAAGTCCTGGGCCGTTTTCTCAAAGCCAATGTCCGTCGCGAGTCGGTCGTCATTGCCACCAAGGTCCACGGAGTGATGCGCGACGAACCTAACGGCCGCGGCCTCTCACGCAAAGCCATCTTTTACGAACTCGAACAGAGCCTCCGCCGTCTTGGCACCGATTACGTTGATTTATACCAGACGCATCGTTGGGATTACGAAACGCCCATCGAAGAGACGCTCGAAGCCCTTCACGACGTCGTGAAATCCGGCAAAGCCCGCTACATTGGCGCTTCGTCCATGTATTCCTGGCAGTTCGCGAAAGCGCTGTACCTCGCCGATCTCCACGGATGGACTCGTTTCGTTTCCATGCAGAATTATTACAACCTGGTCTATCGCGAGGAAGAACGCGAAATGATGCCGCTCTGCCAATCTGAAGGGATTGGGGTTATTCCCTGGAGCCCACTTGCCCGCGGCCGCCTGGCCCGCCCATGGCAATCGGAAAATACCAAACGCTTCGACACCGATCAGTTCGGCAAAACCCTGTATTCCAAGACAGAAGAAGCGGATCGCCGCGTCGTGAACCGCGTAACCGAACTTTCCGAAAAGCGAGGCGTTCCGCACGCCCAACTCGCGCTGGCGTGGATGCTCAGCAAGCCGTATGTCACTTCGCCGATCGTCGGCGCCACCAAACCTCATCACCTCACGGATGCCATCGCGGCGCTCTCCCTGCGCCTTACGCCGGAAGAGGTAGCTTCTCTTGAGGAGCCTTACACGCCCCACCCTGTCCTCGGTTTCAGCTAAGCCTTTAGCCCACCCATTCTCGCCGATTATCTCTGGTGTATCTTGCCTTATTGATTTATGCTGCCCTCGTTGTACTTTGACTTCCCTGAGCCATGCTCTTCAAAACGCAAAGCGCTTCGGTCTACGGCATCGACGCCTACCTCGTCGAAGTGGAAGTCGACGTGGGTTCCGCCCGCATGCAGGACTTCAACGTCGTTGGCCTCCCGGACAATGCCGTTAAAGAGAGCCGTGAGCGCATCAAGTCCGCGCTCCGCAATTGCGGTTTCGAGTTTCCGCATGGCCAGGGCGTCACCATCAACCTCGCTCCCGCCGATGTTCGCAAAGAAGGTTCGGCATTCGATCTTCCGATGGCCCTGGGACTTGTCGGTTGCATGGGCCACTTTTTCGGCAAGCAGCTCAATCAAACCATGTTCCTCGGCGAACTTTCACTCGATGGAAGTATCCGGTCAGTTCGTGGCGCACTTTCCGCGGCGCTCGCCGCGCGCGAATTTGGCCTGAAGTCATTGGCCGTTCCCGAAGCCAACGCCCGGGAGGCGGCCGTAGTTGAAGGAGTCAACGTATTCGCCCTTAAGACTCTCCCGCAAGCCGTCGATCTGGTGAACGCGCCCGAGTCTTTCCAACCCGTGGTAGTCGATGCCAAGCAGATGCTTTCCGAGGCCGCACAATATTCTGTCGATTTGCGTGACGTTCACGGACAGCAAGCCGCCAAGCGCGCTCTCGAAGTCGCATGCGCTGGCGGCCACAACATCCTGTTTATCGGGCCTCCCGGCGCCGGCAAGACTATGCTCGCCAAGCGCATCCCTACAATTCTCCCGCCCATGTCTCTGGACGAAGCCATCGAGACCACGCGCATCCACAGCGTCGCAGGCGTTCTCGAGGACAGCCGCGGTCTTGTCGGCACCCGCCCCTACCGTTCTCCGCATCACACCATCAGCGACGCAGGTTTGATTGGCGGCGGCGCAGTGCCGCGTCCGGGCGAAGTTTCGCTCGGCCACAATGGCGTTCTCTTTCTCGATGAGCTCCCCGAATTTCAGCGCAACGTCCTCGAGGTCATGCGCCAGCCGCTCGAAGATGGCTCCGTCACAATCTCCCGTGCGGCTGTCTCGGTCACTTTCCCCTCGCGGTTCATGCTCGCCGCGGCTATGAATCCCTGCCCTTGTGGTTATTTTGGCGATCCCACGCGCGAATGCCACTGCACGCCGCCCATGATCCAGCGCTACGTCTCCAAAATCTCCGGCCCCCTTCTCGACCGCATCGATATCCACATAGAAGTGCCCGCGGTGAAGTACAAAGAGCTGCGCGCACCTTCCTCCTCCGAGGATTCCGCCGCCGTTCGCGAGCGCGTAATCGCAGCGCGCGATAGACAACTCGCGCGCTTCCACGCCGAAAAGACAACCTACTCCAACGCCCAAATGATGCCCAAAATGATCCGCAAGCATTGCGCCATCTCTGCCGAAGGCGAGAAGCTCCTCGAGAACGCCATCACCCGCCTGGGTCTCTCCGCACGCGCTCACGACCGCATCCTGAAGGTCGCCAGAACGATTGCCGACCTGGACGCCTCCGAAAATATCGACCCGCGCCACCTCAGCGAGGCGATTCAATATCGCACCCTGGACCGCTCCTATTGGGCGTAGCCGTTAGGCCACCGCTCTTCCTCGTATCCAACAGGACCCGCCAATCCGCTCCGTCAAGCGTCCCTCTCAAAAACCCCAAGTGCTCCATTGACTTAGGTTTAGCCGCTGTGTTACCGATAAGTGCGCTCTTCTGGGGTCATTTTGCTCCAGTAGTGCGCCGCGCATGGGCACAGACCCCAAGCACCTCGAAATCACGTTGGAGACGCAAGTGGAAAGCGTCAATCTCGCTGAGGAGATGTGTCTTCGTGTAGCCGAGGCGGCTGGCTTCGGCGAGGACGATTGCTACAAGATCGGCATGAGCGTGCGGGAAGGCGTCATCAACGCTTTTCATTACGGCAACCAGGAGCGCCCCGAAAAGAAGATTCACCTGGCCGTCGATCTCACCGGCGAAAAAATGATCATCCACGTCCTTGATGAAGGTGCCGGTTTCACTCTCTCTGATGTGCCCGACCCGCTCGCCGAAGAGAATCTGCTCAGCACCTCCGGCCGCGGCATCTTCCTGATGCGCGCCTTCATGGACGAATTCGACGTAGTGCCGGGCCGCACGGGCGGCGCTGAAATTGTCATGGCAAAAAAATTGCCGATGCAAGAGAACCCTGGCACAAATGGCCAAGGTAGTCAGGGCGCGACCCCGCCCCAGGGGGCCTAAAGGAAATCATGGCTTTGCGTGCAACACATCGAGATGCAGCTCAGGCTACTGTGGTAGACCTCAGCGGGAAGATCACACTGGGCGAAGGCAGCGCCTTGCTTCGCAAGACGATCCGGGGCCTGCTGGACGATAAGCGGATCCATATCGTGCTCAATCTCGCAGACGTGGATTACATCGATAGCTCTGGCATCGGCGAGCTTGTCAGCGCCTACACCACCGCGAAGGGACGTGGAGGCGAGTTGAAGCTACTGCACCTGACGAAAAAGGTGCACGACCTGCTCCAACTTACCAAGCTTTACACCGTCTTCGACGTTTACACCGAGGAAAGCGCCGCTTTGAGCAGTTTCAAGTAGCCTTCTCTCCTCTAGGGACCACAGCCCAGCATCCCTCAATCGATCGATCGATCGCTCGCGTCGCGCGTCTTCCTGCGGCACAATCGTTCTATGGCCATTCGCGTTCCAATTCCATGAACAGTGCTTCTGAAACCGCGTGGATAGTCGACCGGGCAATCGCGCTGGGCTTCGATCTCTGCGGAGTTGTGGGCGCCGAAAAATTCCCCGAGCTGGAACTCGCCAAAGAATGGCTCGCTCGTGGCTACGCCGGCGAAATGAAGTATCTCAAAGACGAGCGCCGCGCTAATCCTCAAAGCGTAATGCCAGGCATTCGCAGCGTCATCGTCTGCGCATTGAACTACAACTCCTCCCTGCCCCGCTCCATCGATGCCTCCAACCAACAGAAGGCCGAGCCGCGCGGTTGGATCTCTCGCTATGCCTGGGGACAGGACTATCACGAAGTCCTGCAACAGAAGCTCCAGAGCCTGGCAAGCAGTCTTCCGGAACGTTTCGCAGAGCCCCACGAAGCGCGCATCTACGCGGACACCGGTCCTTTGCACGAGCGCGTTTTCGCCAGGCATGCGGGCCTCGGCTGGATCGGAAAAAATACGCTGTTGCTGAACTCCAAGCTCGGCTCCTGGTTTTTTCTCGGCGTGATCCTCACCACGCTCGATATCCCGCCGTCGCTCGGGCCAGCCCAGACAGCTCCCCCGGACCTTTGCGGCTCTTGCACAAAATGTATCGATGCTTGCCCCACAGACGCGCTCGTCGAGCCTTACGTGATGGATGCCCGGCTCTGTATCTCCTATCTAACAATCGAGCATCGCAGCAGCATTCCCGAAAATTTGCGCGAGCTCATGGGCTTCCACGTCTTCGGTTGCGATATCTGCCAGGACGTTTGCCCCTGGAATCGCCGCGCTCCCGTGACGCAAGCTGAGGAATTCCAGCCACGCACTTTGCCACAACCATTGGAAGTCCACTCAACCGAAATGCCAACTTTCATGGCATCGCCAGTCGAAGAAGAATCTCTTTTTCTGCCGCGTCTCGAGTGGCTGGCTGCGCTCGATGAAGTCCAATTCCGCGAGGTCTTTCGAGGAAGTCCCATCAGGCGCACCAAATGGCGCGGCTTGTTGCGCAATGCCTGCATTGCCCTCGGCAATTCAGCCCCGGCGCGGGGTTCGGCCCATCACGCAAGGATTTGTGCACTCCTGACCAGGCTTGCCGCCTCTCCCGAGCCGCTCATCTTCGAATCTGCCCAATGGGCGCTTTCCCGCATCCAATGACCGTGGCGAGTGTTCATCGTTTCGTTCTGCTTCACGTAAGTCGGCCAATCGCCTCGGATTCATCGTGGCATTGAGCCGCCTGCATGATGAGCGGTATGATACGTCTGGTTGATTGAGCCTTATGTTAAAGTCATTCGGCTGAGCACCCTCCTCGCCGCAGGAGATCCCCATGAATCGCCGGAATTTCCTGGTTAACAGCGGGATTGTCGGTGCGGGATTGCTTGGAGCGGGCAGCGGCGTTTCTGCGGCTCTGCATTCCGGCCCCGCTTTAGAGTTTGCTTCAAATCTTAAACTGGAGGAAAAACCCGTGGCATTTACCGTCCCACCATTGCCGTATTCTTTCGACGCTCTCGAACCCTATATTGATGCCAAGACCATGGAAATCCATCACGACAAACACCATGGCGCCTACGTCACCAACTTGAACAAAGCTCTCGACGGTCACGCCGATCTTCAAGCCAAGTCGTTGGAAGATCTTCTAAAGAGTCTCGACTCCATTCCGGAGAATATTCGAGCCGCAGTCCGCAACAATGCTGGCGGCCACTGGAACCACTCGCTCTTCTGGACCCAGATGAAGAAGGGCGGCGGTGGTGAGCCTTCGGGCGATCTCGCCAATGCCATCAAGTCCACTTTTGGCTCCTTCGCTGGCTTTCAGGAAAAATTGGCCGCCGCCGGCTTGGGCCGTTTCGGTTCAGGTTGGGCCTGGCTCGTCGTCAAAGACGGCAAGCTCGCTATCGATTCAACGCCCAATCAGGACACTCCATTTTCCCTCGGCGCCAAAGCCGTGCTCGGTATCGATGTCTGGGAGCACGCCTACTATTTGAAATATCAAAACGTGCGCGCTGATTACATCAAAGCGTGGTGGAACGTCGTTAACTGGGACTCTGCCGCCCAGCTCTACACCGCCGCAAAGAAGTAAATAATCCTTCAGCTCTCGCGCATAAATACGAAGGCCCGGTTCCCTTGAACCGGGCCTTCACATTTCATCTATCTTTCTGTTTCTAGTTCTCGATTAAGCCATCATCGACCGCTTCGCCAGGGGAACAACGGCAGTGCCCCTCGTTCCATTGCTATAACTCTGCGGAACCGGCGCAAACGTTCGCGCCTCCCGTGAGGCGATGGGCATCGGCGTTGGCATCGTCATCGTCCCCATAGCATTTCGAGAGGCTTCGCGCACCAGCTCCATGCGTCCCCGTACTCGGAATTTGGCCAACAGCGACGAAACATGAAACTTCACCGTGCGTTCGGAAAGATTCAGCGTCGCGGCTATTTCCTTGTTTGCCAGGCTCTTCATCACGCCTCCGAGCACTTCCTCTTCGCGGCGCGTGAGCTTGACCGGACTGCCGACGGAGTGTCCCGCCTGCAGTAGCTTTTCCGCTTTTTCGGTTAACCCTTCCAACAGATCATTTTCTGCTTTGACCATCACCACATAGTCGCTCGGTGATTGCCCCCTCACCATGCAATGCATCGCCAACAGACCCGCAGCTTGGTCCACGGGAAAACATCCATCCGGCCCTGCTTCCACGTGAAAGTGGGTCACTCCCGTGTTTTTTTCATAAAAATAATAATGATCGCGAGGAACTGCTGGGCGGGGACTGCTCAAAGGATGATGCTGTTCACTTCTGCGGATAAGCTTCACATGCACCCCTCAATATGCGGCTTCGCGGCACAAGCGGAGCCTTTTTTTTAGATTGAACCTCCGTCAGGAGGCAAGCCACCATCAGTAGGCAAGCGGTCAGGTAAGAAGCCGAAACAGAGGGCTTTGCAGCCGGTGCCTGGACCCTCAGAAAGGCCACACCGACCGCGAGAAGGAGCTCCCTGCCAGTTCGCCTGCGTCAACAACCTGAACTGTTTGATGCGTGCACTTATTCTTCCGAATTCCAATTTTCACAAGTCGTTCAGAAGTGGAGTACTTAAGTCTTCCTATTGGCTCGCATTGGATCAATTCGCGGGTAGGATTTGCTCGGTACAAGAAATTTTTCCATGATTCCCGGCCTCTCCTCGATTTAAACCTTCATGTTTCGTATTGGGAATCGGCGCACCCTCGGCCATGAACGATTAGTCACAAAACAAGAAAGCCTTCCGGAAGGCCACTGATGTGCCTCAGCCTGTGGAAAACTTTTTAAGCGGGATGTTCTGCGAAGATATACCTGTGGAAATCTTTCTGTGGAAAACTTCCGGTCGTCCAGCCCTTGTCCTTGCCCCAGCCTAATAAGAAAGAATCCGCGTCTGCTCCGGGGCGATCAGCTCATACGTAACCCCGCGCCAACGTATCTTGCGCGTGACCAGTGAAGTGATGAAGTTCGCTACGTATAGAAACGGTATGAACACTGTCAGAAAAACATAGATCCACCCTTGGCTCGCGATCTGCGAACGATATGCCGGCAAAACTTCCGAGACGCCCGCCGCACGTAGCGCACCTCGTATCATTGCCAGCAACACCGGCAAAAACGTAAGCGCCGCCAGATGAAACGCCGGCCGCGTCGCCAGAAAATCTCCCAGCGTCAGAATCGTTCCAAGCACGAGAGCCAAGCAATAGAGCAGGTGCGTTCCCGCCGCCAGACCCCACATTTTTTCCGCATACACGCGCGTAATCAGGACTTGCCGGTTCGTAAATTCCATCAAGCCTGTAAAGTCCGTCTCCACAAAAGAGGGCACGATGCACTCAGGCAAAAAAACAATCGGCCGTCCCGCCCGCTCCAGCGCCCGCGTCATCGAATAATCATCGCTGACGGAATGCTTCCATTCCTCTATCACTCCCGATTGATCGAACACGCTCCGCCGTATCGCCGTTCCGCCGCCCCAGCAGAAATTCTTCCCCTTTTCGCTAAGCATCGTGACGATTGGCGCATTCCACGCCGCCAGCAGCGCCGTCGCGAAATTACTCCGGTTCGGCAGCAGCCATCGCATCGTCGTCGTGGCCCCAATGCGCGAGTCGCTCAACGGCGCCACCATCCGGTGCAGCCAGTTTTTTCCCGGCCGCCCATCTGAATCGACGAATGCCAGCACCTCGAACTCTTGTGACAATTGCACAATCCCCAGCCGCAAGTTGTTCACTTTCTCGCCGCATCCATCCGGCTTTTCCGTCAGCACCAAATGCGCCTTCGCCCTCGACGATCCCACAACGCGTTTCACGATGTTGTACGCCGGATCTGTAGCCGACGCGATCAGAAAAAATATTTCGTAGTTTTGATAATCGAACTCGGTTAGCGCAACCAGATTGCGTTCCAGCGCCGCCTCTATTCCTTTGCAAGGACACAGCACGGCAACCTTCGGTGAATAAAATCCAGGATCGGTGTGTATCCGGCGCCGCGCGTACCCCAGCCACTGCAGTCCCAGCCCGATCAGGTAGAGCCCCAGAAGGATCTGCGGAATCGCCAGAAAATAGAATAAGATTTCCACGTCTTTCGAGAATAGCAGACAGGCAATGCTCGCGCTTGGCCGCCTGCACGGGTAGAATCGCACCGGTAAACGTTTGCTTTGAAGGAGAAACGAGATGGTCACTCGAGTGGACTTCAGCATGGTAACGACAGGTACCGAACTCTCCGGTTACCGCGTCGTCCGTAACTTCGGTATCGTCCGCGGCATCATCGTAAGATCGCGCAGCGTCATCGGAAACCTCGGCGCCGCCCTGCAAACCATAGTCGGCGGCAACATCACCATTCTCACCAATCTTTGCGAGAAAACTCGCGAGGACGCCTTTGAACTTCTCCTGCAGCACGCCGGCGAACACGGCGCCAACGCCGTCATCTGCATGCGCTATGACGCCACCGAGGTCATGCAAGGCGTAACCGAAGTGCTGGCCTACGGCACCGCCGTCCTGGTCGAGCGCATCTCGTAATTTTCACCGTGAGCATGCAAGGCCGTTCGCAGCGGGCCCTCCCGCAATGGTAGAATCTCGCCTCCCATGTACTGTTCCTCTTGCGGCGCACAGGTTTCTTCCAGCGGCCGGTTCTGCTCCGCCTGTGGTGGGGCTCTCGACCTGAACACGGCTGCAACCATCGACTCCAGCGAACTGAGCCACGAGCAGGAGACCATCGCGCCGCCTGCTCCTCCCCTGACGCCGCGCAGGCCTTCCTCCGCTCCAACTCCCTCCCGTTCCCCGCGTACCCCATCCAGCAGCCCAACCGCAAAGCTAACCAGCTCCGACCCCGTCGGCGGCGGCCGTTTTACTCCCGGGCAAATGATCTCCGGCCGCTACCGCGTCGTTTCCATGGCAGGCCGCGGCGGCATGGGCGAAGTCTACCGCGCTGAAGACCTGACACTCGGCCAGCTTGTCGCCATCAAGTTTCTTCCCGAAATCCTCTCGCAAGATGCTGCCGCCCTTGCAAGATTTCATTCCGAAGTTCGCATCGCTCGCCAAGTCTCCCATCCCAACGTCTGCCGCGTCTTCGATATCGGCGACGCCGACGGCATCCCGTTTCTTTCCATGGAGTACGTCGACGGCGAGGATCTCGCCTCCGTCGTCCGCCGCATCGGCAGACTCTCTCCCGACAAAGCTATCGAAGTCGCCCGCCAGATTTGCGCTGGCCTCGCTGCCGCTCACGAGCGCGGCGTCGTTCATCGCGACCTCAAGCCAGCTAACGTCATGCTCGACGGCGCTGGAAAAATTCGCATCACCGATTTCGGTCTTGCCGCCATCGCCGCCAGCATCCAAGGCGCTGACGTTCGCGCCGGAACGCCCGCCTATATGGCGCCAGAACAACTTGCCGGAAAGGAAGTCACAACTAAGAGCGATATCTATTCGCTCGGCCTGATCCTCTACGAAATCCTCACCGGCAAACGCGCCTTCGAAGCTTCCACTCTTCCCGAGCTCATCAAGCTTCGCGAGCAGGGCACGATCACTAATCCTTCGACTCTCGTCCGCGACCTCGATCCCCTCATCGAACGCGTCATTCTCCGCTGCCTCGAAACGGATCCTGCAAAACGCCCCGTCTCTGCTTTGCAAGTAGCCGCCGCTCTTCCCGGCGGCGATCCTCTCGCGGCCGCTCTGGCTGCGGGCGAAACTCCATCGCCGGAAATGGTGGCGGCATCGGGTGCGAAGGAAGGGATGCGGCCGCGAGTTGCGCTGGTGCTGCTGGCGATTGTGGCGCTGGGTCTGGTCGCATCGCTCCTCATCGCGGAGTCGACGCAGTTGGTGAATCGGGTGTCGCTCGATAGTCCTCCGGAAGTTTTGGCGACGCGGGCGCGCGAGATCGTTGCCCGCCTGGGGCTGCCGGGGAAGGCCGCGGACTCGGCCTACGGTTTCGAGATTAACAGCGGGTACTTGAATTTCATTCAGGCACACGGCAAGAGCCAAGCGCGCTGGGATGCGCTTGCGAAAGATGACGCGCCGGCGATGACCTTCTGGTACCGGCAAAGTCCGAACCCGCTTTTCGCGCAGGCCTTTTTTGGGCCGGGATCAGTAGGCGGAGGGCAGGTTGCGCGCTGGGATCCGCCGATCGACACGACGGCGATGGCGCTGGTGGTGTTGGACACGACGGGACGGCTCCTGCGGTTTGAGGTGGTGCCCCCGGAGAAGAGCCCGCCAATGCAAAATGCAAAGACACCGGATTGGGCGGGATTTTTCGCGGCGAGCGGCTTGAATATGAGTGAGTTTCGAGCAGCCGAACCGGAATGGGCGCCGCTGGCACCGACGGACGCTCGCGCGGCGTGGACGGGAACTCTGCCCGCGCGGCCAGACATGCCGATTCGCGTGGAAGCAGCGGCGTTTCATGGCGAGCCGGTGTACTACCGCATTATCTATCCGTGGACGACGGCGGGCCGGGACACCGAGACGGACCAAACTCGGACGCAAAAGATTGCCTCAGTGCTGCTCGTGTTGATGATCCTGACGGTGTTTGTCGGCGGCGTGGCGCTGGCTCGCTGGAATATTAAAGCGGATCGCGCGGATATGAAGGGAGCGGCGCGGCTGGGAGCGTTCGTGTTTGTGACCTTCCTCGTGCTGTGGATTCTGAGCACGCATCATTTGCCGAATTTTCTGGAAGCTATCAGCTTTCTGGTGGCAGTGGCCTCGGCGGCGCTGCGAACTTTTTTTGCGATGGTGCTCTATGTGGCGCTGGAGCCGTTCGTGCGGCGCAGGGAACCGCAAACCCTGATTTCGTGGACGCGGCTGCTGGCGGGGAAGCTGCGTGATCCACTGGTCGGCCGAGATCTGCTGATCGGGGCAGTTTACGGCGTACTGCTATTTGTGGTGGAGGCCAGCGACAATTTTCTGTTGCCGCTGTTTGGAAAGCTGCCGCCGGTTCCGGGAGGAGTTTCGACGGAATCGCTGCTGGGTTTGCGGCACGCCCTGGCGCAAGTGTTGTTGTACGTTTTGGGCCAGACGATCGATGCACTCGGGATTTTCTTTATACTGTTCATATTGCAGCGGCTCTTGCGGAGCGCGTGGATCGCCGCGATTGTGATCGCGGTTGCAGGGACTCTGCTTTCGCTGGGCAACAACAGCAGCGAATATCCGTGGATCGCCGCGTTCTTTCTGGCGATCTTGTATCTTTCGTTTCTGCTGGTGCTAAAACGGTTTGGGCTGTTGGCTCTGGTTGTGGGGTTGGTGGTGCAGCAGGTGCTGTTGATTTTCCCGGCGACGATTCACTTGTCGCGATGGTATTCGGCGCCTTCACTAGCGGGAATGACGGCGATCGCGGCGTTGACGATTTATGGATTCCGGACAGCCCTGGCGGGCCAGTCGGCGTTTTCGATGAAAGCGTTCGAGCCGTAGAGTTACCCGCAACGCGTTCGTTAGCGTTTCCGGCGCGCCTGCGTGGTCTCCTGCGCATGAAGAACGGAGCCCGCAGCCTGGGCCGCAAGATTTTCCAAATCATTCAGCGCCCGGCTTGCCGCCATTCGCGCCTTCTCCAGAAAAGACGAATCCAGCAAAAACGCGCAGCGGTCCACGAACGGATGGTTGGCCGCCTCAAATGGCTTGCGATTCCGCCGCGTCGAGCTATTCCGCGCCAGCAAATCTTCATAGATCTGCAAATCCGTCTGAAAGTCCAACGCGTCTCCCGCGCTCCACTCTTGCTGCCGCGTCAGCGCCGCCAGGAATTTCCGCCGAAACGCAACTGCATCCTTCCTCAGCATTGGCCGAGGTTTCGCCCTCCCCGCGGGAAGCGGCTCCGCATAAGTAATCTCCAGCGCCCGCGCCGTCACCGCCAGCAACGCCTCGCGCTGCAACAACTCCAGCAAATCCCGATAAAGCGAAGCGTGAACCTGCAGCGCGTGCCGCCCATGTTCCACGACATACGAATCCACAAATCGCGGAACAATCCTCTCCCGCTGCAATCCCTCCGTCAGCCGCAGCACCAACTCCGCTGGCGCCTCCGCCCTAATCTGTTTTTCGCCCGCCATCGCCCTCTATCTTTTCTTTCACCCGCCACCACCGCTCGATCTTGTAGGGGCACGATTTATCGTGCCCTCTTTCTTTTCTTTCACTACTTCACCAACACCCCGTCACCACTCAACTGCAGACCACCCGCCAAATCAACCCGCGGCACCCGACCGCATCCGCCGAAACCCATGTTATCAGGACACGCGCCTCCCGCTCCCCGCCAATGCCCCAAAAACAAAAAACCCAGCGAACCAAAGTTCGCTGGGCTCTTCTTCCTACTCACTACTCACTACCCTCTACTCACTTCTTTTCAATGTATCGCCCGCGGACTCTCCGTCCCCACAGGCTTCTGCTTCGGCGCAGGCTGCGGCACAATCGGTGGCGCAATCGCTTCCTTGGACAGCGCGTTCTCCAGCACTTCATCGAGGTTCCGCACGTACGTAATCTTCATATCCCCGAGAATATCCGGGGGAAGATCCGCTACGGCGTTCGGCTCGTTGTCCGCCGGCAGCAGCACTTCCTTGATCCCTGCGCGCTTCGCGCCGAGAACCTTCTCTTTCACGCCTCCGATCGGCAGCACGATTCCAGAGAGTGTCATCTCTCCCGTCATCGCCAACCGGTCGCGCACCGGACGCCCCGTCAGCAAGCTGACCAGTGCCGTTACCATCGCCGCCCCAGCCGACGGACCGTCTTTCGGCACGCCGCCAGACGGCACGTGAATGTGGATGTCGCTCTTCTGGAAGAAGTTCGGATCGATGCCGTATTCCTCGGCGTGCGACCGAACCCATGTCATCGCCGCAGTCATGGACTCCTGCATCACGTCGCCGAGCTGGCCGGTCTTCGTGAAGTTTTTCCCTCCGCGCATCCGGCTGGCTTCGATGAACACGATGTCTCCGCCCACTGGCGTCCACACGAGTCCGACCGCCACGCCCGGCTTCTTGACGCGCTCCACGACTTCCTTCTCCGCACGGAACTTCGGCACGCCCAGATACTCGCGAACGATCTCCGGCGTAACCTGCATCTTTTCCGTGTGGCCTTCCGCGAGCTTGCGCGCCTGCTTTCGCGTAATCGTCGCAATCTCCCGCTCGAGGTTTCTCACGCCCGCTTCTCGCGTGAAGCTGTGGATGATTTCCCGCAGCGACTCATCCGAGAATTCAATCTGCTCTCCCACTTTGATCCCATGTTCCTGGGCTTGCTTGGGGATCAGGTAGCGGTGCGCGATGTGCACCTTTTCTTCACCGGTGTACCCGGCCAGCTCGATAATCTCCATGCGGTCCCGCAGCGGCTCTGGTATTGGATCCATCCAGTTCGCCGTGGCGATGAACAGCACTTTCGACAAATCGAACGGCACATCCAGGTAGTGATCGCGGAACGCGTTGTTCTGCTCCGGATCGAGCACTTCCATCAACGCCGAAGACGGATCGCCTCGGAAATCGCGGCCCAGCTTGTCGACTTCGTCCAACATCATCACTGGATCGTTCGACTCTGCCCGCTTGAGTCCTTGAATGATCTGTCCTGGCAACGCGCCAATGTACGTCCGGCGATGCCCGCGGATTTCCGCTTCATCGTGCATCCCACCCAAAGCAATGCGCACGAATTTGCGGCCCAGCGAACGAGCGATGGACTTGCCCAGCGAAGTTTTCCCCACGCCAGGAGGCCCAACGAAGCACAGGATCGGCCCCTTCATTCCCGGCTGCAGCTTCTTCACTGCCAGGTAATCGAGAATCCGTTCCTTAACTTTCGCCAGATCATAGTGATCTTCGTCCAGGATCTGTTTTCCCTTGGCGATGTCGATCTCGCTCACACCCGAAGACTTTGCCCACGGCAAAGACGTCATCCACTCCAGGTACGTGCGCGAAACCATGTACTCCGCCGATGCCGGCGTCATTTTCGCCAAGCGCTTCAGTTCGCGGTCGCACTCTTTCTTCCCTTCCGCGGTCATTCCAGCTTCGTCCACCTTCTTGCGGAGCTCGTCGATCTCCTGCGTCGAATCATCTGATTCGCCGAGTTCCTTCTGGATGGCCTTCATCTGTTCGCGCAGCAAATATTCGCGCTGGTTCTGGCCAACCTGCTCCTGGACCTGTTCGTGAATCTTCGAGCGCAGTTCCAGCACTTCCAATTCTTTCGATAGTTCGCGGATCAACATCTCGAGCCGCTTGCGCACGCTCGGCGTTTCGATCAACTCCTGCCGCAGCAGCGTCGAAAGAGATGGCAACGTTCCGGCGATAAAGTCCGCCAGACGTCCCGGATCATCGATATTCATTGCCACGGATTGCAGATCATCCGAAAGTTGCGGCGAGTGGCTCACTACATCGCGGAACAAGTCCTGCGCGTTGCGTTGCAGGGCCTCAAGCTCCGCGTCCACATCCCCCGTAATTTCCGGCTGCGCTTCTACTCGCGCGCGCAGAAACGGCCGCAAGGTAATCAGCTCCACGACGTTTACGCGCTGCAATCCCTCCAGGAAGATAACCACGTTCCCGTTGGGCATTTTTACGGTCTTATGAACCTTCGCCAGCGTTCCTACCTTATGCAGGTCCGCGGCGGCTGGATCTTCGACCCGGGGGTCCAGCTGCGCCACAACCCCCAACAATTTCTCCTCGCCTTCCAGCGAGTTAACCAGGGCCAGAGAGCTCTCCCGTCCTACCGTCAGCGGCAACACCGCCCCGGGAAACAGCACCGTATCCCGTACCGGCAGGATCGCTAGTATTTCTGGCACCACATGCTTTTTCTCAGCCATAGTCAGTGTCCCCTAAATCCAAGCGCAGAGAAGATTCCCCATCGCTTACCAACTTTAGATGCCGGCTAAACCAAAAAGGTGCGACAAGATGCGAGCACGATTATCATGAAATCTTAGCCTAACATACTCATATCTTATCATCTTTCCTCTGTTCTTGCATCTTTTCCTCTAAATGCCCTTTTTTCAATTATATAGCAGCGATCCCTGCTTCCGCTTCCGCCACGAGCACGTCTCGTCTCCATATCGGCCAGGATCCACTCCTCTTCAGGCCTTCGCTTTCTTTGATGCAAACTTCTTCCGCACGAATTCTTCCGCTTCGGGCTTCGTCCCTATCTGCCCTTCAAGCTGCGCGTCTTCGATGGCCCTTAATATCTCGCTAAATAGCGGTCCAGGGATATAGCCCATTTCGCTCAAATCAGTACCCGTTAGGACACGCTGTGGACGAACCTCCTCCACTGGCGTTTCCTGCAGGAACCGCCTCACGAAGCCATACGACTCGAGATTGCGATGGCTCGACATGCAATCCAGCCGGTGCAGTTCCATGTGTTCCTCAAAACGCGGCAGCCGCACAAATCGTTTCAGCGTCGATTTCTTCATCTGATCCACCACCCCAAACCGCATGTGGTTCGCCACCAGCGCAATAATTTGCTCTGTCTCTTCATTCGAAAACCTGTATCGCCGGCAAATCGCCTCCGCCATTCGAACGCCCACATCCACGTGATGATCGAACCGAATCCGGTCACCTGTTTGTGATGCCGGCTTGTACGTCGGCGGCTTCCCGACGTCGTGCAGCAGCACGCCCCACGCCAGCGTCGGCGAACTCCCTGCTGCCAGCCCCTCGATCATCAGCAGCGTATGGATCCACACGTCGCCTTCGGGATGATACTGCGGCGGCTGCGGCACTCCTTTCATCGCCGCAATCTCCGGCAGCACAATCGACAGCAACCACGATTTCTCCAGCAATTCGAATCCCGTCCGCGCCGCCCCTTCCGTCAAGATCTTCGTCAGTTCCTCGCGAATCCGTTCCGCCGAAACATCCGTCACCGCCCCAGCGTGCCTTCGAATCGCCGCAAACGTCGCATGTTCAATCTCGAATTCGAATCGCGCCGCAAACCGCACCGCCCGCATCATCCGCAATTTGTCTTCGCCAAATCGCCTGTCAGGTTCTCCAATCGCGCGAATCACGCCAGCCTTCAAATCCGCTTGCCCATCCACAAAATCCAGAATTTCGCCGCTGTCATGCCGCATCAGCAATCCGTTGATCGTAAAGTCGCGCCGCTGCACATCCTCCTGCGCCGTCTTCGCATAAACCACCCGGTCCGGATGCCGCCCATCCGAATAACCCACATCCGATCGAAACGTTGCGACTTCCGCTTTCAATTCATCGTGCGGAATCAGCACGACGCCGAACTGCGCCCCCACCGCAATGCTCTCTGGCAATAATTCCATCACTCGCTCGGGCGTTGCATCCGTCGTCACGTCGTAATCCGCCGGCTCGCGTCCCAGCAGCAAATCGCGCACACACCCGCCCACCAGCAGCGCCTGATGCCCATTGCTCTGCAATGTTTCGCAAATCGAATTGGCCAGTTCTCGTGCCGTCACACCGCGATTATGCGACTTTCGAGCCGCCAACGCGAACTTTGGAGTGCGGCAGCTCTGCTGCCGCTTTTCCCAGCGTCTACGGCAACTTCTGTTCACGAGTCTTCGTTCTGCGGGATTATTTCGTTCGAAACACCAGGCAGGTGATGTCGTCGGACTGGCGCGTGGCGCCCACAAATTCATCCACGCGCTTCATCAGGAACTGCAATGATTCTTGAGCGCCCCAATCCGGCAGCGCGCGGATCGCTTCGTGCCAGCGCTCGTCTCCAAAGAGTTGGCCCTTTTCGTCAAAAGCCTCGACCACACCGTCCGTATAAAAGATCAGAGCCTCGCCCGGTTTAAGATCGATAGCCGCCGTAGCGTAAGCTGCGTCTGCTTCGATTCCCAGCGGCAACCCTCCAATCTCCAGCTTTTCCAGCGCTCCATTCGCATGCCGCAGAATCGGTGGATTGTGGCCCGCATTTACATAGACAAGATGCCGCGTCGCCGGATCGTATTCGCTGAGAACTGCGGTCGTAAATCGGCGCCCATCGAGGCTGTGCGCGCTTGCATATCGGTTGAGCCGCACCACGAGATCGCCCAACGATGCGCCTTCGCCTGCAATCGTTCGCAAACTCGCCTGAAGTGTGGCCATCAGCAACGCCGCCGGGATGCTCTTTCCCGCCACGTCGGCGATCACCAGCATCAGCTTCCCGTTTTCCGCGGCGCTTGCCGTCGGATAAAACGCGTCGTAGTAATCTCCCGCCACGGAATTCTGCGGCCGCGATGCAAACGCAATATCCGCTCCGGCCACTTCCGGCGGTTTCGACGGAACCAGCCACAACTGAATTTCCCGCGCAATCTCCAGGTCGCGCTTCATCGTCACCTTGTCGGCGAGTTCCAGCGAGAGCAGAAGAAGTGCGACAGCCGCGGCCAGCGACTGCATGTTGAAGTCCACTTTCGTATCTTTGGTGACGCGAAACGAAACCGTCGAAACTACCATCATTACCAGCGCAATCATCAGAAGCACACGCCTTGCAGGCGTCAGCTTCATCACCAACGACCAGAACAGCGTTTTGACGATGTACGTCCAGCGATGCCAACCGCGCCGCTTCACAGATTGTTCTTCGGCATCGGCTTCTTTCATGTAGAAGCCATAGCTGGCCCGCGTATCCGCTGTGAACTGCGACCACAGCTCGTCCAGTTGGCGGCCTTCGCTGATGCGCTGCCAGAATCCTCTAAGTCTGCCTTTGGAGCGAACCTGCGTTGCGGGGCCGGATGGGGAAGGAACAGAACTCATTCACAGAGTATAGGGCATCCACTGCTAAAACGTCGTGACACGAATCACGACTCACTGGATTTTTTGAGGTTTGCTCGGCCCAAAGCGTCCCACCTTGCGTCGTCGCGCTCGTTGCTCGCGCCGTCGGCTCGCAGCGAGGCGCCAAACTGCACTTTTCCAAATCCAAAGCGGTCGCGCAGCTTGTCCGTCGCTCGCGTCAATTTCTCAAGCCGTTCGCGGCGCTCCGCATCCAGCAGATCGAGCTGCTCTCCGCCGTGCGTCAAGCCGCCGAGGCTCACGCCAAGCAAACGGATCTTGCGTTTCATGTCGCGATGCTCAGTAAAGAGCTTTTGAAACACACGGAAAATGTCGGCGTCGAGCTGCGTCGGCTCGGAAAGAGTTTTTGCGCGCGTGTGCGTGTCAAAACCGGCGTACCGAATCGTCAACGTAAGTGTCCGCGTCGCCAGTCCTGCTTCGCGAAGCCGCTTGCAGGCTTTTTGCGAGAGATGGCTGAGCAAAGCGTGCAGCGCTTCCGTGTCGTTCGTATCTTCGCCAAACGTATGATTGTGCGAAATCGATTTCGGCTCGGCATCAATCACGAATTCGTAGGAATCGCCGCCCCGCGCTTTGCGATAGAGTGCATCGCCCCACTGCCCAAACACTTTCTCGAGCCGCTCCGGCGAAACCGTGGCCAACTGCTCCACCGTTTCAATTTTCAGCGCATGCAACGCGCGCTCTGTCACTTCGCCAATGCCCGGAATTTTTCGCACCGGCAGCGGCGCAAGAAACCGCATTTCCTGTCCCGGCGCAACCCAAACCAGCCCTCGCGGTTTGGCCTGATCCGACGCGACTTTTGCTACGAGGCGTGTCGTCGCGAGTCCAGCCGAGCAGGGAAGCTTTGTGGTTCGCGTGATCGTCCGCAGAAGTTTGTCCGCCGCAGCAAGCGGCGGTCCATGCAGCCGCTCCGTTCCCGCTAGATCCAGATACGCTTCATCAATCGAAACCATTTCCACGATGGGCGAAAACTTTGCGAGAATCGTTGCGACGCGGTCGCTCCACATCCCATATTTCTCGTGATGCCCATCGAGAAAAACTGCGTGCGGACAAAGTTTTCCTGCCGTTCGCAACGGCATCGCGGAATGCACTCCGTATTTTCGCGCTTCGTAGCTCGCCGCCGTTACTACGCCGCGCTGATCGGGCCGCCCGCCAACCACAACAGGTTTCCCGCGAAGCTCGGGCCGCTCCAGCAATTCCACCGAAACAAAAAATGCATCCATGTCCACATGCAGAATCGACGCGACCGCATCCGCCGCCCGCTCCTCCAGCGGCCCATGCTTTGCCCGAAATCGCGCCATCTCCGGCATGCGGCTAGCCTACTCCCGATTCCATCTTCGCCACAACTTCGCCTTTGCTCAGGTACGCTCAGCGGCGATGACGCGGTCGATGCCTGCAAGATCCTTGGTCACTGCGACGTTTGTCCAATTCGGAAGATCGAGCAATGGCTGTACAGCCGGGAGGGTGTTGTGGCCGAGTTCGAGGACGAGACAACCTCCCGGCACTATGCCATGCGCGGCTTGTGCGATCAGCTCTGCATAAAGTTCGTAACCTTCTTCGCCTCCATAGAGCGCCAGCTCCGGTTCGTGGTCGCGGACTTCGCGCATCAATGTTTCTTTTTCTTTGCGCCCGACGTACGGCGGGTTGCTGACAATAAGATCGAACTGACTAGGAGACGCCGCGCCGGTTGGCGCAACCTTGCCTTGTAGGGGCGCAGCATGCTGCGCCCCTACCACCGAGGCTTCAATATTGGAGAGCTCGCCATGGTTTAGAAGATTACGCTGCAAAAATAAAATGTTGTTTGCGAAAGCGTGGCGCGCAGCGTTGCGCCGGGCAACCACAAGAGCTGCCTCAGAAATGTCGGTCGCAACAATGCGCGCGCCGGGAAGCTCCTTCGCTAGTGCGATGGCGATGCAGCCGGATCCGGTACCGACATCGATGATATTTAGTCCATCGCCGCTGAGCGTTTGTTTCCGCCCGGCGCGGATCTCGCGCAGCGCCAGACGGTCGAGAGCGACTTCGATGACGTGTTCGGTCTCAGGGCGGGGAATTAGCACATCGGGAGTGACTTCAAATTCCAAGCCCCAGAATTCCTGTTTGCCGGTGAGGTATTGCGTTGGCTCGCCTTCGGCGCGCCGCAAAATCTGTGAGATGAATCGATGCGCGTCGAGGTTGGGAATCACTTCTTCGGGATGCGCGTAAAGCCAAGCGCGATCGCGGCCCAGAACATGCAGAAGCAATAACTCGGCGGCGAATGTGTACGACGGGACATTCGCGTCGCGAAGCTCGGCGATGCCTCGTTTCAATGCGCCGCGGACGTCGATCGTCTCTGGGCTCGCTTGATTGGATGACATGTCGATAATCTTCGTCTGTAAAATGTAGATTTCGAAAAACCTAGAAAAAGATAACGCAGAGGCGCAGAGGGCGCGGAGTTTCGCGGAGAGGCCTCGGCGAGTCGGCGTGTCAGGCGGCTCCTAATTCTTGCTCGAGGCGTTCGGCTTCGTAGTGGGAGACGAGGCCGTCAACGAGAACGCCGAGTTTGCCTTCCATTACATCGCCAAGATTGTGAAGCGTAAGGCCGATGCGGTGATCCGTCACGCGATTTTGCGGGAAGTTGTAAGTGCGGATCTTTTCGGAGCGGTCACCGGTTTTGATTTGGCCGCGGCGCTCGGCGCCAATCGCGGCTTGCTGCTTATCAAGCTCCATTTCGTAGAGCCGGGTACGCAAGACGCGCATAGCCTTCGCGCGATTCTTGATCTGCGATTTTTCGTCCTGCTGCGAGACGACCAGGCCGCTAGGAATGTGTGTGATGCGCACGGCGGAATACGTGGTGTTGACGGACTGTCCGCCGGGACCGGAAGAGCAGAACGTATCGATGCGCAAATCTTTTGCTTCGATCTTGATATCGATTTCGTCGGCTTCTGGGAGCACCGCTACCGTTGCTGCGGAAGTGTGAATGCGGCCTTGCGTTTCCGTGGCGGGAACGCGCTGCACGCGGTGCACGCCGCTTTCGTATTTCAGCTTGGAATAAACTTTGTGGCCTTGAATCGCGGCAACGATTTCCTTCACGCCGCCGAGATTGGAAGGCGAGCTTTCGAGAACTTCCACTTTCCATCCGAGCGTTTCCGCGTAGCGCGAATACATGCGGAATAGCTCGCCGGCAAAGAGCGCAGCTTCGTCGCCGCCCGTTCCGGCTCGGATTTCGACGATAACGCTCTTCTCGTCATTGGGATCTTTCGGCAGAAGCAGCAGCTTCAGTTCGCGTTCGGCCGTTTCCTTGCGCACGATGAGCTGCTTCTCTTCGTCGAGAGCCATCTGCTTCATCTCGGCGTCCTCATTTTCGAGAACCATCTGGTGCGCGCCAGCGAGATCTTTTTCAATTTGCTTGAACTCGCGGTGCTTGGCGACGATTTCTTCGAGCTCGGCGTGCTGCTTGGCGATCTTCTGGAAACGCGCCGAATCGGCCGCGACTTCAGCGGTCGAAAGCTGCTGCGTCAACTCGTCGTAGCGAGTACCGAGCTGATCCAATTTGTCTGACAACGTCATTACGGCCATGGCGATCCTCGGAAAAGAAGTGAGTAGTGAGCAGTGAATAGTGAGTAGCAAAGAAAATGCAGGCTCGCGGATGGGGCGAGCGAGGCAGGATCAGCTAATAGAACGCGGCAAACACAATCCAAGAATAGCGCCGAATGACTCACGGAGCAAATAGTGCGGCGGCGGGGCCTCAAGAAGCATATAATGCTTACAACAGTTACGTTGTAAGGGAGCGTGCCATGAAATCGAACCGGTCCACGGTAATCAGCATGAGACTGCCGGCGGAAAGCGGAAACCGGCTGAAGCGCATGGCGAACCGCCATGGCTGGACGGCCAGCGACGCCAGCGCGCGGCTTGTGGAAGAGGGGTTGCGGCGCTCGGAATTTGCGTTCGTGGATTTCCGCGACTCCGCGGCGGGGCGGCAAGCGTATATCCAAGGCAGTTCGCTCGCGATTTGGGAAGTTCTGCTGCTCGTTCGAAGCTACAAAGGCGATGTCGCCGCCGTCGCGGCGCATCTCCAATGGCCGGAGGCAAAAGTCCAGGCGGCGGTGAATTACGCAAAGGCTTTTCCCGAAGAGGTCGACGGGGCGATCGTCGAGAATGACGCCATTGGATTGGAAGAATTGAAGCGAATGCTGCCACAAGCGGCGGAATTCGTCTCGCACCGGAAAACCAAGAGCTGAAATGCTGAAGTTGCTTCTGGACGAGCATATCTCGCCGGCCGTTGCGGATGGCTTGCGGCGCCGCAACCGGGCGCTAACGGTTCTTTGCATGGTGACCTGGGAACAGGGCGAATTTCTCGGGCAACAGGACTCCGTGTGCTTGCAACAGGCGCGCGCGCGCGGGCTGACGTTAGTCACGTATGATCGAAGAACGATTCCTCCGTTGCTCAAGGTTTGGGCGGAAGAAGGCCGAAAGCACGGGGGCGTGATTTTTGTCGATGAGAAGACGATCTCACCGGCGGATACGGGGGGACTTGTACGAGCCTTAAGCGAACTCGCGAGAGCCAGCGCTCGATGGGAGTGGAGCGATCGCGTTTGCTTCTTGCGGCGTTGACGGACAAAGTTCGCCACGGATTGATCTTGATTGGAAGGATCGTAGAGGGATCGCGTCGAGGCGGAATCGCAGGATCGCGGTAGATTTGCGAGATATACTGCGAGGCGGCGTGGATAGGTCATCCTCGGAAGGATGACCCTACAACTCAGAAAGCGTGGAAAGGTCATCCTCCGAAGGATGACCCTACAACTACAACGGGCGGAGCGGAAGCGGCGATGAGCGAAGCGGTGCGACCGATTTTGCAAACTACAGCTGAAGAGCGGGGAAGCGCGCCGGAAAACGACGCGGGGTTCCTTTGGGACTTTTGGTATCCGGCTTTGCGGAGCACCGAAGTCGCGGGAAATCGGCTCGCGACGGCGATGCTGCTTGAAGTGCCGCTGGTTTTGGGACGGAATGCTGAGGGCAAGGCGTTTGCGATGCGGGATTCGTGTCCGCACCGGGGGATTCCGCTTTCGTATGGACGATTTGACGGAAAAAACGTGGAGTGCAGTTATCACGGGTGGAAATTCGAGGCTTGCAGCGGGCAGTGCGTGGAAATTCCTTCGCTGACTAGCCAGGACAAATTGAAGGTGGAACGGATTTTTGCGGGACACTATCCGTGCGAAGAGCGAGACGGATATTTTTGGGTTTTTATGAATTCGGGGGCGCGGATCGCGGCGGCGACGCGCGGTGGAGTGGCGGAACGAGGAGAAGAAAAAGATAACGCAGAGGCGCAGAGGGCGCAGAGGCTCGCGGAGAATTCCCGGAGTGTGGAAACGAAACGAGGAGGAGAGGGAGGGGCGAGCCCCTCCCCTACAGCGGCCGGGTTGGGGATTGCGGCAGCGCCGAAGTTGGCTACGTTTAGCGAGAAATATCGGATTACGCATTTGGCTTGCGAGCTGCCTTCGCATGTGGACCAGGGGATCATTGGGTTGATGGATCCGGCGCATGGACCGTTTGTGCATCAATCGTGGTACTGGCGTAGCAGGCATAGCATTCACGAAAAAGGAAAAAAGTTTGAACCGATTCCGAACGGATTCCGGATGAGCCCGCACACGCCGAGCTCGAACAGCGCGCCGTACCGCATGCTGCAGAAATATACGGGCGAGCCGGTGACGACGACGATTGATTTTGTGCTGCCGAATATGCGGACGGAAGAGATTCGGAGCGGGAAGCTGTGGTTTTCGAGCCGGGCAACGGTGACTCCGGTGCGGCGCGATCTGTGCCGGATTGATTTTGTGGCGGCGTGGAATTTGTTGCTGCCGGTTTGGATTTTCCGGATGTTCGCCGAGAAGTTCTTGCGGCAAGACCAGGAGACGATGATCCTGCAAGCGGAGGGATTGAAGCACAACCCGCGGCTGATGTTGATTGATGATGCGGACCGGCAAGCGAAGTGGTACTTCGGCTTGAAGGCGAACTTGCTGGAATCGCGGCGAACGGGTGCGGCGATGACGCACCCAATGAACGGGCCGGTGACGCTGCACTGGCGGTCGTGAGAGTCTCGGAGATGAGAAAGCGATACGTAGGAATACCCGTCCCACCTGAAAGACGAAAACCCTAAGGAAAAACCTGAAGTCGTAGCGCCGGAAATGGCTGGCGGACGAAAAAATCGATGAAACAGAGAACTGTGAAGTAAGCCCATGAAAGAATTGGGTTTGCGGGTGTTCGTGTGTGTTGCATGTTTACTGGGTGTGGAAAAAGAGGGAAGTGGATGGGTGGGAGTTTGCGTTGAGGGGGTGGCACCTGCGGTGTTTTGCAAAAGAGTGCGCAAATTATTGAAACTTCGAACCTTAGGAAAATACGTTCTTTTGAAGAGCGTGGAAGTGACTGAGGGGATGGGATTTACGTTTTCGCGTTTTTGGGGAAAGAGCGAGGAAAACGGATGGCGGGATTGTGCGCCACGAGCGGACTGGCCACGGCGGGGTTGCAGGTTTTTCTTAACACAGGGTTCGCAGAGGTCACCGAGAAGAGGAAGGGCGTACGAAGATGGAAGTCCAGCGGCAAACACGAGTGATGGTAGCATGAAAAGCAGTACAATGTCAAGTAAATAATTAGTTAGCATTCGAATCGACGCGGAAGTCGCGGAAGTCGTTGATGGGCGGGATTTTAGCGTTGCAAGAAATGGCGGATGGCGGGAGGGGTAGAGGGCGGGAAGTAGAAAATGGGAGGAGCGAAAGAGCGATTAAAGGGCGGTTGGAGCGATGAGATGGATTAGCGGAGGCGGGAGAGGTCGAAGGGGACGGAGACGTGTTGGCCATCGGTGGTGATGACTTCGACGGTGGCGTCGTCGGAGGCGACGTCGGAGGCGTCGTAGACGAGCCAGGCTTGCCAGCCGGTGGGGTAGAGGTAGCCGGTGGCGCTGGAGTAGGCATTGGCGTCATTTGCGGCGGCGTAGGAGGCGAGGCCAAGGTCTTCGGGGATAAAGGGGAAGTGGCTGGAGTTTTGCACGTAGGAAGGTTGGAGGAGGATGTGGAGTGGTTCGATCCATTGCTCTTCGCGGTCGGGGCCGGAGCGCTGAGAGAGGCCGACGCGGAAGTCGCGGTAGAAATCGGGGAGGGGCTGGTCCGAGCCGGAGAGTTGCTTGTCACCTTTGGCGGAGCGAAAGAGTTCGAGAGCGCCGTAGGTATCGGTGAAGTTGATACGAATGCGGATGTAGAGCTTGTCGTGGTTGTGGCGATAGTCTTGTTCGGCTTGCTGGGCGCTGTAGCTGCCGGAGCGGCGGCGGGAGGTTTCGATGATCTGGACGTAGGGAGTGTAGACCTCGACTTCGGAGATGTAGGCGCCTTTATCGGGGACGGGGAGGGTCTTAACGTACTGAGAGAAGAAAGAGAGGGTGGATTGGTTGTTATGCTGCCCGAGGAAATAGGCGTCGCGGACGGCTTCTTCGGAGAGAGGCGTGTCCATGGAGAAAGATGGCGCAGGCAGTAGAAGGACGGATAAGGCCAAGGCGCAAACTGAGGTTAGCTGAGACCGCATCTATGTGGCCCTCCTGGTGATTAGACGTAGGGGAATGATACCAAAGTTTCAGATGCGGCGGGGGGTGTTGGGGAAGTCGAGCCAGACTTTTACGCCGCAGAAGTGGGAGCCTTCGGTACAGATGGGGGTGGTGATGTTGGCGCGGAGATGGCAGGGGGGG
>Ga0210403_10000489_pt1 | contig 41410 bp, 29 predicted proteins | sample IncBWC19MmetaG_FD_150863 | JGI IMG/M metagenome (GOLD analysis project Ga0210403, IMG submission 150863) | Forest soil microbial communities from Barre Woods Harvard Forest LTER site, Petersham, Massachusetts, United States - Inc-BW-C-19-M | ecosystem: Environmental > Terrestrial > Soil >...
GATGGCCACAAAGTTCGTGCCATGATTTTCCATCGCGGCCGCGAAATGGCGCACCAGGAAGTAGGCCGCGCCAAAATGAATCGCCTTCTCGTCGAAATCGGTGACTCTTGCCAGATCGAAACGATGCCACGAATGGAAGGTAACGTCCTGGTAGCTCTGCTCGCTCCGAAAAAAGGCGTCTCGGTGGCCAAGCCCTCAGGGCAGTCATCGGCCAACGCTCAGCAGTCGCAGTAGCCTTTGCATCTGATTTTGGACTTTGCCGTGGGGCGTGCCCGCCCGTCAAGGAGAGACTTTCAGGCCATGCCAAGGAATTCGACGAAACCAAAACTGAAGCTGAAAACCCATCGTGGCGCCAAAAAGCGCTTCAAAATCACCGCGAACGGCAAAATCAAACGCATGCACTCCGGCAAACGCCATTTGATGGGCACCAAAGCTCCCGGCCGCATGCGCAAACTAAAAAAGTTGACGCTGGTCAATCCCGCGGACGTAGCCGCCGTCAGACAAATGCTACCCTACGGCTAAAAGCCGTGCAGCTTTTAAGCGTGCCGTCACCATTCGCACGCGCAAAGATTTTCTTCGTAGGGGCACGGCACGCCGTACCCTTCCGTCAGAAAAGCAGGACGCAAGTCCTGCATATCGCGCCAGGCAGCGCTTCACGGGTGCCTGCCGGCCGATAAGCCGCCCAAAATTGTTTGCCGCAAGGCAAACAAAAGCGGCCAGCAAGCTAAATCAGAGACAAACCCGCTGCCTAACGCGTATTTCCCGCGCGAGCGCACCGTGTTTGTCTCCCGAAACAAGTAGCCGCGGTTTCGAATTTTCGGCTTTCCGTTGTACTGGCGGGTCTCCCTAGACCCGCTATTTTTCCGGCGGTCCGTTCGACCGTCCAACGCATTGCCGTCATTTTCGTCCCTATGCTACGACCCGATTCGAAGGAGAAAACCCATGGCACGCGTAAAACGCGGCACAAAACGCCGCGCCCGTCGCAAAAAGTATCTCAAACGCACAAAAGGCTTCTTTCTAACAAAAAGCAAGCTCTACCAATCCGCACAGGAAGCAGCCAATCGCGCCGATCGTTACGCCAAGCGCGACCGCCGCGTAAAAAAGCGCGAATATCGCAAACTCTGGATCCAACGCATAGGCGCAGCCGCCCGCAATAACGGCCTGACGTATGGCCAGCTGATTCACGGATTAAAAGCCGCCGGTGTCTCCCTAGATCGCAAGATCCTAGCCGATATCGCGGTCAAAGACGCCGCCGCTTTCACAAGCCTGGTGGCCAGCGCCAAAGCAGCCGCTCCGCCCCAAGCCAAAAAGGCTTAGGCCCGATAGAGCTCTTAGAGGGCGGGGCTTGCCCCGCTCAGGCCTTCGATGTCGCACTGGTTTATGTCCAGCGTGTGGTATTTTCGCTTGTAGTGGCGCAGGCCTGTTGCGCCACTACCAGGCAGGATTTCAACAATCATGGACTCCGCCCGAATCACGGCCGCCGAAACCCTAGCCGCTCTCGGTGTCACGCAACCGGACCAGGTTGCGCCACTCTTCGCCGAAATCCGTTCGCGCTTCGGTCTCGAATCCACGGCTATCCATGACGAACCCGCCTGGAAAACGTTCCGCGACGCCTGGTTAGGGCGCAAATCCGGCATCCTCGCCCAAATCACCGACAACTGGCTGAAACCCGCCCCACCCGATCTAAAACGCGCCGTAGGCGCCGGCCTCAATGAACTTCGCGCGCACGTCGAATCGCAAATCGAGTCTCGCCGCCAAGCCATCGAATCCGGCGCCGAGCAATCAGCTCTGGCCCGTGAACACGTCGACCTCTCTCTCCCCGGCGTCACCCGCCCCATCGGCTCGCATCATCTGATCCGCCAAGTTTTTCAAGAAATCGAAGACATCTTCGTCTCCATCGGCTTCTCCGTAGTCGAAGGCCCGGAAATCGAAACGCCTTACTACAATTTCGAAGCGCTCAACATCCCCGAATTCCATCCCGTCCGCGACGACATGGACACCTTCTATCTCGAGCTTCCGAAAGGCGCTCCAACGCCGCTGCTGCTACGCACGCACACGTCGCCAATGCAGATTCGCACCATGGAAAAACAAAAGCCGCCTGTTCGCGTTATCGTCCCCGGCAAGGTCTATCGCCGCGACAACCCTGACGCCACGCACTCATTCGTCTTCCATCAAGTCGAAGGTCTCGCTGTCGATTCGGACATCACCTTCTGCGACTTCACCGGCACCATCGAATATTTCGTCAAACAATTCTTCGGCCCGGGGGTAAAAACGCGCTTCCGCCCCAGCTACTTTCCGTTCACCGAGCCGAGCGTCGAATTCGACGTCTCCTGCATCTTCTGCGGCGGCAGTGGCACAGCCGCAGGTGGCGGCACTTGCTCCAAGTGCAAAGGCGCCGGTTGGATCGAACTCTTCGGTGCTGGCATGGTCGACCCCGCCGTCTACGGCTTCGTCAACTACGACGCCAAAAAAGTGAGCGGCTTCGCCTTCGGCATGGGCATCGACCGCCTGGCCATGCTGAAATACCAAATCGACGACATCCAGGTCTTCTTCCAAAACGACGTCCGCTTCCTCCGCCAATTCCCATGATTCACTACCTCACCACAAAACTTTCATTTCGAACGGAGCGCGCCGAGGCTCTTTCTTCGCACTTCGCTCTTCTGAAGTGGTCGGCCCGCGCAGTGAAAAATCTCTCTTCGATTTTGCCGAGCAGGAAACAGTCATGACCTTTATCGACGCCAAACAACGCTTCTCCAACCGCGTCGCCGACTACGTCCGCTATCGCCCCGGCTATCCCTCGGCCGTTAGGGACGTTCTCCGCGCTGAATGCGGCCTCAAGTCCGGCCATGTTATCGCCGACATCGGCTCAGGCACCGGTTTCCTCAGCGAGCTCTTCCTGAAAAACGGCAATCGCGTCTTCGGCATCGAGCCCAACGAAGCCATGCGCCAAGCCGGCGGAGAATATCTCGCTTCCTATGACGGCTTCGTCAGCATCAACGGCTCCGCCGAATCCACCACGCTCGATGACGCGAGCGTTGATTTTGTCACCGCCGGCCAGGCCTTCCACTGGTTTGAGCAAAACGCCGCCCGCGGCGAATTCCTTCGCATCCTGAAGCCCGCCGCCTGGGTCGTCGTGGTGTGGAACGAGCGCCTCACGGACGCAAGTCCCTTTGTCCGCGAGTATGAAGATTTGCTTCGAAAGTTCGGTACCGACTACGCCAGCGTAAAGGAAAGCTATCCCCGCGAAGAACACATGCGCGATTTTTTTGGCGCTGGCGCTTACTCCTCGCACTCGCTGCCGAACTTCCAGGAATTTGATTTCGATGGAGTCGCCGGCCGCCTGCGCAGCAGTTCCTTTGTCCCAACACGAGACCATGCGAATTTCGCACCGATGATGGCCGAACTGCAAAGAATTTTTGACGCCCATAACCAGGATGGCCGCGTGCGCCTCGAATACACGACACACGTCTACTTCGGCCGGTTGAATTCTCCCGTGGCGCCCCACGACTGGAATCTGGCATGAAGAGATTACTGATGGGGGGAACGGATATTCCCAACTTCCGGTGTATCCAGTGGGGGACGCGGAGTTCGCCTAACGCTCTGGACTACGAGGGCTTGGTTCTCGACTGTCGGAAACTCGCCGCCATGCCTCCCCCTGGCCTTCGTCGGACGACGTTGTGAGGTTCCAGGTCTGATGAAAATCGTTTACAACTGGCTGAAAGAATTCGTCGACGTCACCGCTCCTCCAAGTGAGGTCGCCTCGCGCCTGGCCCTTTCCGGCACCAACATCGGCAGCGTGGAAAGCGGTCCCCACGGCGCCATCATCGACGCCGAAGTCGGCTCCAACCGCCCCGATTGCCTCAGCCACTGCGGCATCGCCCGCGAACTCAGCGCCGTCTATAAACTCCCTCTCAAATCCGTGGCTCCGAAACCGATCGAAAGCGCTACAAAAGCCTCCGACGCCGTGAGTGTCGAAATCCAGTCCCGCGACCTCTGCGGCCGCTTCACCGCACGCGTAATCCGCAACGCAAAAATCCAGCCATCCCCAAAATGGCTCAAAGACCGCCTTGAAGCGTCCGGCGTCGCCAGCATCAGCAACGTCGTCGACATCAGCAACTACGTCATGCTCGAGCTCGGCCACCCGCTGCATACCTTCGATTACGACAAAGTCCGCGACCACCGCATCGTCGTCCGCCGCGCAAAGTCCGGCGAAAAAATCCGCACGCTCGACGGCGTCGAACGCACCCTGGACTCCGCTTTCTCGGTGGTCTGCGATGGCGACGGCTCCCGCCCCGTGGGCATCGGCGGCATCATGGGCGGCGCCGAAACCGAAATCTCTTTCTCCACAAAAAATATCCTCATCGAATGCGCGTGGTTCGAAGCAATTGCCGTTCGAAAAGCAGCGCGCTTTTTGAAGCTTCACACCGAAGCCTCCACGCGCTTCGGTCGCGGCGCTGACCCAGAAACTGCCGGGCTAGCCTCGCGCCGCGCCGCTGAACTTATCCTGCAACTCACCGGCGGCGAGTTGCTCGCTGGGGTCGTCGATGTCTATCCCGGCAAACGCCAGCCGAAGAAAATCCAGTTGACCCGCACGGAACTTCTTCGCGTGATGGGCGCGGACGTCCCCGACAAGGAAATCGAAGCCATCCTCACGGCGCTGGGCTTCGCGCCCGTGCGCATCGGCGAAAATCGCGGCGCGGAGGGTTCTTTGCTGGCCGCCTGGGAATGCACTCAGCCTTCTTGGCGCGCCGAAGTCGAACGCGAAATTGATCTAATCGAAGAAGTCGCGCGCATCTACGGTCTCGACAAATTTCCCCCGCGCTTGCCGGCCGCCCGCCAAGGCGCCCAGCGTATGCCGAAGTTCGAACCCGAACTGCGCTTGCGCGAACGCCTCATCGGTCTCGGGTACCGCGAAATCCTAACGATTCCTCACGTCGCCGGAGAACGCGATGCACTCTTCCGTCCCGAGGGCGTCACTCCCGCGCAACTCTCGAATCCACTTTCTGAAGAGGCCAATGTCCTCCGTTCGAATGGTCTAGTCACTATGGCCGCTGCTCTCGAATGGAATCTCAATCACGGCCAGCGCAACGTCCGCCTCTTCGAAATCGGCCGCCACTATCGCCTGGAAGGAAGTGCCTCCGTCGAAACGCCCGTCCTGACCATTGGCGCGACAGGCGAAGCCCGCGAAAAAAATCTGTATGAGAGTGCAAGAGAATATCAGTTCGCTGATCTCAAAGGTGATCTGGATGCTCTTGGAGAACTGCTTGGTGGATTTAATTGGAAGCACGATGGGCCAAAATGGATGAGTGTGTCCCGCTCCGCGCATTTGGCCTCTCCTGAATACTCCCGCGACGCCGTTGCTATAGGCGTTGCCGGCCAACTGTCGAAACGCGTTGCCGAGAAATTCAAGTTGCGCCAGGATGTTTTCCTGGCTGAACTCGACCTCGATCCGCTCTATGCGTGTTACTTTCAGCTGAAAAATGATCGCCGCTACTCTCCGCTGCCACGCTATCCCGCGGTGGAGCGGGACTTCTCGCTGCTGTTCAAAGACCAAGGAGTGACATTCCGGCACGTCGCGGGAGCAATTCATCATCTGAATTTCCCTGAAGTCGCCTCCGTCCAAGCGCGCGACCTTTATCGAGGCAAGAATCTACCTCCTGGAACCTTCTCGCTTATGATCCGCGTCACACTTCAGAGTCACGAAGGCACACTGACGGAGTCGCGCATCTCCGAGATCTCCGAGAAAATCATCCACGTTCTGCAATACACTTTCGGCGCGCAGCTCCGCGCCAGTTGATTGTTCTCGTCCACGCCACGGTGCGCTACAATCCGGAGACATGAGCATTCCCGTAAAAGTTGAGATATTCGGCCAGACCTACGCGATTCGCGGCGATCTCGACGAAGCCTATGTCCACAAGCTAGCCCAGTACGTCGACGAAAAAATGCACGCCATCGTCGCGGGCACGGCTACGGTAGACACGCAAAAAGTAGCCGTCCTAGCCGCGCTGGCGATCGCCGATGAACTCCACAGCACGCAAAAAGACCGCGGCGACCGCGAAGAACTCCTCCGCGAACAAGCCGAGCGCTGCCTCACCCTCGTCGAACGCGCCCTAAAACAAACCGCCTGATTTAGAAATCTCCGCCCGCCCGGTTTGACGCAAGATCCAAAAGGTTAAAAGCAGCCACTCCTTGCTACTGGCTCCAGTCTGTAGGAGTCCGCATCCAGCGGTGTTTACGGAGTTCGCCTTGAAGCGCGGGGGACAGAGGGCCCTTGGCGCTGGCGGAGAGGTTGCACTCGACGTGATGCGTCTTGCGCATCCCGGGAATGATCGTGCTGACGTCTTGGTTGTTGAGGATAAAGCGCAACGCCATTTCCGGCATGCTCAGGCCGTCCTGGAGGAGCGGCTTCAGCGCCTCGGCGTGCGCCACGCTGCTCTTGAGATTTTCCGCCACGAAATAGCTGTTCCGCCAATCGCCCTTCTGCCAGGTGCTCTGTAGCGTGAGCGTTCCCGAAAGCGAGCCTTCATCGAACGGCACGCGCGCAATGACGGCGACGTCTTTTTCTCGGCACGCGGGAAACAGTTCGTCCTCCGGATTCTGGTCGAAGATGTTGTAGATTACCTGGACGGCGTCTACCAGGCCGGCGCGTACGGCGCGAATCCCGTTCCACGGTTCCCACCGATTGAGGCTGATGCCCACGGCGCGGACTTTGCCGCTGCTGCGCAGAGCTTCGATCGCGCGCGGCAAACGCTCGTCGTCCAGCCAGTGGTCTTCCCAGGTGTGAAACTGAATGAGGTCGAGCGTTTCGACGCCGACGTTCGAAAGGCTTTTCTCGACGTACTCGACGAGGTAGTCGGGCGGATAGCAATGGTCGAGTGAAAACTCGCGGCGGCTCGGCCAGCGCCTGTTTTTCGGGGGAATTTTTGTCGCCGCATAAAGTTTTTTGTCAGGTCCGCCGGCAGCCGCGTTTCCTTTGTTGGCACGGAGGATTTTCCCGAGAAGTTGCTCGCTGTGGCCGTCGCCATAAGCCCACGCAGTGTCGAAAAAGTTGCAGCCGAGATCGACCGAGCGCTCGAGCGACTCAAGGGACTCCGTATCGGCCGACCCGGTCCAACCGGCCATGCCCCACATCCCATATCCAATTTCGCTGACGTTCCATCCGATGCGGCCAAATCGGCGATAGTTCATGGTCTGCTCTCCTAAAATAGAGGGCCTATTATACGCAGAGGGACACTGGCTCGCTCGTCCCAGTACACCAACTGTCTGCAAGACAAAGCTAATTCAAAAAGCGATAATGCTTCCATCTCGGACGGAGCTCACGCTGGGAGCAACAAGCCATTGTTCCCCCGGAAGGTTTTTGTGTTGCCGCGAATCTTGCGGTTGCGCGCGGCTGGTATCTTGGGTGCTCGCTTTCCAGAGTGAGGTCTCACGGTGTTGTGTTTTTCGGAGTCGTAAGGTTTGACCTCTTCGCCTCAACCGGGTCCGCGCAAAGCAGAGCGCCTTCTTCTCGTGCTCTTTCTGCTTTCCCTGCCCATGCTCAATCCCTGGGTGCGCGGAGACGGCGTCGGCTACTACGCCTTCGCGCGTGCTCCGCTGATCCAGCACAATCTCGATTTTACCCGCGACTATCAAGAAGCCAACGCCAGCTTTCGCGAAAATCGTCTCGACAAAAACGGCCAGCCTAGCGCTGAATTTCACACCCGCACCGGCCACATTGAAAATCATTTTACCGTGGGTCCTGCAATTCTCTGGGCCCCCTTTCTTATCGTCACGCACGCAGGCGTTCTTCTCGCGCGCTCCATGGGCTCGGCGATTCCCGCGGACGGTTTTTCCACGCCCTACCGCATCGCCATGGCGCTGGGGACAGCGCTCTACGGTTTTCTCGGCCTTCTGATTTCGTTTCAACTCGCGCGCAAATATGTCGACGAAACCTGGGCGCTTCTCGCCACGCTCGCCATCTGGTGGGCCAGCTCGCTTCCGGTCTACATGTACTTCAATCCGTCATGGTCGCATGCCCACTCGGCTTTTGTGGTGGCGCTCTTTTTGTGGTATTGGCACGAAACGCGGGACGCGCGCACGCTGGGGCAGTGGATCTTGCTCGGAGCGCTGGCGGGATTGATGCTCAACGTGTACTACGCCAATGTCATTCTATTCGTAATACTGCCGTTCGAAGCGGCCCGCGAATATAGCGCGGCGATCCGAAAAGCGACCCCCAGCACGCCGCATGTTTCGCAACTCATGGCTCGGCATCTCGTTTTCTTCATTACGCTTATTCTTTGCATGCTGCCCACATTTATCGTGCACCGCATCATTTACGGCAGCATGCTCAAAACAGGCTACGTTCCCATCGACCAGTGGTTGTGGCGCTCGCCTTACCTTTTCTCCGTTCTGTTCTCTGCGAATCACGGCTTGCTTTCCTGGACACCGCTTCTTCTCTTTGCCCTGATTGGCCTGGTGGCCTTTTGGCGGAGCGTGCCTCGCGTCGGCGCAGCTTTTTTGGGAGCCACGCTGGCGTTTTATTATTTCATAGCGTCGTATCCGGATTGGGCGGGCATCTCTTCGTACGGAAGCCGTTTTTTTGTTTCGCTTACCCCGCTTTTTATTCTGGGGCTTGCCGTTTTTCTCGACCGCTTCACGCGCATCTTTCGCTCCCGTCGCGCCGCGTTCGCCGCCGCCTGCGTCTTTCTGGGCTGCTTCATCTTGTGGAACGCTGGTCTAATTTTCCAGTGGGGCACGCACCTCATTCCCGCGCGCGGCGCGATCTCTTTTCCGCAAATGATTCGAAACCAATTTCTCGTTGTGCCGCGCCAGATTACCATGCAGTTCGAAAAGTATTTGTTTGGCCGCAAAGCCATGATGCAGCAGATCGAGCAGCGCGACCTCGAGCAGCTCAAGCAGAATCCTCCCCCCCCGTGATCCTTTTTTCCTTCTGGCTCTTGGCTTGCTGAGAATTCTGGGACTCACTATTTCGGAATTTGCCGAACAGTATCCGGAGCAGGTCAAATCCTGCCTGCTTCACCGCGGCTACCTCGCCTGGAGCGTGCCCAATCGCGAGTGGTGACAGCACGCCAGCGCGCCGTGCAATTTCCTGGGGGCCCGGAAAGCAGGACGTGCCTCCCGGTGGCGATGGTGGCCTGGTGTTATGTCCCGCTACGCGGCTCCAAGGGACTTATTTGTATTTTCCCGGGCGCCTTCTACAATAAGGAGGCCTTCCCTGAAGATGACTTTGACGCGCGGTTCTCAAAACTGCGGGAAAATGCGAGGCCGGACGGATCGCCAATGAAACGCGCACTGATTACGGGAATTACCGGACAAGACGGCTCGTATCTCGCGGAACTCCTGCTTTCCAAAGGGTACGAAGTCCATGGGATCATCCGCCGGGCAAGCACCTTCAATACCAAGCGCATCGACCACATTTATCAAGATCCGAATCAGCCGAGTACCCGGCTCTTCCTGCATCACGGCGATCTCTCGAGCACCGAGTGGGTACTGAATCTGGTTTACAGCTTTCTACCGGATGAGCTGTACCACCTCGCGGCGCAAAGCCATGTGCGCGTGAGTTTTGACATGCCGGAGTACACGGGCGATATCACCGGGCTCGGTACGATGCGGTTGCTCGAAGCGATCCGGCGGGCCGGGGCGAAGACGCGATTTTATCAGGCGTCAAGCTCGGAAATGTTCGGTTCGGCGTCGCCTCCACAAAGCGAAACCACACTTTTCGAGCCGCGTAGCCCGTATGCCGCAGCCAAAGTGTATGCCTACTGGATGACGCGGATTTACCGCGAGGGTTACCAGCTTTTTGCGAGCAACGGAATATTGTTCAATCACGAGAGCCCGCGGCGTGGCGAGACGTTTGTGACACGAAAAATCACGCGCGCGGTGGCGGCCATCGTGGCGGGCAAACAAGACACGCTGTTTCTTGGAAATCTCGATGCACGGCGGGACTGGGGTTACGCTCCGGAGTATGTGGAAGCCATCTGGAAGATGCTGCAGCAAGATGCCGCCGAGGATATCGTCATCGGGACGGGCGAAGCACATTCGGTGCGCGAATTTGTGGAAGAAGCGTTCGCCTATGCCGGACTGGACTGGCGCAAGCATGTACAAATGTCGGAACGTTATAAGCGCCCCTTGGAAGTGGATTGCCTAGTTGCGAATACACGAAAAGCCCGGGAGAAACTTGGCTGGGAAACGAGGATTGGATTCAGCGAACTGGTGGCGATCATGGTCGACGCAGATCTCGAAGCGGCGGGTCTGGCTCCTCTCGGGCGCGGAAAAGCGATTCTGGAAAAGAAATTCAGTCACTGGAACCATTGGCAAAATTCGGTGACGCGAGTGGTGGGAGCGGTCGAAGGCCAAGCTTCCGAGAACTGAGGAGCGGGGAATGGGTTTTTGGCAGAATCGGCGCGTGGTGCTGAGCGGAGGCAACGGATTTCTCGGCTCGTTCGTGGTGGAGAAATTGCGCGCAGCGGGGTGCCGAGAGATCAGCACTCCGCACAGCCGGGACTACGACCTGCGTGAAAAATCCGAAGCGTTGCGGCTATTTAAAGATGCCAAGCCGGACATTTTCATCCATCTTGCAGCGGTGGTGGGCGGCATCGGCGCGAACCGCGCAAACCCCGGGAGATTTTTTTACGACAACGCGGTGATGGGCATCAACGCCATCGAAGCTGGACGCCTTGCAGGCGTCGAGAAGTTCGTTTGTGCGGGCACCATCTGTTCCTATCCAAAGTTCACGCCCGTGCCGTTCCGCGAAGAGAATTTCTGGGACGGCTATCCAGAAGAGACCAATGCCCCGTATGGGCTGGCGAAAAAAATGCTACTCGTCCAGCTACAGGCCTACCGCGAACAATATGGGTTCAAGGGAATTTACTTGACGCCGGTTAATTTGTACGGACCGCGAGACAATTTCGATCCGGAGAGCTCACACGTAATTCCGGCGCTGATCCGGAAATGCTGGGAAGCGAAACAGGTGCGAGCGCCGGAAGTCACAGCGTGGGGAACGGGCCGCGCGACGCGCGAGTTCTTGTATGTGGAGGACGCCGCGGAAGCGATGGTTCTTGCTGCGGAAAAGTATGAGAAGCCTGAACCCGTAAACTTGGGGTCGGGCGCGGAGATCAGCATCCGTAATTTGTTGGAACTGATCTGTTCGCTGACGGGCTACCAGGGAACGGCCCGCTGGGACGAGAAGAAGCCCGACGGACAGCCGCGCCGTTGCCTGGATACTTCCCGCGCAGTGACAGAATTCGCATGGCACGCAAAAACGTCTCTGCACGATGGTTTGCAGAAAACCGTCTCTTGGTACACGGAGAGTCTTAGCAATCCTTTGGGCGCAGCTGCTCGCCGAAGCTAGCGAAGGAGATCCTCGCGCGTGTGCCAGCGGCTTTTTATCCGTCTGTAGTGGTTGCCGGGGGAGAGTGGATCTTGGAAGGGAAAAGAACTGCCCGGAATAAAGCGAAAACCAGGCATCCGGCGCCGCCGGATTTTCCCACATGCGACGTGCAAGGCGTGGAAGTCAAAGTGTTTCGCAGGGCGCAGCGTTTGTTGAAGGAAAAACATCCGGGAATAATCTGCGGACTCGATAGCGAGGAAAAGCAGCGCGATGGGCTCGAAAGGTTTTTGCCGTTCGCATACACCTGGCAGCCCTGCGGCACTAATCACCTTCTGGCACTGCCCCAATGACGCAAAAATGCATCGCGCTGCTGGGACGGCGGGATGCGCCGACGGATGCGGTTGAGGAGTATTGCCAATATCTGGCGGGCGCGTTGCGTGCCCACGATTTTGCTTGGGAACTTGCGCGCGTCGCCTGGCTCGAAGACGGCTGGCCGGCGGCCATGCACGCGCTCGAGCGGCAAGCGAAGGGCTGGCGCGGATGCTGGGTGCTGGTGCAATACACCGCGCTGGCGTGGTCGGAGCGTGGTTTTCCTCTGCGGTTTCTGCGAGTACTGCGGATTCTGCGGCAGGCGGGGGCACGCGTCGCCATGGTTTACCACGACGTCCTGCCCTACCATGGCAGCCGCACCATCGATAAGCTGCGGCGGCGCGCACAGAACCATGCGATGAGCGAAGCGCTGCGGTCTTCTGATCTCGGCGTCTTTACCGTGCCCCTCAGCAAAATTCCCTGGATTGGACGCCAGCACACGCGAGCCATTTTTATTCCGGTGGGCGCAAATCTTCCGGAACCGGAAACGGCCTGGACCGTACCGCACGGCGAGGGGAACAGGTTGCCGGCGATTGCTGTGTTTGGGATTACCGGGGGCGAAAGCGGTATCTGGGAAATCGCCAGTATTTCCGAGGCTTTGCAAATTGTGGCGGAACGACTGGGAAAGTTGCGGCTGGTTGTGATGGGGCGACATTCGGACACGGCGGAGAAAGCGCTGCAGAACCTGATGGACAAGCAGCCGATCGAGGTCTCCGCGCTGGGAGTTTTGCCGGGAGCGGAGATCGTAAGGCACATGGCCTCCTGCGACGTATTACTCTTTGTGCGTGGAGGGATCTCTTCGCGGCGCGGAAGCGCTATTGCAGGGATTGCGTGTGGACTGCCAGTGGTTGCGCTGGAAGGTCCAGAAACGGCGTCGCCAATTACCGAAGCGGGAGTGGTGTTCGCTGACCCGAAGAGGCAAAGAGGATTGGGAGAAGCGCTGCTGAAGGTGCTTTGCGATCCGGAGTATCGTGCTGTTCTTGCGGAACGCAGCCGGCGCGCGCAGGACAAATACTTTTCGTGGAAGGCGATTGCCGCCCGTTATGCGGAGGCCTTGCGTCCTGTCGATGGAAGTGTGGGGATTTCCGGTCAGGAGGAGGTCGCATGAGGTTTCATCGGGACAGCGCGTCGATCAAGGTTTCTTTCTTTTTTTCGGCGAGGACGGCGAGGGGATCAAGCGAGGAACTGTAGCCTGCGATTGCCGCGGCGGCGAGAAATGCAAACACTTCCGCGGGAAGCCAGGCATTGCCGGTCCACCGGCTTATAAAGAGGACCGGAGCGCTGATGGCGCCCAAAAGAATTTGCGTGCCAAAAGAGACCAGTACGGCCATGCCGGATTGGCGCTGGCCGCGCATCTGGCCGAAATTCAGTTTGCGCGGAAAGGACAGCGAGGACCAGTTGGCGATGGCTAACTGTCCCGTGACATTGAACACGATCGCGGCCAGTGTGGCCACCAGAACGGGGAGCGAGGGAAGCCCCACGAGGTAGGAAAAGGCGGCCATTGAAAGCGTTAATTCAAACGTGAGCATCGCGACTTGCAGAAGATTCTTTCCGAGAAAAACTTCGCGAAAGCTCACGGGCGAGGTGAAAAACGTTTGGATGCCTTTGCCGTCGTAAGCAAAGCTGTTGTAGGCGGGCGCCATCAGAATGAGGATGAGATAAGCCATCATACCGGGGAAAAAGAACTCGGTCGAAACCGGATGCTTGGTAGCCGTGGGATGCCTTCCCGCGAATTGCGTGGTAAATAGCAGAACAAAAACGGGAGGCATGATCAGCAGGAAAAAGGCGAAGCTGTTGCGCGTAAGATAGCGGAACTCCTTGCGAAGGACGGCGGAAACCTGCGGCGTCAGCAGGCCAAGAGCGTCGGGCTGTTCGGCGGTTCGCGAAGTGCGACGCAAGACGGCGCGGACCGGGGCTGCTGTCTCGCTCAGTTCCTCGCCGCGATATTGTGTCGCGAAGCGCAGCCAAAGGAACACGCTGAAAAGCAGGGCGTAGGCGGAGATCCCGGCGGCGCCGAGAAGTACGTCCGTGGAGTGTCCTTGTGCCGCGCCGGCGATGGCTCGCCCCGCAAGCGACGGCGGAAAAACAGAGAGATAGGGGAGCACATGGCGGACCCAGGGCTGCGCCGCACGGCCGTATCGCTGGAGCAGCGGGTTGAGGAATTGAAGCGAGACCGCCAATAGGATGAATACGGCGAAAAAGATCTCCCGAGTGCGGCGACGGGCCAAGATGCGTTCAAGCCAGGAACCAATCATTCGCTCGAGAGTGACATTCATCAGCAGGAAGAGGGCGGAAATAACAATCATGGTGGGCAGGACCGTTGGCTTCGCCCTAGCCGCGCCGATGATCATGGCGATGAGCCAACAACTAGAGGCGACAGCGGCAAAATCCGCGAGTCCGTAGGCCAGGCCGATGACATAAAATGCGCGCAGGCTAAGCGGAAACCGCAGCATGGTGCGAAATTCAAAACCCGCACCAAAGCCCGCCGTGAAAATATGAAAGAGCTGCCAGTAAAGAAAAATCGCCCAGAAAAGGAAAGCCATCCAGGCTTCGTGGCCTCCTGACAAAAAAGAATAAGCACCGAAGGAGAAAGCGAGGGACAAACCGAGGACGAAGAGCGCGGCGAAGACGCCGGCAAAGATCATTCCAATCAAATCCCACTGATTGTTTTTCTTGCGGAGACCGTTACGCAGAATCCGCCAGCGGAGCCCGGCTACAAGCCGGATTTGTTCCCAAACGGCGGGGACGCGTGCTACATCAGCCACGAGAGTTCCTCGAGTTGAGGCCGCTGGGCGCCGTCCTGGCCCACGATGGAGAGAAAAATTTGCTCGAGAGTCGTCTTGCTTCCTTCTTCACCAGCGATTCCCGCGCGCAACTCTTCAAGCGAACCCTGTGCGACCAGACGGCCTTTGTGAATGATAGCCACGTGGCTGCAGAGACGCTCGACAATCTCCAGGACATGCGAGGTAAGGAAGATAGTGACGCCGCGCTCGGTCATGCGCCCCAGAAGCGCTTTGAGCGCGCCGGCGGCAAGAGCATCCACACCTTCGAACGGCTCGTCGAGGAAAAGAATTCGTGGCCCATGAATCACCGCCGCGGCCAGCGCCAGTTTTTTCTGCATGCCGTGCGAATAGTCCGCGATCAAAGTTTTGGGGCGGTCGGAGAGCTGCATGAAATCCAGCAACTCTTCGGAGCGGCGCTGCGTGGTGGGACGGTCGAGCCCGTACATGCGGCCGACAAACTGAAGGTACTCGGCTCCAGTCAATCGTTCGAAGAGGCCCATGCCCTCGGGAACAACGCCGATTTGCCGTTTGACCTCGACCGGATGCCGAGCGAAGTCCAGCCCGAGAAGTTGCGCGCGGCCGGAGCTCGGGGCCAATAGGCCGGTAAGCATCTTGATGGTCGTGGACTTGCCTGCGCCATTGGGCCCGAGAAAGCCGAAAAACTGTCCGGCGGCAACCGTAAGGTCGACACCGTCCACCGCGGTCAAATTGCCGAAGCGGCGCGTAAGTTTTTCGGTCACGATGGCTGCGTCCGTCATCGCGTCTCCCCATTTCTTGAATGCCGTTCGCAACACGACTCTAACACGAGTCCGACACACGACAAGGCGCCAGAGCGAGAGTGTTTGCGCTCGATGAGGGGTAAGGTCACACAGGTTTCTGTGGAATGGGTGTCGGAGAGGAGAGCAGCAATTCTTTTGTGGGGAGAGCCGCCAGAACGGCAGGCAACTCCACGCGGAACGCGGCACCGCCTTCTTGGCGGTTGTAGCAGAGGATCCTGCCGCTGTGCTCCTGCACGATGCCGAAGCAAATACTGAGACCCAGGCCCGTGCCTTTCCCTACGGGCTTGGTCGTATAGAAAGGATCGAAGACGCGGTGGGGCTCCTTGACGCCGGGCCCGGTATCCAGGAAAAGGACGACGACATAAGCGCGGTCGCGCATGGTCTTGACGGTCAGGACGCCGCCTTGCGCCGCTTCCATGGCATCGACCGCATTGCTGATCATATTGAAGAAGACCTGCATCAACTGGTTTCCATCGCCGCGAACGCCGGGCAGAACGGATTCGAGCTGGAGCTCGATGCGCACGGTCCCGGTGGGCAGATCCAGGGTGCGAAGCTGTACGGCGTTGGTGACCACCGTGTTGATGTCCAGAAGGGTGCGCTCCGTGGGGACCTGCCTGGCAAAGCTGAGAAGATTTCCTACAAGTGTTTTCGTGCGACGAGCCTGATCGCGAATCTTCGACGCCGTGACGCGGGCTTTTTCGGGAAGAGTCCGGTCGTCGGCCAAAAGATCAGAGAAGCCCAAAATCGCCGTCAAAGGATTGTTGATTTCGTGGGCGGCGCCGGCGGCCAATTGTCCCAAGGAGACGAGCTTTTCGGATTGCACGATTTGCGCCTGGAGTCTCTGTAGATTCTCTATCGAGCGTTCGGAATTAGAGAGCAGGCGCGTGCGATCAGCATCAGCCAGGTAAGTCCTAAGGAAGACGAGAAGAGCCAGAGGAATGGAGGCGAGGAGGACGGTCATCAGCCGGAAATCGCGGATTGCGGGATTTTCGTGGGCGAACCGCAGGGTGTAAATGGCAAACAGGGGCAAAGACACTACGGCGGCCATGGCCAGATACGCCGGCACGACACCCTCTCCACGGGAGCTACCGGAGTCCGTATCGAAATCGTTCCCCGAGGGGGCCTCGAGAGCGGCACGTTTTTGGTAAGCGATGACGCCGGCGAGAGCGAACCAAAGAAAAGAGGAAACCAAGGGAAGATCGTACAAGCTACCCGTGTAATAGCGGCTGAACTCGAGAGCGATGTTGATGTTGAGGGAAGAGAGCATGTACATCGTCGAGGCCCCGAAAAGATTGGCATAAACCAATCGCCAGGCGCCCGAGGAGCGCAGCCAGAGGTAGCCGAAGCCACCGACAATGATCATGTTCTCGGTATTGTGAAGGAGGACGTAGTTGTAGTTGTACTCCGCGAGAGAAGGGACCGCGTACATCCATGGCAGCACGATGAAGATGTAGAGAAAGATCCACCAGGTAAGCAGCAGAGCAAAGTCCAAATAGCCGAAGCGCAGACGAAGTTCGCCGCGCTGGAGGTGGGGGCGCAGCGTCAGCGCGGCCATCATGGGAATGCCGCGAAGGAAGAAAACGATGTCTATGGGATCCGTGTCAGGCATCGGCCTGTGCAGGTAGAGCTCATAGTATGTCCAGTCAAATTGGCCGATCATCCAAAGCGTGCAACCCACGGCGAGCAACATCCAAAAGAGATTCCTGCGCCAATGAGGAGTGCCAGCATTCAGGAGGAGACCGGCGTTGGCGAGGAGCGGAACGAGGCACTGAGACAAGTCGCCGAAAGCGGTAAGAGCATGGCTTCCCCGATGGAGAGCCAGAGAAACTGTGGCGTAGACGACTAGGAAGAGAAGCCAGATGCCCGCCATGCGGATAGTCGTTTTGGCAGAAGACATAAGATCGGGTGAACCTATTTTAGAAGGGAGAGGCGGGCAGGGCGGTGCCGCATTCGGCGCGCAATACGTAAGTATAAACTAAATCATAGGTTGACTTGGAGCCGGGATCGGCGAGCCCGGATAAAAAGCAGGGATTTTAGCCCTCGTTGGTGTGAGCCAGGCTATGGTTGGTGAGCCGCGGTAGGTCTGTTGTTGCCAATGCGCCGATTGGCTTTGAGGGAATCGCCAACGCTCCGGCTACGTTCCAAGGGGGGTCAAATGGCTCACTCGTAGCAAGTGCAGTAGCAAGAAAGCCCGATCCAGCGCGCCGAATTGCGATCAGCCGATATGTTTCACGCGTTCCCTGATTTCGATGGTCCCCTGATTTCGATCGTCCATCGATTGCCGGACCGAGTATCTTTCCTCGGATAGCGAGCCTCCCGGGTGGTGAACAAATGAACAAAGCCGGTCCCGCGAAAACTGCCTTTTAACAACTATGGCTTATTGGGCATCCCGGTTCTTGAGGTCCCTTGTATCTGCCATCCAGTCGGTCACACTAGAAGCCCCTCCGGCAATCTAGTGGTTATCGCTGTTACCTCCAGATTGGATCTTAGTGTTGCCTTAATATCGAGCGTTTCGATCTCCGAACTCAGGTGCGCCTGCTTCAGCCTCGGAATCGAAAGACGCGCATGATAAATCGGCCGGAGAGTCAATTGACGGAAGACAGGAAACGAAAGCTCCGACAGTTACTGGTTGCAGTGTGCTTTGTTGCGGCGCACGTGCTGCTGGACCGTTCCACGATGTTTTTTCAGATTTGGACGGAGATCAGCGCCTGGTATCCGCCCACGGGCCTGGCGTTCGCGGTGCTGATTGGGTTCGGGCCGCGTTATGCGGTGCCCATCCTGATCGCAGCGGATATCGCGTCAATCGTGAACTATCACCAGCCGGTCGACTCATTCTCTTTTCTGGTAGGGAACATTGAATACACGGCTGTGTTTACGGTGGCAGCCCTGCTATTGCGGCACGTCATCAAGATCGATCTGAATCTACGATCGCTGCGGGATGTGACGTGGCTGCTGCTGGTCGCTGTGCTCTCCTCTGGCGTCGAGTCGTTCGTCGGCGCCGGGTTCCTCGCGTTGGACCATTTGATCCCTTCGAAAGAATACTTGCGGGCTACGCTCAATTGGTGGGTCGGCGATGCCGTGGCCATTGGTTCGATTACACCGTTCTGTCTCATCTATGTGTTGCCCAGGCTCCGGCGATTCGCGGGATACTCCGAACCCGCCAGCACTCCCGGAGACCAAGCCACCGTCATGGTGGGCAGACACGAATTGCGAGGAATTCGAAGAGCGGGGGAGTCGGCCCTATTCGCAGTGTGCATTACGGCGGTGCTGTGGATGTCTCTCAGCGGACGCTGGTCTCGCGGCAACGAGATGTTCTTTCTTCTTTTTCTGCCGCTGATATGGATGGCCGTCCGGCGAGGTCTGCGGGGCGCCACGGCGGCGATTCTGGCACTGGATTCGGGAATCATCGTGGCGCTGAGGATTTATCCGCGGGGTCCCAGCGAACTCACACTGCTGCAATTTCTGATGCTCATCTTGTCGCTCGCTGGACTGGTGCTGGGAGCGTTGATCAGCGAGCGGGATGCGGGCGAGCGGAAATTGTCCCAGGAGGAAGGACGGATGCGGCTGTTGCTGGAATCGACGGGCGAAGCTATCTATGGAATGGACATCAAAGGGGAATGCACGTTTTGCAATCTCGCAATGCTCCGGTTGTTGCGTTACGCTTCGCAGGACGGCGTGCTGGGCCGCAACATACATGACGTTATCCATCATACGCGGCGCGATGGATCACCCTACCCGCGGGACGAGTGCGTGCTGCAGACCAAATTCCGGGCTGGCAATAAATTTCATGAGACCGACGAACTGCTTTGGCGTTCGGATGGGACCAGTTTCGACGCCGAAATATGGTGTTACCCGTTGCTGCAACAAGGTCACATGCTGGGAGCTGTCGTAACCTTTGTGGATATCACCGAGCGGAAGAAAGCGCAGGAAGTTCTGCAGCAAGCGAAGGAAGATGCCGAAGCCGCGAACCGGGCGAAGAGCGAATTCCTGGCGAACATGAGCCACGAGATTCGCACGCCCATGAACGGGATTCTGGGAATGACAACGCTTGCGCTCGAAACGAACCTAGACTCGGAACAGCGCGACTATCTGAGCATGGTGAAGAGTTCAGGCGAATCGCTCTTGACGCTGCTGAACGACATTCTGGATCTGTCGAAGATTGAGGCGGGTAAGCTAGACCTGGAAATCGCGGAGCTGTCCGTAGAGGACTGCATCGAAGAGGCGCTGCAGCCGCTGGTACTTAACGCGCAACACAAGGGCATCGAGCTGGTGTGGAATATCAGCGAAGATATTCCCAGCGCGGTGCGGGGGGATCCCACGCGCTTGCGGCAAGTGTTGATCAATTTAGCTGGAAACGCGCTGAAATTCACCAATCAGGGACAAGTGGCGATTTATGCCCGTCTTGCTGAGGCCACAGCGGATGGCTGGCTGCTGGAATTCACGGTGTCCGACACCGGCATCGGAATTCCAGAGGGAAAACAAAAAAAGATTTTTGAAGCGTTCACACAGGCGGACACATCTACCACACGGCGTTTCGGCGGCACCGGATTGGGACTATCGATTTGCCATCGGCTCGTGCACCTCATGGGCGGGCGTATTTGGGTGGAGAGCGAAGAAGGGCGGGGCAGCAAATTCCATTTCACCACGACGGTGTTGCGAGAGGTGGCACGCGAAAATGCCTCGAGAGCGCCGAGCGGAACAGCGCAGACGAACGGCTGGCGCGTTCTGGCGGTCGATGACAATCCTCTCAATCGCGAGTTGCTGGAACGTTTGCTAACGCGCTGGAATACCGAAGCCGTGCTGGCGGCCAGCGCCGAGGAGGCGCTGACCCAGCTCGCGGAAGCCCAGCGCACGGGTGTGAACTTCTCAACGATCTTGATAGAGAAGGATTTGGGGAGTCCGGGAGGATTGGCGCTGGTCGCCACGGTCCGTGCATCTCCCGCAGCCGAGGTGCCGGTGATCCTGGTTCACTCGCGGCTGTTGGATGCGGAGGAACGGGATCGTTGCCGGCAGTTGGGCGTGACACGGATGATCCTCAAACCGTTCCGCCGGTCGGCGCTCTATGAAGCGCTCGAAGCCTGCCATGACCAGTTAGACGAAGCGCATGTGCCCTTGCCAGAGATTCCCGCGGAAGAAAGACGCGCCAGTTTACGGATCTTGCTTGCCGATGACAACATAGTGAATCAGCGATTGATTTCGCGACTGCTCGAGAAAATGGGGCACCGCGTCACCATTGTGGGCGACGGCCAGATGGCGTTCCGCCTCTCCGGCCAGCAGGACTTTGATCTAGTGGCGATGGACATGCAAATGCCCACTATGGATGGCGTGGAGGCCACCGAAGAGATTCGCTCCAGGGAGAAACAATCCGGACGGCACCTGCCGATAGTGGCGATGACCGCGAGCGCGTTTGACGAGGACCGCAAGAGATGCCAGCAAGCGGGGATGGACGGCTACGTTGCCAAGCCCGTTACGACCAAAACGATTGAAATGGAGATTGCCCGAGTGATGGCCGCGCAAAAAAAATAGCGAAGCACGAAGCTGCGCGAGCAAGATAGAGTTAGCGCCATGCCCCTAGTCTCCCAGTCTTTCACTCTTTACGTTAAGTGGCTATCAAGGGGCGCAAATCAGGTTCTACTATATAGAACTCCACGTTTATGCCGGCGTTGGCTGTTGTCCTGAGCCAGAAAACGAGGTTCAATTCACTTCGGAGCTGGACAGCAACCACGAACTGAGGAGCCACAGGTCCCGTCCCTTCTGGGTGGAGCAGACGGTCTCAGCTTCTTCCGCCAGCTCTTGGGCTCGCCCAAAATCGCCAGTTTCGAGTTCCTTCCTAGCTTCTCGTCGAAGCCCATAGGCGTGGTCGAGCAGCAGCAGCAGCGAGCGAAGGTCGGCCCCGCATCGCGAGCAGAACGCCGAGCCCCGGAAGCGCGCTTGGCAGACGGGGCAATTGGGGTGTTCATCGTTTCCGATCAATGCCCCTCCACAAAGAACAACAGCTCGCGCAGTTCCGCGCTAGTCTTTTTCAGCGCCCCGGCGTCGTTCGACCGTATCGCTCCATGGATTCTTTCGTGTAGTTCGATCGCTTCTTCTTGGTCCTCTGGGTGCAGCGTGCCCAGCAAGCGTTGGGAGTGCTCGATGAGGTCATGCGCTTCCTTCACCATCTCCAGGGCGTGCGGCAGACTGGCAGCGGCTGTGTCCTCAGGTTCGCTCACAGCCTCCTCGTCCACCCCATCTGCGTCTTCCAAGCTGAACTCATTTTCATCAATCTCCACGCTTTCTTCGGCGTGAGAGGAATAAAGCGCTTTAAGACGCTCTCGAGCTGCTGCGATCTCTGAAGGGCTCTTCTCCCGCAACGCCCGATCAATCGAGATGTGTTTGGACTTGCCGGTTTCCTTTTCGATGGCCGTGACGTGCAGGATGCCATCCACGTCGAGACTCATGCGACAAAGCACCTCGTTCGGCTCTCGCGTTGGTCGCAAACCCTCGACGCGGAAATCGCCCACCAGCAGATTTTTGAGCGCATCGTCGTCCTCACCCTGATAGATCTCAATTTGCACGGAGGTTTGCTGCGGGTAAGCTGTTGCGTAGCTCCCGGTGCGAGTGACGGGCAAAGGGGTGTTGCGATAAATAATTGGGTGATAACAATGCGGATAAGGGAAGCCCCCGCGTTCTCCCAGGTACGACGGGCCGAAGGAGAAGGGAGAGACATCCACCAGCACCCGCTCCACGCCGTGGCCGGCCAGCCTAGAAGCGAGGACTCCCGCACCAAGGGCCACGCACAAATCAGGATGTATATCCTGACGGGGCTCGAGTCCCGTCAGCTCATGCAATCTGCGGTAGATCAGTGGTGTTCGGGTTGAGCCGCCGACCAGCAAGATGGTGTCGATGTCACTGGGACTTTTGTGTGCATCGCTGAGCGCTTTGGAGACACTGTCGAGGGTGGACTCGATCAGCGGCCTCACCATCTCTTCGTATTCGGCACGGGAAAGTTCAACATCAAGGTGCAGGGGTTTTCCCTTCTCGGTCACCAGCGCTTCTTCCCGCACGCGGACGTAGGGCTCGAAACTCAGCTTCTTCTTGGCTTCCTCGGCAGCCCACCGCAAGCGGGTACGCGCGACCGGGTAGCCGTTCTGGAGGTCGATGCCATACTGGGTTTGGAATTCCCGTTCCAAGCGTCCGAGCAAAAGATCGTCAAAATCGTCCCCTCCGAGTTGGTTGTTACCGTGGCTGGCGAGAACTTCGGTGACGTCGCCCTCGACGCTTACTATGGATACGTCAAACGTCCCGCCGCCAAGGTCGTAAACCAAGGCGCTGTGATGCGCGGCATCGCCGAAACCGTACGCGAGACTGGCGGCCGTAGGTTCATTGAGAATGCGCGCGACTTCCAAACCTGCTAGCTCTCCGGCTTCACGCGTAGCGTTGCGCTGGGCGTCGGAAAAATAAGCCGGTACGGTAATGACGGCCTTGGTGATCGGTTGATGCAGATGGCGTTCGGCCCATTCCACCAGTTGGCGAAGAATGAGGGAGGAGATCTCCTGGGGCGTGAACTCCCTGTCTCCGAGGTTGACGGTCTCGGTCGAACCCATCTTTCGCTTGATACTCCGGATGGTCAGATTTGGAAACAGAAGCTGCTGATGGCGCGCCTCCCGGCCTACCAGCAGCGCGCCGGCAGGGGAGAGACCCACACAAGATGGCAGCATGCGGTCAGCTTCAGGGCCGAGAACCTCCACGTTGCCATTTAGGAAAGCCGCGATCTCCGAGTTGGTGGTTCCGAGATCAATACCTACGACCATATCACTCATTGTTTTCATCTCCTCCTGCAGGGATTGCTGTGGGTTTGCGTGCTACCTTCACTTGCGCCGGGCGATGAACTTCTCCCTTCCATTCGTAGCCCGCTCGGTACACTTCGAGCACCGTTCCCTCGGCTTCTTGATCGGTCTCTTCTACATCTACGGCGTGCATAGACTTCGGATCGAAGCGCTGCCCTTGGCATGCAATTTCCCTGACATCAAATTGCGCCAGGGCGTCTTTTAGGCGTTCCATGCTCATTTGGTAGCCCTCCTTAAGCGCGGTTATGTTCTCGAGGGCTTGGCGGAAAATGTGATGCCGAGCCAGGAGTCGAGCCGTCCAACTGGACCGCAGGGAATCGTCCATGCTCTTTTGGCTCGCGCGGACCTGATCGAGGCCCCGCGCCAAGCGGTCGAGCAGATCAAGAAATACATCCAGCACTTCCCGGCGAGCACGTTCATGAGCTTCTCGGTGCATCTCGGGAAGCTGCGGCGCCAGAATCGCGACCGGAGCGAGGGACTCGCTAACTTGCTTGAAGCTCCGCCCTTGCAATCTCACTTCCTGTGTCAGAGCTGTCACTGCCGCCCACATCGAATAGAAGTCGCACCGGCCGTTGCTGATTGGTTTCGGTTCCGCTGCCAGAGAGGACAGCAGTTCGGCAGAAATTCCCTGCGGGGGCTCCTCAGCAGCCAACACGGAGTCCAGCCAGACTTCAAAGCGAAGCAGAATTTCTCCGCGATCTAGACTCACTTCTCCCTCAAGACCGCCAACCATGGGCCCGGCCCGGTGAACTTTCTCTCTCGTTTGCTTGCCGGCAGCAAAGAAAGCAGAGGAGCGTGGGGATCTGCGGAAAGAAACATGTGCAAGGCGCGACGGCGCGGATCCCGCAATACTTCGTATGCGTCGCGGATGCGTTCAAACGCAGCAGGCGCACGGTCAGGCGGATTCTCCTTCACCTTGCACAAGTAGGCCTCGCGGATTCTCTGATCACCGGCATCCGGCGGAACTCCGAGAATCTCTCTCGGATCTTCGTCTAATCGGATGCTCGCCTGTCGTTCCGTTTTCAAAACAGATCTCCCTGCCCCGGCAAATCGCGCCGCGCTCTCTTTGGTCGCCTCCCTCGGGCGTGGCTCATTTCCGATGCCAGCAGCCGGGCCATCTCTTCTAGGGTGAACGATTCGTCGTCGTTCTCCAGATCCTCGTCGTCCAGAGACATAGTTTCCGGAGAAAAAGAAACGCGAAAGGCAGCAGACCGATCTGTGGGAAATGTAGGCGAGTGCTTCTCACGCTGGAGCACCGCCTGCATCTGTTCGGTGGTCATGGAGAAGTCCTGCCAATCTTCGAAATCGAGCCAGTCGAAGAAGTTTGTCTTGGCGTTGCGGCGGCCCCGTCGCAGCTCCACCGCCTCGTTAATGACGGACGTGTCCCGCCGGCGCCGCCCCAGTTCGACAGCAGCCGCAATACAGTCGTCGCGGCGCTCGCACTCCCATTCCGGCAGGGCTCGCGCCCGCAGCAGCAAAAACCGCGCTTCTGCGTCGCCTCCCATTTCAAGGCCGGCGACAGAAGCTGCGTAGGCGAGTTCCTTCTGGTTCGTGCGCAGCGCAGCCTTTCCCAGCATTTCTAATTGCCGGCCTTCTGGGCGGCCGCGGGCATTTGTCAACTCCTGCAAAAGCCGGTCGTGCCATGCCGTTGGGATCTTGAAGGTCGCACCCGCATCATCGGCGAGAACGCAAACACGTGCGGTCGCCGAGACCAGCGAATCAGAAAGATCCAGGGAGACTTTTTGCGGAAGATGACTTTCGAAGTCCGCCGGGGTCAGTCCGCCGAAAGCGCCTGCGTTTTCGCACACCAGGATCGCCGCAGCGGTGCTCCCCAGCAAGTGAACGATCTGGCTCAAAAAGCTGGAAACCAGTTTAGCGTCGTTGCGGATAACCTGGCAGGCCCAGCGCAGGGCGACCAGAAAGGCAGGACGATCACCCACTTGGGCTTGTGGCAGTGCTTCGAGAGCTGCCAAGTCCTGCTCAACCAGGTGCGGCTTGCGCTGCCGGAGGTGACGACCTGCCTGGGCGATCAACAGACGAAGCGCAGCTCGACGAACCTCGGGGTTTACCGCATCCAGCTTCTGCGCCTCTTCTAGAAAGGCGGTCGCCTTGTTGAGTGCCGCTCGCTTTTCCGCCGACTCCATCAGGTACAGCAGGGGCTCGCTGTGGTTCGGGATGGCTCGGTGCCAGCTCTCGGCCACGTAGTCGGCAACCCTCCAATCGGACTCCTGCCTCGCCCAGTTCAACCATTGCTCGAACGCTTCGCGATGAGGGTCGATGCTGCACGCCCGCTCGAATAGTTCGCTTGGTGAGAGAAAATAAAGATCACGCTTTTTGTACTTCGCCTCCACCGCGCGAATGGCCGGCGGCTGATCCTCATAGTAGGCTTGGAAGCCGGAGAATTGCTCCGCGAAATTGCTCTGCAGCGCTTCCAGCGTCTCGACGGGGACCTCCAGCAAAAGCGCAGCCATATGCAGGTACAGAGCTGCTGCTTCGGGACCGTTTTCCCCAAACCAACCCTCCGCAACCGCGTGTCGGCGAAATTGCTCCCATAGGGCGCATGTGACCGGTCCGATAGGTCCGCGGGAATTTTCGAGGGACCGCGCATAAAGGCGCCAGAAGTAAGCGTTCTTGGCCGACGTCCCGCCGAGTGCGGCGCGGACTTTTCGTTTGGGCAGCTCAAGCTGCAAAGCGCGTACGGAGATATGCTGCCGCAAGCGTTCCACCAGCTCGGGATAGGCAACCTCGCAAGCCGTCATGGCGCGCTGGATTTCCGGAAGGATCTTGCCTTGGTCCCTGGTTTCAAACGCGGAGTCTAGCGCTTGTAGGGCTCTCTCGAGAGACACTTTGTTTCCACACACACGGGCGACGAGTGCGTCTGCAGCAGAGGCCAGGTGCTCGCCGGTTCTCGCGCGAAGCATGGTCCGAAGGGCCGGAATGAGCCGTGCGGGAGCGGTATCGGGATCGATGATTTTGAGGCACTGTTCGCAGGCGGCATCGTTTTGCCGGTAGAAATAGGCAATGGCACGTAGGAGGATTTTCCACGAAGCCAAGGGACCGCGGTGAGAAACTTCCGGCAGAGCCAGGGCGGCCTCTTCGATAGGGCCAGCCGTGACCGCGGCAAATGCTCTTAGGAGCGCGGCAGCCGCCGTACGAAGGGCGTGGTCAGGTGGGAGCGCCGCACACTCGGCGAGGGCCGAGAGGTCGTACACGTGACGCCCGACAGCCTTTTCGATCGTCCTTCGTATTTCCTGGGGAAGAGCTGGGTCATTCAGGGGCCTCAACAATTCCTCAAGGTTTCCGTCGGAAGCGCGGACAAGAACGCCGACCTCTGTAAGCCTTGCTGCCGCGCAGGAGTAGCGCTCGTGCACCAGTTCGAACAACGCTTTGGCTTCTTCCTGCAGGCCGGATTTCCACAGGGACTGAATTCGCGCCGCATAGGCATCCACCAGCAAGGCTTCCGATTCCCGCCAACCGCAGCGTTTGTGAATCTCTTTTGCCAGTTCCACGGCAGGCTTCGCCTTGCCTTTGGCGAGGAGGTCGCGCACTTCTTCCTCCTGCGGAACTGCTACGCTTGCCTCCGTGCCTCGAACGGGCGGATGGGGCAGCTTGGTTTCCCTGTTGGATTTCACGCGCACCCTGGAACTTCCCTCCCTTCCTTTTTCCAAGCGACTAACTTAACCAATCTCCCTGCCGATGACAATATCGCACTGATCCCGCGTTGTGAATTTCTGTGGAGAACCATTGACGATGCCTGGCCTCGGGAGCGACGCGGCCCGCACGCGATTAAGAAAAACCAGCGGCGGGCGCGCCTCGCTCCTGTTTCCTCGAGCGCCGTTTCGGGCCCGCGATTGGAATACGAATCCTCAGGCACTACAAACGAAGCGGCTTGCATGGAGGCGTAGGCTCGGTCGGAATAGCCATCGGGCCGAATGCCGCTTGGGGCTGGATTAACGATTCGAAATATTGACATTGTTGCTCGAGCCGTAATCCACACGGGCAGCGCATGCGGGATGGGTTGTCGTCTGATTTCCAACCAAGGTTATTTTGTCCACGAAATTCATCACAACCGCTGAGGTTGATTCAGAGCCGAAATAGGCCCGCATCGCATGCGTATGCGCAACGGATGCGCATCCCGTAAAGCTATTCTTCAAGAGGCCCTCGGTGCTGCCGGTTGTACGACTGTTATGAACGCCAGCCATATAAATTCCAGCGCCAGCGAGACTTTGTATCGAGTTTCCCGAAATCTCAATGTCCTGAAACGCGGGATAGATGCCATTAAAATTATCGGGCGTGTTGTTGTAGTTCGTCACCGCTTCGCTGAAGACGGTAATCGCGGCGTTTCGGTGCGGATAAGTGCCCATGGCCGTCCCGTATTGATAGGACTTTGTGGACCAGTTGGTTCGTATGAATTGGTTGTTGCGGATGGCCACGTCCGAACTTGGCGCGCCTTCGCTCCAGTAGCTCGAAAAATGAAAACCTACCCCACCCATGGTCAAAGATTCGAATGTCGAATTCTGAATCACTCCGTGCAACGCCCCCAAGATAATTCCACGCCCGATTTTTTTTCGTACCGTCACTCCCGACACGTAAAAGCCGGATGGAATGTGGTTCATATTGATCGCTTTCAACCCGGCGCGCAGAAAGTGCACGCTCTCCTTTAGTTGAATCTTCTGCGGCCCGTTTCCGCTGGACGATTGCACGCGGGCCGATCCAATAAACGCCAAAGTCTCGTCAAAGAACGCCAGCATGTCTCCCTCCTTGGCAGAGGAATCCGCGCCGGCCATCGAAAAGGAACTGGCTGACGTTGCCGCCGTCAACGTGTCCCAAACGACCGCCACGTTGACCGCGTCATCGCCCAAGGCTTCGAAAATCGCGTGATCGATAATGATATCGCCCCGGGCCCCCGTCAGATGCACGCCATCCGCGGTGGTCGAGATGTGCCGTCCCTGGCTTGGAGTGATTGTGAGATTCTCGATGGAAATCCCTCTCTGCCGGTCTCCCCCGGCAATTCCCATATACGGCGATGCATGAATCGTGCACTGGATGATTCGCAAGTCTTCCGTGTCCAGCAGGCTCACGGCACCCATCGGGAATTGCGAAAACGCCACCAGCACATAGCGATTGGGAAATCGGACCAGGTTCGAGGCCACCCACTGGCCTGAAGCATTCGAGTTCGGGTAAAGGGCGAGTCCTTTCAAATGCATGGCTTGCGTCGGACCTTTTTTCTGCGCGATGCAGCCCGCGTCGCAACCGTCATCCGTTGGCCCAGGTAAATCATCCTCCCGCGCCATCTGACCGGTGCCTTTGTCCCACAGATGGAAGGTATAGATATACGGCGAGAAATTTGACGGAAACTGTGTCTGGGGATCCAACTCGATGTGTCCGGAAGTCGCCGAATCCTTTTTGATCGTCCCCATGGCCTCAAAAAGCGGGCCTCGCCAAGCCGGTTCGGGATCCATTGGCCTTCCCCAGTCGATGACCAGGTTCTCCAGGATTCCCTGCTTACAATTCTCGATATTGAAGGCCCCCGTCGAGCCCGTAAAGTACAGCGTCGATCCATTCCCGTCGAATACAAAATCGTGCGCATCGCGAATCGTAAAATGGGGCCGGTGGTTGAGCACCCAGTCCTGCTGGGGCGGCAATTTCGCGGGCAGCACAATGTGGTAAGCCGCATGAGGCGCCAGTTGCACCACGCGGCAAGGCGCCGCGTTCCCTGTGGCCATGCGATCCAGGTAGCCTTGAATCAACTTCAGATCATCGCTCGCCGTGGGTGGCGGCACCGTGCACACCATCTCGGGATTCAGCTTCTGCCACGGCGGTGAAAGCGCAGCCTCGTACCAAGCTGGCGACTTTACGACCACCGCGACACGCGCCCCTTGCGCGCTCGTGAACGATCGCACCACATCGTTTGCCGTCGCCGTGACCTCGGGCCGCACCGCCTGGCGAACCAGGGTATTCCAACTCGCCGGATCCGCCCACGCCGCCCGTCCCATCCTCCCTTTGGACTGGCCATCGGCAACGTATTCGGAAATTGCGCGAGCCGGGTCATGCGAAACATCGGCATATCGTGATTGATATTCCCTTACATTAAAAAATGGCGACGCTCCCCGGCGTTCCGCGATTCCATGCTGCAGCCAGTGGAGTTGTATGTCCACGAGGTCCCAAACGCGGGGATAAGCTTTGTCGAGATCCGGATTGTTAGCGGGGTCCAGGTAATAGTTGAAGTCGAACACCACCCAATAGCTATCGGCGGCGCCGATCCTTCCCTCATTGAATCCGGCAACAACGAAGTGTTCGATCGCAGCGAGGCAATCTCCCTTCGCTAGATCGCCATACCTGTTCAGGTAGTCTCGCGAATAGAACAGAAACGAGCCCCTGCGGCACGCCTTGGCGCCCTGGCCTGTCCACTCGCGCTTCGCGGCGTCATCGTCTGCCAACTTCAGCTGTGGGTAGAATTTTCTGTAAAACTCGGCGTTAAAGACGCGCTGATCGGTCAAGAAACCCTTGCCGGAACCCGGCAGCACCTGGTTGTCGATGGTCAACGGAATCAGTGCGATCTCTTCAGCCAACCCGACAAATCCAAAAGTCAGGAAGACCGATAGGAATGAAGTCAGGAGTAGGGCGGGGACTCTGTTGGCCAATTGTTTCACAAGTCCTTCGAAGGCCTCCAAAGTTCTGTTGGAGCATATTTTGTATAACACGCCGGAGTTCAAAAGTTGCGATCCAAAGGTAGAAGTTGTTTGCCCAGCGGTGGCCACCCACTTCCTTGACTCTCGGCAAAAAATACAAAACCGGGCATCTTCCGCTGGGCTCTTAGAGTAGTCCGGTTCGAGGAGTGCGGTGGTTCGGAAGACTTCTAAGCGATCCGATCTCCTGGAACGCCGTTGGTCGGGCACCAGCGGCACTTTTCCTATTCATCCGGTTGTGTAGTTCACGTGCGACTTGTCTTTGTGGGAAGGGGTTACCGCCACTTCGGATTTTAGTACCGGCACAAGGTAGCTAGCGAAGCCGATGCCGACAAGAATCGTACCGAATGATTTCTCCGGTGTATATGTCCGGACGACCAATTTCCCGCATTCGAGTCTGTAGAACTTTGTTTTATAGCGCCGTGCAAAAAGCTGCTGCATCGCTTCACGTAGATTGGTTCCCGCTTCTTCGAGCGATGCGTTGCCGTTGTACTCGCACGCAAAACCGCCCAGATAAGAGCCGTCCGAATTGCGATAGACCCTAGCCAAAAGCACACCAGCGGTGATCCGCGTTCCCGGTCTATCGGTATGCTGGACAGCGATGATTCCCTCCAGCACGGACCCATGGTGGATGTCCGGCAAGTGTGGGAGCTCGACCGATTCCGGCGGCAGCACCGAGGTATAAAGCATCACGTTGTAATTTTCGATTCCGGCCATGTGCAGAGCTGCGTCGTACGATCCGGTCTCGATCCCGACATCGCTCTCTCCCCAGCCGATCACCCAGAAATATTCCCTGGGTATCCGGCAGCCAATTTCAGAGTAGCGAGCAAGCGGATGCTTCGGCATTTTGAGATAGCCCGACGCAGCTTAATACGATTCCCGGTTGGACATCAAATGGGTACTGACAGACGCATAAACCAGACACTTCTCAGTTTTCCTATTGCACCGTGGTCATGCAGCCGTAGTCCATGTGCAGTTGTCGGTGGCGGTGGAAAGAGTCGACCGGGATGGTCCGCCGTAAAGTCCACCTCGACTTGCACCCTGGCGGGCACGACGACCACATCGTTCGTCACGTCTGATGTTACTTTGCCAGGGACTTGGTCAGCTCGCAGTTGTGCCGCTGCAGGTGGACCGGGTGGCTTCATCCGTTGGCTTGTCGAAGTTGCAAAAACGGCAACGATGGCACGTTTATTTCGCTCGCAAGTATGTGCGAAAAGCTTTTCACGTCTCCATGGCCCTGTGATCCTCTAACCAAGCAGCCTGCGGAAAAATCGCAAGCGTCCTATTCGCAGCGCAGCGCGATCATCGCATCGACTTTCGTTGCGCGACGCGCGGGGATATAGCACGCCAGAATACCGACGGCGGCGAGTACGACAGAGATCGCACCGTAGGTTAGCGGGTCGCTTGGACGGACGCCGTAAAGGAGCCCTGAGAGCAGAGGCGTTAAGGCCGCAGCCATCGCCAAGCCAGCCAAAACGCCCGCGACGACCGGCAGACCGCTCTGGCGCAATACCATTCTGCCCACGTCAGCCGAATTCGCGCCGACAGCCATGCGAATCGCAATCTCCCGCTTGCGCTGGGCTACGGAATAGGACGTCACACCGTAGATGCCGATCGATGCTAGGAAAAGAGCCAGAGCCGCGAGCGCTCCTGCAAGCACGGTGACGAATCGCGTTTGTGCGCGTGCCTTTTCGACGTACTCCATCTGCGGGCGCAGATTCGAGACCGGCATCTCCTTGTCGAGCTTCTTTACTGCCCGCTGAACGTAGGCGGCAAACGTCTCGATCGGCGCGGCCGTCCGAACCGCGAGCGAAAACGCCGGCCGCGGCGCAAGCGACACAGGCAAATAGATCTGCCCCCTTCCCTTGTCTGTCAACGAGTGCGCCTGGATGTGCTTCACCACGCCAATCACCACCACCGGCTCGCGAATAAACTGGAATGCACCAGCGGGAGAATCTTCGACACTCAGCTTTTTGCCGACGGCATCCTGGCCGGGCCAAACTTGTTCGGCCACCGTATCATCGACGATTGCAACGTGCGTGTGGACCGCGTCGTCAGTGTCCTCAAATTCCCGGCCCGCCAGCAGCGTCGCGCCAATGGTTCGAAAATATCCCGGGAGTGTCGACCGGTGGTCCGCCATCACCGTGTTTTGCTGCTGCACGGGCGCGCCTTCGGGCCAATAGTAGCTGTACCAGTTCCCCAGCCCTTCATCCAGCGGGAGATGGGAAACGCCGCCAACCGATTGCGTGCCAGGCATTGCGGAAAGATCTGTTCGCAACTCCTTGAGAAAACTAGTCACGGACTCGACGGTGCCATAGCGCGACCAGGGAAACGACAGTTGAAACGTTAAGACCTTCTCCGGATGAAAGCCCAGATCGACGCGCAGCAGGCTCGTAAACGTTCGGACCATCAGGCCAGTCCCCACCAAAAGAATGCAGCCGAGGCTCACTTCGCTTACAATCAGCAATTGGCGCAGCCACGGTTTTCCTGTTGTTGTGGTTTTTCCGCTTTCCTTCAAAATTTCAACCAAGTCCCCGCGAGCGACCGACAACGCGGGCGCCAAGCCAAACAGAATGCCCGTCAAGATCGAAAGCACGAGTGTGAACGCCAAGACCCCAACGTCCAATTTCGGCGCCATCAGCAGGTAAATTCCTTCCGGCTGAAGGGAGAGAATCCATTTCAGAGCCACCCATGCAATGCCCAGCGCGGCTATTCCTCCAAGACATCCGAGAAATATATTTTCTGTCAGCAGCTGACGGATAATGCGCCTTCGTTCCGCGCCCATCGCCGCGCGAAGAGCAGTTTCGTGCCTTCTGCCTCCCGAGCGCGACAGCAATAAATTAGCGAGGTTCGCGCAAGTAACGAGCAACACCAGCACAACGGCGGCGAACAGCGAAACCAGCGCGGGCTGTACCGACCTTACGTCATCCTCTTGAAGCGACAAGACACTCAAGTGCAGCGACTGCTCTGCGTATTCCTTCGCCTCACCGCGAAGCTGCAAGGCAAGAGATTCCGCTTCACTTTGCGCTTGCGCCACCGTGACGCCCCGGCGCAACCTGCCAATCATCCTTATATACGCCGTATCGCGGTTCTGTGCCTCCAGGTCGTTTAAAAACGGGATGAAAACCTGCACGTCTGCCATCCTGCTATCGGGAAATAGCAGCTTGAAATCTCGCGGCAGCACGCCAACAATCGTGAAGTTATTCCCGTTCAGCCGCGCCGTTTGCCCAACGATGCTCGGATTCGCGCCGAATTGCCGCCGCCATAAGCCGTCAGTCAAAATGATGAGTGGCGCCGCGCCTTCGCGGTCTTCGCCAGGCGCGAAGAATCGTCCGAGTTGCGGCCTCTCGGCCAGCAACGGCAGAAAATTCGCAGTCGTAAGAGCCAAGCGCACTTGCTCCGGCTCGACAGTTCCTGTAATCGTGCCGCTGGTTACCCATATTCCGGCAATTTCCTCAAACGCGCGACTGCGATTGCGCAGCTCAACCAGCTCCGGACCGGAAGCTGGCCCGCGCGTCTCATTCCCCCAGGTCGACCAGATCATGGCCAGACGCTTTGCATTTGGATAAGGAAGCGGCCGGAGGAGCACCGCGTTGACCACACTGAAGATTGCGGTGTTCGCGCCAATGCCAAGCGCCAGAGTAAGGACCGCCACTGCGGTAAAGCCTGGAGAGCTGCGCAACATGCGCGTGGCGAAGTGCACATCGGTCCACACGGTTTGCAGCCAAAAGCCACGGAGCTCTTCACGGCATTCCTCCTTGAATTTTTGGAAGCCGCCGAATTCGATGCGCGCGCGGCGCTCGGCTTCGGCGCGCGGGAGACCGGAGCGCTCAAGATCATCGGCGCGCCTTTGTATGTGCGAGCGAATCTCCTCATCCAGTTCGTCCTCAAGCCCAGAGCGACGGAAGAGAGTGGAGGCGAGGGAACGAAGCGAGGCGAAGAGACTCATAGCTCCTCCGGTTGCGCGGCAAGCGCGGAAGCGATGGCCGCCACGAGCCGATTCCAGCCCTCGGCTTCGTGGCGCAATCGCTTGTGGCCCGCAGCAGTGAGCTCGTAGAACTTGGCGCGGCGATTGTTATCGGACGTGCCCCAGTTTGCCTTGAGGAGTCCCTGGCGGACCAAGCGATACAAAGCTGGATAGAGGGCACCCTGTTCGATGAGCAGCGCCCCGTGCGAGATCTGTTCGATGCGCAGAAGAATGCCGTACCCATGGAGCGGGCCGAGGGAGACGGCCTTCAGGATGAGGAGGTCGAGAGTGCCCGGAAGAATCTGAGCTTGGCCAGCCATGCCTCCTCCTAAGACAGTTAGGAGAGACTATACCAATCTCTCCTAAGTTGTAAAGGAGAGCGGATCTCCTGGAATCCCGTTTTTGGACCATGAGAAGGCCAGATCTGGTTGCTTAACTTAACTTGGCGATTCTGCTTGACCCTACAGAATGGTGAATACAGGAACTTACACAGGGCCGTACCAACCGACGGAGGCGAGGTTAAGCGCCAACAGTCCGAATACTCCAAGCAGGCCGATGACCGTGGTTCCCGTGCGCATGTCTTCCACAGGCAGCCCTCGGTCGAGGGCGCGAATTTCGCCTTGGACGGCTGCGGGGTTGCGGAGGGATCACGTTCGGTTCTGACATAAGGAATCAAGGCATCGGAGTAGTTCTGCCGCAGAGGAATGTAGAGAGCACTTCGGAGACAGATGTGCGCGAAGTCCGGAGCGAGCCATGGTGTCAAATTGCAGTCGCGTCAGGGAGGAGACTGCAAACACAAAACCAAACACGCTCGCACTGATCCGGACCAGCGCTCCGCTGCCATTTCTCGTTGTGTCCAGTCCCATTATTACCGGATGATCTGAAACGCGAGATTCTTAAAATTGGATTTACGTAAACTCATATCTAAATTAAGGATTAACGTCAAGCTGCACGGGCGGCTGCACACAACGTCCTTCGCGAAACACGTGGGTTAGCTGGGCCTATTGCTCCATGGAAGACGCATTCCACTTTGGCATAAGAGTTGCTAGGGCTTTGTAAACAGGTTCTTTTCCTGCTTTTCTTAATGATGATTTTTCGAATTCAACCTAAGGTGGACGCGCTGTAAGAGTCTGAAGGGGCTTCGAGATATCCGAGGTTCGCTCGACAAATGCGCGTTCCGAAGATTCGACGGAGGTAGCTATGAAACGACTCAGAGTATCTTCAGTCTTGTGGACTCTTCTTTCTGCGTTGGTCTTGATGTGCGCCCCGACGGTGTTAGCGTCGCCCACTGGAAGCATCGCCGGATTCGTAAAGGATCAGAGCGGCGCGGTGATTTCGGGAGCGAAATTGACGCTCATTAACCTGTCTACTAACGCCAAGGAAGAAACCGTAAGTGACAGTAATGGGGGTTTTCAGTTCCTGCAGCTGGCTCCGGCCGTGTACTCCCTCCATGTCGAGACTCCTGGGTTCAAAAAAGAAACGTTGAAAGACGTCGTGGTTCAGGTCGACCAGATCACGCATCTGGACGCTACCCTGCAGGTAGGTAGTGTTGCCGAGACTATTGAAGTCTCGGGTGCAGCAACTCCGTTGCTGGAGGCGGATAGGAGCACCTTAAGCAACGTGATTGATAGCGAGGTGATATCGAACATGCCGTTGAACGCGCGCCAGTACTTGGACTTGGCCCTGCTAACTCCGGGCGTCTTACCGTCATCTCCGGGGACGCAAGGTGGCGGCTTCAATGTGTCCGGGGCTCGTTCGCAGTCCAACATCTTCCTGCTAGATGGTGTAAGTAACATCGATACACAAATCAACTCTGCCCTCGGCAATTTTCGCATCACCGACGCAGTGCAGGAGTTTGCCGTTCAGACCAGCGTGGCCACCGCGGAGTTCGGTCGGGGCACGGGCGGACAGGTGAACATCGTTACAAAGAGCGGTGGCAATCAGTTTCATGGGACAGCCTTCGAGTATCTGCGCAACTCCGTACTTGACGCCGCGGATTTTTTCACCAACAAGAATGGAGGAACCAAGAATCCGCTGCACCGTAACCAGTACGGCGGAACTGTAGGTGGGCCGATCTTGAAGAACAGAATGTTCTTCTTTCTATCCTATGAAGGCTTCCGCCAGGTAGCTCCCACAGTCAGCTTGACCCGGGTGCCGACAGCTGCCGAACGCGCCACCGTCAGCGATCCAATCTCGAAGGCCTTGCTGCAGTTCTGGCCGGCTCCCACGAATCTCAACGCCGCTCCGGGAACCAATAACTTCATCGCAAACGTCAGTGCCACGACATTCGACGAAACCGGTCTCGCCAAGGTCGATTACAACTTCAGCGAAAAAGATCACCTCTCGGTGCGATGGGCTCAATATGGCGGCACCGTTTTTACCCCCGGTGCGCTGCCGCTCTTAGGCGGCAACGCTAACTCACCGGCCAGTGACTCGGGTGTCCTCGATTACACGCACACATTTTCGCCGCGGCTGCTCAATGAACTTCGCGTCGGCTTCTCCCGCAACAAGACCTTCATCACCGTGCAGGACTCTGGTTTTGACTCCTCCAAGATCTTTGTCGACGCAGCGGGCAATCCACTTCCCGGCATCGTGCATGCCAGTTCCAATCAGCTCGATTCCGGCCTGCCCACCATTGGCGTAAGCGGCGGCTTTGCACCCTTGGGGAGCACCAGCAACCTGCCCCAGGGCCGCATTACCAACACGTATGAAGCCTATGACAATGTCTCCTGGATCGCCCCGTTCAGCGCTTCCAAGCACTCTTGGCGGATGGGTGTCCATATTCGCCGCGAAGATGCCCGCCGCTTCCTCGATGGTTCTGCCCGCGGGCAGTTTAACTTCTCCAGCTTCGCGGACTTCGCTGCCGGCAATGTCAACACCTCAACGCTCCTCTTTGGCTCTACTTTGGCCTATTGGCAGCGCTACCCAGTGGATCTCTATTGGCAGGATACCTACAAGGTGAAAGACAATCTCACCCTGAACTACGGCGTCCGCTACGAGTATCCTTCGGCCATCCACCAAGTTCGCAACCAGGCAACCAACTTCATCCCTGGAGTTGGCCCCGTCCTGTTGGGCAGCAATAAGGTTCTCGCCATTGATACTACCAAGAGCGGCCCCGCCTCTTTTTTCTTTAACCAGGCGCCTTTTACGCTCTCCGATTCCGGCACAAATCCAGACAAGAACAACGTCGCTCCGGTTCTCGGTTTTGCCTACACTCCCCGCTTTGCTACTTCCGTGTTCGGGAACGACAAGACTGTAGTCCGCGGCGGATTCCGCGTAGGTTATGACGAGATTTTCAACAATATTCCGGCAAATATGGCGCTCAACGCGCCCTTCAACCTGACCACAACTCAAGCGGCTGGCACCACGCAGCCCGGCAAATTCTCCTATGCGGTCGGGCTCAATCAAAACGTCCCTCTAGTGAAGAACATCGGCAAACCCAACCAGGTCGGCTTAGTGGGCATCAGTGCTGAAGATCAAAACCTTCGTAGCTCTTATATCTATCAGTACAGCCTCGGCATTCAGCGCGAGCTTGGGAATGCATTCTCTCTCGAAGTTGACTACCAGGGTTCGGCCGCTCACAAGCTGGGTTTGTTCATCGACCAGAATCAGCCAACCGTCGTCGTGAATGATCCCACCAAGCGCGGGAACGTGGCTCCTAACACGCAGATTTTCCCGAACCCATTCTTCGGCTCAATTCTAACTGGTGTGGACATCGGCAATTCCAACTATAACAGTGCCGTAGCCACCGCCAGGTATCAAGGACGCCATGGTATCTACTTCGAAGGTTCATACACTATCGGGAAGTCCATCGACGATGGCTCCTCGTTCTTTGGCTCGACCGGCGAACGCGCTGGGCTTGATGACCGCAACAATCTCGCTGCAGATCGTGGCCCCTCGTCATTTGACATCCGGCACCGCGCCGTATTTACCTACGTGATCGATTTGCCAGTTGGACCCGGCCACCGGCTCTTGGGCTGGGACAACGGCGTGAATCGCCAGGTTTTCGGCGGCTGGCAAGTATCTGGCAACACTACCCTCCAGTCCGGCACTCCGTTCACGGTATTTAACAGTTCTGCCGATTTCAGCGGGTTCAACCAGTTCAGTGACCGCCCCGACGTCGTCGGAAAAGGAGCACTGCCGCAGAACAATAGCAATCCGGATGCGGCGTTTGATCCGGCGTTTTTCGGCTGCATTACGGTTCCGAAACTCGACTGCTCCAAGGCTTTGCCGCCGACTGGACGCCAGGGCACTTCCGGCCGCAATCAGTACTACGGCCCGGGTTTGCAGAACTGGAATTTTGCCGCGTCCAAGCTCTTTCCGCTACATACGGAAAGGGTCCACCTGCGCTTCCGGGCGGATTTCTTCAATCTCTTTAACCATACGAACTTTGCCAATCCAACCTTCAATGAAAGCAGCGGCAACTTCGGCAAAATCACTGCCACAGTGGGCAGCGCTACAGCCACGGCAGTTGGTACAACCGCAGGTGTGGTGGGCGGCGGACCGCGTGTGATTCAGGGTTCACTGCGCGTGGAGTTCTGATTCGGAAACACGGCCTGCTCACGCTCGAATGCTAGAGCTCTACAATGGTCGCGGTAGGGACGATCATCGCGGATCACCCCCGCAGACTCATCGGCAGTTGGCTGTTGCTGAGATGGCAGGCATTGACACTTGGTATGGAGGAGCTCGTGCGCTTGGTGCCAATTTGTGGCGTGGACGGGATCAACCTCCCCTTATCCCGTTTCATCGCAAGTTGCTGATTTCCTTCGATTAGTACCAACTCCGGGAAGTTCTGATGAAAGGCGGTTGTTCGACTGTTAAGGAGAAGGGTTGTCGATCCCGGGGTATCGCTTCATTCCGCGCTATCGTCGAGTCTTTGAACGATTAGATACGCAAGTCGGCCTGGCAAGCTTGCGCGAACTCACACATATTCCCAGCGCCGCGCGATTCTTCGGGCAATCACAAACAACACAACCCCAATGGCGAGAAGTACTGAGACCTGCGGCCAAAGGTGCGAAACCGGCTCATCCCGCCAAAATACTTTGGTGAAACCATCGATGGCCCAAGCGTTGATGGTCAGCAATCCAGCTTTCTGCATCGCCTCCGGCATAAGAAAGCGTGGAAACATGCTGCCACCAACGGAGGACATGATCAGAATCACCAGCGTCGAGAGTGCTCCCAGTTGAGCCCGCGTGCGGCAGATGCTGGCCAGTAGCATGCCAAAAGCGCCAACTGCAAAAGAGGTGCAGACACCCATTACCACAAAACCAGGGATGTGGTCCAGGAAATCAAGCTTGAAGACTGCCCAGGCCCAGACGAACATCAGTACCAGTTGTGAGAATGCCAGCAGGGTGCTGAACGCCAGTTTGCCCGCCAAGAGCGTCGTCATAGTTACCCGGGAACTGAGTACGCGGTCCAAGGTGCCGCTGTCGGCTTCATCCAATAGCGACCCGGCCGCACCGCTCGCTGTAAAGAGCAGGAACATCACGCCGATAGCGGCAGCATAAAAAGACACCATAGGGTTGTTCTTGTTCTCTCCGACAACAGCGCGGGCCTTGACCGCGATGATCCCGCCGCTGCTTGCCCCATTGCTCGCGGCGTTTTCTTCCGTACGGGTTCCTGTGTTCTCATGCTGACGCAACTGCTGAAGGCCGTCATCCATCCGTTTGCGTTGTTCCCGAGTGAATCCCCCCACGAACTGATCCGCGTACTTTGATCCTTGCTCCGCCATGACTTCCGGCATGGAAGTCATAGCCACCTTTTGCAAAAGACCCGCAACCATCTGCCACGCCACCATGTCACTATTGTCGTTGAGCAGTTGAATCGTTGGACGGTCTTGGCCTCCGCGGAAAGAAATTGGATTCTCGCCGAAACCGCGGGGTACGATCAGCGCAACGGGTGCCTCGCCCGCCTTGACGGCGGCTTCTGCCGTGGCGGACGTATATTCCGGTGGTGGTATTCCTTTATTCTTGGACGCGGGTCTCGTTCTGATAACCAGAGAGCCTTCGCGCGCCAGGCCCTGCACTAGTCTTTGCGAGGTGTGGCTCTGGTCTTCGTCCACCACGATGACTGTGATTTTCGGCACGGAGTCGCGCCGGCCACCGAAGATGACGGCAAAAATGCTGAAGAAGACGATCGGCAAGATGAAACTCAACGCCAGCGCGGCCCGGTCACGGCGCAGGGAAACCATGGCAGTGCGGATGATGGGGAAGATCATTCGCGCAGCCCCCTTCCCGTCAGATGCAGGAATACCGACTCCAAGTTCGGGCGGCGCAGCGATACGTCAATCACTTCGAAGCCCGCCCTGGCTGCATCATCGAGCAAGCCGGCAATTTCCGTGGGACGTTCAACGGTGAACTCTGCGGTCGAATCAACCAAACGCCCTCCGCGATGCTCCACCCATGCGCTAACTCCGCCGTCCTGGCTCGTGAAGCGCGCCGATATCTGGCTACGCGAGGCGAATGTGTTCTCGACAAGTTCTTCATTGGTGCCCAGGGCTATGATGCGCCCGTGGTCCACGATGGCGATGCGATCGCACAACCGCTCCGCTTCTTCCATATAGTGCGTGGTATAGATGATGGCCGTCCCTTCGCCGTGGAGCTTTTCGATCATCTCGAAGATACGATTGCGTGACTGTGGGTCCACTCCGACGGTGGGTTCATCCATTAGGACCAGCTTGGGCCGGTGGATGATTCCGGCTGCCATGTTCAGGCGCCGCCTCATCCCGCCGGAGAGGTTTTTGGCCAACTCTCCTTCTCGGTCTTGAAGCGACGACCAGTCCAGGCACCATGCGACGGCTTGCTGCAGCCCGCTCCCAGCCAGCCCATGGTATCTCCCGAAAGCCTCCAGATTTTCCTTGCACGTGAGCCGCGGATAAAGCGCCAGCTCTTGCGGCACCCACCCGAGCGCGGCGCGGGCCGCGGCTGAATTCGCAGTAGAACCAAAGACCGCCACCCGACCTGCATCCGGAACCACTCGGCCCACGATGCTGCGGATCAGTGTGCTCTTGCCCGCCCCATTCGGCCCGAGCAATCCCAGGCATTCGCCATTGCGCAGTTCGAGCGTCATGCCATCGACGGCAGTCACCTGGCCGAAGCGCTTTACCAGCCCTTCAATTTGCAGAGGCAGAAACGAGGATGAAATCGAACCGGCTGGCGCAGGCACCAGGCAATCTCCTGATCTGAGTTCCGCAAACGACATCATACTACTCGTGCGGGGCAGTGCCGGGAACAACTTGCATGTATTACTATAATTAAATAATTTACAATGGAGTTACAGGGGTCAAACGGCCTAGTCAAAAACTGCCCTGAGGGCAAAAGTCATTGTGGCTTAGCAGCAATTAGAATTTGGATGTCGGTGTCAGCATCTTTCCAGAGCGATAGGAAATCTTGAAACGCCGACTTGGCCTTGGCGGTGTTGCCTATCATGCGCATAGGTCCGGCCGATCAGGAGATGCGCTAGCGCGCCGACTGCGGATTCCAAGACCATCGAGTATCTTCAGCAATTCAGCTGCCGCTTCCTGGCTGCGGTGCGCGGCGAGTAGGCTGGATCTCGCAGGTACGCGGCCAGAAAGTTTTCGTCGCGCTCCCAATCGGGTTGCTACGAGCTACCTGCAATCTTTTTTGGAAGCCGAGCCGCGAGGGCTCTCTCGATCGACGCTAAAAA